>ENA-ORBV01008144-ORBV01008144.1-microbial-mat-metagenome-genome-assembly--contig:-NODE-8144-length-17742-cov-7.078404_pt1 | contig 17742 bp, 10 predicted proteins | sample MGYA00237777_ERZ505514 | MGnify/ENA primary metagenome ERZ505514 (study PRJEB26160, sample SAMN06269048) | microbial mat metagenome | isolation source: Oligotrophic lake microbial mat | place...
GCCTTGCGGCGGGAACCGGTTTTGGGGGCGTTTCTCATCGCGACGCTGGGAGCGACGCTGCTGATCGCCTACGGCCGGTTTACCCTCGGTGTGCCGCAGATCGCGCCGCGCTACTTCGTGCAGAGCGCGCTGTTTTGGGCGACGCTGCCCGTGATCGCCTTGCGGGCGCCCGGAGCGCCGGCGCGGTTTTGGCGGCTGGCGCTGCCGGTCACGCTGGGAGCGGCCGCCTTCAGCATGGTGGCCAGCGCGCGCTATGGGCCGGTGGCGGAGCAGTTTTTCCGGCAACGATTGGAAACGATCCGTTACTACGACAAGTGGCTCACGTTGGCGGGCGCGCCCCATCCGATCTATCCCGACTCCGCCGCCGCCGACCGTATTTTGCAGGCGGCGGAGCGGCGGGGGATTTTCCGGCTACAGGCGCGCTCGTCGCCGCCGATCGCCCGCCGGTTGCCGGTGGCCGAGCGGGCGATGCACTACTATCTCGACGAGCAGGAACTCGGCGATCGCCGCCTGCATATCCGCGGGTGGATGCTGCCCCCCGAAGATCTGCGCGGCGATTACCGGCCCTATCTGGTGCTCGGTGCGGGCGAGCGGGAGTTCGTGTTTCGTGGCCGGCGCCAGCGGCGGCCGGATGTCGCCGCCGCACACGATCGGCCGGATGCCGTGAATTCCGGATTTATCTTTGTGATTCGCCGGCTCGAACTGCCGCCCACCGAGCTGAAGATCTCGCTGCAGTGGCGCTCGGAACGCGGAGGCGTCTTCACCCGCACGGACCACCGGGTCGACAACCGGTTGAATTTCGCGGCAACCTCCCTGAACAAAATCCATCCGAATCTGACAGAGCCGGCGCGACAGATTTTTTTGGGAGTTCTGCCTTGAGCGGGGTGCGGGATCGCAAATAAATTTGCTCCTACGAGTCGGAGGCGCGGAGGAGTTTGTCGCAGACGACGAACGGCGGCGGTGGCGGGGAACGGTCACGCGGTGCGTGAGGCGGGCGGGTCGAGATGGGCGCTCTTGCAGCCTGCCGCAACCCGCCGGGGTGACAAACCGGTGGCATTTTTTCGACTGAAACCCCGTCCCATGTCCGGTTATTTCGGACGCAACGTTGCAACGGGTCCGCGTCCTCCCAACCTGTCGCCTCTCCCGCCGCCATGTGGATCGTCCTTTTCGCCCTCCGCTACAAATACACCGTCGCCGTCTTCGCGATTCTGATCGCGCTGTTCGGCGGATTGGCGATCAACCGGATGTCGACCGACATCATGCCGCGGGTGGACAGCCCGGAGATCCAGCTCGTCTGGTCCTACGGCGGGCTCAATCCCACCGAGATGGCCGCCAAGATCACTTCGTTCTCCGAGTCGGCCTCGATGAACAACGTCGACGACCTCCTTGAGGTCCGCTCGGAGACGGTCAGCGGCGTGGCCATCGTGAAACTGCGGTTTCAGCCCGGCGTGAACTTCGAGCGGTCGCTCGCCCAGGTCACCGGTATTTCGCAGACGATCCTCCGCCGGATGCCGCCGGGCACCGTGCCGCCGATCATCGTCCAAAGCAGTCCGTCGAGCGTCCCGATCCTCCAGCTCGTCATCTCCTCCGATACGCTCACCGACGGCGCGCTCGCCGACTGGGCCCGCATCGCGCTCCGCTCCCAATTACAGGAAGTGCCCGGCCTCCGCCTCACGTTGCCCTACGGCGGCGCCTCGCGGCAGATCATGATCGATATCGACCCCGAGGCGCTCAACGCCTTCGGCCTGTCCGTCACCGACATCAGCCGCGCCATCGCCACGCAGAACCTCACGCTGCCCTCCGGCTCGATCCGCGTCGGCGGCCGTGAGCTCGGGGTCGCCGTCAACGGCAGCCCGGCTTCGGTCGCCGAGTTCCTCGACCTGCCCGTGCGCGCGCTCGACGGCCGCGTGCTGCTCCTGCGCGACGTGGCCAACGTCCGCGACGGCGAGGGGGTCGCGACCAACATCGCCCGGCTCAACGGCCAGAACGCCGTCGTCGTCACCGCGATCAAGCTCGGCAACGCCTCCACCCTCGACGTCGTCGACGGCATCCTCGCGCGGCTGCCCGCTCTCCGCGCGTCCGCCCCGCCCGGGCTGAAGATCGAGCCGATCTTCGACCAGTCGGTCTTCGTGCGCTCGGCGATCGACAACATCCTCCGCGAGATCGTGCTCGTCGGCGCGCTGGTCGCGCTGATCGTGTTGCTCTTCCTCGGCTCGTGGCGCTCCACGCTGATCGTCCTCACCTCGATCCCGCTGGCGCTGCTCTGCGCCGTGCTCGGGTTGGGTCTCGTCGGCGCGACCTTCAACCTTATGTCGCTCGGCGGCCTCGCCCTCGCCATCGGCATCCTCGTGGACAACGCCCTCGTCGAGATCGAGAACATCAAGCGTCGCATCGCCGCCGGCGAAAGCGTGCGCGACGCCATCGTGCACGGTGCGCAACAGGTCGCTTTTCCGGAGTTCGTCTCGACGACGGGCATCTGCATCGTGTTTCTGCCGATCTTCCTGCTCACGGGCACGGCGGCGTTTGTCTTCAAGCCCCTCGCGCTGGCGGTGATCTTCGCGATGGTCGCCAGTTACCTCCTCTCCCGCACCCTTGTGCCCACGCTCGCTTCGCTGCTGTTGCCCGCCGAGGCCCGGGCCGAGCGCGCCGCCGCCGGTCGGCCGCCGCGCGGCCTCGCCCGCATCCACCACGCGATCGAGGCCGCGCTGACCGCGCTCACCGCGCGCCAGCACGTGCTGCTCACCTTGCTCCTGCGGCGCCGCTGGCTGGTGCCGCTCGGGCTCGTCATCGTCGCAAGCCTCGGCGGCGTCGCGTGGAAATTCCTCGGCCGCGACTTTTTCCCCGCAACGGACGCCGGCCTCATCCGCGTCTTCGTGCGTTTCCCCGGCGGTCCCCGCCTCGAGGAGACTGCGCGCCGCTTCGCCGACATCCAGCGGGAGCTGCGCGCGGTGATTCCGGCGAAGGAACTCCGCTTCGTCGTGGAAAACATCGGTCCGCCCGTGGCCGTAAACCTCGCGTGGGTCGAGAGCACCTCGGTGGGTTCGTATGACGGCGAGTTCATGATCCAACTGGCCCCGGGCCATGCGCCGGTCGCCGGCTATACGAAGAAAATCCGCCGGCTTCTCGCAGAGAAGTTTCCCGAAGCGGTGTCCTTCTTCCGCCCGGCCGACGCCACCAGCCAGACGCTTTCCGGCGGCGCGGCGACGGCGTTCGAGATCCGTTTCATCGGCCGTGACGTGCCGGGCAACCTCGCCCTCGCCCAGCGCCTGCGCGAGCGCCTGCGCGCCGTGCCCGGTGCGGTCGACGTGACCCTGCGCGAGCAGCTCGGCGTGCCGGAGTATTTCATCGAGATCGACCGCGTGCGCGCCGCACGCCTCGGCCTTTCGCAGCAGGATGCGGTCGGCGCGCTGCTCAACGCCCTCGGCTCCGGCGGCAGCGTCACGCCCACGTTTTGGGCCGATCCGAAAATCGGCTCCTCCTATGAGGTGCAGGTGCAGGTGCCGCCCGCGCGTTTTCGCGACGCGGAGCAACTCCTCAGCCTGCCCATCCGCCCGGCCGCCGGCGGGCCGCCGGTGTTGTTGGGCGCCTTCGCGAAGTTGAGCGAGCGCACGACGACCGCGAGCGTTTCGCGCACCACGCTGCTCCCTACGCTCACGATTTTGGCCAACACCGAGGGGACCGACCTCGGCTCCGTCCTCGACCGGCTCAACCCGATCTTGGCCGAACTCCGCAAGGAGCAGAAACCCGGCAACCGGATCCAAGTCGCCGGGCAGGCGGCGCTGATGGAGTCGGCCTACCGCGAACTCTTCGGCGGGCTTCTGCTCTCGGCCGTGCTCATCTTCCTCGTGATGGTGGTCAATTTCCAATCGTGGTCGCTGCCGCTGGCGGCGATCAGCGGGCTGCCGGTGGCGATCGCCGGCGCCTTCCTCGCGCTTTGGGCGACGGGCACGACGCTCAGCATCCCGGCGTTGATGGGTCTCATCATGGTCGTGGGCGTGTCGACGGCCAACAGCGTGCTCGTGACCAGTTTTGCCCGCGACCTCTGGGCGGCCGGCGCGCCGGGAGCGCAGGCCGCGCTCGACGCCGCGACCACGCGGCTGCGGCCCGTGGCGATGACGGCGCTCGCGATGATCCTCGGCGTGCTGCCGATGGCGCTCGGCCTCGGCGAGGGCGGCGAACAGAACGCCCCGCTCGGCCGCGCCGTCATCGGCGGCCTCCTCCTCGGCACGCTCGCCTCGCTCTTCGTCGTGCCCTTCGCCTTCGCCCTGCTCAAACGCCGCCCGGCGCCGCCCGCCGAATCTCCCGCGCCATGAACCTCGCCCGCATCCTCCGCCTCGCCCTGCTCCTGCCCGCCGCCGCCATGGCGCAGGCCCCGCTCTCGACCGTGAAGCCGGAGGTCGCGCCGCCCGCCGAAGCGATCCGTGTGCCGGCCCGCACCGCGCCGGCCGAGCAGGCCTTCCTCTACTCGCGCGCCACCGGCGTGCTCGCCGAGCGCCGCGCCGACCTCGGCGACATCGTGGCGGCCGGCGACGTGCTCGCGGTCATCGCCGCGCCCGAGATCCGGCTCGCCGCCGAGCGCGCTGAGGCGGCGGTCGCCCAGGCCGTCGCCCGCGCGGAACTGGCCGGGGCCAACCTCAAGCGCTCGCGCGCGCTCACGGCGCAGGCTGTCCTCTCCGGCGCGGAATCCGAGGTCGTCGAAGCCAACGCCAAGACCGCCGCCGCCGACCTGCTCGCGGCGGAGGCCGAGGCAAAACGCCTCGCGCAGCTCGTCGCGTTTCAGGAAATCCGCGCGCCTTTCGCCGGCGTCATCGCCAACCGCCAGTTCGACCGGGGCGATTTTGTCCCGGGCGACTCGGCGGCCAACGGTCGCTGGCTCTTCCACCTCATGCATGTCGAGGAGCTGCGTGCGTTGCTCGATGTGACGCCGGCGGTCGCGCTCACCTTGCGCGTCGGGCAGGCGGCTAACGTCGAATTCACCGAGTTCCCGGGGCGGAAATTCCCCGCGACCGTGGCCCGCGCGTCGGGTCTGATCGACGCGACCGCCGGCACGATGCGGGTCGAACTCACCGTGCCCAACCCCGGGCGACTCATTCCCGCCGGGCTTTCCGGAGTGGCGGTGATCGCGCCTGCCGCCGGTGCGGCCCCATGGCTGCGCGTGCCGGTCAACGCGATCGTTGTGCGCGACGGCCGGCCGCACGTCGCGGTGGTGCGCGAGGGCAAGATCGCTTTCATTCCGGTCCGCACCGGCCGCAACCTCGGCCCGCGGATCGAGATTCTCGAGGGCCTCACGCTCGACGCCGCCGTGATCTTGAACCCGAACGCCCTGCTGAAGGAAGGCCAGGCGGCGCCGTAGCGGGAGAAATGAAGCTGAGCGCTGAGAGCCGAGTGCAAAACCAAACGGATGTCTCGGGATTGTGCTCCCGGCTCTTTATTCCGGACTCTCATCTGCTCGTTTTCGGCTTCTCGGGCGGCGGGTCTGCCGTGGACGCCGGGGAAAAACTCGGTTCCGCTCGGGCTCGACGATGAACGAGCTGCTTATTTTCCCCGTAGTCGTGGCGCTGGTCTGCGGGCTCTGCCTCTGGCGCAACGCGCGGCTGCTGCGGCGGCGGCGTTTCCTGCACGACACGCCGACGTCGAAGGCCCGGGGCGTCTTCATCGGCTTCGTCGAGCTGAAGGGCACGGCGGAGTCGGCCGCGCCCGTGACCAGTTTTCTCGCGGCGGCTTCCTGCGTGCATTATTCCTGGCGGGTCGACGAGAGTTGGTCGCGCCTCGTCACCGAGACCTACACCGACAGCAAGGGCATCCGGCGGACGCGCACCCGCACCGAGAGCGGATCGACCGCGGTGGCCAGCGGCGGCGAGACGATCCCGTTCTACTTAAAAGACGACACGGGCGTCATCCTCGTGCGGCCCGCCGGGGCGGAGATGGAAACGGCCACGGTGTTTTCGGAGAAAGTCGGGCGGGGCGACGCGCTCTACTACGCGAAGGGCCCGCCGGGAAGCGTGCCGGATTCAACCCACCGCCGTCATTTTCTCGAGACGGCGATTCCCTTGCAGACGCCGGTATTCGTCGCCGGTCGGGCGCGGGAGCGGGCGGATGTCGTCGCCGCGGAAATTGCGGCGAACCCGGAATCCGAGATGTTTTTGATTTCCACCCGCGATGAGGAAAAGGTCCTCCGCAACCTCGGCGTAAAGGCTTGGATCTGGGGTGCGGTCGGGCTGATGACGGCGGGCGTGCCGTGGGGCATCGTGCTCTGGGGCAAGGCGGGCCTGCTGCCCGCCATCGTCGCGCGGTTCAGTTGGCTGCCGTTGTCGGTCTTTGCGGCGGTCTGGATCGTTCTCTGGGTGTGGACGGTGTTCAACAGCCTCGTCGCCTTGCGCCAGCGCGTGCGGCAGGGCTGGTCGCTAATCGACGTGCAACTCCAGCGGCGGCACGACCTGATCCCGCGGATCGCGACGACGGTGGCCGGGCTGGGCGCGCACGAAGCGGCGGTGCAGACGACGCTGGCGGCGCTGCGCGCTCAGTCGCAGGCGACGCCGCCGGGGGTGAGCGGACCGGATTTCGGCGGCGTGGCGGGCGCGGTGCGCGCGGTGGTCGAGCGTTATCCGGAGCTCACGGCGCAGGCGGGGTTCGCGGCGTTGCAGGCGCAGTTGGTGGAGACGGAGCAGCGCGTCGCGCTCGCGCGGGGCTACTACAACGACATTGCGACGCAGTTGGCCACGCGCCTCAAGACCATCCCCGAGCGCTGGGTGGGCGCGCTCGTGGGAATGCGGTCCGAACCGCTGCTGGCGGCGGCGGATTTCGAGCGCGCGCCGGTGCGGGTGGAATTTGCGGCATGAGCCGCGGCGGCGCTCAGGGCGCGGGCGCGGCCGCCTTCGCCTGCTCGTAGAGCGGCACGAGCGTGGGCGCGAGTTGTTGCAGGCGGGCGATGCGCTCGGCCGAGGGCGGATGGGTCGAGAGCCATTTCAGCGGCCGGCCGCCGGATTCCTTCGCGGCCATCTTTTGCCAGAAGGAGACGGCGGCGCGCGGGTCGTAGCCGGCGGCGGCGGCGAAGCGCAGGCCGACGGTATCGGCCTCGGTCTCGTGGTCGCGCGAGTAGGCGAGGGTGCCGAGGGTGGTGGCGGCGGCGTAGGCGCCGAGGTAGAGATCGCGGTTCTTGGTCTCCTCCGCGCCGACGGCGAGGAGGGCGCCGAGGCCGCCGACGACGATGGCCTGTGACTGGCGCTCGGCGCCGTGGCGACTGGTGACGTGGGCGATCTCGTGACCCATCACGGCGGCGATCTCGTCGTCGCTGCCGGCGAGGTCGATGAGGCCGGTGTAGAAGCCGACCTTGCCGCCGGGGAGCGCGAAGGCGTTGAGCTGGGGCGAATCGAAGACCACGAATTCCCATTGGGCGTCGGGCAGGTCGCGGCCGACGGCGGCGGCGATGCGCCGGCCGATGCGTTGGATGCGGGCGTTCACCTGCGGATCGGTGGCGATCTTTTCCTTGGCCTTGATCTGACTGAAAGCCTGGACGCCCATCCGCGCCTCGTCGGCGGAGGAAACGAGGAGGAGCTGCGAGCGGCCCGTCTCCGGCACCGTGGTGCAGCCGGCAAAGGCGAAAAACGCGAGCGCTGGAAGCAGAGCGAGAGAGCGGCGCCGTTTCATGCCGCGGAGCGTGAGGATCGCGACGCCGGCCGCAACCCCGGAACGGACGTAATCGCCGGGCCCGGAATTCAAGGTGCCTGCCGGGAGTAGGAGTTTTCGAGAAACTTCAGACTCCGATCCGGTTGCAGATCGATCTCCGCACCGTTCGATGTGAGCAGGAGAATCGTGGAATCACGCTCGGCGAAGCGATAGCCGAGCTCGAACGCCTTTTGTTCCCCCGTGACGCCGGCGGGGCGCCAGCCTGTCAGCGTTCCCGCAGTGACCGAGAGCGTGGTCGAATCGGGCGATCCATAGCGTCCTTTCAACTCGGCCGTCAGCAGAGCGACGCGGGCGGGGTCGCGGATCACCGTCAAGCCGTCGGGGGTGGAGGGAGCGAAGAGCGCGTAGACCAACGCGCCGCCGAGCGCCAACACGCCGGCGAGGGTCCACGGCGAGGCAAAGGTCTGTTTGAACGCACCGGGCCGGCGACTGTAGTCCGGGCTCGTGCGATCTGCCGCGGGTGCCGGGTGGGCGGCTGGCGTCGGAGATGACGGGGTCGGCTGGACCGCATCGATGACGAAGGCCAGAATCTCCTCGGGCGAGCCCTCGACGGCGGTGTTGATGGCTTCCGGCACCAGGGCGACGGCCAAACGGCCGCCCATGTTTTGCACGGCAAATTTCCCCCGATTGGCGCCGAGGTAGATCTTGGCCTCCACGTCCACGAGGTCGAACCGGGGTATGGCGGCGAAACTTTGCAGCGCCGCCAGCGCCGCCGCCGCGGTGACATCGACCGGCTCGGCCTGTTCTCCCGGGGCGACGCGCGTGCCGCAGCCGCTCAGGTTCCGGGTCGAGAGGGCGAGAGCGATCGTTTGGGACCGGCTCACGGGGAAGTGCGCTCGATGACGAAATAGACGGAGGTGCCCGCGTCGCCGACTGTCAGGCTGCCGGTGGCGAGGTTGCCGTCGTCGAACCAACCGTCGAGGCGGCGGAGTTGATCCATCGTCCACGTGCAACCCGTGACGCGGATAGCACCGTCGAGGGGACGGGTGAAGCCGGTGACGGAGTCCCGGTCGATCCATTCATACCGTCCGCCGAGCGGCGTCGGCTTCTCCCAGTTGGATTGGCGCAGGTAGTCGGACATGCCGGAAGGAACCTGGCCGGCGGTGCCAACGGAGGCGGGGAAACCACCGCGCTCCTGGGCGTGGCGGCCGAAAGCCTCGGCAAAGACGCGCATGTCGCTCCAAAAGGCCGACGCGTGGGCCCGGGCGCCGAGACGTTGAAACCCCGCGATGGCAGAGGCGCCGAGTATGCCGATCATCGTGATGACGATCATAAGCTCGATGAGGGAAAACCCGCGGTGACTTCGGTCGAGGGCCATGCCGAGGTGTATTCGACCCTGCCGCGAAAAACCTGAGCACAATCTTGTCGGGTCGGTTCAGGCGCGGGCGCGGTGCCGGCGGTTGGTCACCCACAGGCGGAGCCGGTCGAGCCAGAGATAGACGACCGGCACGGTGTAGAGGGTGAGGATTTGGCTCACCATCAGGCCGCCGACGATGGCCAGGCCGAGCGGGCGGCGCATCTCGACACCCTCGCCGGTGGCGAAGACGAGGGGCAGCGCGCCGAGGAGGGCGGCGAAGTTGGTCATCAGAATCGGACGCAGGCGGAGCAAGGCGGCTTCGTAGATCGCGTCTTGGGGAGTGCTGCCGTCGCGGCGTTCGGTGGCGATGGCGAAGTCGATCATCAGAATGGCGTTCTTCATCACGATCCCGATGAGCAAAAACAGGCCAAGCAGCGCGATGAGGGAGAACTCGGTGCCGGTCAGGCGCAGGGCGAGCAGGGCGCCGAGGCCGGCGGAGGGCAGGGTCGAGAGGATGGTGAGGGGATGGACGAGACTTTCGTAGAGAATCCCGAGCACGAGATAGACCGCGATGAGCACGCCGAGGATGAGGAACGGCTGGTTTTGCAGGCTCTTTTGGAACGACTGGGCCGAGCCGGAAAGTTTGGCGAGGATCTCGGTCGGCAACATGATCTTGCCCATGGCGCGGTCGATCGCGGCGAGGCCCTCGTCGAGGGAGACGCCCTTGGCGAGGGCGAAGCCGACGTTTTCCGAGGCGAAGAGATTGCGGTGGCGCACGCGGTCGTCGACGAGCGAGTAGTCGTAGCGGGTGAAGGCGGAGAGCGGGACGCGCGCGCCGTCGGCCGCGATGACCTGCACTTGGTCGAGCACGGCGGGGTCGGCGGTGTATTGCGGCTCCAGTTCCATGATGACGCGGTATTGGTTGAGCCGGTCGTAGAGGGTCGCGACCTGCCGCTGGCTGAACGAGCTGTTGAGCACCTGGGTGATGAGCTGCATGTCGACGCCGAGGCGACGCGCGGCCTCGCGGTCGATCCGGAGGCTCACCTGCGTGATGCCGCCATCACCGGGCCCGTCGATGTCGGTAAGTTCCGGGAGTTCGCTCATCGCGGCGGTGACCTTGGGCGCCCACTTGCGGATGAGTTTGAGATCACCGCCCATGAGCGAGAGGTCGTAGGAGCCGGCGTCGGAGGTGCGGGGCATGTCGATGTCCTGCGAAACGAAGAGCCAGAGCATGCCGCCGGGCACGGGCGGGGCTTTCGCGCGAAGGCGGTTGACGACCTCGGTGGCGGAGACGCCGCGTTCGGCGAGGGGTTTGAGGCGGACCATCATGCGGGCGTTGCTGATGCCGGTGGCGCCGCCGGCGGTGCCGATCACGTCTTGCACGGCGGGGTCGGCGAGGATCAGGCGGCGGTAGATCTCGATCTTCGGCTGCATGACCTGATAGGAGAACGCATCGTCGCCGCGGGCGAAACCGCCGAGCTGACCGGTGTCTTGCTGGGGGAGAAAGCCCTTGGGGATGCGGATGTAGAGGGAGACGTTGAGGGCAACGGTGCCCGCGAGGACGATGAGGGTGAGCGTGGCGTGACGCAGGACCCAGGAGAGTGAGGCGGCGTAGGCGGCGCGCACGCGCTCAAACGCCCGGTCCGTGGCGCGCCGGAACGGGCCGGCGGGCCGGGCGTCCTTTTTGACGAGCCAGCGGGCGCAGAGGCTGGGCGTGAGCGTGAGCGAGACCGCGAGGGAAAGCAGGATCGCGGCGGCGAGGGTGATGGAGAACTCGCGGAAGAGCCGCTCGACGAGGCCGCCCATGAAGAGGATCGAGATGAAGACGGCGACGAGCGAGAGGTTCATCGCGAGGAGGGTGAAGCCCACCTCGGCGGAGCCGAGCATGGCGGCGCGATACGGGGAGAGCCCGCGCTCGATGTGACGCGAGATGTTTTCGAGCACGACGATGGCGTCGTCCACCACGAGGCCGGCGGCGACGATCAGGGCCATGAGGGAGAGGTTGTTGAGCGAAAAGCCGTAGAGATACATCACGGCGAACGTGCCGATGAGGGACACGGGGATCGCGAGACTGGGGATCAACGCGGCGCGCGCGCTGCCGAGGAAGAGGAAGACCACGAGCATCACGAGGCCGGCGGAGAGGATGAGGGTGTGCTCGGATTCGCGGAGGGTGGCGCGGATGCCGGGGGAGCGGTCCATGACGACGGCGAGGTCGGCATCGGTCGGAATGAGGGCGCGGAGCGCGGGGAGCCGGGCGTTGATCGCGTCGATGGTGGCGATGATGTTGGCGCCGGGCTGGCGGCTGATCATGAGCAGCACGGCGGGGCGGTCGTTGTGAAAACCGCTGCTGTAGCGGTCCTCGACCGAATCCGTGACCTTGGCCACGTCGCCGAGGCGCACGGGGGCGCCGTCGCGGTAGCGGATAATGAGCGGGAGGTATTCCTCGGCGCGGCGCAGTTGGTCGCTGATCTGCACCTGCCACTGGCGGGTATCGTCGGAGATCGCCCCGCGCGGGCGGATGGAGTTGGCGGCGCCGATGGCGCGGCGGACCTCGTCGAGCGCGATGCCGTGGTGGGCGAGGGCGTGGGGATTGAGCTGCACGCGCACGGCGGGCAGGGAACTGCCGCCGACGGAGACCTCGCCGACGCCCTGGATCTGGGAAATTTTCTGCGCGAGGACGGTCGCGGCGGTGTCGTAGAGCTTGCCGGGGGCGAGGTTGGGCGAACTCAAGGCCAGCGCCATGATCGGGGCCTGCGAGGGGTTGGATTTGCGGTAGGTGGGGTTGCCGGGCATCCCGGCCGGGAGCTGGGCGCGGGCGGCGTTGATCGCGGCCTGCACGTCGCGGGCGGCCGCGTCGATGTCGCGGTTGAAGGCGAACTCGAGCGTGATATTGACGACGCCCTGGCGGGCCTCGGCGTTGATGGCGGTGATGCCGGCGATGCTGCCGAGCGCGCGTTCGAGCGGGGCGGCGACGCTGGCCGCGATGGTCTCGGGACTCGCACCGGGGAGCGAGGCGCTAACGCGGATGGTGGGGAAGTCCACCTGCGGCAGCGGCGCGACGGGCAGCAGCCGGTAGGCGAGCGCGCCGACGAGCACGATCGCGACGGCGATCAGGCTGCTCGCCACGGGGCGGCGGACGAAGGGCCGCGAGAGATTCATCCGGAAACGACCGGGGTCGCCGGCACGGCGGGGACGACGGTGCGGGGCCGACGGGCGGAGACGCGCGCGGCAAGACGATCAAAGAAAAGGTAGACGACCGGCGTGGTGAACAACGTGAGCACCTGGCTGACGATGAGACCGCCGACCAGCACGAGCCCGAGCGGCTGGCGCAGCTCGGCGCCGGGGCCGGTCGAGAACATGAGCGGGAGCGCGCCGAAAAGGGCGGCGAGCGTGGTCATCAAAATGGGGCGGAAGCGGAGCAGGGCCGCCTGGCGGATCGCCGCGACGGGCGAGAGTCCCTCGCGGCGCGTCGCCTCGAGGGCGAAGTCCACCATCATGATGCCGTTCTTCTTCACGAGACCGATGAGCAAGATGACGCCGATGATCGCGATCATGTCGAGGGGCCGGCCCGTGAGCACGAGGGCGAGCAGCGCGCCGACGGTGGCGGAGGGCAACGTGGAGAGAATCGTGATCGGGTGGATCGTGCTCTCGTAGAGGACGCCGAGCACGATATACATCGTCACGATCGCCGCGAACACGAGCAGGAGCGTGCTGGAGAGCGAGGAGCGAAAGGCGTTGGCGGCGCCCTGGAACTTGAGGTCGATGGCGGGCGGCACGCCGAGCTCGGCGGTGGCGCGCTCGATGGCGGCGACGGCGTCGCCCAGCGAAGCTTTGCCTCCGAGATTGAAGGACACGGTGACGGCGGGGAACTGGCCGACGTGGTTGATCAGGAGGGTGGTGGGCCGTTCGGAGACGCGGGCGAGGCTCGACAGCGGCACGGGACGCCCGGCGCGGGTGCGCACGAAAAGGCTGGTCAACGCCTCCGGCCCGGTCGCGAGGCGCGGGTCGACCTCGAGCACGACGCGATACTGGCTGGACTGGGTGAAGAGCGTGGAAACCTGCCGTTGGCCGAAGGCGCTGTAGAGGGCGTCGTCGATATCGGCGATGGTCACGCCGAGACGGCTGGCGGCGTCGCGATCGATCTCGAGAAAAGCCTGCAGGCCCTCGTTCTGGAGGTCGCTCACCACATCGGCCAGCGCGGGCTCCTCGCGGAGACGGTCGACGAGGGTGGGCACCCAGCCGGCGAGGAGTTTCTCATCGGGGCTGGTGAGCGTGAACTGAAACTGCGTGCGGCTCACGCGGTCCTCGATGGTGAGTTCCTGCACCGGCTGCATGAACAGCTCGATACCGGGGACGGCAAGGGCGTTGCCGCGGAGCCGTTCGATGATTTGGAGGGCGGAGTCGGGGCGCTCGCGGTGCGGGCGGAGGTTGATCAACATGCGGCCGCTGTTGAGCGTGGCGTTGGTGCCGTCGACGCCGATGAACGACGAGAGACTGAGCACGGCGGGATCGGCGAGGATCATCGCGGCCAGGGCCTGCTGGCGCGCGGCCATGGCGGGGAACGAAACGGATTGCGGGGCCTCGGTGACGGCGAGGATGGCGCTGTTGTCCTGCACCGGGAAGAAGCCCTTGGGCACGATCAGATAGAGCACGACGGTGAGGGCGAGGGTGCCGACCGTCACGAGCAAGGTGGCGGTTTGGCGAAGCAGCACCCAGTCGAGCCAGAGGGCGTAGCGGGCGATGACGGCGTCGAGGAAGCCGGGCTTCGCCTCGGCGTGGGGCACGGGCGGCGGGAGCATCCGCGCGCACATCATCGGCGTGAGCGTGAGCGAGACCACGAGCGAAATCAAAATCGAGACGGCGAGCGTGATCGCGAATTCGTGGAAGAGCCGGCCCACGACGTCGCCCATGAAGAGCAGCGGGATGAGCACGGCGATCAGGGACAACGTGAGGGAGACGAGGGTGAAGCCGATCTGCGCGGCGCCCTTGAGCGCGGCGTCCATGGGCGCGAGGCCCTTCTCGCGGTAGCGCGCGATGTTCTCGAGCATGACGATGGCGTCGTCGACGACGAAGCCGGTGGCCACCGTCAGCGCCATGAGCGTGAGGATGTTGATCGAGTAACCGGCGAGATACATCACGCCGAAGGTGCCGATGAGGGAAAGCGGCACCGCGATGCTGGGGATGATCGTGGCGGCGAAACTGCGCAGGAAAAGAAACGTCACGAGGACGACGAGGCCGATGGCGATGATGAGCTCGTGTTCGACGGCGCGGACGGCGGCGCGGATGTTCTGGGTGCGGTCGGTGAGGACGGCGAGTTCGGCGGCGGCGGGCAGGCTGGCGGAGAGCTGGGGGAGCAACTCGCGCACGCGGTTGACGACCTCGATGACGTTGGCCCCGGGCTGGCGCTGGACGTTGATGAGGACGGCGGGGAGCTTGTCGGCCCAGGCGGCGAGGCGGCGGTCCTCGGCGGCGTTCTCGACGGTGGCGACGTCGCCGAGGCGGAGCGGCGCGCCGGCGCGCCAGGCGATGATGAGGTTGCGGTATTCCTCGACGGAGCGGAGCTGGTCGTTGGCATCCATCAGGATCGCGCGGAGCGGACCGTCGAAGCTGCCCTTGGGCGAGTTGACGCTCGCGGCGGTGATCGCGGCGCGGACCTCGGCGAGGCTCAGGCCGCGGGCGGCGAGTTCGCCGGGGTTGACCTGCACGCGCACGGCGGGGCGCTGGCCGCCGGCGAGACTGACCATGCCGACGCCGGGGATCTGCGCGATTTTCTGGGCGATGCGGGTATCGACGAGGTCATGGACCTGCGGGAGCGGGAGACTCGCGGAGGTGACGGCGAGGGTGAGGATGGGCGTGTCGGCGGGATTGACCTTGCGGTAGACGGGCGGGGCGGGGAGGTCGTTGGGGAGAAGGTTGCTGGCCGCGGCGATGGCGGCCTGCACCTCCTGCTCGGCCACGCCCATGGAGATCTTGAGGGAAAACTGGAGGGTGATGACCGAGGAGCCGCCGGAACTGCTGGACGACATCTGGTTGACGCCCGGAATCTGGCCGAAGCGCCGCTCCAACGGCGCGGTGATCGCGCTGGCGGTGACGGCCGGGCTGGCCCCGGGGTAGAAGGTGAAAATCTGGATGGTCGGAAAATCCACCTGCGGCAGCGCGGCGACGGGCAGGAGCCGGTAGGCCATGAGGCCGGACAGGAGCAGCGCCACCATCAGCAGGCTGGTCGCGACCGGCCGCAGGATAAACGGGCGGGAGGGGCTCATGAGCCGGAGCGCTTTTTCTTTGCGCCCTCGGGCTGCGCGGGCGCGGCGGGTTTCGCGGGCTCGTCGCCGACCATGAAGACGACGCGGCCCTCGCGCAGGCGGTCGACGCCGTCGAGCACGACGGTCTCGCCGATCGCGAGGCCCTTGGTCACGGCCTGCGAGGCCCCGTCGGTCGGCCCGAGCACGAGATCGCGCACGGAAACCTTGTTCTCCGGGCCGACGACGTAGACGTAGGGCCCGCGGGAACCGTAGAGCACGGCGGCGGCGGGGATCACGGTGGCTCCGACAAGCGTGCGGACGCGGAGGCGGACGTTGACGAATTGGTTGGGGAAAAGTTTTTCGTCGGTGTTGGCGAATTCGGCCTTGAGGCGGAGGGTGCCGGTGGTGAGGTCGATCTGGTTGTCGACCGTCTTGAGGACACCGGTGGCAAGCGGGACGCTCTCGCCGCGGTCCCAAGCCTCGACGGCGAGGGTTTCGCCGGCGCGGAGAGGCGCGACGACTTTTTGCAGATCCATCTCGGGGATGGTGAACATCACGGCGATGGGGCGCGTCTGGGTGATGACGACGAGTCCGCCCGCGTCGTTGGAGCGGACGAGGTTGCCGGCATCCACCTGGCGGAGGCCGAGGCGGCCGGGGATCGGGGCCTCGATGCGGGTGTAGGCGAGCTGACGGCGGGCGTCGGCGACTTGGGCCTGTTCGGCCGCGAGCATGCCCAGGCGCTCGGCGAGCTGGGCCTGCTGGGCTTCAAGTTGCTGCGAGGAAATCAGGGTCTGGGCGAAAAGCTGTTTGAAGCGGTCGAGATCGCTTTGGGCGGTGCGGACTTGGGATTCGCTTTGAAGTAACTGGCCCTCCATCTGGGCGAGGCGGAGCTTGTAGGGCGCGGGGTCGATCTCGGCGAGCACCTGGCCGGCAGCGACCTCCTGGCCCTCGGAAAACGCGACCTTGAGCAACAGGCCGTCGACGCGGCTGCGGACGGTGACGGTGTTGACGGGGGTGACGGTGCCGATGGCGCGGAGATGGACGGCGAGGTCTTGTCTGACGACGGGGACGGCGCGCACGGGGGTCGGCGTGGAGTTGCTGCCGCGCCACGAATTACCGGCGGGTTTGGGCGCCTCGCCGCGAAAGCCGAAGAACCACACGCCTCCGCCAAAAACCAAAGCGACGGCGCCATAGAGAAACCAACGGCGGCGGGAGGGAGCGGGAGAGTTCGACATGGCGATGCGGGACGGGAAAGTGCGGAGAGCGAGGAGCGGGAGCGAGTCGCCCGCCAGACGACGCCGACCGGGTCACCGTTGCCAGAATTTTCGGGTTATTTCTCCAAATGCGGGCTACCGGGACCCGGGGGTGTCAGACCTTTGTCACACGGGATGCGGCCGCGGGATGCGGCCGGCGCTTGACGCGCTCCGGCTGGGCGGTGTGGTTGGGCCGATGCAGTCCCATTGCCAACGGTTGTCGGAGTCCGCCGGGTTCCGGCACTTCGTGCTCGGCCTGATTTTGTTGGCCGGCCTGCTCGTCGGTTTGGAGACGAGTGTGGCGCTCATGGCGCAGATGGGCGGGTTGCTGCACGCATTGGACCGGGTGGTGTTGGCGCTGTTTGTGGGCGAGCTGGCGGTGCGGATCGGCGCCTGCGGCCGGCAACCGTGGCGGTTCTTTACCGACCCGTGGAATGTCTTCGATTTCGTGATCGTGGCGGTGTGCCTGCTGCCGGTGCAGGCGGAGTTCGCGGCGGTGCTGCGGCTGGTGCGGGTGTTGCGGGTGCTGCGGTTGATCACGGCCGTGCCGAAGCTGCAGATTCTCGTCGGCGCGCTGTTGAAGAGCATCCCCTCGATGGCCTACGTCGGGCTCCTGCTCAGCGTGTTGTTTTATATATACGCGGTGCTGGGGGTGTCGCTCTTCGGCAAGACGGACCCGGAGCATTTCGGCACGCTGGGGGCGGCGGCGCTGACGCTTTTCCAAGTGGTGACGTTGGAGGGCTGGGCCGACATCATGCGGGCGCAGTTCGCGGCGCAAAGCACCGTGGTGATCGTGGGGTATTTCGTGAGCTTCATTCTGCTCGGCACGATGACGGTCTTGAACCTGCTCATCGGCGTGATCGTGAGCGGCATGGAGGAGGCGCGGCAGGAGATGGAAGACGCCGCCCTCGAGCGCCACGTGGCGGCCACCGGAGTTTCCAGCTTCAACGACGACGTGGTGGCGCTCAGGCGCCAGGTGGACGCCCTGCAAGACGCGTTGAGTTCGCTCCAGCGCCGGTTGAAGTAACCTGTGCGGGGCGGGCATTTTTCCCGCCGTTGATACGAGCCGGGCGCTGGCCAAGGAACATGCGGCCAGCTCGGTGACCACCGGTTTGCCCCGAGCGGGGCGATTGGAACTCCGGCAGGCGAGATGGCGGGCGGGCCTGGAGAGCAGCCTGGCCGAACTCGCCCGTGTGCCGGCGGCCTTCATAATCCAGCCGCGCAAACAGCCGTGGAAGATCGCTCTGGCCCGGCAGATTCGTGA
>ENA-ORBV01008145-ORBV01008145.1-microbial-mat-metagenome-genome-assembly--contig:-NODE-8145-length-17742-cov-7.009227_pt1 | contig 17742 bp, 15 predicted proteins | sample MGYA00237777_ERZ505514 | MGnify/ENA primary metagenome ERZ505514 (study PRJEB26160, sample SAMN06269048) | microbial mat metagenome | isolation source: Oligotrophic lake microbial mat | place...
ATGATCAGCTTCTGCATGTTCTCATTATTTAAACAGCTGGTCCTGATGACATAATATCCCAAACGTCTCCAAACCTGACCCTCTTTGTTCCTACTCCAGCTAAGCAACCACTTAGGATGATGTCCCTGACGAGTTGTAGGAACATCATTGTAAGGATAAATGTCTTTGTGCTCCTCCATGAACGTCTTGATTGCAGCAGTAGACACCTTCATTGTCTTGGTAGTAGCAGTGGTAGCAGACTTGATTTTGCAAATGGAGACTTGGAACAAATGAGGGACCAGATAGATAAATGAGGCAGTCATGAGTGGGACTTGCAGAATAGGTGCTGTATCAAATGCAGTGTGTGACACACATGTGTTCAAACGCATTCAAATGCTTCGCACTACTGGTCTTTTTTTTCTTACCTTGATGTTAACACGGAGTAAAAAACCAGTGGAAAGCCGGGCTTTCAGTTTCGTTGGAAGGCCCAGCAGATAGGTGCGGATTTAAAATAGTGAGACGCATCATCCATTTTGTGAGACGCATTACAATGCGTCTTTGAATTACTGGTTTCAGTATCGCAAAAACAGCACTTTCTGCAATGTCACAATGGGACCGATGTTGTCTTCTTTCAAGTACTCATGCATCACCATGAGTGACTTTTGTAGCCAGCAGCTGTGTTTGGTTACTCCCCAAGTCTCAAGACTGTCCAGAACTTCTGCAAAGTCAGCTGGGAGGGGAACACCATCACCATCCATGATTGGTTTCTGCATGTTCTCATGATTCAAACAACTGGCCCCGATGACATAATGTCCCAACTGCCTCGACACTTGACCCTCTTTGTTCCTGCTCATGCTAAGCAACCACTTAGGGTGGTGTCCCTGACGAGTTGTAGGAATGTCATTGTGAGGATAAATGTCTTTATGCTCCTCCATAAAGGTCTTGATTGCAGTAGCAGATAGCTTCATTCTAGCTTGATCAGCAGAAACAAACAAATGAGGCATTCACTGGTGGGACTCGCAGAATGGGTGCTACATCCAATGCAACGGGAGATGCACATGTGCATGGCTTACTTTCAGGTCTTCGAAGAAAGGGATGCTAACACTCATGGGCCATGCCCTGTTCATCATGGAGGCTTGGAGAAATTGTTGTTGTTGCCACAGCAAACAACAGACGGCAATCTTCAAGTTTTGGAAACCAATGTCAGACAAACAACATCAAAATGAAGGCATCATTGTCTTGCACATGCATCCGTGCAGATGTTGCTGCTTTCAAAATTAGTTTTACATGAATGGTTTCGAAACAAAGTTGTGACATCTTTGCAGCAATTGTTTTGGAATTGTTCTTGTTCTCGGGAATGTGCAAACCATTGATGAATGCAATGGATCTGCCTGAATGAGCTTGCATTGCACAAATTTGTATGTTTTAATGTCAATGGGGGCAAGGAATGCACATCACATGTAATTTTCTCACAGTTTTTCAGTTCGAAAAATGTGTTTTGTTGCTCAAAATCCTTTTGAGTTTTGAACATGAAATGTCAATGTTTGTGACCATGCAACCATGTTTGTGCCATTGTTGACTAGCTAGACACCAGCTGTCAGGTGTCAGACCAAACAAGATGTCCATGGAAACATTTTTTACAACAAACAGAGGCATCAGTGAATGCAGTCTTGATAAGAAAGAGAATGTTTAGCAAGAGACTTTTGGAAATAAAGATGCATAGATGCACTCCAAGCTTTTCCAATTAGAGATTGCAAATGAAGAGTTCCCTGTGCAATTGTTGTTCATAGATCCACAGACAAGTAGACTAGAGGATTGTTAGCACAGGACAATCGAGACCGCAGTGAGCAAAGCATATCATGCAGTGCAGAACATAGTCTATCCATTGCTACATTGCTACACATTGTGCCTGATGAAGGCAATGAAGCTGTGTTTGCTATGCAAGGGGGAGAGAATTGTTAGCATGTGATGACCTCCTGAGTAACTCTCATAGCTACATGCCTATGCTTTGTTTGCTACGTTCACGACGTTTACGATAATGAAGTGTTGCATCTTAATATACAATTATTGTCAATAGATCTATGAGCAGGTTCAAGATTGTTAGCATGGGACAATCCAGACCGTAGTTCCCGATGCCTGACCCGCTGTTATGTACAAATCGGGTACAGCATACGGTATGCTGTGCTTTGTTCAGTTTTCTACATTCGTACTGTGCTTTGTGCAAGACTGCGATGATGATCACCAAGGTAGCTTATCAATCCGTCCACCTCCGACCGCATCGTTTTGGATCTCAACATGCCACCGCTTCGATTTCGCTTACCCAGAAGCAACGATGGTTGAGATTTAGAACGTCCATGTAACGAGCCTCCAAAGAAGTCTAGGTCGTCATCATCATCGTGTTGTAATTTACATGGTTCGTCAAACTTGGACGCCACGGCAGCCAGAGCGTTGGAAGCTGGGCTTCCACCACCACCACCACCTCCTATATTGGGCCCAAGAACGTCGTTATCGTCGTCTCCAAAATCCCATGCCAGTGTGGGGAAATCAAAACTGATCTTGTTGGTATCAGACTCGGTGGCTTGAAAGAGGTCTGTCATATCAAAGTTGGCAGTGTTGGACGCTCCTCCCTTGTTAAAGTTGATCAGCGAATTAGTTGATGCGGGTGAATCATGCTTTCCCAATTTGAGTCGTTTTCTCGACGCAGATGCTTTGAGGATGGAATCCAGGGCGGCAGAGGCCGGCGATGTCTCTGCTTCCTTGGCAGCTAAAGAGGAAAGCCCTCCTAGTAGATCTAGCCCCCCGCCAAATGAGCCTAGCTTATCAACGGCGGTTGATGCCCGACGCATTGTCTTGAAAGTATCAAACCAGGCTCTCTCCGTTTTGGATGTAGCTAGTGGTAGTAGTAGAAGTAGATTAGTAGTATTTCCTTGTGCTTCTACTCCAACATGGTAGGTGGGTTTCTTCGACGCTTGACTATCTCAGCATCAACCCAGCGAGATAGGATAGCAACTGCACTTTCTTTCTCTCTGACTACTACACTAGCTAGCTACCTACTAGCTAGATACGAGAAGACTTCCTAAAAGTAGCGAAAGTGGATAACAAAGCTACCAACAGAGGGGGCGACCAACTGGTTTGTTGCTGTTCTTCGCTGCCGATGTGGCCATCGAATGCGAATATGACACTGATATCTCTCTGAGGTGGCGCAAACTATTCTCAAAGAAAGTTCCTTTGATGGAACTCCGGGTACAACAAAGAAGCTCTCAATCAACTTAGACCCCACGAGCATGACAGAAGCCAAACAATCTTTAAACGTAGAATAACAGTTGTACGAAAATTCAGTCATAGTTTCCAGGCTTTAAACCCAGTGTGCTCCCATAATGTCCAGAACCGGGAGCAGTTATTGACCAGCTTTAAATAGCAAAGTGAAGCCTTTAACATCCCGAGTTCTGAATAGGAAGTACGTTCACCTAGCTAGCTAGTAACTGTAGTTCTAGTCTAGTCCGAGTATTAGTGCGTACGAGCAGTACTTATAAATTTGACAATTCGTTCCTGTTGAACGTAAGATTTTACTGTATCTACGAATAGTACCCAAAGACTGGAGTTCTGGCATGGACAATTTTAGACACTGCAGAAGTAAATCAGTCGAAACAAGTAGGAGTGGAAAAAATATAATACTTCGAAGTACGAGTCAAGTGCGCATCTTTCTGTAATTTGGTGCAATTGCAACCGAATATTTCAATCGATGTACGACCGAAGTTGGACACCACATTGACACTAAATAGCCATGTGCAATGCCGTGTGAGGAACAAGGAATTGCGTGGCGGCTTATTTCAAAGAACCTTCGCGTTTGGAAGAAGCTCAGAGAATAGATAAGTTCAATCAGCTTACCAACTGTGAGCTACAGTAAGAACCCTCAACAAAATTACGTACTAAAGCATCTTTTTTTGCGACGAAGAATCCTCGTGGTCCTCGTGGTCGCGGAAGTGGAACGCACGAAAGAAGCTAAAAATCACTTCTTGAAGTTCGCACTTGTTCTTCTTTAGGTCCAACAATTTTACAAAGAAGAGCAAGTGCGACATCGACAATTCGATTTTTCTCCCTGAGGTGGCGGGTAATCTTCGCAAACATCTTGTGTGAAGAACAGAGATCGAAATGCGTCTGTTCTTTACGTTAACTAAAAGCTGTCAGCGAAATGTCGTATACCTATTCCTCACAGAGAACAACTCCGAAAGAAGCGCAAACCGTACTCCGAGTACAAAGTACGCCTAGCGAAGGGGAAGCCGATAACAGTTTCCACACATCAGAGAATCATGCGTGAATCCCTTTGATTAGTGCCTGCCGCTTTTGATTGCCCATAAAATCAAAAACGCAACCTTGGTTACTACAAAAACCACCAAAACCCAACTACTAACTAAACTAACTAAACAACCAACAATCAATCATGTCTGCCACTGAAGCTCTTAATATGATTAGCAACAAGCGTGTCAAGCGATCGACCATGGATTCCCCCGCAGCATCCGCTTTCTCTTTTGATATGTCAGCACTATTCGAAGTCTCCAACGAAGAGGCATTCCCCTCTCTCGAATGGAGCTTCGATGATGCTGAGGAAGAAGAGACTGCCAGTGTCGACTCGGCCTCCTCTAGTCTTTCTCTATCGAGCCTTGGAAAGCGATCTCGCTCGGAAGAAAGCGGCTTGAACCGATCCAAGACCCTCCGCAGTTCCATTGATCTTATGGGATGAACATACTCTCTGAACAAAACAACACTTTACTACCAAGTGTTTCTACATACAATTTCAAGAACCTGACTGTCAATGTACATATACACAAACAGCCAGTCCAGGCCTCTTTTCCCCCACCGTTCGACGACGACGTCTGAAACGACCACTGGTGCTCTCCTGCACATATAGTCTGCCGGTTACCGATACTAAATACAGTATCACCGGTTGGAGCCCGTGGTCGCGATAAGTCTCGACTAACGAACAGTACTGGATGATTTGCGTTTCATCCATGAAGAACACACCAAACAGCAATCGGCGGTCTTGAGCGTGTTGTACATATACACTTATCACGCCCTGCACCTGCTCTGCTCCTTGGTACTAGGAAGGAAACTCGCTTCGAGTTCGCGTGGGATGCTTACAATGGATTGTACATATATATATTATCCAAAGCATCTCGCCGAACGACAGCCTTTCTCCTCCTGGTAGTGTCCGCTACCTGAAGAACTACTCATTGTAAATAATAACATGTAATAAACTTCAGTTGGACACAAAAACATTTATCTTATTCTAGTCTAGCCTACTTTCATCATTGTCTAGAGCTAGCTGCCTCTCTCTATCTAACACCCCTAACCTAATTTAGCATGCTTCTTTGGTGGTACTAGTACCAACAGTGGAACATGTCGATCGGCTGCTCGGCGAAGAAGCTGGTCTACGGCGGCTACGTGATCCCGCTCAGACACTAGGACGCAGACTTCCCCCTTACAATACAAAGCCATGATGGAACAAGATCACGGCACAGCTAGCCAGGACCACCTCGACACTGCAGAAGAATGCATGCCAATGTAGCTACTTTAGTTTATTGCCCGCAGCTACAGTACGACTCTACTAGCTAGTATGTGATCAGCGATGTCAGGCAGTAGATGATGCCCTTCAATCCGAACTCACAGGTTTCCAGAAATCAATCAACTCAATCTTGCCTGGCAGCGGCAGGGCTCACCTCTGGTATCAACAATACTTACTACTAGAGCTAACTACTAGCTAGATGCAACTTGATGCAACTTGATGCAATGACTGGATAGCTTGATTTGACTGGCTTCGTTTTGACGGAGAAAGAACAATGCGTCGGTTTTTGGCCGGGCATAGGTACCACTCGGTTTCTGAGTGCTTTCCGCCATCCCGCCTCACTCCGTCAACCCACTCAGTCATTGAAGCGTCGGTTCCTTTCTTGGCATCTCAGTCAGGCTTTCAGTTCTGATTCTGAACCAACTAGTAAGCTACAATTAGTTCGTTTTAGCGAGATTCTTCAATGACTGATGTTGACTTGAACCGCCTTGCTTGGGGCATAGCACCGACCGCACCTACAGTAGCCCCCTTCAATGACTTGTTGTTTGCCTGCTAACCCCAGTCATTACAGTTGTGTTCAGACGGCTTCCTTTGCCTCTTTCGGTTCCTCGACTCGAACTGCCTCCAGGCATGCCGACAAGTTCAGTTAGCTCGCGGTCCTTTCTCGTACTGGAGTTGCCTACATTGGCACTACATACTTGTGTCTCTTCAAGCGGCTTTTTGCGCCAATGCCTTCCATGAAAGGCTCGTGTGCTGCTGTTATTGCATCGGAAACAGTCGAGGGGCGTTTTGAGCGGTGATCTCGGGAACGTGTGCGTTCTTAATAGCTGTCAATGATTTACGATCATGTGTGCACCGTAAAGCTTAGTCATTTGTTTTCAATCACTAACAAGCCGGGGGGCTATCGAAGCGTCCACAATATTTGTGTTCTCGATATCCTCTTCTTCTGATTTTGGAAGAACTTTTGAGAAACTTGTGTCACACCAGCTGTCACACCTTAGCGGCACGAGTGCATGTGCAGTGCATGCATGATCCTGGTACTTGTACTAGTACTGGTACCAGTTCTGGTAGTGAGTCGTATTGTGCCGGAGACGCCATGCATCGTATGAATTGCATAGCACCTTCTGGAGTAGCGACACGAACATCAAGATAAACATCCTTGCGTCCGGTATGGTATATCTTATTCTTCCAAGAACAAAAACAAAACGAGCGTTACTCTCTCTTTCCATCCGCTCCAAGCTTTCTTTCGCACAATATTGAACATTTGCAGCATCTAAGATATCCAAACAAATAATCAATACGATCAATCAGAATCATGGTGTCAACCACTTATCTTTTGCTCGCTACTTTGATCGTCGTTAGATTTCGACCTGTGGTTTGTTTTGTAAGAACACCCATGCCACATGTGACGGGGAGGACTTTGGTGGTGCTCCATCGTGATAAAGGCGTTTCTTCTTTGTTGAGCGAGGAAACAATTGGTCGTCTACAGAAAGATTATCGTGATTTGCGCGACGCGTTTCATTTCCAAGCCAATTATTTCCGGCAACTTGCAGGTGCAGGCTGCGAAGACGACGACGAAATCACAGAAGACAGTCTCGAGAAAATGGCCTATTTGGCTCATTTGAAACGCTTTCAACTAGAGCAGTTAGCAGTGGAGGCCGCAGAAGAGCACGAACATGCTATGGACGAACTCCAGAAAGTAAATGCAGAAATGGAACGTTTGCACGATGCCAAACTCATGCAAGACTTTGAGAGCGAATTGGCACAATCCGAAGAAGCCAAGGCGGAAGCGAAGCAGCGGCGAGCTTTGCGCCTTGTGCAGTTAATCGAGGACAGCGAAGATGATTTGCGAGCTGCCTTGGAAGAACTTCGACAAGCAAATAATGTGGATCAATTGTCACAAATGGAACGGCGCATTCACGAATCAAAGCTCCACAGCTTCAAGGTTCATTTGATGAACCATGACCCCTTCAAGGGATCTGTGGCGTTTTAATTCCGCCCGCTATGCTTTGCAGTAACCGTTATACTATCAGTTGGTCGGAGTGCACCACATCTATCCAAGCCTTCCCCACCAGCACAGCATACGTCTACGCAATCTCTATTATTTTTTATTACAAAATAATTCCCTAGACGTTCCTTCCCACATTGAACACCCCTAGCTTGTTATCTAGCTACTAGTAGGCACATTTTATAACACTTCTCCCATCTCAAAAATTGATCAATATTTATTTTTACAACAGATGTCTTATAGAAGATCGTCCAGTTGGATAAAACAGAAATCGGCAAAAGAGCTCGGCCCAACTATCTCGCCTTGACTGCGCAATACAAAACCAGCGCGAAGGATTCGTCATTATATTTACACGGCTTTCTCATCGGATTCAGGTAGCACTTCTTCTTCTTCGTCTCCGCCTGTCTCGCCTTTCGTTGTGATGTCTTCTGTCCAGGGAGTACGAGCCGCAATGATTCCAGCAACCACGGAATCACCTGTAATGTTCAAGGCGGTAATGCAACGGTCTAGGAAGAAATCAATCGCCACCACAAATTCAAATCCATTGGGTGTTCCAGTCGTTCCAAAGACGGTGTTGTAGGCGGTAATGACCAACACCAGCCCAGAGGATGGCACCGGAGCGGCTCCAGCAGATCCAATGGTCGACAAGATGATGAGAAGGATCATGTGTCCCGCATTGACTTCGACGCCGTTCAAGACAGCCAACCAGACGCAAGCGCAGGGAAAGTAGATGGCACTTCCGTCCATATTGATGGTTGCCCCGAGTGGAAGGACAAAGTTGCGAATGTCATCGGGAACAATGCCAGTGGCCTTGACACATTCCATGGTGACAGGGAGAGTGGCAGCACTGGAAGCGCAAGCCAATGCGGTCGTCTGAGCTGGAATGATGAACTTGAGGTAAGAGATAGGGTTCATGCCAGACGCCACCCAGAAGAAACAAATATCGGTTATGATGAAATGAGCAATGAATCCGACCAAGCAGGCTGCCACCAAGTAACCAACGTTGGCAAAGGCTCCACTAAGATCATCTTGGGATCCAAGGGCGTTGGCAATCAAGGACAAGACGGCAAAAGGAGTGCAGGCAATAATCCAGTTGATCATCCTCAGCAACACTTTGGAGAGTTCGTGGAAAAAGGGAACGGTAAATTCCAAAACGGAATCTGCAGTCTCCAGCATGACCTGTCCAAGGGCGATACCAAAAACAATGGCAAAGACCACGACTGCGGCAAAGTTCCCGTCCACAAAGGCAAAGAAAATATTATCCGTAATGAGCTTTTCAAATACTCCCTGGTAGACAGTGTCACTCATGGAAAGATCATTTGCCGGGCCGCCACCGTCGGATCGGGCAAAGGAGGCGCTGACGTCAATGATCTCGAATTGGGAGAAGGGAGAGGTCTCGTTAGCATCGGGGAGACACATGAGAGAGCCGTCAGCCATCTCGGTCAAAAGCGTATCCGGCGCGGTGCAACCCAAGGAAACAAAGGCCTTGCTTCCTTCGTCGAACTCGCCTTGAGTAAAGAAACCTCGGAAGGCAACAATCGATATCAAACCGATAGTGGAAGCAATCAAAGTTGTCAAAGTGTAAAGTACGATGGTCTTCACGCCCACCGAGCTCGCACGCCCAAGTTTCATCATGTCTACCACCGACACGGCAACGTTGACAAAGATAAGAGGCAAGACAACGGCTTTAAGCGCTCGAATGAACATGTCTCCGAAAAGTCCAAGCCACTGCAAGAGCGTAGACTTGGTATCCTCATTTTCGGGCTCCCAGTAGCTGAGCCCAATGCCGAGCCCCACACCAGCACCAGCAAAGCTGACGACGGCGAGAATAGGGTAACGACCCAGAATGCCGCACCCCATGGAGGCCGGGGCTTTGGTTTCGGATACAGTGGGGTTGCTCATTGTTTTTCTTCTTTTTGTTTCGATCAGAGTTGCCCTTTCTGTGCTTTTGAAAATTGTGTGCAAAAGATTGAAGCAGTTGAGTGATCGATGTGTTTGAAGGCGAGCTTCAGATCCAAGCACATTTAATGCATGGCCACTTCATTGTTGTTGCAAGAATAAACAAGAACATCCTTGCGAAGATTGCTTCCAGTTGCCAAAAAGGAAGAACGCATTTCTTCTTCGTCGTCATAAGAGCGAAGTTGCTGCCAGTTACTCCTATATTCGTATGGGAGCTATAGCAAAAAGGCAGTTCTTCCCAGAGCCGGTTGCCGGTTACTCCGATGTTCCTAGTAGTAGTAGTGGAAACGAAGATATATCTTTGGAATGGACTTGATGTGCTTAACTAGGGTAACCGGCAGAAGGGCCTTCGGCCGCGTTTGTGGCTCTAGAGTAGAACTTGGGGTAGGATCGAAGAGGAATCGACTTTTTTCCCAAGTTCTTGAAGGAAGAACATTGCCACGTCAACGCAACGTCGTCATCGAGAATTTCAGTCACATTTAATTAAACACCTATTTCCATAATTCTGTTCCAATGAACCCCATCCCTGTACTAGCACAAGCAGTCCTGCGAGTTCCAAGTCTTGTAGGATCCAATGTAGGTCTAAACCTTGCAATCAAGTCCAGTGTTTTCAGGAGCAACAACTGACAAGTGAGTCCATTCTGGATCAATTAAGTTGACTGCTCATTCCATTAGGGAATTGTTTATGGAACATCCTAAACAACATAGCAATTAAGGACGCTCAGTTCATCCTAGCTCTTATCTATAGGAATCCAGTTGTTGATTGTTATTTGCATCTAGTTTGTAGATGCCTCTCCATTTACAATTTCAATTCAATGCAATTCAGATGTGTTTGTTGGTTTGACCATCTTCAACATTAAGACTTGTGTTGACAAACAAAAGTGATGTTTTTCTGGAACAACAAAAGTTGCGCTCTCGACAACACGCATGCTGCCGCATGTTTTGTGATCAGGTCACGGTTGGCTAATTTGATTTTGTGTTGATGATCACATGCGTTCTGTGTTTGACCAGTTTTGGAAATCAAACTGATCACATTTTGAACAAACTTGTTGTCACCTAAGGATTGCATGGTCATGTCTTCAACACATTCAACCATTTGTTCTGCAACATCCCATCTCGCCTTCTCTTCACACCATGCCTGCAAGGAGTCTCTGTCACAAGCAAGTGGACACTTGAAGACTGACAACAGAGTGAACAAATCATGTTGAACCGCAAAAAGTGAATGCAATGAGTTGTGGCAAACATTGGGAATTGTTTCTTAGGTCATTGCTTTGAAAACAAACGCAGAACAATCTCTTTTGTTAGCACTCACAGTGCTTCCATTTAAACAAAAGCTAGGAAAACATTGTCTGTGGCAACTTTGTCTGTTCAGTTGACTCTTTCATCATTGAGTGACTCATCAGCAGTGGGTGTGGTCAGCTTCATTCGTCTGTCAAATCAGGGATCGTGCTTGCAGACGGACACCCCAAATTTTGTTGTCAGAGTTGATGAGAAGTTGCAGATTGGGTCCAGATTGTTTCGGAATTGAGATTCTTCATTTTGTGTGCAGGTCATGACTTTTGGCAGCGAACATGTTGACTGTGCTGATGGGGTCGCCTTACAAAAAAATGATGGGGGTGATTCATTCACGTTTGGTTTTTTGGGCCGGGGAGGAATCGGCAACCGAGAATTGAGCTACGAAATGATTGGGACACAAGTGTGATTTGTCACCAAGTGTGATCACTGATGTGTTGTTGTGTTCTGAGTTTGAATTTTTGTTGCGTGTTCAGTGTGCATGTTTCCGGGTGTTCTTGCATTCAAATTTGCAGACTTTTGTTGAGTTCCTGCAAAGGTTCTTGCAGCATCAAGCATCAGTTCTTCCTGTTCTTCATTTGCAAGGTCTTGAGTTTCCTGGATGGATCTCTTTGGAAGATCCATCTGAGGTTGGTGAAACTGTGGTGGGGCACCAGCGCCCTCGTCCACTGGAGAGTGAATTTGTCTTTGATGCTTTTGATTGTTGTGTGGATGGGTTTGGCCAAAGATTGGAACATCCGTCACAGAAGCAGGTGTGTCTCTGTCCATTTCGTTGGTTGTTGGAATGGTCCTTTGCTTGTTCCATTGCTTCAGCTCCTTCCTTGTGCTGCAGTTGTTCAGCCAGTGTGGGGTGCAATTCCAGACACCATCACTTCACCTTGAACCTCAAAGCAAACAGTTCTCGTTGAGGGTCAAGGTGGCCAAATGAAACAGAAGACGAGGACGGAAACGTTTACCAAACTAATTTCTCGACCAAGTATGTCCGAAAGCAGCGGCGCAGTATCGTTGCCGCTGTACCGTAAGTACCTTATAGAGATCGGCGTGAACCTTCCGACATCCTTGGATTCTGAGGCGTCTTGATACGGGACCGAGTTCGAGATTGATTGGTACTCAACTTCCTGCGATGTTGGTTCTTCGTTCTCTGAGTAATGCCATGCTTCCCATTGAGTCTTTCTTCCTTCCATTATTTTATTTTATTGCGAGAAGAAAGACATTCGGTACTAAATACAATGGACATAACAGCAAGGTTCCCTCATATTACCCTTCTGCTTTTTCGTACATTCGACGTTTGGCTATCTGGCCACTGGAAAGGAGTCCATCGATATCCATCTATTCAGGGTTGTGGGACCAAAGAGTACGTTCCCCATCTTGATATCCACTTCAACGAACATTGAGACCTCTCTAATTCGCTACTGGATATGAGCGAGTCCATGTGCAGTAGCTGCTACAAATAACCATCTTCTTCACGTCTTGGCCTACTGTAGATTAGTTGCGAATGTTCGTCAGCGGATATTGGTGTCAAAAAAAAGACATAGATTGCTTCCCGTACGCGTGGATATAACCTACGGGGGGAACGTCCACACGCCGGCCACCGAGAGTAGTCACCATCATAATTACGTACGACATTTATCACCAATGCTTAAATTAATGTACTCCTCAGAAGTCCATTAGCTATACAGTAGCTTGAAAGACTTAAAAGTCCTGTTTTCTATCACCTTGGGGTTCCCCAAGAAAAGCTTCCCGCACCACGGACAAATTAATTACCGTAGCTGGTTGGTAATGCTTATAGAAAAAAAGAGCACTTTAGAAGGACTTTTAAAAAGTGTTAAGTGTTACCCATAAAAGCTACAGTAACGATTGTTTGATTGTCTAAGCTACAACTGTAGCACCGCTGGGTTACGGACAGCACACGCTACGGCCCTCTACTCGTGAAGAAAGAAAAATTATCTGCTACAGTACCGTCGTGGACAATAACGTAGGGAACCTGGACAAAGCAGCGAACCTGCTGGTGATGAAGTAGAAAAGTACTTCTACGAGGTTTAATACTTAACTGCTCCGTGGCCACTCTAATTTTTTAATTTACTAGACTACTGTGTCAGATGAGGGAAGGACGCTACAACATTCATAATTATTGTTAATCTTATCACAACCTAACTTTAACAATAGCTGCACAACTAAATAGCTATCAGCTCAAGTCAAGTCAAGCTATCTATCCTGGATTAGCTGCACAACTATATCCCATCTCATAATTTTAATCTCAGGCAGATCTCACTCCTTCCCTGCACTCAGTACTAGCACAAGTAGCGAGGGATCGGGACATTCATAATCATACGATATTATCATTCTCGTAAACACCGACCTCCTGTAGTTATACATCCCAATAAGAAGATGAAGCGCAACAGTCCACCACCACCACCAGAAAAAGATGAACCACAAGGAAATAACGACGAAGAAAGGCAGGAAAACAAAGGTATGTATGTGTTAATGTCTACTGAAGCATACTGGTTGGTTGGCCATTGGAATGTACACTGCTCCGCTTGGCTGTTTATGTCCGAAGGGTAGAGCAAGTATTGGCTTGTAAAAAGATGCAGCGGTTCTGGATGATTCTGTTGCGTCTGTTCTGTTCTCATAGATTCACGCGTGTTTGTATTTTGATTGTCTTGCTCATATGCTATATTTTTTACGTATACTATAGAAGTTGCACCTGCCAACAAACGGACCCGTTTATCCGAGCCAGATGCTGCTGGTGCTGCTGTAATAGTAGGCGCAAGTGGTTCCAAGAGAAGCAGCAGCAATCCAGAAGAAGCCAAGGCAGAAGTCAAGAAGGCAGCAGAAGCGTCCAGTCAAGAAGAAGCAAAAAGTATATCTAAGGCTGACACAACTACTGTCGCAATTGTAGCTGATCCTGGTGTGCCGCCACCAGCAACTGCAAAGCCTCCAGCTCCACCAGTAGATCCATTCAAAGGTAACAATCGGCTGCGATTGCCAGACAAAATCATGAAGTGCATCATGGAAAGAATTGAACCAGAAGTGTTGTGGTGGAGTCCCCATGAAAATGGCTTCGCATTTGACCCGGACTTGATTCAGGAAAAGATATTGAATGTACACTTCCGGGGGACCAAGTTGACCTCTTTCATACGAGGTTTGAACCGATGGTGCGTATATGGTGGCAGTTTATATATTTCATCATCTCAGTTGGTTTTGTATCTCTGTAGAGCGGGACTGCACAGATAGACTCTTTGTTTCATTCGTTGTATTTTTTGCCTCTGTCGCTGTATGTCAACATCTCACATTGCAAGAACTCGTTTCTCTTTATGTGTGCACTATAGGGGTTTTGGGAGGGATTTTTATCGTGGTCTGCCCAAGAACGCGCTTGCCTTCCAACACGACCTTTTCAAGAAGGGAGACCCCATGCTTCTGAAACAAATGAAGATTGTTCCCAATATCTCTCGTACCATTGATAGTGACGCAAGTGATGAGGATGAGCCCAAAGTAAAAAAGCCAGCAGCGAGACCATCCATACCCCAACAGCAACAGCCTGGAGCCCGTCCGTATGGTGCTCCCCCTCCTCCTGCGGCATCCTCCTTATCACAGCATCGTTTGCTTCTGCAGCAGACGTTGCAGCAAAAAATGAGAGCTGCGACATTCCCGCAACAACAACTACCGCCTCAGCAACCGCCTCAGCAACCGCCTCAGCAAGCTCAACAAGACCTTTGGCTGGCGTCTCTCCAGCAGCAGCTGGGAGGCCTTGCGTCTCGTCAGCAGGCCGAAATGGCGGGAATTCAGTCTCTTGGTGGCGGTGTTGTTGGTGGTGGAGCACTTCCACCTTCTGCTCCAGCAAACAACCCCGCTGCTGCGGCCGCCCGCCGGAGGTCATCGTCGACCTCATCCCAGGATTCCAAGCCACCCAGTCCTGTTGGGCTTACTGCGGAGCAATTCCTTGCCGCCATGATGTCACAACCAGCCCCAGGAGGGCAAGGGCAAAGCAGTCTCTCGCAGCTACTCCAGCAGGAGATGGTGGCCGGGGCTCCGACGGAAAAATTGCTAGGCATAGTTATATCGCAATCTTTTTTAGCAGGTGCAGGTGCGGAAGCTGGAATCCCTCTCCAGCCAAATAGCTTTTCGTCGGAACTCGCATCGGTTGCTGTGCTGCGGGCGGCACAAAAGTTGCTGGCGGAGCAGCAGAGACCATCCCATGGACAACCCAGTTTGCCGCCGCAGCAGCAACGCCCGCAACATCCGCAGATGCCGCAACCACCGCAACATCCACAGATGCCGCAACAGCCTGATCGCCACCAGAATTTGCTACAGGAACTACTGCAGGCACAGCAGCATCAACAACAGCAGCAGCAGCTCGAGCAAAGACTTGCAGCTCAGTTGTCACACATGCGGTCCATCCAAGTTCCTCAGCCTCAACGTCCCTCACCTCCTACCGCTGCTCGACAAGATGACTTAGCTGCTGCACTGCAGCAGCTTGTGGGAAATCGTCAGCCACATCAATACGGGGAGAGACCTGATCCGCCTGTAGCGATCATGAACCAAAACCAACCACAAGGCCAGCAGCAGCAACCGCAGCAGCAAGATTCGAATGCTCTCGTCATGCAGCTTGTGGAACAGTTGTTACAAACAAACCAAGGACCAGAAGCGTTGTCTCAACTTTTATCATCATCCCTACCGCAAAGAAGACAGCCTATAGATGAGGCAAAATCAGAGTTTCAAGAGGCGGATCCTCCGGCCCGCCGGCCTCCGGTACAAGCTGAATCTCTGTCAGTTCAATTGACATCCTTACTGCAGCAACAGACTGGTCATACTGTCAATCAACCACAACCTCCGCAACCCCCACGTGGCCAAGATCCAGATGCCTCAGCGGCTGGCAGTCAACTGAATGAACACTTGTCATCCTTGGTGCGGCAGCTGCAGCAGGGTGGTGACCAGCAGCAGCAGCAAAACCCACAGAATAGTCAGTGCCGTCCCAGCTGAGGGTATTTACAAAAAAGAAAATAGAGAGAGTTGTCAGTTAATTACAGGTAGTTTCATGAGGCAATTTACTCTGACGCTTTAGTTAGTAGAGGGCGGTAGTGTTATTAGCTATTACTACTGTAGTTTCTAACTACCGTGGGAGGCTTTTCCAAACACTAGCTAGAGAGTAGAGTAGGAAGAGGAAGCAAATTGACAAGTGCTGGTTGGGTGTGGCGTATTTGTACTGAAGACGCTCGTATATTGAACCACTGTGGAACATATGTACTTTTGCTGCCCGGTGTACGACAGGCCACAGTAGCTTCTGTCCGGAAAACGAATAAGGAGCATCTACAGTAGTGTATTCGTAGCTATTTAGACTTGTCTACGTTGTACCAATTTGTATACTAGCTAGTTAGCTAGCTACTACTATGCATAGTGCACTTAGCTCGCAGGAAGCATTGAGCAGCATCAGCAGATTCAACCATCACCACACATTTCGCTGCCGGCGCGGGAGCATTCCTCTTCGGTTGGCTGCCAGAGTGCTAGCTAGCTAGTCATCGCTCCGTGACGTGCGATGGCGTCCGCTGCATGTACAGTAAGCCATGCGTTTTCTATGCTAATTTAAATACTAAATGTATATTTTCGCAAGTAGGTAACGTCTATTCGTTGTAAAACCGAATTTTGAATATCGGGTCGTCAGACAATCAGAAAAATTCGAATCACCCTTGGCAGCACAGTGGCTCTTCAAATGCAAGAGATAAAAGGACGCGCACATGCATCCGTTTCAAACCACTGAAACAGCTCCACGATGAGAGCATCTCTTTGTGTCAGGAGTTAGCTCTAGTAGTCCACTAGAAGGTTGTGAAACTGACTGCCTAGCGATCATTGTGCCTTGACATCTGCTAGCTTATTAGACATGTGCCATTAGTTAAATTTGAAGCAGGAATCATCAAACATGCAGTTTGCAAGTGTGAAAATGAGCAAAGCCTCACTTTCACTTGACATGTTGATCACCAGCTGTTGAGGGCATCTCAGAAAAGTGTCTTGTTGTCATTGGATTTGCCACGCATCAGACAGGTGTGCAAGAGGGCACCAGTCTTCAAATGGTGCTCTCTCACTTGGTGTCACAAATTTCAATCACAGACGTGTCCGTCATGGTGATTTTGTTTGTTGGGGCGAACCAATGTGTCTGGGAAGAACAATGACAATGAGAAAAAACACAAGAGAAGAATTCATGATCATCTGGCAGAAATAAAATTGCATGTCCAATCCCTCTCCACATGTGACAGTCATGACATTGTCACTTTGTGAGATTCGCTCACGACACTTCGTCATCAAGCCAGCTTGGTTGCATTTTCGTGTTTGGTGTTCCTTCGCTTGTGAGGTCCAAAAGGAGAAGGAAAATCTAATGTTCTGCATTTTCCTCTTTTCTTGCTCCTTTTCCTGTGTTTCCTCCTCCTTCAGAATGTGTCAAAAGGAACACCAAATTTGAGGAAAAGTGAAGGAAAAGGAAAAATCAGCTGAACTTTTGCTTTTTCACATTCACTCACAACACTGGTTAAAGTTTCTAGTCAACATCAACTGTTGTGAACTGTTGTTTGCAAGTCCACAAGCTAGCAGCCAGCAACACAAACAAACACTCAGGCAGCATTGTTGGCATGTCACTTCACCCAGCAAATGGTCAATGTTGCTCAGATGAGGAAACCAACTTGCTTGGTTTGCGAATCTTCTCTCTCATGGACACCATGTCATTGTCAAGTTGGGTGGTCTCATTCAACACAAAAAATCAGAAACACTTGCACAATTTGTTGATGTATTTTTTAATTCAAAAACACTAAAAATTATTCAAAATTATTCAGATCTGAGTCATGCTTCCTCAGGGGCAGAAACAGAGGAAAATGCTCTGAGTCATGCTTCCTCATTTTCCTCAAGGGACAAAGAAATGGGAAATGGAGTCCAAAAGGAGGGGAAAACAAGAAAC
>ENA-ORBV01008146-ORBV01008146.1-microbial-mat-metagenome-genome-assembly--contig:-NODE-8146-length-17742-cov-5.584885_pt1 | contig 17742 bp, 7 predicted proteins | sample MGYA00237777_ERZ505514 | MGnify/ENA primary metagenome ERZ505514 (study PRJEB26160, sample SAMN06269048) | microbial mat metagenome | isolation source: Oligotrophic lake microbial mat | place...
CAGATGTGTATAAGAGACAGAGCGAAGATCTCTCGACCGAACCGTCAACCAAGTCGGCAGCGTTGGAGATTCGTGGCGTTGACAACCAGGTCCTGGAATTGCCCGCTCCGGCCATGCACGCTCTCGTCCAAAATTTGCAAGAACAGAGCAAGCTCGACACCCTCTCTCGTCTCGGTCGTACATATGACCTGGAAAACGGCACCCTCCTCCGGCCCCGTGCGAAGCCGACCGCTTCTGACGTCGAGGGGGCGATTTCGCCCCTCCTGGCCTACCAAACGGATTTTGACGATTCGCTAAGGTACGAGTGCAAAAGCGAACCCAACAATCCCTGCAGCTTCTGGGAATCCTTCTTCGGTTGCGTATCCAATCCGCTTTTTGGCTGTTCCGGTGGCCCTTTCGGGACTGGCCGGTCCGCGGGTGGCCCGGGGCTCAACGTGCGGTACATCCGTCTCTTCACGACCGCGAGTCCCGATCCCGACGGGCCGACGCCTGCTGTCTGGTACCGCTTCAAAGACATAGACGGCGTGTTCTCGCCTTGGACCAACCAGCGCAGGGCCGCGCCTTCCAATCGCAACCGCGATTTGGTCGGATTGCAAATGGCGTTGGATGATCAGACCTGGAACATCCAGTACGGCGTGCAAGCACCCGAGTACCCGGAAGATCCTTGGAGAGGCAAGATGAAGTGGGCATTTGGCGGCGGCCAAATGGCTGGTGACGCCGGCTTCCCCTTCGAAGAATTCGTCATCTACGTCTACCGTTTTGTCGACAGCGGGGTGGTGCTCTAACCCGCGACAGGAACCGTGTCACAAGCCGGAGTTTGTCAGCCGGCTTTACCTCGCCGTGGATCTTTGGCGTCCGCTTTCCTGGGCGATGAGGTTTTGGGGACCGACAGCCTTCAATACCGACACCACATCTTGAGATCTCCCTTGCCCGTTGCGATCCTCAGCCCGTTCGGTGAAATCGCGAAATCCCCTTGTCCATCGATCCCAGAGATATCGGGCAACCTTGTCCCATCGTCCACGCGCCATTGCAGAATTCGGCCAACCGTGGCGCCAACCGCGGAGAAAAAAGCACCAACGGTTTTCCCCGAAGAGAAAAACCGGAACCCCGGCGGGGACCCAGCGTCTTCCATGACAAGATCTTTCTCCAACGACATTTCTTTTGCAGTTGAACGCCGTTTTCTCCAGGATGTCCTGATCCTTAGCCCGGTCACGCGAACGCGGCAGTCCGCTCCTGGCATATCTCAAGTGTTCGGGTCACGGCAGCCGCGCCGGACGGTCCGTAGCCGGGAAGCGTGGGCAACGTGATCGCGGTAACGGCAGCCCGCATCCTCTCCAGAACGTCGTCGATAGCGGCATTGGTGTCCGATGCCCGAAGTCCAGCGATTGCAGAGACCGCGAGAAAGTCTGCACGCTTGAGCCGCTCGTCCTTGCCATTGAGCTTGAGTGCCATGCGGTCATGTTCGAGGCGGGGAAAGACTCGTGTGGTCAGCGTGTCATAGACGGGCGCAAAGCGAACGCTGCGGAAGGCCGGATTGCCGGGTTCGGCGATCTTCAGAACGGCCATGTTCTTGAGGTGCATGTCGCCGTCCGCGATGAGCCAGGCGAACACGACGCGCTTCATGAGGATCAAGAGGTCTTCGTCGGGCGAAGTGGACAGGCCTCTCAGGGCGCGCGCCACACGCTCGATGGTGCCGTCGTACTTGGCCTGCGGCAAGAGACCCTGCACCGAGGAAAGGTCTTCCATCGCCAGCAGGCGGTGATCATCGGCGCCTGCGCGAATGTCGAACCGCTCGACCAGAAGCGCCGGAGGCATGTCATCAGGCATCGCGATCAGTGCGGTTGCCGGGACCGTGAACCCGGCTTCCCTTGCGAGTGCAAGTCCTATCCATTCGACCAGCGGCAGGGCCTCAAAGCCACTGGTGCCTGCGGGCTTCAGGATATGTGTGAACGGCGCATCGATGCTCGGCGAGAGCCTGCCGTCCGGGTCGAGCGTCATCGGTGCCTTGATCTGCACGCCGGAGAGGCGCGGCGTATCGGCACGGTCATAGATCGTGGCGAGGTTGCGCTCAAAGTCCTGCTCCATCGCGCTGCGACCGGGCCCGGCATAGGTGCCTGTGAACACGCCGGCCGCTGTGTGTGCGGCGAGCGGCGTCGCAAGAACATCGAGCGGCAGGGCGGCAAACTCATCTGCGTTCTCGGCCATCGTGATGTTGGACATGTAGCGCCTGCCCGAGCGAAGCATGGCCCGCTCTTCGCGGTAGTGCAGGACGCTCTGCAGCCAGCCTTCCGGCAGCAGAGAGACCACGAATGGCGGTAACCTGCCCGGCATCGTCTGGCGAATAACTGGCGGCAGAGGTGTGCCGCCGTCGGTCTGCGACCACCGCCACTCGAATCCGTCGTGAATGAGGGTGCCGATGGGCAGGCCGTGCCATGCCACGGTCAAGGCTAACCTTGTTCTGAACGATTTCGAGGGCCCGGATACGGGTGCGCTGAACGCGCGGCCCGGTCAGGTAGAGGCGGCCATCGCGGATCGGCCCCAGCAGAACGGCGCTGGCCGCCGAGAGATAGGCATTGGGATAGAGGTAGCGGCCAATCCGGACGGCATGGGCGAGGACGGTCTGATCGATGTCCTCGGCGGCATCGACGTAGTAGAGATACTACCGGCGGCCGACGCGCTCGCCGATCTCGATGGCGCTTTGTTGGTGTGAAGGTTATGTCGAGCAGGTGTTGCGGCAGGTCGCGGAGAAGGTGATGATGCGAACGCGCTCGGCGTGCGGCTTGCTCGAGGCTCGTCGGCGAAGGTGTGGTTCGAAAGTGGGAATGCAACTGCGCAACCCCTCTGGTTGGTCGTGTAGACTGCCGTCCAGGAAAACGACGCTTGGAAAACCTGCCGCAGACTGAGCCGAACCGATTCAGGCCCACCGAAAACCTGCACATTGTTTTCTGGCTGTTCAAGGACCTGTCCTGGTGTTTGCACCTTCGGGTTTTGGGCACGCTCATGATCCTGCCCACGTTTTTCGTCTCGCTTGTCATTACCTGGCGAACGCGCCACCTCGTGGCGGAACTGTGTCACAACGTGGCGGTGACCTTTTGGATCATCGCCAACTCCTTCTGGATGCTGTGCGAATTCCTGAACGCCGAGGACAAACCTGTCGGAAAACACCTATTACTAAAGCACCTCGCGGCGATCCCGTTCGCACTGGGAATCGGCACGCTCGGCTATTACTATTTGTATCACCGACTGATCCGCAAATGCGCGGACCCCGAAACACAGCCCCTATCCTAGCCCAGGGTGTTTCCAGGGCTTGCGATAGGGCCGCAAGAGTCGACGGGTGGCTTCCTTGTCGCCCTTGATCGTCTTCGTCTTCGGATCGTAGACAACCGTACGACCGAGTGCCATCGCGAGGTTGGCGAGGATGCAACTCGCGGTTGAAATGTGCCCTTCCTCGATGTCCGCAACCGGGCGACCGCGCGTTTCGACCGCAGCCAGAAAATCCAGCATGTGCTTGCGCGTTGCCGGTGCCGCATTTAATTCGATCGCTTTTTCCGTCACGTCCTCGGGATACTTTTCCCTTTCAAAGACACATTCAAAGTGAATCGGCTTTTGTTTCTTGTCGTGCGGAATGAAATCCGCGTGCATCGTGCTCGCCTTCAAGACGCCTTTTTCGCCGTGGATAAACAGCGCCCACGGATAGTCCGGATCGGCCGGCTCACCCCAGGTGCGGTGCTGCCAGGTGGCGTTGAAGCCCTCGTATTCAAAGATCGCTGACTGCGTATCGGGGATGTTGGACTTGCCGCTCTTGTCGACAAAGATGCCCCCCGCGGAGGACACCCGCTTCGGCCATCCAATGCCCAGCATCCACCGCGCGGTATCCAGCATGTGCACGCACATGTCGCCGAGGATTCCGTTGCCGTATTCGCTGAACGCGCGCCACCAGCGCAGGTGCGGCAATCCGTCATACGGGCGAAGCGGCGCCGGTCCTGTCCACAATTCGTAATCCAGATGCGACGGCACAGGGATAGGCACCGGATCGCCGTTGGCGCGCATGTGGAAATAGCAACACAGGTCCACGTGACCGATTTTACCCAGCAACCCGGCATCGATAATCTGCTTTTTCACGTCGATTAGATGCGGCGTGCTTTTGCGCTGGGTTCCGATCTGAACGACGCGCCGGTGTTTTCGAGCCGCGTCCAACATGGCGTGGCCTTCAAGGACATCGCGGCTGATGGGCTTTTGACAGTACACATCGGCGCCGGATTGCACCGCCGCAATCAGGTGCAACGCATGCCAGTGATCGGGCGATCCCACGAGGACAATGTCGAGATCCTTTTCCTTCAACATGTCGCGATAGTCCCGATAGGTGCGCGGCTTGTTGTGAGACGATTGCCGCTGGCTGGCAATATCGACGGCCTCGTCGAGCATCTTCGTGTCGGGATCGCAGAGGGAAACCACCTCGACCGGTGCCACCTGAATAAGCCGCCAGAGATCGCTTTTGCCGTACCAGCCGCAGCCGATGAGTCCGACGCGTTTCGGTTTTCCGTTGACGAGATCCACGGCGGCACTGCCCCACTCTGGCAACGCCGCCATCGCGGTCGTCGCCGAGGCGGATTGCAGAAAACGCCTACGATTGAAGAAGAATGCGGGTGGCCGCGTCAGGGAACCGATGCGCTTCATGGGCGCAACTTGAACAAATCCACGGCGCAAAGGCAACCACCGAAGGCAACCACCGATCGACCGACGCCGCCTTGCAGCTGCGAGCCCAAAGTGGCATTCCTTTGTCATGGTGCCCTGGATATTGTTGGGTCGGGCCAAAACCCCCGATGGCCAATCCGAGATGAAGCTCATGCGCCGTGGTGACGAGTACGTCATCCGGGTGCAGGGACACGAGTTGATGAACAGCCGTGCACACGGCTCAGAAGAAGCACTCGCCGAGTTGAGCTGTGCCAATTTGCCGGACAAAACCCGCCCGCGTGTGTTGATAGGTGGTCTCGGAATGGGCTTCACCTTGGCCGCCGCCATCCGCGTCTTGCCGGAAAAGGCAATCATCGAGATCGCCGAACTCGTGGAAGAGGTCGTCGAGTGGAACCGGGGACCCCTTGGGCCGCTTGCCGGAAACCCCCTTGATGACCAACGCGTGGAGGTCCACATTGGCGATGTGCGGGTACCGCTAAAGTCGGCGGTGCAGATCTACGATGCGATCATTCTCGACATCGACAATGGGCCGACGCCGCTCACCCAGGCCTCGAATCAGGGGCTGTACGGGCCACGGGGGCTCGCGACCATGGCGAAGGCGCTCAAGCCGGGCGGAACTCTGAGCGTCTGGTCCGCAGAGCCCGACGAGCGCTTCACCCAGCGGCTTCAGGAATGCGGATTCAGTGTTACGGTTGAGCGGGTTCGCGCGCGGGCGCAGGCTGGTAGCACCCACACGATTTGGCTCGCGGTTGTCCCGCCCACCTAGCGTGACAAGAGGAGACCCCGGGCGACGCCGAGTGGTTCCGCCGCTACCCGTTCGCGCTGTCGACCTCGACCTCGACCTGATGTTCCCCGCGATCGTCACTCAAAGTGATCGCCCCGTCGGGCTGCTCGATGCCATCGCAGACCACCCGTGGGGGTTGCGGTGCAGCGCCGGTGGCGTCGCGTTTGCGCACCCGGATGTGGTACTTGGTTTCGTGGTAGCGATAGTGCATGTCGAACGAGCTCCAGGCTGACGGCATGAGCGGCGTGATACGCAAGCGCAATCCGTCCCGATGCAACCCGAGCAACGATTCGATCACCAGGCGGTACATCCAGCCAGCCGAACCGGTGTACCACGTCCATCCGCCGCGCCCGGCATGTTGCGGGTTGGTGTAGACGTCTGCCGCAACGACGTACGGTTCAACCTTGTAGGTTGCGATTCCGGCCGCGCCATCGCCATGCCGGATCGGATTGATGAGGTTAAACAATTCCCATGCGCGCTCGGTGTTGCCGGCGGCGGCAAAGGCCATCACCGCCCACACGGCGGCGTGGGTGTACTGACCACCGTTCTCGCGCACCCCCGGCACGTAACCCCTGACGTATCCCGGTTTTAAATCCGACTTGTCGAACGGCGGATCAAACAACTGGATGACCCCCAGCTCGCGCTTGACGAGCCGTTTATCGAGTGAGGCCAATGCCTGGCGGGATCGCTCCGTATCACCCGCGCCCGAGAGTACCGACCAGCTTTGGGGCAGTGAATCGATCTGGCACTCCGGATTGCTGGCAGAGCCGAGTGGCTCGCCATTGTCGAAGTAGGCGCGGCGATACCAGTCGCCGTCCCAGCCATGCTGCTCGATGTTGTCCCGCAGCCGCGCGGCCTGCGTCCGACATCGGTCGGCAAAAGCCTGATCCGAGCGCGACCGTGCCAGATCGGCGAATCGCACGAGCAGGTCGTAAAGGAAAAACGCCAGCCACACGCTTTCTCCCTTTCCCTCATCACCCACCAAGTTCATGCCGTCGTTCCAGTCGCCACTGCCCATCAGTGGCAAGCCGTGTTCACCGAATCGGAGGCCGTTCTCGATCGCACGCACACAGTGATCGTAGATCGTACCGTGGGTCTCCGATCGGATGGGCAGGTCGTAGTAGCTGTCCTCCTCGGGCTTGACGAGTCGACCCTCAAGAAACTGAACCGTCGCGTCCAGCACGCCGGTGTCATTCGTTGCACCGACGTATCGGCACACGGCGTGGGGCAGCCAGAGGTAGTCATCGGAAATGCGTGTCCTCACCCCCCGTCCGGTCGACGGGTGCCACCAATGTTGAACGTCGCCCTCGATGAATTGCCGCGATGCCGAGCGCAAGATCTGATCGCGCAGGATGCCCGGCTCGGCGTGCACGAGCGCCATCGCGTCTTGCAACTGGTCTCGGAAACCAAAGGCCCCGCCCGATTGATAGAAACCGCTGCGGCCCCAGATCCGCGAGGCCAGCACCTGGTAGAGCAGCCATCCGTTGGCCAGAAAGTTGAGCGCAGGATCGGGCGTCTGCACGTTGACAGTCCCGAGGGTGCGATTCCAGTAGGACCACACGCCTTCCAGTGCGGCGTGCGCGGCTTCCGTGCCGGTGAACCGTCGCACCAGGGCGCGGGCATCCGCCAGATCGCGCCCCGAGCCGAAAGTGAAAACGATCTCGCGCTCCTGACCATCGGCCAGATCCAATGACGCCTGCATCGCGAGGCAGGGATCGAGTCCGGCGCCGACACGGTTTGAAAGGCGCGCCCTGCTCATGCAGGCGGGACGCGCAGGACTGCCGTTGCGTCCCAGAAATTCGAGCCGGTCCCCACTGACCGTGCGTTGTTTTTCGCTGCAATCGAGAAAGGCAATGCGGGCTGCGAACTCGCTGCTATAGGCGTTGCGGGCGAACAGAGCGCCACTTTCCGCTGCGATTTCGGTCACAATGTGCGGCAGGTTTTCCGACCGGTTCGACCCAAGCACCAATTCGAAAAATCCGGTCAGAGACAGGCGGCGCCCGCGCCCCGATCGGTTGCGGATCTTGAAGGTCATGAACTTCAGCGGCGCATCGGTCGCCACGTACGTTTGAAGTTCGCTCTCGATGCCGTCTTCGCTGTGCTCGAACACGCTGTAACCGAACCCGTGCCGCGTGGTGTACGGGGATGCACCGCCGGCCGGCAGCGGGGTTGGCGACCAGAACTGGCCGCTTTCCTCGTCGCGCAGATAGAAGGCTTCGCCGCTTACGTCGCTGACCGCATCGTTGTGCCACGGTGTGAGACGGTATCCATGCGCATTCTCGCACCACGTGTACGCGCCGCCGCTTTCACTGACGACCGTGCCGAACCAGGGGTTGGCGAGTACGTTCACCCAGGGTGCGGGCGTACGCGAGGTGGACGTGGTGATGATCACGTATTCGCGCCCGTCGGGGGTGAACCCTCCAAGGCCGTTCCACATCGACAAATCGGAGCGTTCGATCGATGCCACCGGTGGTGCGGCACGTCCGACCTGCAATTCGGAGGGTGTGCGACGGCGTTCGCGGCCCCGCACCAATCGCGGGGGCATCTCACCCAGAGCTCGGCGGTTCATCTGTTCGGTCAACGAGCCGTCCGAATCATTGACAATCAAACGTGCTGCGGTTTGCATCAGCACCTTGTCTTCCTCCGATAGTTGATCGGCGCGGCGCACGAAGATGCCTCCGGGTCGATCGAGCAAGCTGCTCTCACTGAGTAACGCGACCACGGCGGTGATGTCATCTTGCAAGACCTGCCGGTAGCCCGAGGCATCCTCGTTCCAGATCACCAGATCGGCCGCCATGCCCTTCTGTCGCCAGTAGGCATGTGCCTTCACCATGTGGCGCACCAATCCCAGGTTGTCACCATCTGCAATGCGCACGAGCACGATGGGCAGGTCGCCCGAGATACCGTAGGCCCACAACGCCGACTGGCCGCGCCGGTTCCGGACCATCACGGCTCGTGGCGCGCGTAGATTGGGACTGGCGTAAAGCACATTGCCGGCCAACCGTTCGTAAATCTGGGTGTCGGCCTCGGTGGCATCGAGCCGCCGCAGCAGGACCTGGCTGTGTGTCCACGACAGCTCGAACACCCGATCGGCGGAGTGGGTATCGCTGTACTTTTCAATCAACGCAGTGGCTCCAGCCCGGGTTTCAGAGATTCCGGTCACCATGTGGATGCGCACCGTCTCGTCCGGCTGAATGACAACCGTGTTGCGAATCGAAACGATCGGATCGAGTACCGCGCCTTCGCTGTCGGTAAGCCGGGCGGCGTGCATGGCAGCGGGATCCTCTACCGAGCGCCCGCGTCCGATGAATTCCGCACGGCCGGTCTCATAAGACGTTGTCCCCACTGCGGTACCCTGGACTGTCATGAGATGCAACATCCACGGTGGCCGCTCGGTGCCCGATCGGGGCCGGCGCGTGCAAAGGATCGCTTGCCGCTCGCGCAGCAGCTCGGTCTCTACGAACAAGTTGCTGAACGCAGGATGGGCGGTGTCGGCCGCGGGCGGAGCCAACACCACCTCGGCGTAGCTCGTCAGTTCGATGGTTCGGGGACTCCGTCCGGAATTGGTGAGGGTCACCCTGCGCAATTCGATGTCGTCCTCGGGTGAGATGCTGATCTCAACATGGGTGTCTATCTCGTTGTCGCGTCGACGAAACTCGGCTCGGCCTTGCGAATAAATGGCCTCGTAACTGCTGGCCCGCTTGAGCGTCGGTTGGTGCGTCGCGGACCAGAATGATCCATCGCCCACATCGCGCAGGTAACAGAAACTGCCCCAGCAATCCCGCGTCGGATCCTCGCGCCAACGGGTGACCGCGAGATCGCGCCACCGACTGTAGCCGCCGCCCGCATTCGTGAGGGCAACGTGGTAGGTGCCGTTCGACAGCAGATGGACCTCGGGCACGGACGTACTCGGACTGGTAAAAACACGGAAGTTTTCAGCCGCATCGGGCAGCGGCTCGCCGACGGACAGGTCCGCCGGATGGGGATCGATGGGTGGTGTCTTCGGCACCCGTTCTTGCAACAACAGTTGCGTCGCCTGGAAGGCGCGATCGAGTCCGAAGCGACGCTGCATCGGCTTGTCACAGAGCGCGTGGGCGAGCGAGAGAAACGTCATCGCGTGGTGGTGTGCCATGTAGGAGCGCACGGTGACGTGGTCCACGCCGCGGGGCAGACGTTCAGGCGTGTAGTCGACCGCCTCGAAAAACCCAAAGGCTCCCAGCAAGTCGAGACGGGCCATCCGGCGCAGGTTGGCGCAAGCGGCCTTGGGCGCCACCATCAGCGCCATGCCGCTCGCATAAGGCGCGATCACGAGGTCGTTTCCCAGGCCACGCTTGAAACCCAGACCGGGCACCCCGAAAGCGCGGTACTGGTAAGTGAGTTGGGTGTCGGTCTTGTTGTAGCCCGATTCGGAAACACCCCAGGGTACGCCGTGTTCACGGCCGTACGCGATCTGTCGTTCGACCACGCCCCGATAGGTGTCATCGAGAATGGTGTCGTTGTAGGTGGGCATGATCAGCAACGGCATCAGGTATTCGAACATTGAGCCGCTCCACGACAAGAGCGACGACCGGCCGTCCACCGAGGTCAACAGACGGCCCAGGCTGAACCAATGTTCTTGCGGAAGTTTCCCCTGAGCGATGGCGACAAAACTCGTCAGCCGCGCTTCCGAAGCGAGCAAATCGTAGCACCCAGCGTCGAGGCGATGATCGACGACGTTGTAACCGATCGCCAGCAGGTGACGATCTCGGAGGTAGAGGAATTCGTAGTCCTGGTCGCAAAATTGCACGCACCGGTCCGCCAGGGTTTGGATCTCGGTGAGGCGAGCGGCGGCGCGGCTGGAAGCCAGCGAGACGGCGTTGCGCAGTTCGGTCAGATTGCCAAGCTTTCCGTCGGCCATCGTGATAGCGCGATCGATCGCGGGCACCACGTGCTCGCTCATGCGGGCGCTGTCGCCGAGGGTAAGCCCACTGTCTAACTCCGACAGCGAACTTGCCAATTCATCGATTGGTGATGCTGGCAAGAGCGCAACCCAGGGCGCCATTAAATTCAGTTCGTCGTGCGCGACCTCTACCTGTCGCCCGAACGCGCCCACCCACCACGCCAGGTCTTCCTGGGTGGGGCGCGTCTGAATCAAAACCGCGAGATCTTTCGCAGACTCTGCCAGTCGACTCAAGAGCCGGTGTGCACCCGACAGGGTTGTCGGCACGGTCCGCAGCTCGCTCCGCATCGGCTGGCTGCGCGCGAGCAATTCGTTCCATTCCCGCCCTGCTTCCGCGATTCCGTCCATCGTATCGCCGAGGCCCGCGAAAATTTCGCCGCGCAAGATCGAATGGCCCACCAGCTCGCGCAGGCCAGACGCGAGAGTGAACAGATGCCCGGCGAGGTTCCCGCTGTCGACCGCAGAGATGTACATCGGGCGAAGCGGTTCGAGCGAGCGCGTGTCGTACCAGTTGAAGAAATGGCCGCGGAAACGTTGCAACCGATCCATCGTCTGCAAGGTCAGCGCGGTGCGATCCAGCAACGCACCAACCGGCAGATAACCAAAGTCGTACGCGGCAAGGTTCGCCGTGAGGGCCAGACCGATGTTGGTCGGCGAGGTCCGATGGGCCGGGCCCTGATAGGGCTCCTCTTGAAAGTTGTCGGGCGGCAAATGGTTGTCTGGCAGGGCGACGAAGGTCTCGAAAAAGCGCCAGGTGCGCCGGGCGAGCGTGCGCAAGAAAACCAGATCGCTCGCGTCGAGGCCGGAGTCCTCGGGCGGGATAGGCTGACTTACCCACCAGGTGAGACCGGGGGCAAACATCCACAGTGCGAGCACGGGCAGAGCAGGCGGAAGCGCCCCCGGGTTGCGCAAGACAACGGCGACCGTCACGGCGGTTGCGACAGCCGGCATGATCCACATCCGTGTGTAGGCACTCGGCAAACCGGTGCGGGCGCTCCGCTGCGCGTCCTGGGCCGTGCGCCATTGCAGCAACTTGCGCCCGGTAAACAGCATGCGGGCTCCGGTGACTACAATTGCGGACAGTGCGATGAACGCATCGTAGGGCAGGCAAGCGAGTGCGAACACCTCCCGCGCAACTTGCCGAACCAGCGCCGCGGTGCAGGCGTGCGCGTGGCGGAAAAGCGGCATCTCAACCGGGCGGCGCATCAGCTCGGCGGCGGCATTGAGCAATCCAGGCAAAAGCAGAATTGCCAAAACCAATCCGGTGGCGAGCCAGGCCGCATCAGCCAAAAGCCAACCCACGAGGAGAACCGCCAGCAGCGCGACGGGCACCACACTGCGGCGGAGGTTGTCGAGAATCTTCCACTGCGACAACCACGACAAGGGATTCTTCACGTCCCCGGTACGGACGTCCGGCACGCGCGCACGCAACCACGGCAGGATCTGCCAGTCGCCGCGCATCCAGCGTCGGCGCCGGCTCACGTCGGCCGCGTAGGCAGAGGGAAAATCCTCGAACAACATGACGTCACTCACCAGCCCCGAGCGGGCGTAGGAGCCCTCCAGCAAATCGTGACTAAGGATGCGGTTTTCGGGCAGACGATCACCAATCGCATGACGGAACGCATCGACGTCGTAGATGCCCTTTCCGACAAACGATCCCTCGCCGAACACGTCCTGGTACACGTCCGACACAGCGCGGGTGTAGGGATCGATTCCGGGCTCGCCTGCGAACAATTGTGCGAAGCGCGACCGGCATGCGCTTGTCGTTGTGATGGCGACCCGCGGCTGGAGGATGGCGTAGCCTCGGGTCACCCGGCCGAGCGATTCGTCGTGTTGCGGGCGATTCAGCGGATGGGCCATCGTGCCCACCAACGCGCGCGCCGAATCGCGCGGCAACTGGGTGTCGCTGTCGAGCGAGATCACAAACTTGACCTCCTGAAGCGAGTTCACGTCGCCGACGATGACGTCGAACCCCGCTGCATTACCACGCAGCGCCGAATTGAACTCCTCCAGCTTGCCGCGTTTGCGTTCCCATCCCATCCACACGCCCTCACGCGGATTCCAGCGTCGCGCGCGATGGAAAAGAAAGAAGCCGCCGGTCTGACCAGAGGTCACATATTTGGTGTTTAGTGCTTCGATTCCCGTGCGTGCCCGCGCCAATAAATCGAGATCCTCGGGCATCTTCTCCTGCGGCGCATCTCGAAAGTCGCTCACCAGGGCAAACGAGAGGTGGTTGTCGCGGTTGGCGAGAAACCGGATCTCCAGCGCCTCAAGCAAGTCGTCGATCTCGGCCGGGTTGGTGAGCAGGGCGGGCACTGCCACCACGCACGGGTGCTCTGGCGGAATGCCCTTGGAAAAATCGAGCCGCGGCAAGCTTCGTGGAAGCACCAACAAGGTTGCGGCCCAGTGCACGATTCCGATCGCCACCTGGCTGCAGCAGATCCCCAGAACCACAATCGCCGCCGCCAACCACCACCCACTCAGTTCGCTCACGAGCGGGGAGCGCGCCAACAATGCGGTAAGCCCCGCGCTGATGAGAACCACCGAGCCGGCATAGAGCGCGAGCCGACAGTGGCCTGCAAGGCTGCGCAATGCGCCCCGCACACCCCTGCGCATGTGTACGGCGTTTTCGAGCTGGGGCCGAGCTTCGTCGACCAGGTAGTAACCGACGTGGGACTGCGGGCCTTGATCGCCACTCGCTCCCGCTTTGGCTTCGCCAGCCAGTCGCACCGCCGCCTGCGCGACCGATTCTTCAGATAGGTCGCTGGCCTTGGCCATGGTTTCCACAGCGCGCCGGTAGCTGTTGCGCGTGCTGAAGTCCATGGTGCTGTACACGTCTGCAGGGTCGGTGCGAAGCGTCTGCTCGACCACGCTCATCCCCTCGACAAAGTCGCGCCAATCGGTGGCGCCAAGAAAACGTAAGCTTCCGATGCTGTTTCCGATTGCCACTTGGTGGGCTGCCTGGTTTTGCGCAACCAATTGAAACACATGCTCGACGGTCTGTCCTTGCTCCAACAGGCGGTGCTCGAGCCAGGACATCGGAAACAACAAGGCGGGCCCTTGTCCTTGCAGGCGGCTGGCAAACTCGGTGACGAAAGCGTTGGTGAGTACGGGGCTTTCCTTGACCATGCTGGCAAGCACAAGCACCACCTTGGCGGGATCGCTGGCGGCCACTTGCAGCATCTGATCCACCCAGAAGCCTGCCCGTTCGCGGTCGCGCCGTCCGGCGGTGACACTCGAGACGACGCGGCGTAGATTCTCGATCAACGCCAAACGCAGCATGATGGGGATCGCCCACAACTCCCCCAGACGAAGCGGTTGCACGGTCTGATAAGAGCCGACGAATGCGCGCACAACGTCGGCGTCAACCCGCCCGTGCGAATGCGCAATGAGCTCCAACGCGATGTCGTACACGCGCGGTCTTCCCGTCCAGGGCTCGTTGACGAGCGCCGGCAGCTCGCGATCGTAGCTGCGAGGAAGGTGCCGCCGGGCGGTTCGTATCTGCTCTTCGATAAGATGGTAGTTGTCGACGAACCATTCCGCCGCGGGTGTGATACGGGTGCCAGCTCTCACGGCGTGCGTGATAAGGACATGGGCATCGCGCAACGCTTCCTCGTTGTCAGCGAGGCGGGGCAACAGGTGATCGGCGCCGCGACGTGGGCGCGCATCCACTTTGTGCCAGCCGGCCATTGTCCTCGCGTGTTGTTCAAGCTGGTGTGTCGTGAACAGTTCCGACCACATTGGCTGGTGGTCAGGCGGGCCGCTCGCCCAGCCACCGTCGCTCGTATTCGAGCGGCGACGCCGGAATGCGAAATCCACGCGTTCCCTGAGCGAAGTCAAACCAATTCCAAGCGCGGTGGGCGCGTTGCCACCGCCGCCGACACGACCATCGAAGTCACCAATATGTCCATTGCGGGGTTTCCGATTTGCAACCGCCGTGCCGCGTCGTGTCCCTGCGGTGACCGACCTACGCGCCCTTCAGGCGACCAAGGCAGTGGGTTTGTTACGAAACGCGGACAAACGTTACCATTACGACCCGCGTCGGGCAAACCGCCGCATCCGAGCCGACCGCCACAACCATGGATGGCCGGGGTGTTGCGCAACCTGGTCCGAAAGCGGCGCCGGGATGAGGGGCGACGGATAACAGGCGAAAGCCGCGTGGCGGCGGATCCTTCCGTGGCGGTAGCGGATTTCAGCGGCTCTCCCGAGCTCTTGTTGCAGCAGGCGCAGGCGTTCCGCGTTCTCGCTGGGCTCATCTGTGAACTGGACGAGCCGCGGCGAAAGGCCCGTCTGCTGCGCTTCTATCAAGACCAAACCTCTGAACAGATCGGGCACGTGCTGGCAATTCTGCCCGGCACTGCGCGACGGCAGATCAACGGGGCCCTGGCGCTGCTGCGTGAACGAATGGATCGGCGCTACGGCGACCGCCGCGCCTGGGCCGGGATCCTCGCACCCGGTGGCGCGGCCCTCACCGGTGGCGCCCTGACAACGGCTGCACCGTGGGCGATCGGCGCTGGGCTGTCCGCAGCGGTCGTGATGGTTGCGCTGTTCGCAACGCGCGGCACCGCGGTGCCCGTATCGATGATGAACAAGGCGGCGCCCACTGCGCCAACCGAGTTCGCGCGTCTCGCGATCCTCGAAGAGCCGGAGTCTGCCAATCGTGGCCAGATCACCGGGACGGTGGCCGACGAGAAGGGGCTTCCGGCAGCGAGCGCGGCGGTTCTTCTGCATTGCTCGAAGAATTGCCCACGCACATGGGGCGGCGATCGCCTCGGCACCACCGATGCAACAGGGCGGTTTCGTTTCGATCGGCTCGCGCACGCATCGTTTTCCGTCACTGCGTCGGCCGAGGGTTTTCTCGCCGCGCAGGCGAGCGCTGACGTGGGCGCGGCCTCAGTTCCGCCGATGAGCCTCGTTCTGAAACGCGGCGGCTTTGCCGTCGAGGGCACCGTGAACGATGAGGCCAGCGGGCCGGTGGCTGGTGCTGTGATACTGATCGCGAAGGGCGACAATCCGGCACTGGCGGTTACCGCCGCCGACGGGAAATACCGATTGCGCCTGCCGCGCGGCACCTTCATCACCTCCGTCGCGGCCGATGGCTATGCGGATCTCGACGATCAGGCCATCGAGGTGGCGGGCGACGTGGACGGCCGCAACTTCACCCTGACACCCGCGGCCACGATCGCCGGAGTGGTGGTGGACGTCGACGGATGACCGGTGGCCGGCACGCTTGTGATGGCGAGCGGATTGGGCCCCTCTAGCGAACCCCGCTACACAACCTCGGGCGACGACGGCCGATTTCTTTTCGGGCGGCTGCTTACCGGACGGGCGCAACTATCCGCGCGCAGCGGCAAAGCGTGGGGCATGGCCAGAGAATCGCTACAGATATCAACCGCAGCACTATCCACCAACGTGCGCATCGTGCTGGAAGCGCGGCCGGTGGTAAGCGGCGTCGTTCTCGATCAATCGAAAAAGCCCATTCCCGTGTGCAGCATTCGCGTGGCACCGGGCAGCGCCCATGGCGGATTGCTTCCATCCGACATCACCACCCGCTGCGACGAGGAGGGACGGTTTGTCGTCGAGGGATTGCCGCCCGGCCGCTTCACGATCCAGGCGCGTTCGGAAGGCTATTCGTTCGGCACCCGTGAATTCTTGCTGCTCGAAGAATCCCTTACACTCGACCTTGTGTTGGAGCGCGGCACGGATGTGACCGGTGTGGTGCTCGATCCCGACGGGCATCCGGTCGCCAATGCCAAGGTGGACATCAACACGAGAGCCGGCAAAGAGGTGGACACCGCGTTCACCGGGTTCGCTCACCAAACCACCGACAAGAGCGGCCGGTTTCCCGTAGTACACTTGGGCGCAGGCTATGTGGTGGCAAATGTCCGGAACGCAAAATTCGACTGCCCCGAAACCATCCTGGCCGCGACGCCGGGAGCGACGATGGATCTCACGATTCACTGCAACCGAGGTGGAACCATTTCAGGCCGTGTGTTGTGGGATGACGGCACACCCGATGCGCGTGTCGTCGCCAGATGGAAAATGAGCGGCCAAGAGTTCACAGACGCCACCGGCGCCGACGGACGGTTTCACCTCGGCGTCGTGGCCACCGGCGCGGGTGAACTCCGGGCCAAGTTTTCGGCTGATGGGAGTGATTTCGTCGGTGGGCCGGCAAGTCCAGAAAAGAAGGATCTCCTGCTTAAACCCGGGCAAATCCTCGACGGTATTGTGCTGACACTGGCGCGGCCCAACAGGACGATCACCGGGCGGGTCATCGGGCCGGAGCAACAACCGATGTGCGATGTTCGCATCCGTGTGCTACGGATGACCTTCTCGAAAGAGACAACCTCGGATGACGAGGGCCGGTTCACGATCGAGGGGCTCTCCAAAGGAGAATACGAACTCGTCGCAACATCCGCCACACACCCGATGCTCGTCGCGCCTGGCGTCAAAGCGCCGGATCGCGATCTCGTGTTGCGCTTTGCGATCCCCTGCGAGATTCGCGGTGTGGTCAGAGATACCGTCGGCAATCCGATCTCGGTTTTTGAAGCGATCGCGCGACCGCGCGCGGCCGATCCCGATCCGCGGCAACCGCTGGCCGCACTGCCGGGGTTGAGGCAATATGTCATGGCCGGCGTTGAGGCTCCGTGGACAAGGATCACAGAGGCCGATGGGCATTTCACGATCACGCCCCTCGGCCCAGTTGATCACGATATTCTCGTGCGCACGCCCGATGAGCGCCGCGGTGGTTCTGCGCGCGTTCGGGCCATGCCGGACGGCGGCGCTCAGGTGGCCATCACCGTTCATGCGGGGCAGACGGTGAAAGGTCAGGTCGTTGCCATGGACGTCGGAACGCCGATGCCCAGCATCGGGATCGCGTTGGCGAGCCGTGCTGCGTTGTTCGAGACAATGACCGACGACAAGGGGCGATTCGAATTGCGCGGGGTGTACCCGGGCCAACGCGAACTATTCCAGGTGCGAGCATTTCCACGGTTTGTTCCCGAGATGATAGCGATTGCAATCCCCGGCGACGGCAGCGACGTGGACGTAGGTCCGATCGCTGTGATGCCGATGACGATGGCGCCACCCTTGTCGCCTTCGGCCCGAAGCGAGTTGAGTCGAGGAAACGAGCATGCAACGGGCGTTGTGCTGCTCCCGTATTCCCACCCACCCTCCGTTTACTACACGATTCCCGGAAGCCCTGCCGCCACAGCCAACGTGCCCGTCGGGGCGATCATTCTGGAAATTAACGGTCACAGTCTTGTGGCTGGCGGGTCCATGGCGGCCCACTCATTGCTCAACGCGGGCGACGGCCCAGCGCACG
>ENA-ORBV01008147-ORBV01008147.1-microbial-mat-metagenome-genome-assembly--contig:-NODE-8147-length-17738-cov-5.800408_pt1 | contig 17738 bp, 11 predicted proteins | sample MGYA00237777_ERZ505514 | MGnify/ENA primary metagenome ERZ505514 (study PRJEB26160, sample SAMN06269048) | microbial mat metagenome | isolation source: Oligotrophic lake microbial mat | place...
GAAGACGAGAAGACGAGAAGACGAGAAGACGAGAAGACGAGAAGACGAGGTCGGCGGGCTCGGGGGCGGGGCGGGGCGCGGGTTACTCGTTCGTTGGCGGTTGGCTTACCCTTAGGGACGGCGCAGTGCGGTCGGCGGTCACGGTGTGCGCAGGGACACAAACGTGCTGTAGCAATTGTGCAGTCATGCGTGGGGGCTAGACGGCGGTCTCGCGAATGACCTGCTCGAGCGTGGTGATGCCCTTCATCACCTTGAGCCAGCCGTCCATGCGAAGGGTGAGCATGCCCTCCTCGATTGCGGCGTCGCGAATGTCGGCGGCGCCCACATTCATGAGGATCAGTTTGCGTAGCGCGGGGGTCATGAACATCACCTCGTACAGACCCTGTCGCCCTTTGAGTCCCGTTCCGTTGCACTCGTCGCACCCCCTGCCCTTGAAGAAGGGGAGGTCGCCGATGCACGAGTCGAGCGTGATATCCTTGAGCTGCGAGGCCGCTTCCGGAATGGCGCGCAGCTTGGCGTTGTCCAGCGCCTCGGTGGTGAATCGCAGTTCCCGAAATGTGGTGGCGGCAGCGACCTTGGCGCCCGACAGTTCCACGGTGTCGGGCACGTACTTCACGCGACATCGCGAGCAGATGCGCCTCACGAGTCGCTGGGCCAGAATGAGGTTGAGCGCGCTAGCCACATTGAACGGCTCAAGGCCCATGTCCAGCAATCGGGTGACCGTTTCCGGCGCGGAGTTCGTATGCAGCGTGGACAACACCAAGTGTCCGGTGAGCGCCGCCTTGATGGCGATGCCGCCGGTCTCCAGATCGCGGACCTCTCCAACCATGATGATGTTGGGGTCCTGGCGAAGAAAGGCTTTCAGTGCCGCAGCAAAGGTCATGCCGATTTCGGTGCGCACTTGCACCTGGTTGATCCCGAACAAGTTGTACTCGACGGGATCTTCGGCTGTCATGATGTTGACGTCGATGTTGTTCACCTTTGACAAGGCGGAATACAACGTCGTCGTCTTTCCCGAACCTGTCGGACCCGTGACCAGCACCATGCCGTACGGATTCGAGACCGCTTCCATCAGCTCTCGCTCGGCTCGCGGCTCGATGCCGAACTTCTCAAGGTCGAGCGTCAGGTTTCCCTTGTCGAGAATTCGGAGCACCACCTTTTCGCCGAACAGCGTGGGCAGCGTCGACACGCGATAGTCGATGACCTTGTTCCCCATCTTGAGCTTGATGCGCCCGTCTTGCGGCACCCGACGCTCGGCGATGTTGAGCTGTGCCATGATCTTGAAGCGCGAGATGAGCGCCGCTTTGAGCTTGAGCGGTGGCTTCATCACCTCCGACAGCGCACCGTCGATGCGGTAACGCACCCGGAGTTCGTGTTCGAAGCACTCGAAGTGAATATCCGACGCGCCCCGCTTGACGGCGTCGGTGAGGATGGCGTTAATCAGTTTGACAACCGGCGCGTCGTCTACTGCGGCGGCCAGCGCGGCGGCCGAGATATCTTCCTCCCGCTCTTCGACGACTTCGACATCCCCTTCAAGGTTCGCGATGTCATCCAGCAGCGACGTCATGGCGGCGTCGCCGGCGTCGTACTGCCTGTCGATCACCGATCGAAGCGTGACCTCACCCGCCAATACCGGGTAGATGTCGTAGCGAGTTATGAACTTGAGGTCATCGAGAATCCCGAGGTTGGTGGGATCGGCGATAGCGACGGTCAGCGTCCGCCCGTCCCGCTTCAGCGGAAGGACGAGGTGCTTGGTGGCGATGTCGGACGGAACGAGCTTGATGATGCGCGGATCGACCTCGAACTTTGACAGGTCAACCGCAGGCATTCGTGACGCCCGGGCAATGATCTTTGTCAACTCGACCTCATCAATGATGCCAAGCTTGATGAGGTTGTAGTTGAGTCCGAGGTTGTTCGATTTCCCCTCGCGCTCGGCGCGCTCGATCTGCTCGCGCGTGATGTAGCCTTCGCGAAGGAGGAGATCTGGAATTCGTTCGGGAGCGGCGACTGGAGGGGCGGCCATTCTCGGGGAGTACATCGATAAGAAGTGGCGCCTCAACGAGGCGGATACTCGGCATTTGTGGGACGCCCTGACCAACCAAAGGTCACGCGTTCTTGGAGCAGACGAGCCATGGCCGGACCCACGCCCCGCACCCGCTCAAAACCCTGCAGGGAACCGAACGGACCATGGGCCGCACGATCCTCCACGATGCGTTTGGCGAGGACCGGACCGATGCGCGGAAGTGTCTCAATTTGATCGACCGGTGCAGAGTCGAGATCTATCGTTGGTGAAGCGACATCGGGGCGTCGCGTCCCCCGGGTCGCTTGACTCATCGGCCGATCTGGTGAGGCGACGGAAGGGCGAATCGTGGCCGGATCGAGTGCTCCGATAGGAGTTTGCTCGCTCCGCATCGCGCCGAATGCGAGGGCGGGTGGATTCTGGCCCCCCGAACGCTTCGCGTCGGTTGTGGCGCGTCGCTTTCGTGAGGACGGGGGGCGACCCGCCTTCGCACCGCGTGTGGTCCCTCTTGATCGCTCTGCGTTCACCTTTGCGAGTTGGGCATCGAGGGCGGTATCGGCCCCGCCCTGCCCAGTCGGTTGGGAAGCGATGCCGCGCACCACCCGACCCCCGACACCGAGCGCGAGGATGAGAAGGAGCAGTCCCACTGCTTTGGATGATTGGAGAGCCATGCGACCAAGGTGCGCGTGGTCATCCAAACCATCATCATCATTCCATTGCAGGCCGGACCAAAAGCGCGCGAGGCGCAGGTCGCCGCGCCATTCGCGCCCCTGGCGGATTGCCGCTCACACCGGTCGATACACCGGCCCGCTAACGCGCAGTCACCAATGCCAGCGCCACGTCTCCCACGATCTTGAGCGACGCTGCGGAAATCTTGTCGATGGTATCGTCCGGCGTGTGATGCCACTTGAAGTCGAGATCGATAACATTGATCACTCGGATGCCCACTTTGAGCAATGGAATGTGATCGTCCGTGATCCCTATTCCTTCTGTCGGAACGAAGACCGAACCATAGCCTAACGCGTTCGCCTGCTCCCATACGCGCGCCACGACCTCCGGCGCGCCGCGCATCGAGTTGGCTTCCTTCTCGAACTTCAAGTCGCGATCGCCGATCATGTCCCACAACACACCAAACAGCGGTGTGTAGTCGGCCACCAGTGGATGTTCGGCGAAGTACTTCGCGCCGAGCAGGACGTCAACCTCGGGCGGGCCAAACTCGCCGTAGTCTTCGCCATCGACAAAGAGGAAGTCAACACCCACGGCGGGTGGCGTTTGCTTGAGTACGTCGCCTAACGCGATGAGCATGGCGGTGCCCGAGGCGCCGTCGTTGGCGCCAGGTACCGGAAGCAACTTCTGTTCGGGGTCGCGGGCGTTATCCGACCTGGGACGCGTGTCCCAATGTGTCACATACAACACGCGCTCGGTCGCCTCGGGCCGGAACCGGGCGAAGACGTTGCGCAGGGGCAACGCCTTGCCATTCGCCGCCGTGTGGTCCCAGCGCTGTTCGATGACAGTGTCGGCGCGGGCTTTCATCATTTGCACGATCCAGTCACCGGTTTTGCGATGTGCCTCGCTTCCCGGAACGCGGGGACCGAAATCGAGCTGCTCCTTGACGTAGGCCAAGGCCTGCTCACCGCTGAACGGATGGGGCGTCGTAGCCTGCGCCCCGCCACCGCCATTCGCGTCAGTGTCGCTGCACGCCATACTCAGGATGAGCGTGCTCAGCATCGTGATCATTCTCACTTCACTGCTCCGCCGAAAAATTGCAGCTGGAAGACGGCTGTGATGACCGTCTGTACGAAACGCCGGTTGAAGTTACGATCGAACGTGACCACGCGTGAGCCCTGCAGGCTGAACGTCATATTCTCCGCCACATCGGTGTCGGCATTCATGCTGAAGGCGCGGCGTCCATTGTCGGTGAGTCGGCTGCGCGACTCCACCGCCAACTGATTCGACACGAAACTCTCCGTCAGTGTTTCCTGCCATGACACCCGAGCGCGCAACGGACTCCTCAACTTCCACGCTTTCGGAAGAGGAAAGGCCTTGCTCACATCGGCCGCCAGATCGCTCCTGCGGAAACGCGCCACGCTGCCCGGCAGCGAGTCCACGCGCCGGGACAGCGAGAAGGCGCCCGAGAGCGTCACCTCGCCAAATGCCGTCACCACATTTGCGCTCACCGGATACGATTCCAGCCGCGACTGGCGCACTTCATCACCAAGACCGGCAAAGTCGCCGGGCGTCGTCCACGCCTGGCGCGAGCGCAGCGCGCGCGCCGTGGCGCCAAGACTCGAGAAGATGCCGCTCAGCACCATCGGTCGCCCACTCCAGCGCAGTGAGACATCGGGATAGACCACCGATTCGCCGTTTACCACGCCGGCCCGCGTGCTCAGGCGCGAGAGCTGCCGTCGGCTCCAGTGCCTGGCATCGGTGCGTTGCAGGCGATTGGTGATGGTGAGTCCGCCGGGAAAAACCAGTGCATTGCCCACCACCACGTAGCTGCTGGCGCCGGCGCTGGAGGCATTCTCTCCGTCCAGCGATCGAAAGTCGTCGATCCCTCCGATGCCGAACTGAAAGCCGAGTCCCGGCGTGAGAGGAATGCCGTCGTACGACGACAGTTGATTGCGGGTAAAGGTGATGTCGATGGGGCGCACCACGGCCGACATGCGGCGCCATCGGGACGACTCGCTCGTTAGGCTGGCGACCGCCATGGCGGGGTCGAGGGTGGTGGCGGCGGTCAGCACCTGCGTGTTCCCCAACCTCCGGGACAACCGGGGAAGGGGCGCATCGTTCGGCGATGACTGGATATCGAGCGCGCGATTGTTCGGATCGCGCACCATTGCGTACGTGGAGCCCAGCACAAGCCTCGGCCTGAACCACCCCTGTGTGACCGGGGCGTAGGTGAGCGTGGTGAACATCGAGCGCTCCCGCTCGAGGCCCACATCGAGCCCCGCAAGGCGAGATCGCTCCTGTCCTGCCGCCACCGCGTTGAGCGTCGAATCACCGTAGTCCCGCATGTCGCGCACCGTGACCGCGTCCCAGCGAGCCGTCACGTTGGAGAACGGACGCAGCTCCAGCGTACTCACCGTGCGCCACACCTCCTGACGTCCGCTCACGATGCGCACCGTATCGTCGAACGCCGCCGCCGGCTTCAGGTAGGATGAGCGCCTGTCCGCGCTCCGCACCACGGCGCTCGTCACGCGCACCAGCGACGGCGACAATCGCACGGGCACGGACGCGCCGTCGCTCCAGGGAAGGGGAAGGTTCCAGGTCCTGCCGGGCGTGGTGGCTTCACCCCCGGCGGCGCCAAGGAATCCGGCGCTGGAGAAGTCAAGGGCCACGTTCACGTCTCGCACCGTACCGCTCTGGAACTCCGTTTGGCTACCTAACGAGCTCACCACGCCGTCCACCACGATGTTGTTGAGCAGGGGGGCGTACCAGACATCGCCGAGCGCGGTGGCCCGTCGCGCGCTCAGCGAGTAGGTCGTGTTCGCCGATCGCGGCGCGCGCAACGATGGAACCGACGCCCCCCGCACATCGGATCTGGTCACGAATTCCGGCGTCACTCCACTGGCCCGGTGCGTCACGGTGAGCGGCAGGACGAAGCCCCACGCTGCGGGAAGAAAGCGATCGAGTCGCCAGGTGGTGCTGAGTTCGAGATCGTCGTTGGTGAGAAACGACGGTGTCTCGGAGAGTTGCCGGAAGTTTGGATCGCGTCGGCGCGCGCCCACCCGTACGCTGCCAAAGTCGCCCGCGCTCAAGGTGGCGCTCACCTCTCCCGCGTAGCCGGTGGCGTTCACCACGTCGGCCAGGCGGATGTCGTCGACCCAGAGTTCGAGGGTATCCCCGAGCATGGGTGAATCGATGCCACGGAGGGAATCGACGCGAATCATTCCCACCGCCAGCTCCTGGACGGCGGCCAGGTTGGGGGGTGTCACCGAGGGATCGATGGTGTACACGACATAGCCGTCCTCGCAGGCGGCGTAGCGGTCGATCCGGGCCCCGGTGGGAAGTCCGCTCTGCGCAATGAGCGCCGAATCCACCGCCGTGCAGCCCAGCAGGTCGGGGCGCCCCAGCAGAAATGCATTCTGCAGTTTGGCACGAAGCGCATAGAATTTCTCGAAACGCACACGCACCTCGGGCTCCCAGGCCGCGCGATTGTTGCCGCTCCTGGCCTCGGTACGATACAGATAGAAGTTGTCGGCGTCACGGCCGATCTTGACGAAGAACTGCAGATCGCCGTTTGGCCCCCATCCACTGCCCCGCCCGCGTGCCCACAGTCTGAGCTCGCGATACCCCATCAGATTCCTCTGGCCTTCGGGAAAGCGGAAATAGGCTTCGGCCCGTGACCCCCGCGCGAGGCTGGTGGCCAGCAGGCGGAGCGACCGCTCGTTGACCTGGACCTGCTGGGCCCCCAACACCGTCGATGCCTGGTCGGGAACTTCCGTCACGCCTGGGGGTGGCTCGTAGAAGACACCGCGCAAGGAGTCGCGATCCTGCGTCCCGATCACCGTCGCCACCACCGTGCCGCCTAACGCCTGCCGGGTGCCGGCCAAACCCTCCAGCGGTCGCTCCGATCGCTTGAGCCACGGAGATCCGATCACCCGCAACCGAGCGATTGGCGTCATCGAAAACTGCTGGTCGGGAAGGGTGACACCCGACACCGCCGTCACGCGAAGCGCGCGTACACGTCGAATCGGCGGCCCCCCCGATGTGGAATCGTCCGGTGACGAAAAGGGGAGGCGCACCAGCACCCAGCACAACCGCGCCTGCGCGGGAACGGCGTTGTTGACATCCTGCACCATCACGTTGCACTTCCCGACCCGCGAGTACGTTCTCCGGTCGCTTAGGTCGACGATAAAGCGCCGCACCCGCTCCAGCTCCCGCTCCCGCGACAGCAGATTGAGCGCGTTGTCCTGGTCGATGTCTTCTTCGTCCAGCCGCCCATTCCGCACGGTGCAGTTGGCCTGCGCATCGCCTAACGTGCGGTTGCTCCCGCGCCCCAGGGCGCAGATGGGAAAGTCGGACACTTGCCGTGGAGGCCGTTGACCGACGACGGTGAGCAGCTCCACCACGTCGCCCAACAGGCCGCGGTCGTTGACGTCGGCGTTGAAGGCACGGGAAAACCGGTCGCGCTCGCTGTCCAGGCGATCGTATCCCTGTATCTGCTTGCCGCGATACGTCGTGTCGGCCGGGCCGACCGAGAGTGTTTCGGGAGAAAAGGTGACCGAGTTCTCCGACACGTCACCGAAATCCAGCACGAGGGTCGGATTCCGTTGTCGCCGGAGCCCGACGGTATCGACCAGGGTCCAGAACTCGATCTGCTCGCCGCGTGATAGATCGATGCCGGCGCCCCCCTGCCCCAGGACCGTGTGTATCGAACGCCATCGCCGCCCGACCACTCTGCTCCCCGTTTGCCAGCGATGGCGATTGGTGGCCGCGTCGTAGAGTCCCCCCACGCCTAACGGGTAGAGCGTGAACCAGAGCATCTGCTCGGGCGGCGAGAAGCCCAGGCCCGCCAGCGTGGCCTGGGGGTCGATGTCGGGAAAGGTGAATTGGATCAGCTTTCCGTCCCGCCCCAGCCCGGCATTCTGATACGCCATCGTGGTGGCGCGCGAAGTGTCGAAGGTGGCGGCGCCCAGCCGTGACGAGAGCGCCCTGCCTAACGACGGCTGGGACGACAACTGCCATTGCGAGTCGAGGAGATTGACATTGGTGCCTCCTTCTCCCTCGAACGACTCCACGAATGCCTGCTGCGATCGCTTCTGCCGCGGCTGGCTTACCGCGAACTCGGCCAGCAGGTCGAGCCGCGCGGGGGCCCCGACCAGGTGCGCCCCACCCCGCTCACGGTGGGCGGTCGGAATGCTGCCCAGCGCGCCCGACAGTCGCGGAAGCGCCCAACCGAAGTTGGCCGACACGCCCGCGACCAGCGAGGCCTGTGGCTCGAAGCCTAACGGTGGACGGGTAAACGTGCTGCGCTGCGACTGCGAAATGGCGATGAGATTCACCTGCCCGTCGCGCAGGTTCCACTGCGTGCTGAGCCCGAGCACCGAGGTGGGAATGCTCGCAAAGAGCGGGTTCTCTTCGTACCGCACAACCACCCGCCGCTCGCGCGTTACCAGTGTATCGGCCCGCAACAACTGCACACGTCCCAACTCGTAGTCGATGTCATAGTCGATGCCCTTGGTCAACACGCGCTGGTCCATCGTCAGGCGTTCGCTTCCCGGTCGAATCTGTACCGCGTTGAGCGCGATCGTGCCCAGCGCCCCGCCGCCGTCCACGTCGTAGTGCACGCGAAGGCGGTAGAACGATTGCGGATGCTGCGCCGAATAGATGTACTCCGACGGCGTGCGATAGATGGTATCGTTCGCCGCCACGGCGAGCGGTCGCGCCAGCCCCCGCCTGGAGAAAGGCTCCAACGATGGAAAGATGACAAACTGGTCGCGGAAGATCTGGCTCCCCGGCGTGCTCGCCACCAGAAAGTTGGGATCGTTGGGGCGTGGCCAGAGCCGGTTCTCGCGATCGAACGCCGACGCGTTGGCCAGCTGCGAAAGTCCAAAAAGCTGCAGATAGGTTTCGGCACTCCCGGCGGGCGGCTTTTCCTGATCGGCGCTGGCACCGGCCACGATGCGAAGCTGCACGCTCTCGCGCCGGATGTCGTCGCCCCCCAGTCGGTACACCGAACGGATCTCCCGCCGAAATGCCGGATGCTGCGGCGTGACCTGCGGGTCCCAGAGCAGGTTGGCAAACTGCGCCTTTCCCGCGCTGAACTCCAGGTCGGGCGTTCCGCCCACGTTCGCGAGGACCGTATCGCGCCCGGCCACGCGCACGGAATAGGCCACCACCAAGCGCTCGTTGTTGAGCGCCAGGGGCCTAACGAGCGCCAGCCATAGCTGCGACGGATCGATGTAGTAGTCCACCTGCTCGCGCAGCAACTCGTACACCTGCCCGGCACGTGAGAGCGGGTCACCCAGAATCTGGAAGCGCGGCCCGTTGGGATTGGCCGGCTGTCCCCCAAGAATGAGTCGATACACGAAGACGCGGGCCGGTCGAAGGGTATCGGGAAGGGCAGCGGCCAAGCCTTCCATCTGTCGCCCGTTCAGAATGTCGACGTTGGGGTACGACGCGCCGAAACGCTGCGGGTCCACCGTGAAGAAGAATCGCCGCGGCTCGATCTGATAGTCCTCGATCTCGCGATCCTGCGCCTGCCTGGTACGCCGCCCGATGGTGAACACCTGATCGCGCACGACCGTGCCCTTCTGCTGCGCCGCGATGGCGGTGATGGTCACGTTGCCGAATTTGGCGATGCCCTGCACGCCGAAATTCCCGCTGGGAATACCGGCCGTGATGAAGCGCGACGGCGGCGGCGCAAACGATACGTTGCCAACCTCGAAGCGCTGCAGGCGCGAGTTAGCCCTGCCCTCGTACGCGATGGATAGCCGATTGGAACCGTCGAACTCACGCTGCGTGTCGTAGTCCACCTCCAGCTTCACCCGCTCGGCGAATCCTCCGGTCGTCTTGAGGCCGAACTGCACATCGAGGGCGGGCGTAAAGGCCGACCGGCAGGTGAAGCCGACGGAGTAGAGTTGGTTGGCGGCGCAACGCTCGTTTTGCGTGCGCTCTGCCTTCGTCTCGATACGCGTGAAGAGCTCGATCGCGAGGTCCGCGCTGTCCCGCCGAATCGGACGAAGTACGCGGCCGATGGAGTCTCGAGTGGCCGAGTCGGCAGCCGCCGCCGGACCAAGCCGGCCGGACCTCGCGAGCGGACCGCGATCGGAGGCCGCCACACGCGCCAAATCCCGCCGAGGCGACTGGGCGTAGCCCGCCCGCGCTGCCACGCCGAGCGCCACTACGAGCGCAAGAACGTACAGCTGAAGGACGCGCACCATTCCAAGGCGGTAGGGTATCAGCCGGTCCATCCTCTATCGGGAGCCGCGTTCGTCGGCTAACGCGAGGGGCTATATTACGACGCTTGCAGCGACGATGGGAACGGAGAGGGAAACTCCTTCTACGAAGCCCAGTCGTCCCTGTTCCGTCCCGCGACCGGTGAACCACCAGCGATCGTGAAGATAATCCACAAGTACGTCTTGCGAGAGCACCTAGGTCCTCTGGTCTTCGCGCTCTCGGCCCTCACCTCCCTGATGCTGCTGAACTATGTCGCCAAGCAGCTCGGGAACCTGGTGGGCAAGGGACTTCCGTGGCAGGTCATCCTGGAGTTTTTCGTTCTATCGCTGCCCTTCACCGTCGCCATGACGCTGCCCATGGCCGTGCTGGTCGCGGTGCTCTACGCCTTCTCGCGGCTAGCGGCGGAGAACGAGATCACGGCGCTCAAGGCCAACGGCGTCAGCATGTCCAGCCTGATGTTTCCGGTGCTCATCGGCGGCGCCTTCTTCACGCTCTCCATGATCGTGTTTAACGACCAGGTACTCCCGCGCACCAATCATCGATTGCGCACACTGCAGGGCGACATCGCGAGAAAGAAGCCGACCTTCGCCATCAAGGAACAGATCATCAATGAGGTGGCGCCCGGTCGCTTTTTTCTGCGCACCAACCACCTGAACCGCGAAACCAACGGTCTTCGGGAAGTCACCATCTACGACCTCAGTGATCCGATGCGCCGGCGCACCATCTATGCCGACAGCGGGATGATGGCCTTCGTCGAAGACGGCGCCGATTTGCAGCTGACGCTCTACGACGGCTTCATGCAAGAGGTTCCCAAGGACACCCCCACTCAGCTCCAACGACTCTACTATAAGGTCGACCTCATCAAGGTCTCTGGCGTCGCCAACGCCTTCGAGCGCGACTCCTCCGACAACTACAAAAGCGACCGCGAGATGTCGGTGTGCGAACTGCAGAATGAAGTGGCGCGCTATGAGCGCGACTATTTCCGTTCGTACGCCGACTATCAGCGGGCGGCCAACGTGGCCAAGCAGAATCCCCAGGGACAGGTCGACCTCGCCAATCCGATGTCGTCCGGCGCGACCACGATTCGGGCGCCCCGTTCGCGCGTGCAGTCCCTGGGGCGAGTCTATTGCGACGGCCTGATCTATCTCGAAAAGCGCGGCCTCGGAAACCTCACCATGACGGCCATGCGCGAGGTCCGCGAAGCCCTCTCCCCTCGCGCGGCCTACGCCGAGTCGGCGCCGCGCTCGCAGCTGCAAGGGCAGGACACCGTCCGGGCGAAACGCGACACGGTGAAGCGCGCCGCCGACTCGCTGGCCGCAACGTCCGACACGTCCAAGGCCAAGGCCAAGGCCAAGCCGGACTCGCTCAAGGCCGCGCAGGATAGCGCGAAGACCGCGCAGGATAGCGCGAAGACCGCGCAGGATAACGCGAAGACCGCGCTGGATAGCACGAAGGCCGCGCCGGTGCCGACACCGCCCGCCCCCCTTCCACCGGGTGTCACGATCCAGAACGGCGACACCGTGTATTCGGGTTACACCGGTCCGCCTCCCAACGCCACACCGCTCACTGCCGGCGCCGTGCAAGGCGTCCCGATGCTGCCGTCCAGCGGCACGTCGCCGACCATGCCCGCCACGGTGGCCATGGAGACCTCGCGCAGCCAGATGCTCACGGCGCGCGCCCAGATGAATCAGTTCGCCGTGGAGATCCAAAAGAAATTCGCCATTTCGATGGCATGCATCGTCTTCGTCTTGTTAGGTGCCCCCCTCGCCATCCGCTTTCCGCGCGGCGGAGTCGGGCTGGTCATCGGCGTCAGTCTCGGCGTGTTCGGGCTGTACTACGTAGGACTCATTGCCGGTGAAGCGCTGGCCGACCGCGCCATTCTCACCCCCTTCTGGGCCATGTGGGCGGCAAACATCCTCTTCACCGCAGTCGCCATACTCCTCTTTTCCCGAATGAATCGAGAGTCGGCAACATCGCGCGGGGGCGACCTCTCGGAGATCATGGATTCCCTCAAGGGGCTGCTGACTCGCTCCCGCGAACGGGAGCCTGCGGCATGATGCGCTGGCTCCTCCACCCGCTCGACCGCTATGTGTTGGGCGAGTGGACCAAGATCTTCCTCAGCACCTCGTTCGGCTTTCCCTTCATCCTGACGATTTTCGACCTCACCGACAACGTCGACAAGTACCTCAATCGCAATCTCTCCACGTCGTCGATTGCCATGAGTTACCTGTACTGGATTCCCGACTCCATGTTCATGGTGCTCCCGGCGGCGGTGCTGTTCGCCACCGTTTTCTCCATCGGCGCCTTTACCCGCCATGCAGAGATCACGGCCGCCAAGGCATCGGGCATCTCCTTCCACCGCCTCACCCTCCCCATCTTCTTCGGTGCAATGGTGGCGGCAGGGCTCACGTTAGGCCTGGGTGAACTCGCGCCCAATGCCAACAAGAAGCGAAGCCTCCTGCTCGAAGAGACGAAGTTCACCAACGGAAACGAACGCTTCAATTTCACCTTCGCCGCCGAACGTGGGCGGGTGTACAAGGCATCGCTGCTGAACGTGGAACGCGCCTACATCGAGGGCATCGAAATCGAGCGCAAGGGCCGCGAGGACGAGGATACCTATCCGACCTACGTCATCTCGGCGGAAAACGCGGCGTTCAAGCCGACTCGCGGCTGGACGGTGAATCGCGGCACGATGCATGTAGTGCCACGCATGGGCGAGAACGTGGCGTTCCGATTCGACTCGCTCGTCGATAAGCACATGGAGGAAAGTCCCACGCAGCTTTTGGCGTCGTCCAAGGCGCCGGGCGACATGGGTTACGAAGAACTCGGCCGCTATATTCAGGCGCTCGAGCGTTCCGGTAGTGACGTCAACGTGCTGCGCGTCGACCGCGCGCTCAAGTTCGCCATTCCGGTCACCTGTATCATCATCGCGCTCTTCGGTGCGCCGTTGGCCACCAGCAATCAACGCGGCGGCGCCGCCTACGGCATCGGGCTGGCACTCGGCACCACGGTCATCTTTCTCATCATGATCCAGCTCACCAAAGCTGTTGGCGGAAAGGGCGTCTTCTCCCCCGAAGTGGCGGCCTGGATTCCGAACGCGGTCTTCGGAATCGCGGGCATACTCATGCTCTCGCGGGTGCGCACGTGATTACCTCACCCATGCACGGGTCGCATCGCAACACCGAGGAGTTTCCGGTGGTGCAGCGCACAGGTATCCGATTCTTCAGGACGATAGGGCGCGTCGGCGCCGATATCTTCTCCGGAATCGGTGAACGGGTCTACTTCCTCCGCGACACGCTGCGTGCCTTCGCCACGGAGTTCCGAACCTACGGCCCACTCACCGCCGCGCAGATGCGCCGTATCGGTGTGGACTCGTTGCCACTCACCGCCATCGTCGCCGCATTCATCGGATCCGTCATTGCCCTGCAAACCCGGTATCAGCTCTTCCCCGGAGTTCAGCTTTCGGTGGTTGGTCTCATCTCGCGCCAGATGATCATTCTCGAGCTGGGTCCCCTGCTCACGGGCCTCGTGCTCACCGGGCGGGTAGGGGCGCGCATCACGGCGGAGATCGGCACCATGCGCGTCACCGAGCAGATCGACGCCCTCGAGACCCTGTCGTACGATCCGTTGGCGTATCTCGTCGTACCGCGTCTCATTGCGTCGATCATCATGCTGCCCCTCCTCGTCATCTTCGCCAACGCGGTCGGCGTGGGCATGGCGTACATCACCGCGGTCACAGCAACCGACGTGTCGTTCGCCCAGTTCTCCGAAGGGTTGCGGCTGAGTTACAACTTCTTCCAGATTGCGTATTCGCTCATCAAGGCGACCATTTTCGGTGCGGCCATCGCCTTTTTCTGTTCGTATGAAGGGTACGTCACCGATGTTGGCGCCGAAGGAGTGGGACGTTCGACGGCCAGCGCGGTTGTGGTCACCTCGGTCGCGATTCTCGTGCTCGATGCCCTGACTGCATCAATCCTCGCCAATCAGCTCCAAGGATGAAAAGGCGCGACGAAGTACTCGTGGGAATCTTCGCTACGGCGGCCGTCGCCGTCGTCATACTCGGCGCGCTCTGGCTTGCACGCGGCGGCCTGGACGCGGGTTATCCGCTCTATTCCCGCTTTGCGTGGGGCTCAGGCCTCAAACAGGGACAGCCTGTGTGGCTGGCCGGCGTCACCGTCGGCTACGTGGACAAGGTCGTGCTCGACCCCAAGGGAACGGTAGTCGCCGTCTTCCGCATACAAGACGACTTCGTGGTTCCGAAGGGGACCAATGCCACCGTGGTCGCCAACGGCTTCTTCGGAGACATGGCCATCGCGCTCACGCCCACCGTGCCCAACGCGGAGTCGTACGCCGAGGGCGATACCGTGCCCATCGGTCTTCCGGCCATGGGCATTGCCGGACTTACCGCTCGGGCCGATACCATTTCGCAGGGTGTGAATTCAATTCTCAGCTCGGCCCGCCAGCAGTTTGTCGATTCGGGCGGGCTCAACGAGATGCGCCAGACGCTCATGGCGGCCAACCAACTGGTGGTGCAGTTGGCGCAGATCGCGAGCGTGCAGTCGCGCGAATTGCAGTCCACGATGCAGACCGTGCGCTCCCGCGCCGCCGCTATCGATTCGCTGCAGGTGGACTCGACCGTGCGGTCGTTGCGCCTGGCGAGCGGGAACATGGCCACCGTCACCGGCGAGCTCAAAACCACCACCGACCGGTTGAATGCGGTGCTCGCCAAGGTGGAGAGCGGTGACGGCACCGCGTCGAAGCTGCTCAATGATCCGGGGCTGTACAACGACTTGCGCGGCGTGATGGCGCGGGTTGATTCGCTGACGGCCGATTTCAAGAAGAATCCGCGTCGGTATATCAAGTTGGAGATTTTCTAGGGGAAGAGGGCCGTTGAGTCCCCCGCGACCTCCTGTATTCGGCGACCAGCCGACGCAAGCCCCCAGTATGACGCGGCGATCTCGGGAATGATGCCGACCGTGCGAAAGCGTATCTCCGCATGTCGGTCGAGCAGGAAGGTGAGCGGAAGGTCACGCGCGTGTCGCATCATCGCGGAATGGCCCTCGGTGTCCAGGAGGACATCGAAGCCAACGCCGCGGAGCGCAATTTCGGATGCGACCCCTGGACCCGTCGTCGAGTCGTCCACGCTCACAACGACTACAACTCGAAAGGCGGACGACGAATACTTCTCGTAGACGCTCATGAGGTCGCGCAACAGCATGCCGCATCCGGTGCACGTCGACGACCAGTAGCCGAGCAAGATCGAACGGCCTTCGTAGTCGCGCATCGTTCGATATCCCGGGCGCACACCCTTCGCATCGACCGCGTTCGCCACGAACGACGTCGCGAGCTGGTCGATGTATGCCTGCGATACCTCGGGGCGCTTGTACGCCTGACTGCGCACCTCCAATGTGCGCGCGCCTGAAAGAGCCGTCAGCAACGCAACGCTGACGCGGCACGTCGCCCAGCGCCCTGCGAGACGCGAGTCGGCAAAACGAGCATTCCGAATCCAGGCTAGTCGCACAGGTGTTTCCCCTGTGTTGCCAGCTATTTGGCAACGAGTCTGTGTGTCGCGAGGATCATTGCCCTGACTTCCTCCACACCCTCTGCTCTGGCCCGGATGACCCCACCGTGGACGAGGTACTCGCTCGGAGCGAGACTTCTTGGGCCAGTTGGAGGACGCGATAGCGCCAGCCACGGGAATCCGCTCGCGGCGGAGTGCCTTTGCATCGCTCCCCGACGGTTGTTTGTACATGAGTAGCACGAGCCGAACACTCCCGGTTTTCGCGAGCGCTTCCCATTGCGCTAGCATCGGGGAGCACGCATAGCACATCGCCGGACTGTATACGAGAATCGCCGTGGGCAGGTCGCTCGTGAGAAGTTCTCGGATCACCCGTCCGTCCTCGAGCTTCTGGTCCAGCACGGATTTGGTGGGAGATTGGCACGACAGGACAATCGCGCCGAGACACATCGCCCGGGTCACGCCTAACGCACGAACCAGCGTCGAGATCGAGAACAGCGAAGTTCGTCCGACGCTGCCTCTGGTCGACGTCGGGGCGTCTGGCGTCCGGATCCCGACGGAAGTACGTGAGCGCGTGCTCAGTGTCATCGTTCGCCAGCCGGCTGCCAGATGCAGTTCGTCGTGTCCACTAGATACTTCCGAATGAGCGTTCGGTTCTCGCCCGCCGGCGTCTCATCCTGCACGAGCGCAAGCAGCGTATCCCCGCGAAACGATATTCGAGGGAACGGGTCGGTGGGCGCAAGCAGTTGGGCGTCGGGACAAGCCCGACGGTTCTTTAGGTCGACTACCGAGACGAATACGATGCCGGTCATGCGTGCGGACACCATGGTCAGGTCTGCTGCCACGTGCACGAGATAGCCCGAGGCCGGTAGTCGCCATAGCGCGAGAGGATAGGAGGGCTTGTAGAGCGCTGCCTCGACCGTGCTCGGATCCCGATCATCAACGCGTGACAAAAGATCGGGCAACGAGCCGCGGCGATGTGCAACCGGAACCCGAAAAGCGTCAAACGGTCCGTTCGGAAACTTTCCAACGAAGACGTCGTCCTCGCTCTGCACCGCTACAGCGACGGAATCACCGCCCAATATGGCTATTTCGACCCACGACATGAGCTCCCCAACCAAACTACTGCGTGCCATTGCAGCTGGATACGGTCCGCCAAACACGCTCGAGTCCGATCCTGCCGTGACGATCTCCAAAGTACTCTTTCGCCGGTGGTCAACGTTGGCAAAAAAAGTGCGCCCTCTGCTATATCCCGCCAAGAACGATCGACTGCGCGATATTTTCATGGGACGCGCAACAACCGAGGGATAGCTCAGCTCCGCAATCCGACTCATTCCATCCGACACCAGAAGAAGCGAATCGTCGCCCAGAAAGATTAGGAAAGGGCCATGTCCCCACTCACCAGGTCCGCCTCCTCGTCGCCCGATGGAGCGCCGATGAGCACCATCGGATTCGAATTGATGGATGGTGGCGTTGCGTTTGTCGGAGACGAGAAAGGTTCCGTCAGACGGGGCGGCGAATCCTGATGGCTCTCCAACAAAGATCGAGTCCGACTGAGCGAGCACGACCGAATCGACGAGCTGCAAGAGGGGTGACGCGTGTTGCTGCCTAGATTCGCCTCCATTTCCGGAGCAGGCCTGCGCTGCTACGAAACTCGCAACCGCGACTGCCAGATGAGCGACTCTCACATATGCGGATGGTTGATGGGTCGAGACGGCGCTGTTGCTCAACGTGAGTCGGTCGAAGAGTCGATGGGGGGAGGCGCCCGAAGCGGTCCTCCCCCTTGCATCTGTGCTCGCAGATCGATGCGTCGCCCTCAGGGCTGGTTGATCGTGCAATCGCCGCTACCCTTACAGGAGACATTTGGACACGATCCCCAGGATGCACAACCACACGCCGTCAACGTCCAGAAGCAATTTTCAAGGGCAGTCGCTTGGCTCGGCGTGACAGCCGACGCCAACACTGCAGCGACAATCACGTAGATGGCTTTTCGCATTCGCTGGAAGTTAGGTAATTCGCAAGCGTAGTATCTAGCGAGTTGCCACACGCTCACAATGTGCCTGCGAGCCAACATGGTGTGTAGCCAGCCAGTCGGCGCTCGCAGCCACTGCGCAGAATACCTATGGGCGCTAGACGGAGCTGCAATATTGCACGTTTCGTGCAGAGCTGCAGATAGCACGTATGCTTCTCCCGATTGTTTGTTAAGGAACGCCACCCAGTGCGAACGCTTGCGATGCGATCACTACAGTTCGTCGATAGCACGGTCGGATCGGAATCGATGAGCGCTAGCGCTTGCGA
>ENA-ORBV01008148-ORBV01008148.1-microbial-mat-metagenome-genome-assembly--contig:-NODE-8148-length-17736-cov-6.045076_pt1 | contig 17736 bp, 17 predicted proteins | sample MGYA00237777_ERZ505514 | MGnify/ENA primary metagenome ERZ505514 (study PRJEB26160, sample SAMN06269048) | microbial mat metagenome | isolation source: Oligotrophic lake microbial mat | place...
CGGCGGCTACGTAATGGACGGGCGATGTGCCACCGCCCTGGAGCGGGAACTGGATGTGGACTGCGTCCGATCCTGAACCTTCGAAGATCGAGTTGTCGAATGTCACGGTGACGGTGGCCGCAGCGACCGGGTTCGCCGCGAGGGCGATGCCGGACAACGCGAGTGCGACGAGACTGAATTTGAAGTTGTACATGGCATTCATTTTGAAAGGATGCATGTTTATAAGCACAAACCGGGCCAGGTCTAAGTGCTTGAATCCGTGTACTTTTTCACATATATTGCGGCATCGCAGCAATATATGTAGCCAATTCCGACAGGGTGTCGGCTTTTACTACATCTGGCGTTTTGCCCAACGAGGAACTGCCTCTCACGCTATTAGTAACCACCCTTCGATTTGCGGGCTGCGGTACGAGCCCCCTTTCGAGCTGCCGTGCGCGGGCTCAGGCCGGTGGTGGCTGATGTGGGTCCTGGCGCTGGAAACGCAGTTTCATTGCCAGGATCATGCCCGCCAGCATCAGTGTGATCGAGTTGGCGATGATGATCGGCAAGGCTGCCACCATGACGCCGTATGCCAGCCACAGCGAGACCCCGATCACGAAGATCAGGTACATGGTGAGCGAAATGCCGCGCACGTCACGCGTACGAAACGTGTACCAGGCCTGCGGCAGAAAACTCGCCGTCGTCAGGGTTGCGGCCGCATACCCGATGGTGTCGCTTGAAATCATGGCGCGCATTGTCGGCGAGAAATGGCCCGTCGGTGCGCTGCAACAGGCCCCGCGCGCAGCGTCAGAGGTCCTTGAGTGCCCACTCCAGCAAGACGTCGAACGCGGCGCGACCGGCACCCGCGTTCGGGTGATTGGCAATCGCCACCAGCACGTAGCGTCGGCCGCTGATGGCGTGTACGTAGCCGGCGACCGCCACCACGTCGCGCAGGCTGCCGGTCTTCAGGTGCGCGCTGCCGACCGCGCGCGAGCGGTTGCGGCGCATCGTGCCGTCCACGCCGGCAATCGGTAGCGACGACATCAGCTCGGGCATCAGCGGCGACTGGTAGGCCGCCTGCAACAGCCGGCCCAGCGCCAGCGCGCTGATGCGCTCGCTGCGCGACAGCCCGGAACCGTTGTCCAGCACGGGCGGCTCCACGTTGGCGAAGCGCTCTTGCCACCAGCGGCGCACCACGTCGCGCGATGCCGTGAACGATGCCGGCTCGGCGTTGCCTTCGGTCGGTGTCCTGCCAATCGACCGGTTTGCCGGCAGGCTCAGGCTGAGAAACAGCTGCTGCGCCATCACGTTGTTGCTGTATTTGTTGATGTCGCGCACCACTTCGACCAGGCTGGGCGACGTGACCTCGAACACCGGCGTCGCACCCGCCGCCAACGGGCCGTCGCGCACCGTGCCGCCGAGTTGCCCGCCGACCTCGCGCCACATGCCCGCGACAGCACGGGCGGCATGGCTGGCCGGGTCGGCGAACGCCACAGCCCAGGTCTTTTCCTGGCAGGCAGCGGCGTAGCTGCCGCCAAAACGCACTTTCAAAGGGTCTGAGAAATCCGCGCGCAGCGCGCCCCGGTAGTCGCCGCATTCGCCACCGGACAGCGGAACGGCGGCCGGGACGTCGACGCCGGCCAGCGGCGGATTGACATGGACCCGGGCCAGATTGGCGCTGCGATCGACGACGAATGTCATTACCAGCGACTTGTAATTGAGCAGCAGCGCGTCCGGCGCCACGTTGTACGGACGCAGCGGTTCACCGTCGAAACCGCCGGGATCGATCTGGGACAACGCGAACGCGCTGCGATCGAGCACGATGTCGCCCGCGATACGCTCGATACCCAGCGCGCGCACCCGGCGCATCAGCAGCCACAAGCGCTCGGCGACCAGGGTCGGATCACCCTGCCCGCGCAGGTACAGGTTGCCGAACAGTGTTCCGTCGCGCAGCGGGCCTTCCAGTAGCACCGGCGTGCTCCAGGTGAACGCGGGCCCGAGCAGGTCGAGCGCCGCGTAGGTGCTGACGAGTTTCATCACCGAGGCCGGATTCATGATGGCGTTGGCCCGGTGGCTGATGCGTGGCGGCGCGTTGCCTTGCGCGTCGACCAGCAACACCGATACGGCGTCGCGCGGCAGCTTGGCACGTGCCAATGCAGCATCGACTTCGGGTGGCAGGTCCTGCGCCGCAGCACTGCCACCGGCGGCCAGCAAAGCGGCCACCAGCACCAGTGCGAACGTACCCCGAATGCGCCAGCCGGACCACGGCCTGGGCGGAGTCGCGCGGACGGCACAGGTGCCGCGCGGCGGGTGGGATCGGGCCTGGGGAACGGGAAAGACCGGCATCGTGCCAGTCTACAGCCGGCCCGCCGATAATTGCCCGATGCGCCCGTTCCTGTCTCTTTCTCCTCGGGCTACCGGTATCGCCGCTGCGCTGGTCACCGTCACCATCTGGACATCGTTTATCGTCATTGCGCGCGCCAGCGCCGACCCCACGCGTGGCGGGGCGCTCAATCCGTTCGACCTGGCGATGGCGCGCCTGCTGGGAGCCGGCGCCGTTTTGCTGCCCCTGGGCTGGTGGTTGGTGCGCCGCGATCGGGCCCGGGGCGCCGGTGAGTCCTCGATATTCGGTTTGTCGCCTCTGTCACTGCGCGTGACTGCATCGGTCGGCCTGTTTGGCGGGCTGTTGTATTGCCTGCTCGCCTATTCGGGTTTTGTGTATGCACCGGCGGGCCATGCGGCGGTGCTGTTGCCCGGCAGTTTGCCCTTGTGGACGATGCTGCTGGCGATCTTGTTCCTGGGCACCCGTATCTCGCGCGCTCAAGCCACCGGACTGGCCCTGATCGTGGCCGGGGACGTACTGGTGGGCGGCTCCAGCCTGCTGCGGGCGTTTGACGGCGGAGAGGTCTGGAAAGGCGACCTGCTGTTCATGGTCACGGCCTTGTGCTGGGCCTGCTACAGCGTGCTGGCGCGCAAGCACATGCTCGACGCGGTCCGCGCGACGGTCGCAGTCACGGTGTTTGCGTTCGTCATCTACGTGCCGGTCTACCTGGCGCTGTTGTTGCTGCAATGGGTGCCCGGGCACTTCCTGACGGCGCCGGCCGACCAACTGGTTTTCCAGATGGTGTTCCAGGGTCTGGGTTCGGTCGTGATCTCCGGCATCACGTTCACCAAAATGATCCAGTACTTCGGGCCGGTGCGTTCGACCATGTTGACGGCCGTGGTACCCGGCTTAGCTGCCGGTTCAGCGGTGCTGTTCCTGGGCGAGCCGATGCAATGGAATCTGGCCGCTGGCCTGGCGCTGGTGACGCTCGGCATCCTGTTCGGCGTGCGCGCCGTGGCCGCTGCAACGCCGCCGAGCGCCGCCCCCCCGGTTACCACGGCCGTGCGTGGCGTGGAGACCTGAAGCATGCGCGAGGACTTGCAGTTGCTTGCGCTAGACACCAGTACCGACCAGATGTCGGTTGCGGTGGGGCGGGTGGTCTCTGGAGTGCCCCGGATCTGGTCGTTCAACGGCGCGGGCGGCGCTGCCGCCTCAAACCTGTTGATTCCCACCATTGTGGATCTGATGGCGCAAGCTGGCCTGGCGTTTGCCGATCTGGACGCGATCGTATTCGGACGTGGCCCGGGCGCATTCACCGGTTTGCGCGGCGCTTGCGCGGTGGCACAAGGCCTGGGATTTGCCGCCCGGGCACGGGACGGCGGCGCGCCGGTGCCGCTGCTGCCGCTGGACAGCCTGCTGGCACTGGCCGAGGACGCGCGCTTCCGGCATGCGCTGCAAGCACCGCAGTGGCAGGTGCTTGCGATGCTCGATGCACGCATGGACGAAATCTATGCCGGGCGCTACCGTTGGGATGGGGTGGCCTGGGCCACGGTGTCGGAGCCGGCACTGGCGCACCCGCAAGACCTGCGGTTGGAGGCCGATCAGGTGATGGCCGGCAATGTGTTCGATGCCTACGGTGCGCGATTGCCGCTTGATGCCGGGGTGCCGCGGCTGCACGCCCTGCCCACGGCCAGTGCGATGTTGCGGCTGGCGCCGGCCTTGCTGGCCGCCGGTCACGGTGTCGATCCGGCGCGGGCACTGCCCAGTTATATCCGCGATAAAGTGGCGTCCACCAGTTCCGAGCGCGCGGCCGCCAAGGCAGCGGCAACACTATCCAGACCATGAGTGCCGTCCTGAAATCCGCACAAGCCCGGTTCGAGCCGTTCGAGGCCCGACACCTGGCAGCGGTCATGCAGGTCGAACAGCAGGCCTATGCGCATCCCTGGTCCGAGACCAATTTCAAGGATGCGCTGATTTCCGGTTACCAGGCGCAGTTGCTGATCGCGGACGGTGAAATCCTGGGTTATTTCATCGCGATGAAGGGGGTGGACGAGGTCCATCTGCTCAATATCACGGTGGCGCCGCATTTCCAGCGTCAGGGTTGGGCCCGGCTGATGCTGGACGCACTGGCCATCTGGTCGCGTGGCCAGGGTGCGACCTGGTTGTGGCTGGAGGTGCGGGTTGGCAATTTGCGTGCGATGCGGGTTTACGAAAGCCAGGGTTTCTGTCAGGTCGGCAAACGCAAGGCCTATTACCCGGCCGGCTCCGGCAAACGGGAAGACGCGCTGGTCATGGGCTTGCGGCTGTGACTCGTACGAGTTTGTCATGGGCATAACCCTGGACCCACGCCAACGGGCGATGTTGGCAGAAATGAAGGTGCCGGTATGGCTACCGGTACCGGTCGTCACGCCGACGTCGGAATCCGAACCGGCACCGACCACGCGTGTCCAAGTCGCCAGCGTGGTGGCAGCGCCATCGGCACCCTTGCCTGCATCGGCACCAGCACCGGCGCGGCGGCCGTCGGTACCCGTGGTGCCGGCGTCGCCCGCGCCGTCGGCGGGCGTCGAGGCGATGGACTGGACGGCGCTGGCGAAGGCCGTGCGGGCTTGTGAGCAATGTGGCTTGTGCGAAGGGCGCCAGGCGGCGGTGATCGCCGCCGAGCCGGTGCCGCCGCAGGCCGATTGGCTGGTGGTCGGTGACCCGCCGGACGCTCAGGAAGAGCGCGACGGCGTAGCGTTTGTCGGCGCCGCCGGTCAGTTGCTGGACAACATGCTGCATGCCGTGCAGTGCCGCCGCGATGGGCAAGGCCGCGGGGGTGCGCGGCTGACCAATGTCGTCAAGTGCCGGCCAGCGGTGGCGCGCAATCCGCAGCCCGACGAGCTGGCGCAATGCGCCGTCTACCTGCGCCGTGAGATCGCCCTGACCCAACCCAGGGTCATTCTGGCGATGGGCCGGTTCGCAGCGATGTCGCTGTTGTCAGGCTCTGAGCCCAGCCTGCTGCAGCAGCCGTTCGGCCAGCTACGGGGCCGCGTCTACCGGTATGCCGGCGTGCCGGTGGTGGTGACCTACCCGCCGGCGAAGCTGCTGCGCGCCCCGTTGGACAAGGCCCTTGCCTGGGCCGACCTGTGCCTGGCGCGCAGCCTGGTGGAGCAGGCCGGATCCCGCGCCAGCACGCTCTGACTCTGCATCAAGCACCAGCCCACCACTACCCCCAATCCACGATGAACTTTGTCGACAAGCTCGCAGACGCCAGCCGGCTCAACAACTCGATGCTGTGCGTCGGGCTGGACCCCGAGCCGGCGCGTTTCCCGGACCGGCTCAAAGGCGACAGCAGCCGGATCTACGACTTCTGCGCCGCTATCGTCGAGGCGACGGCCGACCTGGTGATCGCGTTCAAGCCGCAGATCGCGTATTTCGCGGCGCACCGAGCGGAAGCCCAGCTCGAGCAGTTGGTGGCGTTTATGCGCCGCGTTGCTCCGCGCGTGCCGGTGATCCTGGATGCCAAGCGCGGCGACATCGGTTCTACTGCCGAGCAATACGCCATCGAGGCGTTCGAGCGTTATGGTGTGGATGCGCTGACACTGTCGCCGTTCATGGGATTCGACTCGGTTCAGCCGTATCTCAAGCGCCACGACAAGGGCGCGTTCCTGTTGTGCCGGACCTCCAACCCGGGCGGCGACGATCTGCAGAACCAGCGCTTGGCCGACCTGTCGGGTCAGCCGCTGCTGTATGAATATCTGGCGACGTTGGCGCAGGGCCCGTGGAACACCAACGGCCAGCTCGGCCTGGTGGTCGGTGCCACCTATCCTGCCGAAGTGGCGCGGGTGCGCGAATTGGCACCGACCGTGCCGTTGCTGATACCGGGTGTCGGGGCGCAGGGCGGTGACGCGGTGGCCACTGTGCGGGCCGGCTGGCGCGGCGACGCGACGCGCACCACCGGGCCGATCGTCGTGAACACCTCGCGCTCGGTCCTTTACGCTGCCGCCGACGCACAGTTTGCCAGCGCCGCGCGTGCCGAAGCGCAGCGTACGCGCGGTGTGCTCAACGCGGCGCGCGCCTGACCGGTAGCAATGTGCCTGCCGAGGCAATATTCCCGAGCAACACCACCATGCCCAGCCAGCCCAGCGTTTTTCCCGACAAGCCCCTTTGGGAGAGTCCGGGAACCAGCCGTATACCGTTTGCCGTCTACACCAGCGAGCAATTGCACCAGCGCGAACTCGATCGGTTCTTTTACCGTGGGCACTGGAACTACGTGGGCCTGGAGGCCGAGATCCCGCTGGCCGGGGACTTCAAGCGCACCGTTGTCGGTGAACGGTCGGTGCTGATGGTGCGCGACAAGGATGGCGCGGTGCACGTGGTCGAGAACGTCTGTGCCCATCGCGGCATGCAGTTTTGCCGCGAGCGCCATGGCAACCGCAAGGAGTTCACCTGTCCCTACCACCAGTGGAGCTACACCCTGTCGGGTGATCTGCAAGGGGTTCCGTTTCGCCGTGGCGTGCGCCAGGATGGCAAGGTCAACGGTGGCATGCCGGCAGATTTCGACCTCAAACAGAATGGCCTCACGCAACTGAAGGTGGCCTGCCGAGGCGGCGTGGTTTTTGCGTCGTTCGACCACGACGTCGAGCCGCTGGAGGATTTCCTGGGGCCGGTCATCCTGGGCTATTTCGACCGGCTGTTCAACGGCCGCAAACTCAAGGTCCTGGGTTACAACCGCCAGCGTATACCGGGGAACTGGAAACTGATGCAGGAAAACATCAAGGACCCGTACCATCCCGGCCTGCTGCACACCTGGTTCGTGACCTTTGGCCTGTGGCGTGCCGATAACAAATCCGAACTGAAGATGGATGCGCGCCACCGCCATGCGGCCATGATTTCCACCCGCGGTCAATCCGGCGCCGCTGCGCAGGTGACGCAGGTGTCGAGCTTCAAGGAGAGCATGCAGTTGCAGGACGACCGCTTTCTGGACATCGTGCCCGAAGTCTGGTGGGGTGGCCCGACCGCGGTCATGACAACGCTGTTCCCCAGCGTGATCCTGCAGCAGCAGGTCAACAGCGTGTCGACGCGTCATATCCAGCCCGACGGCCACGGCGCGTTCAACTTCGAGTGGACCCACTTCGGTTTCGACGACGACGACGCGGCCATGACCCGGCGCCGCCTGCGCCAGGCCAACCTGTTCGGCCCGGCCGGTTTCGTGTCGGCCGACGATGGTGAGGTGATCGAATTCAGCCAGCGCGGCTTCGAGAGCAAACCGGCGCACCGCGCGCTGGCCGAACTCGGTGGCCGCGACGTCGGCGATACCGACCATATGGTGACTGAGACGCTGATCCGGGGCATGTACCAATATTGGCGCGAGGTGATGGAACAGGAGGACGCGCAGTGAGCCGCCGCGCCGCTCCCAAGGCTCGCAGCACCGCAGCACGGAATGCGGAGGTATCCCCATGACAGTTGCCATCGATCCGCAGGACTACCTCGCGCTTACGCAGTTGCACGCCCAATACGCCGCCGTCGTCGATGCCGCCGACTGGGACGCCTGGTGCGACATGTTCACCGAGGACTGCATCTACAAGCTGATCCCCCGTGAGAACCACGAACGCGGCCTGCCATTGGCGACGATGGATTTCGAGAGCCGCGGTATGTTGAAGGACCGCGCGTTTGCGATCCGCGAGACGCTGTTCCACGACCCGTATTACCAGCGCCATGTGGTGGGCGCGCCGCGGGTGCTCGAGGTTGCCAGGGATCGCATCGTGTGCGAGTCCAACTACGCGGTGTTCCGCACCAAGTTGTCGGAGCTGACCACCGTGTTCAACGTCGGGCGCTATCTGGATACGGTCGTGCGGACCGATGCGACCTGGCGCTTTGCCGAGCGCCTGTGTGTCTATGACAGCGAGCTGATTGCGAACTCGATCATTTATCCGATCTGAACCAGGCGGCTGCCTTTGCGCGCTGGGGGCGCTCTCAGGCGCGCCGTGGCGGTCCACCACTGGACTTCTGCATTTTCCCGACAACCTGGAAGCACCACCAGATGCCGAACAAGCCAAAGGCGATCACGCCCAGGCCGTAACCGGCGAGTGCGCCCTTGGCGCCGAACCAGGATTGGCCCAGCCAGACGAACGGGATCACGCCCAGCGTTGAGCGGCCCCAGTTCAGGGCGGTGGAGTAGAACGCGAAACCCAGGTTGTTGAACGCCGCGTTGGCAACAAACAGCGCGCCATTGAACAGGAAACTCCCGGCCACGAAGATGCAGAAGAACACGATCAGTTCGCGCGCGTCACCGTGGGACTGGAAAATGTCGGCGATCCAGCCGCTGCCCAGGGCCATCAGCACCCACACCGTCAGCGCATAGACGAGCGTCACCTTGAGGCTGTCGCGGATCGTCGAGGCGACGCGGTCGAAACGCTGGGCGCCGAAGTTCTGTCCGATGATCGGGCCGATGGCGCCCGACATCGCAAACAAGACCCCGAACGCGACCGGAATGATGCGCTGGATGACGGTCCATCCGGCCACCGCCTCGTCGCCGAATGACGAGATCGATGCGGTCACGAACGCATTGCCGACCGGCGTTGCGATCTGGGTCAGCACGGCCGGCATGGCAATACCCATGAAAGGCCCGAGTTCGCGCAACACGAGCGCAGCGTCGGGCCGGGCAATCAGTTTGTGGACCCGCCACAGGCCGTGCAGGCCGATGACGACCATGGCCAGACGCACGATCACGGTTGCGATGGCCACGCCGTGCAACTCCAGGCCCAGTCCCAGGATCAGCAACGGGTCCATGACCAGCGCGGTGGCGGCCGCACCCAGTGTCACGTACATCGCACGGCGCGCGTCACCGGTGGCGCGCAGCAGCCCCGACAGGCACATGCCAACTCCCAGCAACGGCCACGACGGCAGCACGATGCGCATCAGCGTCACCGCCCGCTCGGCCGTTTCTCCGCGCGCGCCCAGCAGGTGCATGGCGGGCTCGAGCAGCGGATAACACAGCAGCACCAGCAGCGTCATGCAGGCGGCAACGATGAGCAGCGACGCGCCGGCGATCTGGCGCGCCAGCGCCAGTTGTCCGCGCCCCAACGCGCGTGAGGTGAGCGCGGTCGCGGCGATCGACAGACCGATCGATATCGAGGTGCCCAGGAACAGCAGCGTAGATGCATAACCCAGGGCCGCCGTCAACTCGGGCTGCCCCAACAGCGTGATGTAAAACAGGTTCAGTGCATCGACTGCAAATACCGCGACCAGGCCGATCGATCCGGCGGTCGTCATGCGGATCACGTGGCCCAGCGTGGACCCGGTGACCAACTGCGGCGCCGGCGCGCGTTCACCGGATGGCTGTTCTGGTTTGGGCATGAGAGTGCAGCAAGGCCGCGGGCCCCGCCTGATGGAAAACAGCTCGGCGTGGCCTTACAGCCGCACTTCCCCGTTGCCCAGCACCACGTATTTGAGCGACGTGAGACCGTCGATGCCGACCGGCCCGCGGGCGTGGAACTTGTCGGTGCTGATGCCGATCTCGGCGCCCAGCCCGTATTCGAAGCCATCGGCGAAGCGGGTGCTGGTGTTGACCATCACGCTGGCCGAGTCGACCTCGCGCAGGAAGCGCTGCGCGTGCATGTGGTCGCGCGTGATGATGGCGTCGGTGTGGTGGCTGCCGTAGTGGTTGATGTGCGCGATGGCGGCATCGAGTCCATCGACGACCTTGATGCTGATGATCGGGGCCAGGTACTCCGTGAACCAGTCCTGTTCGGTGGCATCCACGAGCTGCGCGCCGGGCAACGCGCCAATGGCGCGGCGGCTGTCGGCACAGACCCGCATCTCCACACCCTTGGCGGCATAGACCGCGGCGATCTGCGGCAAGAATTGCGCCGCCACGCCACGCGCGACCAGCAGGCTCTCGCTGGCGTTGCAGGGGCTGTACTTCTGCGTCTTGGCGTTGTCGGCCACGGTGGCTGCCATGGCCAGGTCGCAGGGGTCGTCCACGTAAACGTGGCAGTTGCCGTCCAGGTGCTTGAGCACCGGCACCTTGGCGCCCGCGCTGATGCGTTCGATCAGGCCCTTGCCGCCGCGCGGAATCACCATGTCCACATACGCGGGCATGGTGATCAGTTCGCCGACCACCGCGCGATCGGTGGTCTGCACCAGCTGCACGCCATCGGCTGGCAGGCCGGCCTCGGTCAGCGCCTGCTGTACCAGCAGCGCCAGTGCCTTGTTGGACTCGATCGCCTCCGACCCGCCGCGCAGGATGCAGGCATTGCCACTTTTGATGGCCAGACTGGCGGCCTCGATCGTCACATTGGGACGGCTTTCGAACACCATCGCAAAAACGCCGATCGGCACCCGCATCTGGCCGACCCGGATGCCGCTGGGTTGCTGGCGCATGCCCACGATCTCGCCGATCGCATCGGGCATGGCGGCGAGCTGCTCGCAACCCTGGGCGACGGTGTCGAGTACCTTGGGGGTCAGGCGCAGCCGGTCGACCATGGGGGCGGACAGGCCAGCGGCAGTGGCGCGTTCCAGGTCTTTGTGGTTGTCGAGCTGCAGGGCATCGGTGCTCTCGCGCAGCAGCCTGGCCAGCGCGCGCAGGCACTGGTTGCGCGAGGCGGTGCTCGCGCGCGCCATCAGGCTCGACGCGGCGCGCGCCTGCACGCCCAGGGTCTGACAATATTCAGGGATGCTGTGCGCGTTCATGCCGACATTTTGTCATGCAGACGCAGCGGATGGCCCGCGCAATGCCCGCACACCTCCATCGCCAGGCGGTGCAACGCCTGCCAACCATTGGTCGGCCAGCCCGCCACCTTCAGGCCCTTGACGATGCCGTCGACCTGGTGCGCGGCGAGCAGCAGCTCGTCCAGCGTGGCTGCATCCAGCCGTGGCAGCACGCGTTCGAACAGGCGCTCGCGCGGTCCCCACACGCGTTGCTCGCGCAGCGCCATCGGCAACGGGCGCCCTTCGCCCATCGCATCGCGTACCCGCTTGAGCGCGCGGATGTCTTCCGACAGGCTGTAGTGCACCAGCACCTCGGCCTCGCCCTCGGCCTGCAGGCCGTCGAGCATGCGCTGCACACGGCTGGTCTGACCGGCCAATACGGCCTCGGACAGCTTGAACACGTCGTATCGGGCCACGTTGAGTACGACGCGTTCGATGTCCTCGAAACCCAGCTCGCCGGCCGGATACAGCAAGGCCAGCTTCTGGATCTCCTGGTGCGCCGCGAGCAGGTTGCCTTCGACGCGGTCGGCAAAAAACTGCAGACTGCGCTGCCCCTCGACGCCGGGCTTGACGCTGTGGCCTTGGAGTGCCAGGCGTTGCGCCAGCCACTGCGGCAAGGCGGCGCGTTCGACCGGCTCCAGGGCTATCGTCGTGCCACAACGCTCGAGCGCGCCAAACCAGTCGCCACTGCGGGTGGCCTTGTCCAACCGCGGCAACATCACGATGGTCAGGGTGGTGTCGTTGCCCTGCGCCTGTTCGGCCAATTGCAGTAGCGCCGCACCGCCGTCCTTGCCGGGTTTGCCCGACGGGATCCGGATTTCGACGATCTGCTTGTCGGCGAACAGGCTCAGCGAGCCGCCCGCCGCCAGTACCTCGCTCCAGTCGAAATGGGCGCCGGCGACGGTATGCGAGCTGCGTTCGGTGAACCCGGCCGCGCGCGCGGCCGCCCGAATGGTGTCGAGCGCCTCCTGGATCAGCAGCGGTTCGTCGCCATGCAAGGTGTACAGCCCCTTGACGCCACGCTGCAGGTGTTTGTGCAATTGCGCTGGCGCAAGATTCATGGCGTGACGTGACGTGACGCGATAGTGGCGATGGCGACGCGGCGCCTTAGAGCGCGGTGACCGCCGCCATCCGGCGGATGAGTTGCTGCACGATGTCGGACTGCATGTCGCGGTACAACAGGCCTTCTTCGGCCTCCTTGGCGAGAACGGCCGATTCGTTGAAGCTGATGTCGCGCTGCTGCAGCAATTCGGTCTCGCCGATCAGTTCCTTGCCCTTGGGCGTGCGCAGGCGAAAACGCAAACGGGACCGCAGCTGGAACTCGCGTACCTGGCCCGAGACGTTGACGCCTACGACGGTCTTTTCACGCGCCTCCGACAGCAGGTCGAGGATGGCATCCGCCGACGATTGCAACTGCGCGTCCTCGATCAGCCTGGGTGTGCCGAGCGACAACAGATTGAGCCGGATCTCGCGGCCGATGGGCGATGTTTCGGGTGCGTTGATGTACAGCGAACGGAAGGCCAGTTCCGGCGCACGGCGCAGCGCAAAGCCGCAACCTGCGAGACATATGGCACCGGCCTGGGCCAACCACGTGCGCCGGCGCATCAGATCACCAGGTTGACCAGCCGGCCCGGCACGATGATGACCTTGCGCACCGGCGCCCCCTGCGCCAGCTTGACGAATACCTCGTTGGTGACGGCGGCGTGTTCGATCGCCTTCTTGTCCGCATCCGCCGGTACACGGATGGCTCCGCGCAGCTTGCCGTTGACCTGCAACACCAGGTCGATCTCGTCCTGCTCCAGCGCCTTCGGATCGACCTGCGGCCAGGCGGCGTCGATCAGGTCGCCATGTGCCTGCACGTACCCCAGTTCGTTCCACAACGCATCGGCGATGTGCGGGCTGACCGGGTACAGGGCGCGCAGCAGCATGCCGAAACACGCGTGTTGGGCCGCGCCGTCGCCGGCACTGCCGTCGGGCTTGTTGTCTTCCAGCGCATTGAGCATCTTCATCGCACCCGAGACCACGGTGTTGTATTGCATGCGCTGGTAGTCGTAGTCCACCTGCTTGAAAACCGAGTGGATCTCGCGTCGCAGATCGGCCGCTGCGCGGCTGTATGGGGCTTGCTCGGCGGTCTGCGTCTGCATGTTCGACAGCTTGACGCCGAAATTCCAGACGCGGCGCAGGAAGCGGTAAGAACCCTCGACCGCCGCGTCGTTCCACTCCAGTGTCGCCTCGGGCGGCGCCGTGAACATGGTGTAGATACGCGCGGTGTCGGCGCCGTATTTCTCGATCAGGTCCTGCGGGTCGACGCCGTTGTTCTTGCTCTTGCTCATGGTGCCGACACCTTCGTAGGTCACCTCGCTGCCGTCGCTCTTGGCCCGCGCGCCAATCACCTTGCCGGTCTCGTCGTGCACGTCGTCGACATCCTTGGGCCAGAAATATTCGATGCCGCCGCCCGGGTTCTTGCGCGAGTAGATATGGTTGAGCACCATACCCTGGGTCAACAAGCGGGTGAACGGCTCGTCGACCGGCAGCAGTTTGAGGTCGCGCATGACCTTGGTCCAGAACCGGGCGTACAGCAGATGCAGGATCGCGTGCTCGATGCCGCCGATGTACTGGTCCATCGGCATCCAGTACCTGGCGCCGTCCGCGACCATGGCCTCGTTGTTGTGCGGGTCGCAATAACGCATGAAATACCAGGAGCTGTCGACGAACGTGTCCATGGTGTCGGTTTCGCGGCGCGCCGCCTTCCCGCATACCGGGCAGGTCACGCCGGCGTGGAACCCTTCATGGTGGACCAGCGGATTGCCCGATCCGTCCGGAATGCAGTCCACCGGCAGCACCACCGGCAGGTCTTTTTCGGGTACCGGCACCGCGCCGTGTTCGTCGCAATGGATGATCGGGATCGGCGTGCCCCAGTAGCGCTGGCGGCTGACGCCCCAGTCGCGCAGGCGCCAGGTGGTCTTTTTTTCGCCCAGTCCGCGCACAAGCAGTGCGTGGGCGATTGCGTCGACCGCCTGCTGGTAGGACAGGCCGCTGAAACTGTCGGAGTTGATCGTGACGCCACGCTGCTTGTCGCCATACCAGTCCTGCCACCGGTCATAGTCGTAGGTGTAGCCGTCGATCAGCACAACCTCTACGATGGAAATGTCGTATTTCTTGGCAAAGATGAAGTCCCGCTCGTCGTGTGCCGGCACACCCATGACGGCGCCGTCGCCGTAACCCATCAGCACGTAGTTGCCGACCCAGATCTCGACCTGTTGTCCGCTCAGCGGGTGGGTCACGAACAAGCCGGTCGGCATGCCCTCTTTCTCGCGCACCGCCAGTTCGGCCTCGGTGGTGCCGCCACCCTGGCACTGTTCGATGAACGCGGCCAGCGCCGGATTGGTCTGTGCGGCATGGCTGGCCAGCGGGTGTTCTGGGGCCACCGCGCAAAAGGTCACACCCATGATGGTGTCGGCGCGGGTCGTGAACACGTACATGCGCCCGCCGCCGATCAGCGTGCCGGACGCGTCCTTGATGTCGTGGGTGAAGGCGAAACGAACGCCTTCGCTCTTGCCGATCCAGTTTTCCTGCATCAGCTTGACGCGTTCGGGCCAGCCGGGCAGATGCTCCTGGACCTGGCTCAGCAACTCCTCGGCATAGTCGGTGATCTTGAGGTAATAACCCGGGATTTCGCGTTTTTCGACCGGTGCGCCAGTGCGCCAGCCCTTGCCGTCTATCACCTGTTCGTTGGCCAGCACGGTCTGGTCTACCGGATCCCAGTTGACGACCTGCGTTCTGCGGTAGGCGGTCCCGTTGTCCAGCATCTTGAGGAACAGCCACTGGTTCCACTTGTAATAGGAAGGGTCGCAGGTCGCAACTTCGCGGCTCCAGTCGATCGCCAGGCCCAGCGCCTGCATCTGCTTTTTCATGTAAGCGATGTTGTCGTAGGTCCATTTGCCGGGCGGAACGCCGTTCTTGAGCGCGGCGTTTTCGGCCGGCAGCCCGAATGCGTCCCAACCCATGGGCATCAGCACGTTGTAACCCTTCATGCGCAGATAACGCGTCAACATGTCGTTGATCGTGTAGTTGCGCACATGGCCCATGTGCAGCTTGCCGCTGGGGTAGGGCAGCATCGAACAGGCGTAGAACTTCTCGCGTGAGGGGTCTTCCGTGACCCGGTAGACGTCGCGGCTATTCCAGGATTGCTGGGCGGATGCCTCGACGTCGAGGTGCTTGTATTTGTCTTGCATGGGGGAGGTGGGGCGGCCACAGTGCCGCAACTGACCGATTCTAGGGGGTCAGTGTGGGACCGGTAGACGGCGTCCTTCGCTGGCCGACGCATAGGCGGCCGCCACCATGCGCAGTGCGCGCAGGCCGTCTTCCAGAGAAGAGTCCCTTCGTATTCATGATGTCCACTTTTCACCCCGCATCATGAAAGTTATTTCACGTCGCACTAATACGGACGAGCTGCGGAGCAACGATGCTACGAAATCGTTCTGTGCAATTACTCCAGTCAACTACGTCGACGCTAATCGGCAAGTCGGAATCTTCAAATGACTCGCGCAATTCGGCCAGGGTCTTCCAGGGCAGGGCAGACGGTGTTTTGATCATGAGGTCCAGGTCGGAGAATTTTTTTGCCTTGCCGCTGACACGCGAACCAAAGGCAAACACCTCTGCCCCGGTCACGTGTAGTCTGACAATCTCGAGCACCTTGGCCAGCTGCTCGGCCGGCAGGTCAATCATTGCGCTGCTCCACCTGCAACAACACCTTGCGAGCCTGCCGGGCGAAACCTGGAGCCATGTCGAACACAGCCTGCGCAACCGCAGGGTTATATGTGTGGGAAGTCTGGTTGCGGGCTTTATGGAAATCCATCCACGCATCGACATCGTCGATCAGCCCGGCCTTGGCGGCAATCCGATACAACTGCCGCATCGGCACGCCGTCCACATCCCCGGCCACAGGGTTAGCCACAAGCCAGCGCCGCATCATTTTCCAGCTTTGCTCATAGGCGACTTCGAAGGTCTGGATGACGCCCGCTTTCAATGCCTCTTGCGTGGCGCTGTCGAACTGCTGCCAGCGCTGCGTGTCACCCGTCACGGACAAGGCGCGCCCCAACGCACCGAGTGCGGACTCCAGAGGGGAAAGATCGAGCATGTCGCGTTATACCAGCATGGCGGCGGGTGCCTCAGTGCTGCGCCGACACCCATGTGCGCGCTGAGGCATCCGCCACAGCGCCAGGTAGTCTGCCAGCCTGTCTCCGACAAAGCGCTTGAATGCAGCAGCCAAAGCCTGGCGCGACATGCCAGCACGCTCCGCCATGGTCGACAGCGTCCAGTCCGCGCCGGGCGCTTCGTGCATACCAACCAGGACGCGTGCTGGTTTCGGTTGCGCCACGCAGGTCAGCAGCCCCACGGGCAGGCCAACTTTCTGTGGGTGGTTCAGCAACCAGCGCAGCAGTTGCAGCAGCAGTACCTCGAGCCGAAGGAATCGCGCGATTGCGTTTGCGCGTGGCATAAATTACGTGTCACAAAATGAGCCTTCCTCCATCATCATCCGGCCGATGAAGCTGCTGACCGGCCGAGGTGTGCTCGTCGAAGAGGAACCAAACGCGCAAGCGATGCTGGCTGGATGGTGTCGCTCGGGTACCGGGCCGGTTTTTGGGAACCCTGCGTGCGACGACTCCGTCAATGGCGCAAACGCTTCTCTATGCCAATACGGCCAGCACCTCTTCATGCCAGCACACCGAGCCTTGCTGGACAGGATGCCTCTTTTCCCGCTGCGACCGGGTTGTTGCTGGCCGCTGTTGGCGCTTCAGCTGCGCTGGTTTGCAGCACAGGCAGCGGTTGCGGTTGCCCGGGATCGAGCAGGCGCAGAACCGGCGCGTTGGCGCCGTCCTGCATTCGCGCGATGGCGCGATGGGTCGGGTCGATGGCGGCAAAAAGCGTGTATCGGATGGGATTGGCTTGAACGACCCACCCGTTGGAGCAGCTTGCGCCAAAACGGGTAGCAGCATAGACCCCGTCCGCACGTTGCTCCAGGCCAAAATCCTGGACGCGCAGCGTGCAGCCGTACAGGGAAATACCGGACAACAGGTAGGATTCAATGGCCGGACGCGCTGCTTTCACCTCGCCCCAGGTCAGCTTTTCGTTGCCGTCGTTGTCCAGGTTCAGGGCGGCGTCGAGGTCGCGCAGGGCGACATCGGCACGCAGGGTGGTGCCCTGGGAAGTGGTGTCCACAAACAGATAGGCGTCACTGGACTTGTGGGCCAATGCTGGCCCGGCCAGTGCCGTCAGCCACTCCAGCGCCAGCCGCAGTAGCGCGTGTTGCAATCGCTCAGCGGATGCTGGAGATGCGCACATCGTGTAGCCCCATGTCCAGTTGCAACTGGTGCGCCTCACGCAGCGCCTGCGCCGGTCCGGACGTGCGGGCCGCATGCGCCAGCAACAGTACATCGAAGGGTTCGCGTTGCCAGGAGGCGTTCTCGCGCGCCAGAACCAGCGCCAGGTCCGCTCGCTCCTCCACCCACAGTGCGAACATGGCCTGCTCGCGCGCGTGCCTGCGCACTGCGTTGTCGCGGGCGCTTTGCAGTTGCTCCCGTTGCGCCGTTTGGTCAAAGCGGGAGCGCAGTTCGGCAGCGTCGCTGGACGCCGAGGGGGCGCCAGCGCGTTTGGCGGCGATGGCACGGCGTACCAGCACCGCGTCGTTGCGTGGCATGGCGTCGGTCAGGGCCAGCGCCTGCGCTGGGCGGCCGTTGTCC
>ENA-ORBV01008149-ORBV01008149.1-microbial-mat-metagenome-genome-assembly--contig:-NODE-8149-length-17735-cov-6.697304_pt1 | contig 17735 bp, 13 predicted proteins | sample MGYA00237777_ERZ505514 | MGnify/ENA primary metagenome ERZ505514 (study PRJEB26160, sample SAMN06269048) | microbial mat metagenome | isolation source: Oligotrophic lake microbial mat | place...
TGATACGGCGACCACCGAGATCTACACCTCTCTATTCGTCGGCAGCGTCAGATGTGTATAAGAGACAGCCCATCAGGAACTGGTCGTCGCGGTCGACGCAGGTGGCCGACGCAATCACCACGCGCCCCGAGGCGCGGTCGACCGCAATGACCGACCAGGTGGCAAAGGCCGAGGAGGGCAGGAGCAGGAGAGAGACCACGACTAGCAACGCTCGACGCATGACGAACCCCTTTCACGGTGTGGACCCTCGCGACTGGCCGAGGGCGTCAGACACTATATACTCCTGCAGTCGGTAACCCGGGGAGGCTGCTCATGACGTTGGCTCGAATCGGCACCTGTATCGGCGTGGTTGTGGCGGCGGTTCTGGCATGGTCACCTTCGGCCCAGGTCTCGGCACGCGGCCAGTCGGCACCGACCTTCGCCAAGGACGTGGCGCCCATCTTCTACTCCAAGTGTGTCGAGTGCCATCGGCCGACGATGTTCGCGCCGATGTCGCTGATCACGTTTGACGAAGCGCGGCCGTGGGCGCGCTCGATCAGGCAGCGCGTGGCGGCCCGCACCATGCCGCCATGGGGTGCCGACCCGGCGCACGGCGTCTTCAAGAACGATCCGCAGTTGTCGGACAAGGAAATCGCGACCATCGTCGCCTGGGTCGATGCCGGTGCGCCGAAGGGCGACGACCGCGACCTGCCAGCGGCGCCGAAGTTCGCTGACGGCTGGAGCATCGGCAAGCCCGACGCGGTCTTCACGATGGAGGAGGCCTTCCAGATTCCCGCCACCGGCGTGGTCGAATACCAGTACCTGCGCATGCCGACCGGCCTCACGGAAGACAAGTGGATCCAGGCCATCGAGATCAAGCCGCAGGCCCGCGCGCAGGTGCATCACGTGATCGCCTTCACGCAGCCGGCCGGCCAGCCCATGACCGCTGGCGGCGCCCTCGGCCCCGGCAACATCGGCGGCGTCACGCCCAACAAGCCCGGCGTGGTGTTTGAGCCCGGCGTCGGTCGCCTGTTGGCCGCCAATTCGGACATCGTCTTGCAGATGCATTACACGACCAACGGCGAGGCGGCCACCGACCGGACGCAGATTGGCGTCGTCTATGCCACAGAGCCGCCGCGGCTGCAGCAGCGGGGCGGCAGCGTCATTCAACCGCGGTTCGCGATCCCCGCCGGCGCGCCGGCCCACGAAGTGAGCGGCTCGCGCGTGCTGGCCGCCGATACGATGATTACCTCGTTCACGCCCCACATGCACATGCGCGGCAAGGACATGACCTACACGGCGAAGTTCCCTGATGGCACCACCGAAGTGCTGCTGTCGGTGCCGAAGTACGACTTCAACTGGCAGATCACCTACGAGCTGGCCAAGCCCCGCCTGTTCCCGAAGGGCACCCAGATTCAAGTGGTCGCGCATTTCGACAACTCGCCGGCCAACAAGTTCAACCCCGATCCCACCAAAGTCGTTACCTGGGGCGACCAGACGTTCGAGGAGATGATGATCGGCTTCTGGGGCACGGTCGTTGAACGACCGGCCGTGCTGCCGCCATCCAAACAATGATTTCACGCCGCACATTTATCTCCCTGGCCGGCGCTTCAGCGCTGGCCACTCCCCTTGCCCTGAGCGCTCGAGCAAGCGTCGAAGGGTGGTCACGCCAATCGCCTCGTCCCGCGATTGATGCAGCACGGTTGCGCAATCGGCTCGAACGCCTGAGCACGCACGGCCGCCCGCCCGGTGGCACGTTCGCTGGTGGCGTGTCGCGGGTCGCGTATTCGGTGGCCGACCTCACGGCGCGAGCGTTCATCATCGACGAGATCAAGTCGGCGGACATCGTGCCGCGCATCGACGCGGCTGGCAACATCTTCGCGCGATTCGGCGGGCAACCGAATCAGCCGGCCATTCTCTTCGGGTCGCACATTGACTCGGTGCCGAACGGCGGCAACTTCGACGGCGACCTGGGCTTCTTCTCGGCGCTCGAGGTCATTCAGGCTGTGCAGGCCGCCAAGGTGCAGACGCGACACCCGTTGGAGATGGTGTTGTGGGCACACGAAGAGAGCACGGCGTTCGGCATTGGCACCGCAGCCAGCCGTATCGTCGCGGGCGATCTGCAGGCCGGCGACATGGATCGGACCTGGAACGGGATGAAGCGCGCCGATGCGATCAGGCGCATCGCCGGCACTCCCGATCAGATTGAGACCGCCGTACGCGGCAAGGGCCTGTGGCATTCCTACGTCGAGCTGCACATCGAACAGGGAGGCACGCTCGATCGCACCAAGGTGCCGATCGGCATCGTCGAGGGCATCGTCGGCATTCACCGCTACGACGTGGTCATCGAGGGCTTCGCGAATCATGCCGGCACGACGCCCATGGGCGAGCGGCAGGACGCGATGGTGGCCGCAGCGCAGGTGACGCTCGCGGTTCGCGAAATTGCCGCGCGCAAGCCCTTCGACTCCGCTCAGGGCAAGCAGGTTGGCACAGTGGGCCGGATCGAAGTCGAACCCAATTCGCCGAACGTCATTCCCGGCCGTGCCACGCTGAGCGTGGAGTTCCGCGACTTGTCGGAGCAGGTCCTGCGCGAACTGGGTGATGCCGTGAAGGCGCGCGGCGCCGCGATTGCGAAGGAGACCGGCACGACGATCACCTTCACACTGGCCAGCACCAACATCGGTGTGCCGGCCACCAGCGGCGTTCAGGACGCGATTGCCCGCGCGGCGGGCGCCCTCAGTCTCCAGACCAGCCGTTTACCGAGCGGTGCCGGCCACGATGCGCAGCAGATTGCGCGGCTCTGCCCCATGGGGATGATCTTCGTGCCAAGCGTCGGCGGCATCAGCCACTCGCCCAAAGAGCTGACCACGTGGGATGACTGCGCCCGTGGCGCGAACGTCCTGTTGGGCACGGTACTGGAACTGGACGCGCGCGACAGCGTGTAGGGAGTGCGCTCGCCTTCCACCGACGCGCTTCGGTGGACCAGTCGGCCTTCCGCAGGGCGCGGCGCTTCGCGCCTCGCAGGTCTTGTAGTACCCTGACGTGCCCGTTCCTTCAGGATTTGTAACTATATGTACTTCACTCGATTTGTGCGGATTGCTGCGGTGTGCCTCGGCGCCACTTTCATCTCCATCCTCGATGCATCGGCACAGACCGCCGTGCCTGCCAGCGCGCCCTTAGCCGCGACGCTGTCGACGACCGCCACGCGGGCCATTGAAGCGCCTGTGATTGACGGCGACATTGCGGGCGACGCGGCGTGGAAGGCGGCGACGCCGATCACGAACTTCTGGCAGGAGCAGCCCAACGAGGGGCAGCCGGCATCCGAGCGGACCGAAGTCAGGGTCATCTTCACCGCCGACACGCTGTATGTCGGCGTGCAACTGTTCGATTCCGATCCGAGCGGCATCATCGTCTCCGACGCGCGCCGCGACGCGCCGATGGGCGACACCGACAGCTTCCAGATGATTATCGACACCTATCGCGATCGTCAGAACGGCTTCGTGTTCGGCACCAATCCCGCCGGCATCGAGTACGACGGCCAGGTGACCAACGAAGGACAGGGCGGCGGCGGCCTTGGCTTCGGCCAGATGCAGTCGGGCGGTTCCGGCGCCGGCTTCAACATCAACTGGGATGGCGCGTGGACCGTGCGCGCGAAGATTAACGAGCAGGGCTGGGTGGCGGAGTTTGCCATTCCGTTCCGCACGCTGCGCTATCCCGCCGCGGCGGCGCAGACCTGGGGCCTCAACTTCCAGCGCAACATCCGGCGCAAAAACGAGAGCGCGTACTGGGCGCCAATTCCGCGGCAGTTCAATCTGTATCGTCTGTCGCTGGCCGGCACGCTCGTCGGCGTGCAGACCCCGGCACTGCGCAACCTGCGCATCACGCCCTACGTGCTGGGCAACGCGCTCGAATCGGGCGTGAGACCGGTCGACTCCGACCTGCTCGGCGAGATCGGTGGCGACCTGAAATACAGCCTCACGCCGAGCCTGACGCTGGATGCCACCGTGAACACCGACTTCGCGCAGGTGGAGGTGGACGACCAGCAGGTCAACCTCGATCGCTTCAACCTGTTCTTTCCCGAGAAGCGGCCGTTCTTTCTCGAGAACGCCGGTTTCTTCAGCGTCGGCAACCCGGGCGAAGTGGATTTGTTCTTCAGCCGCCGCATTGGCATTGGCGGGGCGGGTCAGTCAATTCCGATCATGGGGGGCGGCCGCGTGTCGGGTAAGGCCGGCAAGTTCAACGTCGGCGTGCTCAACATGCAGACCGACGATTATCAGGACACCATCGCCGGTACCAATTTCAGCGTCGCTCGCGTCAGCCGCGACCTGCCGAACCGGTCGTCGATCGGTGCCATCTTCACCAACCGGCAGGCCGTCGGCGACCTCGCCGGTGACGCCGCTGCGGGGCGAACCTACGGTGTGGACGGCAAGTGGGGCATCGGTCCCACGACGATGGTCACGGGGTTCCTGGCGAAGACCGACACCGCCGGCATCACCGACGGTGACCACGCGTTCAATGTGCGCTCGCAGACCAACCGCCCACAGTGGGACCTCAACGTCGGCTTCCAGGAAGTGGGCGCGGGCTTCAACCCGCAGACCGGCTTCCTCAGCCGCAAGGGCTATCGCAAGCCCGACGCCTTCCTGATGACGCGCTTCCGTCCGAAAGACTTCATCGGCATCCAGGAGCTGCGCCCGCATGCGACCTACCGCGGGTTCTGGGGCCTCGACGGGTTCCAGGAAACCGGCTTCCTGCATCTGGACAATCACTGGCAGTTCCGCGACAGCACCGAGATTCACACCGGCATGAACCTGACGCGCGAGGGCGTGCGTTCGCCGTTCGAGATCTACCCGGGCATCGTCGTGCCGCCCGGCACCTACGATCACGCCGAGGCGCAGTTGGTCGGCATGAGCAACCAGGGCGCGCCGTTCAGCGTCAGCATGCGCGTCACCGCCGGCGGATTCTTCGGCGGCGACCGCCTGACGCTGAGCCCGACCGTGAGGATGCGCGCCGGCGACGCGCTGACCGCGGAAGTCACCTACCAGCGCAACGACGTCAACCTGCCGGTGGGCGAGTTCGTCACCAACCTGGTGCGCACGCGCGTGTCCTATTCGTTCTCGTCGCGGGTGTTCACGCAGGCGCTGATCCAGTACAACGATCGTGCCGACCTCTGGTCCATGAACTTCCGGTTCGGCTGGCTGCAGGCCGCCAACACCGGTCTGTTCGTCGTCTACACCGATACCCACGGCCTCTACGATTTGTTCGATCGCCCCGAGCGGACCGACCGGTCGTTGATCGTGAAGTACTCCTACATGTTCGATCTGTTCCGGTAGGTCGTCACCGCGCAGCGGGATGTCGGCGGCGTGAAAGTGCCGTTTCTCGTGACGTCGACCTCTGCGGCGCAGAGCTTGACGATCAACGTCACGAAGGTCGAGCACAACGTTACCGTGGACGAGAAACTGTTCGTGATACCAGGCGGCGTCTAACGATCAGCCGCTGACGTCCTCACGCGAATTTCCACCGCCGGTCGGCCCGTGGACGGGTCGATCGGCGGGTGTTCACTTCTTCGACCGCAGTCCGCAGATCCGGGATCGAGAACGGCTTGGGCAGCACGCCGTCGAAGCCGTGCCGGCCGTGATCGGCCAGGACCGAGTTGTCGGCATAGCCGCTCATCACCAGCACCGGGACGTCGGGCCGAATCTGTCGCAGGTGGGACACCGTTTCCTGTCCGCCCATGCCACCCGGCACCGTCAAATCGAGAATCACCAGGTCGAACGGCTGCCCCTTGGCTTCGGCCTCGCGCATCCGCGCAATCGCGGTCCTGCCGCACGCGGTGGTCTCGGCGGTGTAGCCCAGCGTGGCCAGCATGTCTTGCGCCACGTCGGCGACCAGTGGGTCGTCATCCATCAGCAGCACGCGGCCGGAGAGGCCGGACGCGGTTGTCGGCCGCGGCGAGGCGATCGGCAGCACCGTGACGGCCGACGCGGGCAGGTAGACATCGAAGCGTGTGCCAGTGCCATCGGCCGCGGGCCCTACGGCAATGGTGCCGCCATGCGCGCGCACGATGGAGGACGAGATGGCGAGCCCGAGACCAGTGCCCTTTTCCTTGGTCGTGAAGTACGGCTCGAAGATGTGCGCCAGGTGTTCGGCCGCAATCCCGGGCCCCTGGTCGAGCACCGACACGCAGACGTAGTGGCCGTCCGGCAGGTTCAGGCGCGGCTGGTTGGCGGCAACGTCAACGTTGCGCATCAGCACGTCCACGGTGCCGCCGTGCGACATGGCCTGTACCGCGTTCAGCACCAGGTTGTGCACCACCTGGCTGACCTGCACGGAATCCACTTCCGCGCTCCACAGGTCCGGGTCGATCGAGAAGCGTCCAGCCACGTGCGAGCCGCTCAGCGCGAAGCGGGCGCACTCGACCACCAGCTCGCGTATCGAGGCCGCAGTCTTGACCGGCGCGCCGCCTTTGGCAAACGTCAGCAGCTGGCTCGTCACGCCGCGGGCGCGGACACAAGCCGCTTCGGCGTCGCGCAGGCGCTGCATCAGTGGACGGTCGGCGTCGCCGGCCATCGACTGCGCCAGCGACAGGTTGCCGACCACGCCCATCAGGATGTTGTTGAAGTCGTGGGCCAGGCCGCCGGCCAGCACGCCGAGGGATTCGAGCCGGGCGGTCTTTGACTGTTCATGCGCGATGCGGGCGGCGTCGGTGACATCGCGGAACACCCACACCGCGCCGGCCAGGCGATCCTCGCCGTCGCGCATGGGGGTACCGGTCAGGTCCACCACGCGCGTGATCGGCGTGTCCTGGGTGCACCGGATCTGCACCGGCACGCCGGCTTCGAGTACGCTCTTGAGGGCGCCGCGGTAGTCCGCTTCCGGCAGGCCAATCGCCTTGAACAACTTCGCCACCGGCAAGTTGGTCGCGGCGGCCGCTGGCACGGCCGTGAGGGTCGCCGCGCTCTCGTTCATCAGCAGGATGCAGCCATCCACATCGACCGTGACCACGCCCTCGGTGATGGTCTTCAGCGTGACCGCCAGTTGCGTCCGTTCCAGCGCCAGCCGCTCCTTTTCACCGACCAGCGCCACGTCAGAATGAGTGGCCCGTGCCAGTGCTTCCTGGGTGGTCGCCACCATGGCGGCCAGTTGGCGTGCGTGATCGCGCTCGGCTTCAATGCGCTCCATTGACGCTTGATACGCGCGATGCGACAGATACAGGGGGACGGCGGTCAGGAACAGCAGGGCATAGGCCTCGTGCGACAGGATGATGGCGACCATGGTCGCCACCGTCGCAGACAGGAAGTAGCTGGGCGCGGTCCACAGGAACTCGCGCTGCCACGTGCGTGTTGGCGAGGTCGAGGCCGTCAGCGCGATCGCCAACGCCACCAGCACGGAGTTGAGCGCGAAGTAGACGCTCGCCGCGGCCGACATAGGGCCAATGGTCGTGGCGAAGCCCAGGTTCTCGACGCCGCCGCCAAGCGCCGACCACACGTAGCCCGAAGCCTGCACCGAGATCACGACGGCCGCGACGCTGAAGATCAGGCGAATCGGCGGCTGCTTCGTCTTGGCGCGCACCAGGCACTGCACCAGCACGCCGAAGGTGGCGATCAGCATCGCCACATCGGCGCCACACAGCAGCAGCGCGGCGAAGTCCACCGTGTAGGCCATCGAGATGGTGGCCTGTCCGGCATCGAGGGGCATCGACAGTTTCAGCAGCGACAGCACCAGGCTGGCGATCAACAGGTACGACGCCATCTGCGCGTGCGGGCCCGCCGCCGGCCATCGTGCGGCTATCAGGGTGACGCCGACCGCGATCACGCTGGTCAGGTAGATGCGAGTAACGAGCGCTCGCGCGCCGTCAGTCACTTCGGTCGCCACCGGACGATGCGAGAAGGACAGTGCCAGGGGTGCCATTACTGCTTCCTCCGTTTCGGGCTGTTAACTTCGGCCGTGCTGGCCCAGACGATCGGTTCATTCTCGGCAGAGTTGCCCCACACGATGTGCTCATCCTCCGCAGAATTGCCCCAGACGATGTGCCCGTCATCGCTCGAGGCGCTGACCACGCCGCCACCCCACACGAGGTCGGTGCTCCACGACGAGACGCTGTCAACGACCAGGTTGGTGGCGTCGCTCGTCACGTCGGGTCCCCACACCGTGGCCGCGCCCCATACGACCAACGAGGTCCAGGCCGGCTCCCGTCGCGCAATGACGTCGCCCCACACCATGCGGTCGCCCCAGATCACCTGACGGGCCCAGGGTTCTGTCACGCCGCCGATCGACGTGGCGGGCGAGACGCCCTGATCCAGCCAGTGAGTGCCGACGACCGCGCTTGGGTTGATGGCGCGAGCCAGCTCGATGGCCGCCGCGGCGTTCAAGCCGCCGGCGCCTTGTTCAAGTTGCTTCGGTGCCGCCGAGGAGGCCGCATCGACCTCCAGCGCGGAGTATTGCACCAGCATCTTCACGGTGTTCGGCGTCAGTGGCGCGCCGTGGTCGAGGCGATTGGCCTCGATCCGAGCGAGGCGATTGGCCTCGATCATCAAGGCGACGACGCCGGTCGCCACCGCGGCCGCCATGCTGGTGCCGTTCAGCGCCAGGTATCCGGTGGCCGGCGTCTGGCTGCCAGGCATGCGGTAGAGCGTCGATAGAGGATTGGAGGTGGCGACGAGTCCATAGCCCGGCGCCAGGACATCGGGTTTGATCTGCCCGTCGTACCAGGTTGGCCCCCGCGAGCTGAAACCGGCCACGCTGTCGTCGCCGCGAGCGGCGGTATTGCGTGTGCGAAGCGCACCCACGGTGAGGGCCGACGGCGCATTGCCTGGCGATGAGATGCCGCCGTAGCCTGACTTGGCACTGCCCTGGCGCTTGCCGAAGTTACCGGCCGACGCGACCACGACAATACCGGCGGCCGACGCGCGCTCGACCGCCTGCACCAGCGGGTCGCTCGCCGCGGGCTCGAGCACGGGATGGCCCAGCGACAGGTTGATGATGTCGATGCCGAGGGCGACGCGGTTGTCGATGGCGAACTCCAGGGCGTTCAGCACGTCGCTGGCGTAACCCTGGCCATTGGCATCCAGCACCTTCATGCCGATCAGCCGGACCTCGGGAGCGATGCCGGGATACGCGCCGCGCGACAGCGCGCCAGACCCCGCAATCAGTCCGGCCACGTGGGTGCCGTGTCCATAGGCGTCACTGGGAAACGCCGGCACGCCGCCAGCCGTGAAGTCGTAGAACGCCACAATCCGGCCGGCCACATCCGGCATTGGCGCAATGCCCGAGTCGATCACCGCGACGCCCACGCCGCGGCCGCCGCTGGCGGTCGCCGGCAGTCCCAACGTGCGGCGCAGGTTCTGCACGTCGGCAGGAGCCGGGGCCAGGGCCGCTTTGACCCGGTTGCGGAACGATGCCCGCGGGCCGCCGTGCGACGCGATGCGGGCGTCGGTCGAAATGCTCTCGATGTCGGGGTCCAGCGCCCAGCGTCGCAGTTCGCCGCTGCCGAGCGTGACCGACAGGGCGTAGCTGCCGCGCAACTCCCGCGTGGGGGTGATGCCCCGCAGGCGCATCCGCTGACGCAGGCGCGGACTGGCGCCCGGGCGGTACTTGATGAGCACTCGAGAGGGCTGGTCGGCATCGTGCGCGGCCACGACCTCACGATCCATGCGCGCCTGTGCCGCGCGGGGCCCGGCCGAGACGCCCGGCGCGTCCAGGAGCAAGCCCAGGGCGGTCACGCAGACGGCAATGTGGATTCTCATGCCGCGGCACACGAGCAAGGGCTCTGCCGGGGTGTGAACAGCGCAGAAGCGGCGGAATCCCGACGATCGGCTGTCGGTTTTACGTCCTGGGGGTGTCGGTTCACCGACTCCAGTGGCCGGATTTCCGACGCTTCCGGGAAACCGGCGGCATCCGCCTATAATCGTGACGGTGTCGCGCGTTCGCGTCCTTCGCCCACTCCCGCGTTCGGTCACGCGGCCGCTGTCGTGTTTCGCCCTGGTCGCCTGGCTCGCGACCATGGGCGTCATGATCAACCGCTCGTACCTGCAAGCCTCGCCCACCAATCTCGCCACCGACCTCGCGCGCTACGGCACCACCGCGCAGTGGCGCGGCGTCTACTATCGCGGCGAGAAGATCGGCTTCACCGTCAGCCAGATCGAGCGTACGGACGAGGGGTTTCAGCTGCTGGAGGATGGTCGCCTGCAGTTCTCGCTGCTCGGCGCGACCACGGCGGCGATTCTGCGGACCACGGCGCAGGTGGATCAGACCTTCGCCCTCAAGACCTTCGAGTTCTCGCTGGATCCCGGCACTGGGCCGCTCACGGTTCGCGGACGCCTCGACGGCTTGCGCCTCTCCCTCGATATCATCTCAACCAGCGGCACGCGATCCGAAACCCGCGACCTCGAGGCGCCACCGGCGCTGATGCTGAGCCTGGGCCGCCGCCTGGCGAGCGAAGGCCTGGTCGCCGGCACCCGCCGCGAGTTCCTGGTGTTCGACCCGGCCACCATGAAGAATGCGCCGGTGCAGCTGGCGATCGGCGATCGCGAGGTCGTCACCGCCGGTGGCCGCCCGATCCCGGCCTTCCGCGTCGACATGACGTTTTCGGGCCTCACGACGACCGCGTGGATTACTGATACGGGGGAGATTGTTCGCGAGGAGAGCCCAATGGGGTTGATCTCGGTGCGAGAGACCCAGGAGCAGGCGACGGCGCTGGCCGTCTCGCCGGTGATGCAACAGGACATGCTGGCCGCCTCGGCGGTGGTGCCGGTCATGGGGCGGCGGATGGTGATCACCGAGCCCCGCGATGTGACCCGGCTGCGGATGCGCGTCGAGAACGCCGACCTGTCAGGCGCCGATCTGCAAGGGGTGGGTCAGTCGGTGGCCGGTGACGTCATCGAGTTGATCGATGCGCGCAGCCTGATGGCGGGCCCGGCCGATCGGGATCTCGATCGTTACCTCCAGCCCGAACCATTCATCGAGAGCGACGCGCCAGAGATTCGCGCGGCGGCCGAACGGATGGTGCAGGGCGTGACCGGCGTGCGCGCGCGGGCCGAACGGCTGACGCGTGAGGTCAATCAGTTGGTGGAGAAGAAGCCCACGGTCAGCTTGCCGTCGGCGCTGGAAGTGCTGCGCACCAAGGTTGGCGATTGCAACGAGCACACCGTGTTGTTGGTGGCGCTGGCGCGATCGCTGGGCATCCCGTCGCGCATCAGCGTCGGCCTCGTCTACGTCCGCGGTGCGTTCTATTACCACGCCTGGCCAGAGGTCTACGTCGACGAAGGCCGTGGCCGTGGCTTGTGGTTGCCGGTCGATCCGACCTTCAACCAGTTTCCCGCTGATGCCACGCATGTGCGGCTGGCGCGCGGTGGGCTGGACCAGCAGACCGCCATCCTGCCGCTGATTGGCCGCGTCAAGATGACGGTGTTGGAACTTGAGGTCGCGCCCGGCTCGACGCCGGTCCTGGTCGGCCGGCAGGAGTCGGACGCGCAACCTCTCGCCAGTCCCATGCCCAGGCGGCAGAACTACGGCTGCTGGGGGCCGTGTCCGGGTAGCCGATGATTGCCGTCGAGAACCTCGTCAAGCGCTTCGGCAAGTTCACCGCGGTCGATGGCGTGTCGATCACCGTCGAGCCCGGACAGATTCACGGCTTTCTCGGGCCCAACGGTGCCGGCAAGACCACGAGCATCCGCATGGTCGCGGGGCTCCTGAAGCCAGACGCTGGCCGCATTCTCGTCAACGGTCACGACCTCGCCCGCGCGCCCGAGGCGGCGAAAGCGGCGCTGGGATTCATTCCCGATCGGCCGTTCATCTACGACAAGCTGACGGCCGGAGAGTTCCTCCGTTTTCACGGCGGCCTCTACGGCATGGACGGCGGCGACACCAACGCACGCATCACCGAGATGCTCGAGATCTTCGAGTTGGGCCGCTGGCAGCATGAGCTGGTCGAGAGCTTCTCGCACGGCATGAAGCAGCGGTTGGTCATGAGCGCGGCCTTTTTGCACCGGCCGAAGGCCGTGCTGGTGGACGAACCGATGGTCGGCCTGGATCCGCGCGGCGCGCGCCTGATCAAGGACATCTTCCGCCTGATGGCGTCGCGCGGCGTCGCCATCCTGATGAGCACCCACACGCTGGAAGTGGCGCAGGAGATGTGCGACCTGATCAGCATCATCCTCAAGGGCAAGATCATCGCGCATGGCTCAGTCGCTGACGTGCGCTCGATGGCCGGCACCCCGGACGAAGAGCTGACGCCGGTGTTCCTCAAGCTCACTGGCGGTGGTGCCCTCCAGGAGATCGACGAAATCGTCTGAATGAACGCCATCACTCGGCCGTTCCCGTACCTGCTGCTACCGATATGGTGGGCCTCGCGCAACCGTGCGCGCCGGCGCGAGAAGGGCGATCTCGTTCGCGGCGTGCTGTTCGGCGGCATTGCCATTGCCGTGGTGAGCGCACTGTTCGCAGGATCGTTCTGGGTCACCTGGCAGGCGGCGAGCTATGACGAACTGGGCGACTACCTCATTCGCATCGGCCTGTCGTGGCTGTTCCTGACCTTCCTGTCGTTTCTCGCCTTTAGCGCCGTGGTGGCGTCGCTCTCCACGTGTTTTCTATCGGACGACTTGCGCTTGATCCTGGCTGCGCCGGTGGCGTCGCGGCGCTTGTTTGCGGAGCGATTCGCGCGGACGCTGGCGCAATCGGGCTGGATGGTCGTGGTGTTCCTGGTGCCGGTGCTCGGCGGCGTCGGCTTCGCCAAGTGCGCACCGTGGTCGTTTGTCGTCACCGCCATCCTGACCATCATCCCCTTCGTGGTGATTCCAGTGGGCGTTGGCTCGGCGGTCACGCTGCTGCTCGTCAACGTCTTCCCGGCCCGTCGGGCGCGCGACATCCTGATGTTCATGGGCCTCGTCTTCGCGACCAGCATCGTCTTGTTGCTGCGATTTCTGCAGCCGGAGCGGTTATTGCGGGTCGAGTCGATGCCCGAGGTGACGGCGTTCTTCGCGACGCTGCAGTCGCCGGTCACGCCGTTGCTGCCGTCGTTCTGGGCCGGAGAGGCGTTGTTCGCCGGTGTGCAGGGCGGCAGCGACTGGCTGCACATCGCGGCCCTGTGGACGACTGCGGCGGCGGTGGTCGTGATGGTTGGTGCCGCGTTCGAGCGCTGGCACTTCGCCGGCTTCAGCAAGTCGCAAGAGGCGCGCAAGGCCCGCTTCGCCCAGTTCCATGCCCTCGATGCGCTGGCCGCGTGGCTGCCGCTCTCACCGGTCCGCCGGCATCTGTTGATCAAGGACCTCAAGGTGTTCATGCGCGATGTCAGCCAGTGGTCGCAGCTGTTGCTGCTGGTGGCGCTGATGCTCGTGTATCTCTACAACTTCCGCGTGCTGGATCTCGACCGGTTGCCGTACATGAGTGGCGTGGTGAAGAACCTCTACGCCTTCCTCAACCTGGCGATGGCGGCGTTCGTGATGGCGACGGTGGCCGTGCGGTTCGTGTTCCCCGCGGTCTCAGCCGAAGGCGCCGCCTTCTGGATCATCCGCACGGCGCCGATTTCGCTGCGCGACTTCCTGTGGTCGAAGTTCTGGACCGGCCTCATTCCCGTGCTGCTGCTCACCGAGATTCTGATCGTCACGGGCAACGAATTACTCGGCGTCGATCCATTCCTGAAGCGGATGTCGGCCGTGGCCGTGGTCTTCATGGCCTTCGCGCTGGTGGGCCTCGCCACCGGCCTGGGCGCCCGCTACCCGCGATTCGCGGCCGACAATCCCAGTCAGGTGGCCGGTTCCTACGGTGGCGTCGCGTTCATGATTGTCGCGGTGCTGTTCATTCTGGTGATGATCGGGCTGCTCGGCTGGCCGTCGAGTGTGTATCTGTTCAGCCAGGTGCAACGACGCGCGCTGAGCGAGGCGCAGTATGTGATGATCTACGCGTGCTTCGGGACGGCGGCTGCGCTCAGCATGGCGACGTGGTTACTTGGCATGCGCACCGGCGTGCGGGCGCTGGAAGCCATGGATCGGACGCCCGCGTAGGGCGGGAGTGGAGTGAGGTCAGCGTGATGCGACAGGTGATGGCGATTGTTCTGGTGGCCGTGGCCGCCGGGGTGTCGGCGGGGGCGCTGCAAGGGGCGGTCTCGGTACGGCTTGACCGCGTCGAGATTCTGGTGGGTGAGACCGTGGTGTCGCAGATCACCGCCGCGGCCGGGACCTCCGTCAGCGTGACGACTACTGGTCCGTCGGCGATTGCGCCGGCGACCGTGGCCGGCACTGGCGGCGCCCAACCGGCCACGCTCGGTCCGTTCTCCCAACCAGGCACGTACACCGTGACCGCATCAGCGGGAGTCGGCAGCGATCGACGGCAAGGCACGGCCATGCTGCGCGTGACCTGGGGCGGCAGCGGCGAGCCGGTGATGGCCACTCGCGTGGGTCCGGCCATGTCGAGCGCGACCGATGCCCTGCTGGAAGCGATCAATGCCTCGCGGACCAGCGTGTCGCGGCTGCCGGCCACTGAGCCGACGATTGCCGAGACCAAAGCCGCGATCGATGTGCTGCAGGCGCAGTTGGCTGATATTCGCCGCCGTGCCACCGAGGCGGCGGCGACCATTGATGCGTATGGCGCGCTGGTGAATCAGGAGGGCAACGCGACCCGCGAAGCCAAGGACGGCTTTTCGCGGATCGCCCGTGAAATCAATCAGGTGCTTGAGCAACAGGCCCAGCAGATCGCCGCGTTCGGACGCGACGCCGCGGCGGCTCCCGCGGATCCGTGCGTTGCCGCCATGACCATTGCTACGGCGCTTGATGGCGCGCGCGCGTCGGCCAGCGCAATTCAGGGCGCCATCCGCCAGTTCGGTCGCGAGCGCGGCACCGGAGCCGGCGATGGCGCGGCGTGGGCGCAGGCCAACGTCACCGCCGGCCGTCCGCTGCGTGGCGAAGGCACACCGCAATCGAGCGCGGCGCAGTGGCGTGAGATGAAGGCCAAGATCGAAAACCTGGTCGCGACCGGACAGGCAGCATCGTTTGGTGAAGCGCAGCGAGCGGTCGAGCGCGCCACGGGCGAGCGCGGGCTGGGTGGTTACGCCTCGCGCCAGTGCGTGAAGTACACCGGCGAGATGTCAGGCAGCACCCACGTCGAGGCCCTTGATAAGGGCAAGGCCTTCTACGGCCTGCGCAACAACTGGACCGCGCGCGTTGAGCTGGCGGCCGCCAGTACGGTGCAGCCTGGACAAGAGGCGCCGATTCGCGGTGTCATTCGCGGCGAAGCGCAGGACTTCAAGGTCCAGAATCTCCTCAGCACGCTTTATGGCGGCCGGCCGGCCAAGGACATCCAGTACCTGCAGAGCGATCCGCCGGCCGAGCAGCAGTCTGGCGCGCTGTTCGTGGCGGCGGTTGAAGGCAGCATTCGCGGCAACCAGATGACGTTGAAGGTGCGCCCAGGCGGTGTCGACTACGCCGGCCGCGTGACGGGCAAGATTGCCGCGGTGGTGATCCCGATGGCGTCACCGATCCCGCTGGTGCAAACCTATGACCTGCCGTTCCAGGGCGGTAACTGGCAGTTGATGCGCGCTATTGGTCCCGACGGCACCACCGAGCGGCCGTGGACGATCACCGTGAGCAGCGACAAGCGGCTGGTTGAGGCGTCGTATCCGCGGACCCTGTCAGCCGCCGGCGCGCGCGGCAGCTTCACATTCAAGGTGAAGCTCTGCCACGGCTGCGGCTAGCCGAGCGTCCCAGCACTCAGGTGACTAGCTGCGGAGGATTTGCCGGATCGGATCCGGCAGCAACCGCGTGCCCAGCTTCCAGCAGGTCTGGCAGGTTACGCAGTCGTAGTAGTGGATCGACATCTGGGGCATCGACGCCGCCTGCGGGCGGAATGCCCCTGACGACACCTCGCTGTCGACATAAGTGAGCGCGCCCTGGCACGAAGGACACGCGGGATCGGCGGGGCGCTCGGAAGGATCGACAACTGACATGGTGATGGCAGTCTACTTGGCGCCGCGGACGATGAAGCGCAGCAGCTCGATCGGAGTGGCGCCAGGGTTGTCGATGATCTCTCCTCGCGCTGCTTGCACCCAGCGCGTATCGCCAGACGGAATCGCGACCCACAGTGACGGCATGGTCACCCAATCTGCCGTTATCGACTTGCCCGGCGCGACGACGAAGCGCTGGATGATGAGGTCTTTGCTCAGGTAATCCACCGCGATCGAGTTGCCGGTGCCACGCGGGGCCGGCCGCGGGATGCGCTGCCGCAGATTCGTCGAGGTCATGGTCTTGAGTTGAATCCGCAGGAAGTCGCTGGGCGTGGCCGCGGGATTCTCGGCGTTGTGATGTTCTTCGCGGCCCGCCGACAGGCGGATACTGCCAGTCGTCACTGCCGGCCGCGTGACCGCGCGGTTGCTGCCACCGGCGTGCCGGAAGATGACCCCGTCGGAGTCGTTGAGATAGACGTAAGCGGTCGTTCCGGCGGGATGTGTGTGATCAGGCAGCTTGACGCCGGCAGCGTAATGCACGCGTACCACCTTGACCCAGTCGTTCTCGAATTGGACCTGATAGGCCTCCGGAATGGTCGTCAGCGGATCCTGGGCGGCGAGCGACACGGTGCCAAGCGCGAGCCCGAGGGCGACTACCAACGGTTTCATCATCACCATCTGTCCCTCATTGTTCGTTAAACTGTGGCCGCCATGTCACGACTGTTCATCGCCGCCCTGTTGTTGTCGGTCACCGTACAAGCTCAAGACGCGCCGAAGGCGCCGCCGGCCGGGGATCCCTGGTTCGGAACGTTCTCGATCATCGCCTTCGATCCCGCCACCAACGAGTTGGGCGTCGGGGTCCAGTCGCGCGCGTTTGGGGCCGGCGCGGCCGTGCCGTACGCCAAACCCGGTGTCGGTGCCGTGGCGACTCAGGCGTCGGCCAATCGGCAGTATGGGCCCAGGGCGATTGCGCTGCTGGAGCAGGGTCTGTCGCCCGCGGAAGTGGTGAAGCGTATTACTGACGAGGATCCGGGTCGTGACAGCCGGCAGGTCGCGGTGATCGACACCAAGGGACGGTCGGCGGTCTACACCGGCAAGCGGGTGATCGATCGCAACAACGATCCCAAGGATCCGGTGCACCTGGGCGGCTTCGCCGGCTTTGCCGCAGGCCTCAACTTTTCGGCGCAGGGCAACACCCTGGCCAGCGAGGAAGTGGTCAAGGCGATGGCGGCCGCGTATCAGGCCGGCAAGGGCTCGATGGCCGAGCGGTTGATGGACGCGCTCGATGCGGGCCAGGCCAAGGGCGGTGACACCCGCGGCATGCAGTCCGCCGGCATCCTCGTCGTCAAGCCGTTGCCCGCCAACACCGATTCCACGGTGGAGCGCGTCGTCGACATCCGCGTCGACGACCACGAGGAGCCCTTCAAGGAACTGCGGCGGTTGCTGCAGATGACCACGGGCGTGCCGAACCGGATGACCGAGCGATCCGCGCAGCTGGCGAAAGAAGGAAAGTTCGCCGAGGCGATTGCCGAGCAGCAGAAGGCGCTCGAGATCAACCCGCGCAGCGAGCAGTTGATGTACGCCCTGGCCCAGCGCTACGCGCAGTCGGGCGATACGAAGCAAGCGCTGGCACAGCTCGGCCACGCGATCCGGCGCCAGCCGAAGCAGTGGAAGCCCCAGGCGGCGGCCGATCCGACGTTCGCAAAAATGTCGAACCTTCCTGAATTTCAGCGTCTCATCGCGCCGTAATGGATGATTGGGGCCAGGCCCCCATTCTCACCATTCGGGCAATTGCCCGAATGGTGAGAATGGGGGCCTGGCCCCA
>ENA-ORBV01008151-ORBV01008151.1-microbial-mat-metagenome-genome-assembly--contig:-NODE-8151-length-17730-cov-19.997564_pt1 | contig 17730 bp, 17 predicted proteins | sample MGYA00237777_ERZ505514 | MGnify/ENA primary metagenome ERZ505514 (study PRJEB26160, sample SAMN06269048) | microbial mat metagenome | isolation source: Oligotrophic lake microbial mat | place...
CCCTCACACCGGCCGCACCCGCACACCCATCCCATCCGCCCCCGTCACCCGCACCCGCGTCCCCGCATTCACAAACGAGATCTCAGACATCGCTGCGACGCGCTTTCCACCGATCCGTACAAACCCGCTCGGCCGCAGGTCCGTCGCGGCCTCACCCTCGGTATCGATCATCGCCTCAAACTCTTTGGTCAGCGATGGCGGCAGACCCTGCTCACCCTCGCGCTCCGCCGCCGCCCCACCCTCCGAGCCGGGCGGACTACCGATCAGCTTGCGTCCGAGCGGTGTTGAGGGAAAGACCTGCAACGCGAAGAAGAAAATCGTCGGCCCCACCACCAGCACCGCAAGCATCGCGCTCAGCCCCCACCGCCAATCCACCCTGAAAAGGCAAACAACGCCCACAATCGCCAGGCACATCGCCACAAGCCCGATCAACCCCGCGCTCGGCACAAAGACCTCCAGCACCAGCAAGATCGCCGAAAGCGCCAAGAGCCCGACCCCCCAATAAAGAAGCGTGTCCATGCCGGTAGCGTATTCGTCGATCGGCAGGCTGGCACACCAGCCGATCGAAGCAATCCGTGCTCGCTGACCGCCGTGACCTCAGGGCGCGGAGGCATCGACTTTCCCCTCGCACTTCTTACCTGCCGCGTGAAAACTTCGCCAGAGACATGGAGGCTCTCAACCCTTCACACCCTCTCCACCACCGTCCGAAACCGCTCGACCCCCACCACACGCACCTCCACATCCGCATCAATAAAGCCCATTTCGGCCACCACATCCACAATCTGGTCGCCGAACTGCACCTTTCATATTTGCAACTGCACAAACTAGGGACGATCATCCTCCGAATCATCAGAGTCAAATGCTTCATCAACTTCATTGGGCGATTGGTCAAGTATACGAACAAAAATATAATATGACCGATTGCTATTGCCGACTTGGAGTTTAGCAAACTCTTTGTACTGCAAGGGAAGCCTCCGAACGCCATCTAGAAACTGCTTATTCCATGCCTCAGAGTTAGTGCCACCTCGAGTAAACCCCGTCCCACCTTCATTTGCTACAATCACATCTGCACTTTTGATGCAAGAATACAAGTCATCTATAGACCTGGGAGTACTTCGCGCGGTCGCGCGGATTGGTATGTTGTCGCGAATTGCCCAGAAGTTAACAAGTCCCCAGCTGAACGCGCTTGGAGCCCCGCCGATAACTACTGACACATTTCGTGGGTAAGAATGGAGGCTGGATGATGCAGTACGTACTAAGTCGTAAAGTCTTTCAACTACTTTGTTGTCCGCAGCAACAGCCATCGCTTTATTAGAACCCAGTGACACAAGAGGTATCTTCCACTGCAATGTAGCAACAGAAAATACAAGTGCTGCTGCAAGTGCCGCAACCGCTAAAAATTGTATAGAACGATGACGTATTGTGCGTCCGATGAAGACGATGGAGATAACCGCAGTAAAGATCAGAAACGTTTGAAATACGACCGCAAACTCACGAATCTTCATGGGACTAAGTGTGGGAACAAGATATGCTGCAAGCAGCATTACTGTAAATGCGAAAGCAGAACGCCGCACCGCTTTGCTTCGATTGGTTAGTGCTAATGCTCCACCTATCACACATACTATTGTTAGCCAATATCGAGCATTTCCCAACATGACATCGCCACCATGACCCATGGAGTAGTACGCTATGTGTTGCAGTTGGGTGCCATTATATCTCCAGTTTGCTTGTCGATTGCCGACAAGAATGTCACTGATGTAGTGCACGATGTGTTCAAGATCGATCACATAATGAGGACCAGCAACAAACATCGCACCCAAGCAAACAAGTGAGCTTTCTCGTATGAGTTGAATAATACGAGTGCGGCTTAAGCTGGATACTGAAAGCCAAGTCCGTATTGCGATCGTAACTCCACAGTACCAAATCGTACCTGGAAAGACGGCAGGCTTAGACCAGAGTGCAAATCCCCATAACACACCTATTCCGAAAAACCAACTCGCTTTGCGTCGACGTGAAGGATGAATAATAGTTAGTACTAGAGCGCAAGAAGTTATAAAGCCGGCAAAATAGTCCGGCTTTACAATTTCAATACTCCAAGTCCATAGTGGCACGGTTGAAACTAAACCGATTATAACCAGTCGCAGGAACAAACTTACTTGTCGAGTTAGCGACCAAGCAAATGAAAGAACAATCATCAATGGGACAATGGATGCAGCATGTGCCGCACGATCATTAACACCCAGGAGCAAATATGCTAAGAACGATGCAGCAACGCTATAGGGGCCATGCGGCGTTCGCGTCATATACTGAGCGACAAGCTCAGAAAGCCCGCCCGTATGCCACGCACGAAACCAAATGGCTCCTGAAGCCATATAATTGATGTTATCTACTACAGGATGCGTGCTGAGTCTGCCGTAAAGCGATGAGGCTCTAATGACAAGATGTACTATCATCAGTGATGCGAGCGCTGGAGCTAAATAGCTCAGAATCTCAGCAAAGCAGCAATGAGTACGTGACTTCGGTGTTCCAAACACTCGTCACCCGTTCCAGTCATCAGTGGGGGACGCCCAGCACGGCATGTAGTAGTCAGCAAGGAAGTCAAGGATGTCCTGAACCGAGACCATTCCAGATCCGTTTACGTCTGCCAATGGGTCGTTACTGTAAAAGAACGGCAGAAAATCATATATGTCCTGAATACTCTTAACACCATTTTTGTTGTAGTCCCCGATTTGGCCCCAACATGCCGGACCATCCCACGGCACAAGAAAGATACTCGGATCATATCGGCCGCCAAGGTTTGCGCTGCTATCTTCAATTGTATGGATTGTGCCATCAGGATTAAAGTACAACTCCTTGAACGACAAATATCTACGAAGGTCATTATCAATCTTGGTATGGAAAATTAGATATGGTCGCTTAGGTCGATTCCCACTTCCATCATCACAAACCCCAGGACCATTAACACTCGGCGCTGGCCCCCAGAAAATTTCGCCGTGTCCGTAAGCTCTTGCTCTAGGAACACCACGACTTGCTGACCAAATCAAAGGTCGCTCGGGATTTGCCGATTGCGGTTGAGCTTCTGTCCACGAATTCAATCCACAAGTAGAAAAATCACCTGCCGCGGTTGAGCGGTCAAATGTACGACAGTATATTCCGTATGCTGGCGAACTGAACCCGTTTCGTGAATAGTAGACGTATGTCCGCCGAATGGATTCACCACTGATGTAATTGAATGCTCCTGGACCTTCTACCGCACCTCCAGCGCCCAAGGTGTCGAGTGGTTCATAGCATATTTGAGATCCCTGCCAAGGTTGCGCACATGGGCAATAGTCATTCGTTCCCGGATCTTGAGGACCGTTCAGAACACTTTCGCCGCCCAGTTCGGCAAATCTACCGCTTGTGCCATTATACATAAAGTCACCTGTTGGCTTAGGCCAACACACTGGATCAATTGCGTTGAGCGTTGCTGCATAATCAGCCTGACACTGTAACCCGAACGGAAGAAACTCGTCGGCCTGCGTAGTGTACCTGTAAGCAATCGGAACGAATTTAGCAGGTGACTGCGCGGCATCCAAAACCCTTAGCCTATATAACTCCTCCGTTCGCATTGGAAATGCTGCAAGATGACTTCCAAATAGTGAACAGGATGAGCTTTGTTTGTTCCGCCAGCCAAATATAAGCCATGGAGTCGCTGCACTACCGCTGCAGCTTGCGCACAATTCGTCAAAGTACACAAAGGAATCTCCGCGCATTGTGGTAGCGCCTAGCGGTACAGGACCATACGGAGAATTTTGAGTCCAATCTGGGTCATTGGGAATCTGCGGGAAGTACCATCGATCCTCATATTTTCGAAGATGCCGGCAATCTCCACTATCTGACGGGGGGGTAGTAAAGCTATTGCAACAGCCGTTAGCTGATGCGCAATAATTTACACTGCAAGGAACCGGCACACCAGCAGTCCACCCGCCGTCTGGCGGCGATACTGCATTGCCGTTCCAGCGGTATGTAAATCGCCATGGTTCAGCTGGCTGGCTCTCGCCGAAGTGTCCGGGAGGGCTGGCTAAAAAACTAGCTACAGCGATAGAAGTAACCATCGGTGTTGTGGCGAACTCAACGTTTCCCTCAATTGTCCATGTCGATTGGTTCGCACATGTTCGCACGTTGATCTGCGAGGCATTGCAGGCATCCGAATTGTCTGGATAACACGGATTCTCGGTTGCATTAAAGAGCAAACGGATACTGTTAGGAACTGCCGGATCAATGTACAACTGAGGTGAGCCCATGGCAGAAAATTCGCGACAATTAATCCGACCTTCGACATCTGAGTTAAGCATCCCCCGAGCGTGGACTACCCAATCGATCAGGTTTCTTGACTTGAGCATATCAAAGTTTGGACCACTCTGTATTGGGCCACCGCTCAAGCTCGCTGGAATGTAGTACCAACCGTCAAGATAGAGGATTGTCGGATCCGCAAACCCAATTCGCTCCTTGGCTCCTACCTCATTAGTACCCGAAACCTGCGCTCGGCCGTCTATTGATGGATCAGGCAAAAGATCTTCAGGCGAATCGTCAAGTGCCCAGTTTCTGTTTACAACCAAGCGGTAATTACCATACGGACAGCACTCATAGTTACTGTTCACTCGCCTGATGGTTTGGTTGCTCGTCAGTCCGCACTGGTTGTTTGAGCAAAGTGGAAACGTTACGCTCTGTGCGTTCGTGGAGGTACATCCCGGCTGTCCAGCCAAAACATACGAACTCGTAAAGAACCAAAGTACAAATGCACCAACCAGTGTAAGCAGATTTGCTTGCATCGTTTATCTCCTTTAGAAGAACTCTTCAGAATACCACATTCTGCCAGAAAAACCTGATTTTAGACTATTTTCTTGTACTGACAGTATGAAATGTGCATACAAGCACTATTGTTTCCCCTGACTTGGGTGTTACTTTTTTTCTAATTATTTTCGGTCTAATCGATCAATGTACAAAATGGACGGTTTGATCATATTTAAGTACAAAACTTTCAATTCAGACTACTTGGTAATCGGGTCTATGTCAAACCGTTGCCCTCTCCACCACCGTCCGAAATCGCTCGACCGCCACCACACGCACCTCGACATCCGCATCCACAAAGCCCATCTCGGCCACCACATCCACAATCTGGTCGCCGATCTGCACCCGGCCTGATGGGCGCAAGGGTGTGAGTGTGCGCCCTACCGCCCCCACCCGCACGGCCCCCACATTTGCGGCCATGGCCGAGAGCAGCCCCTCGGTCGAATCATCCGCCGGCACACCGCTGAGCACCAGCCGCTTGATGATCGGCAGGGTGGGCAGGTGTCGCCCTATGAAAAACATCAGGATCAGCGAGGTCACCATCGAGACCAGCACGGTGAGCGCGCCAAACGCAAGGTCGTTGCGAGCCTTGGGCGAGTTGGGGAAGAGCCCCGTCGGTCCACCCACAAACACACCGACCAGCCCGCCAAAGAGCAGGATGATCCCGAAAATACCGATCACCCCAAAGCCCGGGATGAGCAGCACCTCTACCCCGATGCACAGAATCCCCAGCAAAATGGCCGCGACGCCCCACCACGCCGCCAGATCGACCAGCAGCGGCGGCACAATGAGCGCGACCAGCGAGAGCCCGGCGATAAACCCCGGCAAAATCACGCCCGGGTGCGTCATCTCGATGAACATCGAGATCAGCAGGATGATGATCAATACGCCGCGCACGATCGGGTTGGTGAGAAAGCGAACCAGCCCCTCCGACCAGCTCTCATCCAGCCGCGCCATGGATGGTGCGCCGAAGTACGCCTTCAGTTCTTCATCGTTGCGCACCACCTGCTGCGCCACCCCGTAGCGCACCATGGCCGACGACTTCAGCACCACCAACCCATAGCCATCACTCACATACTCAACCAACCGATACTTGCCCTCGTTCTCCGGCAACGTCAGGTCGGGGCGCTGCGACCTCGCCCCCTTGATCTCCAGGTTCGCGTTCACTTCACGCGTCAACCCCTTCGACATTCCCGGCGCGGCCGGCTCGAAGACCAGTTCCTCATCCACCGCGCCCGTTCCGGGCGTGGTCGCGGGCGGCGCATCGGGGTCCTTAATCACTTCCAGCGGCTTGCCACTCCCACCCGTCGCCGAGGTGATCTGCGGCGTCGTTCGCTGCGGCTTTTCGCCCACAGCCCGCTGATACTGCTCGGCCGTCACAAACAACCGTTCACCCGTGACTGTGTGCTCTACCAGCCACAACTCCACACCGCGGCGCACCAGGCCTTGCACGAGCATCTCATCCTGCCCGTTCCGCCGCGCCGAATCCACAACCTCGCTCAGCAGCGGACCGAGAAACTTCTCGCGCTCCGCATCGGGCATCGCCTGCACACCAAAGATCGGGTCGCCGATGATCGGCAGCGCATCGCCGAGCGTCGCCGGCTCATTGGTCACGATCTCGCGGCATGCAAGGGCGATAATCGCCCCCGCCGAATAGGCATTGGGGTTGATCCACGCCACGGTGTTGCTCACCGGGCACGACTTGATCGCATTGCAGATCTTCAAGCAGGCTTGCAGATCACCGCCGGGCGTATCGATGTCAAAGACAATCGCATCCGCGCCATCCGCGACCGCCCGCTTGATCCGCCGGTCAATCCCGAAGGCCGTCCACTTGTCGATCTCATCACGGATGGTGATGACCGCGATGTTTTTCGCCGCACGACCGGCGGGAACCGACTGCGCGCGTGCAAACCCGCACACCACCACCAGCGTGATCAGCACAATCGCGGCACGAATCATCGAAAGCAACTTGAGATCAGGCATGTTCCTCAACTATAAGTGCGTTCCCGACCCCAAACCTTCCATCTCCCGCCAAACTAGAACTCTTCCTGCTCCACACTCCAGCTCATCTGGGCCTGGCCCGCCGCATCGACCTTTGAACAGTCGATGTGCAGCGCAAAGAACCCCGGACGCGATGTGGGCACACCCGGGTCGTACGACTTCTCACCCTTGCGGATCATGGGCCAGATGATCCGCCGATCGGTTTCTGGGAGCGGCAGCCCATCGATTTCATGCGGATGGAACCATTCAAGCGCGCCTTCATTGATCTGGGTCCACGTCACCTCGACCGGGCCGAGCACGCGGTAATAGAACATCAACCAGTGACCCTTCCCCTCGTAAGCCTGCTCGCTGATCAGCCCGCCCAGGTGCAATCGCTCGATCGGGACATGAATCCCCGCCTCTTCGAGGATCTCACGCTGCGCACACCGAGCCGGCGATTCACCCGTCACCATATCCAGCTTGCCCCCGATCGGCGAACAGAGACCCCGATTAGGCTCGCGCAACCGACGCAAAAGTAGGATTCGACCCTCCGCGTCGCGAAGGTCACAAAGACAGGCAAGCTTGTACGGCAAGGGCGGCAAGGGGGAAGGATTCATGCGGCCAGAGGGTAGAGCCCAAACCCGACCGACCGTTGCTCACGCCGATGAGCATCCCCGCCCGATGTTTGGGGCGATGCCTATGACTACCACGAAGTTCGTTGCCGGAGCCGTCAGTGTGCCTGTTGACGAGGTTGAAAGGCTGGGGTTATCCACCGTGTATCCACACCCCAAACCCCCAATTCAGGGAAGCACCGATGGACTCGACCTCACAGGTCGGCATGTCTATCTGATCGGGATTGGTGGTTGCGGAATGTCGGGACTGGCCCGGATGCTTCGCACCCGTGGGGCTTTGGTTGATGGTTCGGACTCCGCACCTTCGAGCTATACCGATTCGCTGAAGTCTGAGGGGATCGTGGTTGGGTTTGATCAATCCCGCAAGTGGCTGCCGGATGATTGCGACCTGGTCATCGCATCCGCAGCGATCAAGCCGGATCATCCCCAGTTGCTCGAGGCTGAGCGGCGCGGTGTGGCCGTGATGAACTATGCCGAGGCCCTGGGGCGGGCGATGGTTGGTTGCTCGGGTATCTGCGTGGCGGGCACGCACGGCAAGAGCACGACGACCGCGATGCTCGGGCTGGCCCTTGCCGATGCGGGGCTTGAACCGAACGTGATTGTCGGTGCGACGTGCCCGCAGATGGGCGGCGGGTTCCGGCTTGGGGCGAAGACCATCCCGCTCGGTTCGATGCGCGGTCAGCCGGGGTTGCTGGTGGTCGAGGCGTGCGAGTTCAACCGGAGCTTTCACAACTACCGCCCCCGAATCGCGGCCATCACCTCGGTCGAAGCCGATCACCTCGATGTTTATGGATCGCTTGAAGCGGTGATCGAGTCGTTCCACCACTTTGCCAGGCTGCTACCCCCCGCCAGCGAGGGTGGGCTGTTGATCATCGCGGACAAGGACAGCCACCGGCGCGAAGTGACGGCGGGGCTCGAGTGCGCTGTGCAGACCATCGGGTGGTCGCCGAGCTGCGATTGGAGTGTGCAGTACGAGCCGCTGACACGCCGCACCGGATTGGTTCGCAAAGGACTTGGCCTTATCGCGGCGTGGGTCACGAGTCTTCCGGGCGAGCACAACGCGATGAACAGCGCGACCGCGGCCGCGCTCGCCATCAGCGCGGGGGCCGATGCCGATGCGGTGGCGCGATCACTGGCCCAGTTCAAGGGAATCGAACGACGGATGCAGTTTCTAGGTGAGAAACGACTGCCGGGCAAATCGATGGGTGTGCGGGTCTACGACGATTATGGGCACCATCCAACCGAAGTGGCCGCGACGCTCACAGCGCTCAGGGAGTTTGAGCGTCCGCAGGATCGGGGCGGAAGGTTGCTCTGCGTCTTCCAGCCGCACCAGCATTCACGCACACGGTTTCTGCTGGAAGAGTTTGCCAGCGCGTTCAGCGCGGCGGATGTGGTGATCGTGCCGCACATCTACTTCGTGCGCGACTCGATCGAAGAGCGAACGAAGGTGACGGCGAGCGATCTGGTGGATCGCCTGCGGCATCGCGGCGTGCAGGCCATGCACCTGTACCCGTTCGAGGCCATCATCGAGCACTTGGAGGTTCTTGGCCGACCGGGAGATCTTCTGGTGGTGATGGGCGCTGGGCCGGTCGATCAGGTGGCGAAGGGGTATCTGGCGGCTGGCAACAAGGCTTGAGCGGCGGGCTTGATTGGAAGTGACTTTGGTCGGAACAATGTTTGCAGGGATGCGCACATGAAACCGGTGGTCGAGATGATTCGGGTTGTTGAGGACCGGACGATGACCTCGGAAGAACTCATGATCGAGAAGGATGCACCGATTCCGACCTGGTTCGGGATCGGTGGACGCGCCGATCGGCTGGCGCGCCCCACAAGCGCCGAGCAGCTTCGCGAGTGCGTGCGGCGTGCCGAGGGCAAACTGCGGGTGCTAGGCGATGGCGCAAACCTGCTGGTGGATGATGATGGGACCGACGGTCTGATCGTGAGTCTGAGCGGCAAGACCTTTACCGGCGTTCATCAGGAGAAGGCGAGCGGGCGGGTGGTGGCGGGCGCGGGCACGAATCTTCCGAAGCTGATTACCGACACTGTGCGCCAGGGATTGGCGGGTCTTGAAGGGCTCGGGGGCATCCCCGCGACCATCGGGGGCGCGGTCATCATGAACGCGGGTGGCGCGTTCGGGCAGATCAGCGAGAGCGTGGCGATTGTTCATGCGATTGATCGCGACGCGAACGGTGTTGTGCTTGGACGCGATGAGATCGATTTTTCGTATCGCCACTCGGGGCTTAGAGACCTGATCATCACCTCCGTGGAGTTTGATCTTCGCGAGGAGGACCCCGCCGCGCTCCGGGCGCGGCTGAAAGAGGTCATGGAGTACAAGAAGGGTTCGCAGCCCATGGCCGATCAGAGCGCGGGTTGCGTGTGGAAGAACCCGACCCTGACCGCCGACACGGCCGACATTGGCGCGGCCGGCGACCGTGTGAGCGCGGGGATGCTGATCGACCGAACGGGGTGCAAAGGTCTCAGCGTTGGCGGGGCCAGCGTAAGCCCGCGCCATGCAAACTTCGTGGTGACCCAGATCGGCGCGAAGGCTCGCGATGTGATCGAACTCATGGAGCAGACCAAACTTCGGGTGATGGAGAAGTTTGGTGTGATGTTGGAACCCGAGGTCGTGGTGTGGAGAAGGCATTAGGCACGAGGCAGCAGGCGGAACTTATGGCAAAGCTCACGGTGCTCGTGCTTGGTGGTGGCCCGGATTCGGAGCGCGAAGTCTCGCTCCGAAGCGCGATGTGCATTGCCGATGCGCTCGACGCCACCGATCGCTACCGCGCCGAACGATCGACCATCGATCGGCTGAGCATTGATGAGTTGAAGTCGTTGCCCGGTCAGGTGATCTTTCCTGCGCTGCACGGCGGCTGGGGCGAGGGCGGTCCATTGCAGGATTTGCTTGAGTTTGACGGGCGAGCGTTTGTTGGCAGCGCCTCGGGCGCGGCACGCTGGGCCATGGATAAGGTGGCCACGAAGTTCGCCGCCCAGAAGCTCGGCGTTTTGACGCCGCGTGTTCATGTGATGGATCTGCGTGACATCGTCTGCCCCTTGCCCTTTCCGGTCGTGATCAAGCCGATCCACGAAGGATCGACGGTGGGGCTGTTTGTCTGCCGCGATCTCGGGGAGTGGGCGGTGGCACGACGAACGATCGAAGATGCTGAGCATATGGGAGAGAAGCGCCACTTCATGATCGAGCCGTGCATCATGGGCAGGGGTGGTGCGAAGGCCCGCGAACTGACGGTGGGCGTGCTGGATGGGCAACCGCTGCCGGTCATCGAGATCAAACCAGCCGAAGGGCTGTACGACTATGAAGCGAAGTACACGCGCGAAGACACGCAGTACCTGATCAACCCTCCACTGCCGACCGGGGTCGATGCCCTCATCAAGAAACAGACCGCAGACCTGGCCGCGGAAATGGATGTGCGGCACGTGGCCCGCGCTGACTTCATGCTTGATGGCGAGGGTTTGGCCTGGTTTCTTGAGATCAACACCCTGCCGGGATTCACGGATCACTCGCTGGTGCCCAAGGCGGCGAAGAGTACCGGGCTTGAAATGCCCGAGTTGTGCAGCAGGCTGGTCGAGATGGCGCTTCGTGATGGCGGGCTACGGTAAAGCATCCTCATTTCCCGCCCCGTGCGGAGTGAACAATCAACCATGGATGGTGAATGATGTCGCGGAAGAACAACGAAAAGAAACAACGCTTTACTTGGCTGCGTGCGGCCTTTGCTGATCGAGCCAAGGTGTTGCACACACTCACATCAATCGTTACCGCGGCGATCGTCGTCACCGTCATCGCCACGATGGTGATCGGCCGAGGCCCACTGCTCGCGCGGGCTTCGGAACTGCGTGGTTCAAAGTTCAGCGTCGCGTTCGACTGGCCCCCGCTCGCGGGCAAATCGACGAGTCGTTCGGCACGAACCGATCAGGAAGCGGCGACGTGGTTGAACCGTGAACAACGGGCCGATCTCGAGAACCTGGCCCTCAAGCTCCTCAATGGCGATCCGTTCGACGGGACATCGCTCGAACGCACCCGCAACGCGCTGCGCGAGACGGGTTGGTTTGCCGATGGTCCGTGGCTCAAGCGGCACGAGAACGGCGTGGTCGTCATCAGCGGCAAGTGGCGGGTGCCTGTCGCGGCGGTGCGCACGGGCGAGACCGATCGACTGGTTGCCTCTCAAGGCGAGATGCTGGTGGCTGAGTATCCGCGCGGCCGCTCGGGCATGAAGGTTGTCGTGGGGGGGGGCGCGCCGCCCGCCGCACTCGGTGAAAAGTGGCCGGGCGGGTCAGCCCAGGCGGGTATCGAGCTTTTGAACTTTCTTCGTCCGGTCCCCGGCTATGACCAGGTGATGGCTGTTGATGTCTCCGACTTTGCGGAAGATAAGAAGCTCAGCATCCTGACGACCACCGGCGGCAGGGTTCTCTGGGGTGGCAGCCTTGATCAGTTTCACCCGGGGCAGGCTTCATCGAGTGCCAAACGCGAACGGCTTGCCATGGTCTATCAGCGGTTTGGACAACTCGATGCGGGGCGTACGGTTGTGGATGTCCGTCCGGAAGATGGGGTGTATCTTCAAGATGACGGTTACATCGCCCGGAACACCACGGTCCACAAGTGACGCCCGACCCTTCGCCACCCCAACCTTCTTCATCCCCCCCACCACCGCCCGAGCCCTCGTCGGTGGTCACCCCCGTTTCCTTCGGGCCGACATCGCCCGATGCGAGATCCGGGCGCGTTGTCTATTTCGATGTGCCCGCGCTCAGTGATGCGCCCATCCACTCACCTGGCAACATCTCGATCACCGATCCACTTGATGGGTCAGTGACCGACGTTGCGAACACGACTCTGGCCGCGCCCGCGGGAAGCGAGACTCAACCTTCTATTCAAGGTGGTCGTTCCTCAAACCGTGACGACCCTTGGGCACACCGGCGGGGCGAGCCCAGACTCTTTGCGTTCTTCTGGACGTTTTATGTGCTTCTCTCGGTTGCCGGTAGCGTGACCTGGCTTGCCCGGTCAAGCGTCGTCACCGTCGGTGCCTATGGCCCCGCGGCACGCATCATGCTGGTTGTGGTGGCCGTTGGGATGGTCGTGTTGTGGCCTATGGCGAGGCTCAGCCAGGCCTCGCCAGAGCGCAACTCGCTGTTGCCAATGCTTGCCGATCTGATCGTGGTGCAACTGCCTGTTCAAATTGTTGTCTGGCCACTTTACGTGCTGGCCAACTGGCCGCGCGACATCATTCATGCGGTCGCGGCGATCATGGGTGTGTGGGGTGTGCTGGCCGGGGGTGTGATCGCTCTAGCCCTGGGCGGGCGTCCAGTCACATTGGTCCGTGACCCACGCCTCGGCGGACGTGTGGGGTGGATGGTCCTCGTGCTTGTCCTGCTGCTTTCGGCACCCTTGGTGGAAGCGGTGATGTTCGCTCGCGGGGCCGAGCCTCCCAAGTGGCTGACCATGATTTCTCCGATTACGGCGATTCCGGCCTTGACCGGTCGGGGCCTGATCGGGCCTGGAGCCCCCGTTTCGCAAATACAATGGGATGCGATCTTCACCACGTTGAGTGTGGGGGTCTTTGCATGGGCTTTGGCCGCTTTACGAAATGGGCTGGCAAGAACATCAGTCGCGGCCTAGATTCATCGGTACTCTCGCGGTTAGGATATAGGGGTCGCAGGCAAGCGGGGCGGGGTATGCGTGCGTGGAACATGGTCGAGTGGCGACCTTGGTGGCTTCGGTCAAATGGGCCAAGTCCGGATTATCTCATCGGTGTATGACCGATCTCGGAGACTTCGCGATGGAACTGGTGACCCAACTTGAGAAGGACAACCTGGCGGCAAAGCTCGCCGCGTTGACCGCCAATCGCCCGGTGATCTCCAGGCGGATTGCTGAGGCGCGCGAGCTCGGCGACCTGAAGGAAAATGGCGATTATCACGCCGCGCGCGAGGATCAGGGGATGCAGGAGGCCGAGATTGAACGGCTGGCAAGGCGACTGGCGGAGTGCCAGGTGGTTGGTGAGAGCCACAAGTCCACCGGCGTGGTCTTCATGGGCGCTGTGGTGAAGATCAAAGAAGAGGGAAGCGATGAGGTGGAGTTGGTGAAGCTGGTGGGTGAAGCAAGCGGCGAGGCGATGGGCGAATACTTCGAGGCGACGGTTTCAAGCCCGTTCGGTGAGGCCCTGATGAAGGCTCGGGTGGGAGAGACGATCGCGGTGCGCGGGCCGCGGGGAATGAAGCGGTTTGAGATTGTGGAGATTGTCTGAACGTTTGATTGCGGGACTCGGGCAATGTCAGCGCTAAAGCATCTGTGCTCCTTTGCTTGGATTCACAAACAACTCGAACCGAGTGCGCCCCCACACCTGCCAGTTCTGGACGGTACATGTTCGCTGGTTGGGGGCGTGGTTTATCGGGCTTACAGGGTTGATAGAAACCGCGTCCACGACGTGATTCTGGTGGAGTCTGCTCGACCCAGCCGACTAGACTTGCATCGCAAGGTTGTCGGGTTCATCAGTGCCAACTGATCTATACAACCTGTCAATGCTCGCAGAGATCGCCAACGGATTCTCACAGCATGTTCGGGAACGAAATGGAGATGGTCATGGGCCTGAGCTTCGCACTCGATGAACTCCAATCAACCGGCTGGTCGGGGCTCGACAGTTCCGGATGTTCCTACGACACCGATGGTCGCGCCTATCCGAGCGTGCCGCGCGTCTTCACGGAGTTCGCCGCGTCGGGCTTTGAGTTGAAGATCACCCAAGTGCCCGAGTTCAACTGCTTCAGGGCGGAGTGGTGCGAAGCGGGCGCGAAGGAAACGCAAAGCGTCGTCGGGCACAGCGAAGCCGAAGCGGCCGTGTACGCCCTGTCGCAGCTTCGCCGCAGCCTTGCCAGCGTTTAACCAGTCTGCTTGTGCGTGATCAGACTTCACAGAGCAGTGGAGAGATCCACTCAGGTCGCCTATTTTTGTAACTCGGCAGACGGCCCCATCGTCTAGCCTGGTCTAGGACGCTAGGTTCTCATCCTAGAAACTGGGGTTCGAATCCCCATGGGGTCACTTTCGCAAACGGCACCGTCCAGCACGGTGCCGTATTGCTTTGCAAACTCGCGAACTACGCGACGTTGCCAAGATTCGATTGCCGCTCGGTGCGGGCCAGTTCGGCTGCATGCTGCGCCACTTTGACGCGCGTACCTCCGCCAACAGCGCGTACAGAAGACCGCCGACCGCGCTGTGGCACGCGGGGCAGACCTTGAGCTCATCGAGATTCTCGACGCGATCGGGGATCGGCGCGGCGCGGCGATGGCCCGCGTGGCCCTTGCGTGCCCCGGGCCTGCCGGGCCGCTTGCTCTTGTTCACACCTTTGGCGTACGGCGGGATCGCGCCCGAGGGCGTGTGCGGGCCGGCGCGTGGGATGTTCCCGACCAGATGCCGCGCCTGCTCGGCGATGTGCCTGTTGGCCGCGAGCATGACGGTCAGCGCCGCGTCCCCGCCCAGAGCCAACGCCCGCCGCGCCAACGCTTCGGTCAAGACGCCGCGCAGCGCCGCGTCCACGATCGCTCGAATCTCGGCTTGTTGACCGGCGTCCTTGCCCACGCCACAGTTGTACCCGCCTCACCCCGTTCGCGCCACTCGGTCAATGTTTGGTTGCAGGCGGCTGAAGAGATACTGAATCCCCCCTGACGCGAAATGCGAGAACGTGCAAGTGGATTGCAGGTACTTCCGGACATCCCACTTTGGAAACCAGGTTCACTTATGCACAATGCTTGTTCGGCAAAAGGCTTTGGATCGTTCAAATATGCTGGTATTTCTGGGGGACCCGGGGTGACCCTGACCCAGTTCGTTGGGAATGACTACTTGGGAAGGAACCAGGCCATGCAGCGTCTGCATAGTGTGCATTTGTCGTTTATACAAACCATCGCGAGCGTTCTCGCCAGCGTGCTGCTGGGGCTTGGTGCTGTTCGCAGCGCAAGCGCCCAGCCCGCGAACGACTCCTGTTTTTTTGCTCTTCCATCGGCGTGAACGAGGAACGGCTGGTGACTCCGGCGGGGGCAACCATCGACGGATCCTCGTCCTGCGACACCTTCGAAGATATCTGCTGTTTCGCCGGAGGCGGCGACGTGTGGTACTGCGTTAATCCCTGCTGCCCGTGCCCCATCACCGTCGCCGCGTGCAGCCCGACGGGAGTTACGGTGTCTGTCCACACCGATTGTCCAGGCACAGCCGCCAACCAAGTCGCGTGCAATATGAGCGGGCCCGGAGGCCCATGTCCGCCGGGTTCGTGGCTGACATTTATGCCGACCCCGGGCCAGCCGTACTACATCCGCCTCGCGTGGTGCGGTGGCTCGTGCACGCCGAACCCGTTCTTCGTGCTCCTCACGCAGCCCAACTGCGTGCCGTCGAACAACGCCTGCGCCGCGGCAATCCCGCTCACCGCTCCGATCGCCAACCAACCTTTCTCGACCTGCGGCGCCACGACCGACGGCCCCACGGACTGCCCGGGGTTTAATGACATCTGGTACACATTCGTGCCGCCGACGGGCGTCTGCGCCAATGTCATCGTGAGTGCGAGCGAGGTCTGCAACTTCCAGCCATCAATCGGGATCTACTGCGACGGCTGCCCTGGGGTCGGTCTGATGACGTGCAGCCGCGACACGGTTTACAATCCGAACTGCCCAACCCTATCGGGGTTTGCATCGGTGCGGTTTTACGCCGAAGGGGGCCGATCATTCCGGATCCGGCTCGGCGGGGCCGCGAACAATACCGGCAGTGGAACGATAAATCTCACGTTTACTCCGGCCGCGATGCCCAACGATCTCTGTTCCGGTGCCATACCAATCGTCCCCGGGCGGGACGTCTTCGGAGCCACATGGTGCGCCACCGCCTCGGACCCGGGTGTGTGCTTTCCGGGCAATCTGGATGTGTGGTATGTTTTTTCTCCGGCCTGTCCGGGAAACTACACCATCAACCTCTGCGAGCCGGGGCTGTGTGGGCCGGCCTATGACACGGTACTCAGCGTGTACAACGGTTGCCCCGCCTCTGGCGGCGTCGAGCTCGCGTGCAACGACAACTTCTGTGGGCTCCAGTCCCTTGTGTCGTTTACCGCCGTCGCGTGCCAGTCGTGCTACATCCGTGTCGCGGGAGCGGGCACGGCCAGGGGCGACCGCGTGCGGACCGCTCACGCTGCGGGCGTTCAACGACGACCCGGCCGCGCCGTGCTTCCCGGGCGGCGGTCCGGTGCCGGGGTGCCTCGGACCGGTGCAGTCGTTCCTTCAGTTTGTCGCCATCGCGAACACCAACTACTTCATCCGTGTCGGCTCGCCGATCAACGGCAACTACGTGTGCGGACGGCTCAACATTGTTGGGCCTAATCCAGGCGGGGGAACGTGCCCGCAACAGATACCGCCCACCGGGGTCTGGATGACACGGGCGTTCCAGGTCGTGGGGCCCTCGAACAACACGGCCTGGGCCTGGTGCCTGAGCAAGCCGTGCTGCATGAGTGTTCAGAACCTGAACGTTCCCGGTGTGCCTGTGAACTCCAACACGACTGTGAGCCGGAATCAGCTTGCCGCGAGCTTTGCGGCGAGCATTCAGGCCAGGTGCCCCTTGCCGGGTGTTCCAAGCAACGGGCACGTCGTGGCGCGGGAATGGACGTCAACCAGGTTCCCCGGCGTGTTCTATGTCCAGGTACGTTGCCCCGCGACCATACCGGCATCGCAGATCGTGTTGAGCGTCGGCCCCGCGGGCGCGCCGTGCGATTCGCAGTGCATCGTCCCGGGAGCGGGGCTGAACACGTCGGGCGTTCCGTGCTCTTTCAATCCACCGATCGAGGAGTTCCCGCTCTCGGGCACAGACTGCAACGGCAATGGCGAGGACGACCTCATCGATGTCATCTCCGGCGCGAGCGCTGACTATAACGAAGACGGCACCCCGGACGAGTGCCAGACGATCTGCCGCGCCGACTTCAACAACTCCGGCGCGCTTAGCGTGCAGGACATCTTCGACTTCCTCGCCGGATATTTTTCACACGACCCGCGTGCCGACTTCAACACGTCCGGCGCGATCTCTGTCCAGGACATCTTCGACTTCCTCGCGGCGTACTTTGCCGGCTGCGCGTAGACACCCGAACCCGACAACTCGATCACTGAAGCGGCACGGTTCCCCAACCGTGCCGCTTTGTCGTTTGGGCAAGCGAGATTCACACCGCTACGTTCACCCAATCAACCCGAACTCCTGTGGTGGAGGTCGCGGTGCCCGGTTCGGCCACACAACCGAATATCGGTGCGGTGCGGGGGGTGGGGGGTGTGG
>ENA-ORBV01008155-ORBV01008155.1-microbial-mat-metagenome-genome-assembly--contig:-NODE-8155-length-17724-cov-8.852496_pt1 | contig 17724 bp, 10 predicted proteins | sample MGYA00237777_ERZ505514 | MGnify/ENA primary metagenome ERZ505514 (study PRJEB26160, sample SAMN06269048) | microbial mat metagenome | isolation source: Oligotrophic lake microbial mat | place...
TGAACGCCTGCACGTTGAGCAGCGACTGGCTGCCGCGGGTCTCGACTTCGAGCAGGTAGCGCAGCAGGTACTGCTCCTTGAGGCCGTCCGCGCCCTGCGCCTGCGGGGTGTCGAGCAAGAGCTGCTGGGTGTCGGTGCGACGGGTTTCGAGGTTGTTGAGCGTGTCCTCGTAGGATTCGAGCACCACGTGTTTGCAAAGTAGCGAGTAGCCGTTGCCGCGACTGCTTGGCTTTCCGTCCTTCCAAAAACGCGAATAACTAGCCTTCTTGATCCTTGGCCAGACAACATCGTGTACAGACGAGCCAATGTCACCTACGACAAAATGCCGATTGCTGCCATCCTCGTAGTTCAAGTCAATAGTTGCCTGTGCCGCTGTTCCAGAGCCGGCAAAGAAATCGACCACATATGTTTCGTCATCGTTATGGAGAGAGATGAGCCAGCGGTAGACGGAACTTGGCTTTGGTGTTTCAAATGGCTTTTCGCCAAACATCGCCTTGAGTTCACGTGTGGCGTCGGCATTAGCACCGACCCCATCGAGCCAGGTACTCCAGCCCACCGTCTTCTTCACGTCTCTTATTTTCTCGAATGGAACCCAGCGTTTACTTGCGCCAGCATGTATGACACCGCTGTCGTAGGCACACTGCTCCCAGTGAAACACTTCCCAATCGATCAACGCTCTCTTGATCCCCGGATTCTCCTGTCCCCACCTCCAATGCCCTTCCGAGCCATCGTTCTTGATCGGATGCACGTGCGAGCCATCGGGTGTAGGCAATGCGTACCATTGTCCGAGTCGGTCTGATCTCGAAGACGCGCCGCCCCATTTGCGCAGCTCACGGCCCTTTCTGTACTTGCCCCACTTGTCTTCGCGATCGAGCTCACCTGTAGAAATCTCCGTTTGGGCAATGCAACTGCCGTCACCGTTGTGATAAATCAGGACGTACTCGTGCCCAGTCCGGAGTCCCGTCTTTTCCTTTCCTCCACTCGCCTCAGACTTCCATGGAGCACAAGCAGCTCTTTGGGTCTCGCCAAACACATCGTTCATTAGCAAGCCGAGACGGTATATCTCGTGATCGTCAATGAAACATGCGCATAGTGAGTCTGGACGCATCAAGCGGCTCATTTGCCCGAGAAAGTCTGACGTCATCGTGAGCCATGATGAATGCTGGTAGCTGTCCTTGTAGGGGAAACCATCGCTCCCAGTGTTGTAAGGCGGGTCTGCGAGAAGCACGCCTATGCGGTTGAACAGCCACCTTTCCAACAAGCGGCTGGCTTGGGTCGCTTCGGATGAGACGACAATCCCGGACGATTTGCTATCGAGGTCATTGATGGTATTGAGCAGTCGGCACGTAAAGCCTGAGGGAAACAGGCCGGTATCAACGACAAGCCCTTTGTTTGCCTGTAGGAACTCGATAGTGAGTGGCACCGCATACTTCGGCGTGGCCAAGTCGCCAATTTCGTTAATCGCAAACATCCGCACCCACTCCTCGCGCTGCGCATCGTTCGCGGCGATCTCGGGATAGAACTCCTCCGCAATACGGTCGAGCGTGATGCAGTAGTTGGTCTCCACCACGAACTTCTTCTTCAGCCACAGCTTCTTCTGGAAGTCCTCGAGCTGGGCGAGGAAGGCGATGATTTTGCTAGCGATCTTGCGGATGATCTTGATCTTCGAGAGGTACTGCTCCACGCGCGGCGCGGTCTCGTTCTCCACGTCATCGAGGTGCATGACTTCGTTCTTGATGTAGAAGTCCAGCTCGCGCCGCAGGAAGCCGCCCAGATCCTTGTGGATGAAGTAGTCGAAGGTGTTGCGGGCGGTGTAGCGGCGCAGGTGCGCCTCGATGCGCGTGTAGTCGGCCTTCTCGCCGCTGGCCGTGACGTGCGGCTTGCCCAGCTCCGCGATCCACGGCGCCAGCGCGGCCTCGGTCACGGTCAGCACGCGCTTGGCGGCGAGTCCGCTCAGGTCCTTCTGCGCCGGGGGCTTGGACTTGCCATCGCGCACGTCCTCGGGCCAGTCGGTGAGGTTCGCTGGCCGGTACTCGAAGCGCAGGCTCAGCTCCGTGCCCTGTTCGCCCGGCGCCTCGACGATGAATTCGCGACCACACTCCCCGCCCGCCGCCAGTGTGAACACGCGGTCCTTGCCCTCGGCGGCCTTCACATTGCCGTGCTCGCCCTCGGCGGCGTCGGCGAGACGGAAGTGCACGCGCATCGGCGTCTTGTCGTCGTCCGGCCGCAACCGGAAGGCATAGTCGCGCAGGTACTCGCTGGTCTTGATGTAGTACTGGTCCTTGTTGGCCCAGTGCAGCGTGACCTCTTCGCCCTCGTAGGGGATCGCGTAGACGCCGGCCTTGTAAACGCGCTTGCTGAGGAAGTCGCCCTCGGAATAGTAGCGGCGAAAGAAGCTGAACAGGTGGTCGTAGACCTCACTCTCCAGCGCGCCCACATCCACGGCGTCGGTCTTGAGCCTGGCGCGCAGGTTTTTGACCTTGGGCAGCGACTCGGCATCGGCGCCGAGGGCCTGCGCCTGCTCGATGGCCTTTGCCAGCTCCTTCTCGAGCTCAGCCTTGTCGGCAGTCCTGTACTGCCCGAGCGCCGTCTGCACCTGCGGCAGCAGGTCCTTGTCGAGGAACTGGCTCAACCTCGCCGCTCTTCGCGTGCATGATGCGATAGAGGCCGAAGTCGAGGTCGGGCTGATCGAGCTGGAACAGCTCCTGCAGCAGAATCTTCAGCTTCTCGTACTTCGCGCTCATCGGATGACAGAGTCCTGCACTTGCGGTGTCGTCGGCACGTTCACTCGACGCGCCAGCGAATCGTGAAGAGTGTGGCGGACTCGGTACGCTGCGCCAATCGTTTCTCGAGCTGATCAATGAGCTGGTCGCGCTTCACCATGATCTCGTCCTCGGCTGTGAAGATCTCCTGCCGCTGGCGACGTTGCTGACGCTCGAGCTTCTGGATCTTCTCTTGGACCTCGTGCTGCTCGAGCAGCGTCGTCGCCTGACGGGGGCTTGCCGACGCAGGGCCTTGATCTGTTCCTTCGTGTCGGTGAGCGCCTTCTCAGCCGAGAACACCATGTCGTCGGCCCACTTCTCGAGCTTGTCGCGCGCCTCGTTGAAGTGAGCGCTGTTCTGCTCGAGGGAACGGCTCACGGTGGCCAGTGAATGACGGTCGGCTTCGTCCCGCAGGCGCGTTGCGGTCGATTCATTCGAGCTCGCCGCCGTGATTCGACCCGAGCACGCGAACAACTTCTCCATCGTCTCCTGGTCGAGCGACGCGCCGCTGTCGTCGAACCCCGAAAAGAGCAGGTATTCGCCGCGCTCGTAGGAGTCGACGGTCAGCCGAGTGAGCGTCAAGTGGCCGGCCTTGCCACGCAGCGCTTCGATCATCGAAAGACGCGTCGCGTGCCCGGTCACGTCGAACACGATCTCGACTGCGGGGGTAGCGAGGGCCTTGGCCTCGTCCATCACGTGCTCGCCCAGTGGATGAGAGAGGCGGTACAGGAAGAGGCTCGCCTCTTCGGTCGGATTCTCGTCGACGCGAGGATGCGCCTTCGAGATCAGGTGGTAGCGGCCCTTTTGAATGTCCTCGCGCGGGGGCCGCTCGAGGTCGAACGCCAACGCGGCCGCATCGAAGCGGGCGCGATCGGCGAGCATGTGCCGAGTGAGCGACCAAAAGCGCTGTCCGACTCGGTCGAGCTGTGCCTTGGCGTCGGCGAACTGGAGGCGCAAGCGCTGGTGGACGTCGTCATCGAAGTGCTCGAACAGCTTGGTGCGCGTGTCGTCCAGGCGCGTCCGAATCTGCTCGTCCATCTCGGCTTGGAGTGCGCGGAACGCGGCGTCGATCTCCGCCGTCGTACGACATTTTTGGTAGATAGCGAGGATGCGGCGCTCGAAGTCGACGCCCGATTCGATGCTGCCCAGGACTTCGTCCGACGCGCCGAACACACCGTCGAAGAGCTTGAATTTCTCGGTCAGGAGTTCGAGAACGCGTTGGTCGGCCTCGTTGCGCTCGTTCAGGAAGTTGATGACGACGACGTCGTGCTTCTGCCCGTAGCGGTGGCAGCGACCGATGCGTTGCTCGATGCGCTGCGGGTTCCACGGCAGGTCGTAGTTCACGACGAGCGAGCAGAACTGAAGGTTCACGCCCTCGGCCGCAGCTTCTGTCGCGAGCAGGATCGTGGCTTCGTCACGGAAGTGCTCGATCAACGCCGTGCGCACGTCGACGGCGCGAGAACCAGAAGCTCTGCCGCTGCTGCGGTTTTTTTCGACCCATTGCTCGTAGATCGCGGTCGCTTCGGGGCCGCCGTTCGTGCCGTTGAAGAGCACGACACGCCCGCGGTAGCCGTGGGACTCGAGGAAGTTCTTGAGGTAGTCCTGAGTCCGGCGGGACTCGGTGAAGATCAGCGCCTTGCGCGCGGCGCCCGTCGTGGTCATCTGCTCGAAGCCGATCTCGAGGGCCTTGAGCAGCGTTTGAGTCTTCGTGTCGACGCCGATCCCGCGCGCCCAGGTCGCGAGGCGTCGCAGGATCTCGATCTCCTCGCTGAGCTTCTGGCGGTCGATCGTGACGGGGGGTGAGACGGGATCGGCACTCGGCTCGTCGTCGGTCAGGATCTCGTCGAGCAAGTCGCCGTCGATCTCCTCGGCCTCGACCAGTTGCTCGGCGAATTCGAAGTCGCTCTGCGCGCGTTCGGCACGCAGCGTCTCGAGCCGGACGCGCAAGGTGTCGAGCGTCGCCGCGATGGCCTGCGAGGACGAAGCCAGAAGCTTGCGCAGGATCAGGGCGGTCAGATGCCGTTGACGCTCGGGCAGGGCGTAGCTGCTCTCGCGTTGCAGGAATGCGGAGACCGCCTCGTACAGCGCATGCTCGTCGTCCGTCGGCCGGAACGGACGGGTGAGCGTTCGGCGCTGGGTGTAGCGGATGTACTCGGTGACTTGATTGCGGAGGGTGCGCTTGCAAAAGGTCACGAGTCGCTGGCGCAGGGACTCGAGATTGCTGCCCGCGCCGGCGTACTGTGACCGGAACGAGTTGACGTCACCGAACAAGCGCTCGTCTATCAACGTCGAGAGTCCGAAGAGTTCGAGCAGCGAGTTTTGCAGCGGCGTCGCGGTCAGCAGCAGCTTGCGGCAATCTTCCGTGGCCCAACGAATGCCTTGGCCGATGGTGTTGCTCGGACGGTACGCGTTGCGGAGCTTGTGAGCCTCGTCGATCACCACGAGGTCCCACGCGATCGTCTTCAGGTCTTCACGCAGGCTGTTCGCGTAGGTGAACGACATGACCAGGACGGCGCCCTGGGAAAGCGGGTCTTTGCCCGCGCGCTTGGCATCACGGTAGGCGGAGGCGTCGAGGACGACGGCGGGCAGGTTGAACTTCTCTTGCAGCTCCAACGCCCACTGCTTGCGAATCGACGCGGGACAGATCACCAGCAGTCGGCGTTTGCGCTCGGCCCAGAACTGGCAGAGCACGATGCCGGCTTCGATCGTCTTGCCGAGTCCGACCTCGTCGGCAAGGATCACGCCCTTCGAGAGCGGAGATTGGAGAGCGAACAGCGCAGCTTCGATCTGGTGCGGGTTCAGGTCGACCGCAGCGTCGAAGAGGGACATGGACAGGCGGTCCATGCCGGTTGTCGCTCGTCGCGTGAGGTCGTGTGCGAAGTACTTCGCGTGGTGAGGGGTGATGTTCACCGAACTTGGAGGCCGCGTCGGCAAACGCCGGTACGGCGCGAGTCAGACGGCTGGGAAGGGCCGGGAGCTTACCGCCGAGCTTGCGGTTCTTCCTGCTTCGCGACTGAGAGCGGTTGACCGCGCCCCCTCCAGCGCGGTCCTGTCCCGCTCGTCGTGAGGGCTTCGACGCGGTCGCTTCCGACCGCACGTGTCGCTCCGCCGACGGCTCGGCAACCGCCGCCGCCGGTGCCGCGACGACACATCGAGCACCACCCAGATCTGCCCGGCCGCCGAGTCGAGCGCTGCACCCAGCTTTTCCTCGGACTTGGCCGCCAGCGCTTCCTTCTTCGCCTTGAGCGCCAAGCCGCCTAACAGGGCAGACGCGGACATTCGCGGGCCTCGTGCAAGGCGCATTGATGGCAGCGTTCACGCGTCAGCACTGAGACGCCTGAACCGCCATCGCCGTAAGCCGCTCTGCCCAAGCATCTTGTGCTGGAGCGGGCGACGGGGTTCGAACCCGCGACATTCAGCTTGGGAAGCTGACTCTCTACCAACTGAGATACGCCCGCGTTGAAGACGGACAGCCTAGCGCGCGACGTTGGAGCGCGCGACCCATCGGCATACGATCCGCAGGTTATGTCGACGAAGCGGCCCCACTTGCTCGGCGAAAGGTGGCGGCGGCTCGCACCGCTCGCTCTCGCGCCGCTCATCCATTCGAACGCACTCGCCGAGCGCCGCATCGACCCGCCCAAGGTCGAATGGTCGGACGCGATCGCCATCGTCTGCGACAGCGCGACCGCCACTGCGAACGAAGCGGACATCGCTGCTTGGCGCACGGCTCTCGAAGCGGACGGTTGGGCGACTTGGCTCGTCATCGACACGTGGTTGCAATGCCAAGACGTGCGCGACCAGCTGCGGCAACTGGCGAGCGCGACTCACCCGATCCGCGGAGCGATTCTCATCGGCGACATTCCGTTGGCGCGCATCCACCGCGTCGACCATTTGCTCTCTCTGGTCGAGCGCGAATCGATGCGGCAGTCGAAGACTGGCGGCACGATCAGCGAGACGTACTACTCGGACCTCGACCTCGTGTTCGAACCGGCCACCGATGCGATCGACACGGTCGGGATGCAGGACTTCGAGCTCGCACCTGAATCGCCGCAGACGATCTAGCGCGAATTGTTCGTCTCGCGCGTGCGAACGGCGGGCGACGCCGACACTCGGCGAGCTCAGCTCACGCGTTTTTGTGCCAAGGCGGCACGAGCGCACGCGGAACCTCGCGAGTTCGCGCACGGGTTGGTCGTTGAAGCTCGGCAGGAAGCCACCGCGCAGTTCGAGAGTTGGATTCGGCTGGAAAACGAGCTGTTTCCGACGCTCCGACTGCCGGGCAAGTCGCTACGCAACGTGCTGCTCGCGCGCGAGCAAGACGTGAAGAGCAGTCTCGCTCGTGCGATCCGCGAGCGACCGCTCGACCTGTGCGTCTTGCGAGGTGCGGCTCGCGACGACGACTGGTTGCCGTTCGTGAGCACGCTCGCGGGTCGGCAGCGCGTCGTCGTGTTCGACGCGAGCGCGACCGACGGCGAAGTTGCGAACGCGTTTCTCTTCGGTGGCAGCGCGACCGTGTCCGTCGCGACCGGCTTCGACGACGGATCGTGTGCCGAAGCGCGACTCGGACTGCTCGCGCTCGGCGCAAGCGTGGGGGGCGTGTACGTGTCGAATCCTGTGCTCGACGCGCGGCTCTTCGGGGATCCGACGATCGCGTTCGGCACGGGAGGACTCGGGCGCGCGCGCACGGACTTCGTAGGACGGGAAGGCGTCGACGCGGACACGCTCGCGCAATGGATGTCGGAGAGCGCTCCACCGGCATTGCGAGCGCGAGCTGTCGACTTGATTGGGCGCACATCGACGAATGCACCTGCGAATGCCGCAGAATCGTCCACTTCCGCGCCGGAAGCGACTCGATCCGCCGACTCGGCGACAGCACGCGCTGAAGCGCTCGCGCAGCTGGTGCGACTTGCGAAATCCGATCCGGCTTCGATCGTGCGACTGGCAGCATTCGAAGGGCTCGCGCGCACGCGCTCGAACGCGGCTCTCGCATCCGTCTTCGAGACGACCATCGTCGATCCGGCCGACGAAGTGCGTGCCGTCACCGCGCGCATGATGGGAGAGCTTGCCCGGCGCGAAGACTTGCCGCGCTTGTTGCGCGTGATCGTTCGCGACGGATCGCCGCGGGTCGTCGCACGCGCCAAGAACGCGCTCTTCGCGTACGAGCCCACGCTCGTCGGCAACGCCATCGACGACCTCGTCGCCCCTTCGACGCTCGTCGCGCAGGATCCGTATGTGTTGGACGAACTCAACGCGGCGTTCGGCAGCGTGCGCCGTGACTTCGAAGCGATCGTGCAGATCCCGACTGCAGTCGAAAGCGATGCACGTCGCTGGAACGACTCGCTCTTCCTCGGCGCTCGTCCGATACACGCCATCGATCCGCTCCTCGAAGTTGCTTCGAGCGAAAAGCACGGGCCATTCCCACGAGCGGCCGCGATCGAGGCTTTGGGCTGGTTTCAGTTCGCGCCGAATCGCGCGGAAATGGCTGCGAAACTGCACGAAATCGCCGGAGCCGCATCCACGCCTGAACGAGTTCGCAAGGCAGCGCAGCAGAGCGCGCGACGTCTCGCCGACGGACCGAACGTGCCGCTCGCGCCTTGATCGTCGTGACTGGATCGCCGCTCACTCGCCCCATGTCACGAGCAAGGCCGACGTCGTGTTGATCAACGAGTTCGTGCAGTACGGCATGGCATCGCGGTAGAGCGCTTGGTACGCGCGGACGGCGCCGACTAGATTCACTCCACCCGCCGAATGCAACGCTTGCGGCGACGTCGCATTCGGAATCGTCGCGGACGCTGTGACCGGCATGACGACACCGAGCAGCACGGTCGAGCTCGACACGCACAACAAGCCGTCACCGAACGCATATCCGGTCAGGCCGGATGCCGGCGCACCTTGCACGAACAGGACGGGTCCGGACACACCGCTCGCCGTGAGTGTGAGCGTGTCGTGGGCAGTCGCAACACTCGCGAGCCCGCTGGCCTCGAGTCGTGCACCGCTCGCGAAAGTGCTGTTCGCACAACCTGAATTCGACGCGCCGCTGTTTCTGCACGGACACGCCGCACCCTGACCGTCGCCGACACAGAACACACTGGGACTGGTGTGACTCGCGATCACGAACTCGTACGCGGCTCCCGAATCGACGCGCGATTCGTCGCTCTGAGGGCCGTTCACGCCGCGCGAGCCCCCGTCCTCGAACGGGGATCCGACAGCCAAATTTCCGAGCGAAATGGAGATCGAGCTACCGAATCCGTCCCCGACGCCTGGGTTCGTCGCCTTCACGTAGGTGGCCGCAACGAAGCCCGCACCCAACTTCGCGAACACGTACGCGGCGCCTGAGTCAGGCAGCGCATCGTCGAGGACGTCGCCGCCGACGACGTGCGAACTTCCGTCCTCGCCGGGTGCACCGACGGCGATCACATCGCCGAATTCCGTGATCGACACGGCTGAGCCGAAATGATCGCCGACGTCGGCATGATTCGCTTTCAAGTACGCACGTTGATGCCAAGTCGTCGAGTTGCGCACGAACACGTACGCCGCACCCGCAGCGATCGTCGCGTCGCTCGACTCGTCGCCGTTCACTCCCGAGGCCGAACTGCACTCGCGTGGCGCACCGACCACGACGACGTCGGGTGCGCTCGCCCACGATCCAGGATGTCCGGCGGAACCGCCCGCGGGCCCGGGCGCACCTTGCACTCCGCCGTCGGGCGTCGTCGCGTCCGTTCCGCTCGGTGTCGAGCTCGTCGCCGGAACGTGCGCGATCGCGACTGCGGCGCCGAATGCGTCGAACGCGTCCGTGTTCGATGCTTTCAAGAACGCTTGTTGCGTCCACGCCAGTCCCGCCTTCGCGTACACGTAGGCAGCACCGGAATCGAGCGCCTGATCCAGCGTTTGCACACCGTTCACACCGAGCGTCGTACTGTCCTCGCCGGGAGCACCGACCACGATCGAATGACCCGCGAGCGCCACGCATTGGCCGAAACGATCTCCGCTCCCGGTGTTCGAAGCTTTGAAGTACGCGGTTTCGTTCCACGTCGAACCGCTGCGCGAGAGAACGTACGCAGCTCCTGCGTCGGGTGCGGAGTTGCTGGCCTCGTCGCCGTTGATCCCGGTCGCGGCACTGGCTTCTCCCGGCGCTCCGATGACGATCGTGTCCGTGCAAACGGCGACGCTGGTGCCGAACGCGTCGAACGCGTCCGAGTTGGACGCCTTCACGTACGTCGTCTGCGTCCACGTGAAGCCTTGTCGCGTGAAGACGTACGCGGCACCGGCGTTGTGCGCGCTGTTGTCGATCTCGTCCCCGTTCGTGTAATGCGCATGACTGTCTTCGCCGGGCGCACCGACGACGATCGTGTCGCGCGAGATCGCGACGCTCGCGCCGAACGCGTCGCCGATCTCGGGTGTCGACGCCTTCAAGTACGCCTGCTGCGTCCAAATCGTGCCGTTCCGGAAGAACACGTACGCAGCCCCCGCGCCCGGCGAGCCGTCGTCGTTCGCGTCGTGCGAGCCGCTCGCTTCGGAGGGCGCACCGATGACGACGGTGTTGCCGGAAACAGCGATCGCGGATCCGAACAGGTCGCCGGCATCTGCGTTCGAGGCCTTGAAATAGGCCTGTTGAGCGAGCGGATCGATCGTCAGCGGATACTGCGCGTCGCGATCGTCGACGACGAAGTGCAAGCGACCGTCGCTGCATTCGAAGCGCGCTGCGAGCTCGCGGTCGAGCGCGTCGATCACGATCAGGTCCGTGTAGCGCGCTCGGATCGAACCACGCTCGTCCACGAAACTCACCGATCGTGCACCGTCTTCGACGACGGCTTGGAGATCACCGAGCACGTCGAATGCGAGGCGCAACATGGACTCGCTCTCGCGTTCGATCGGTGCGCGAAGGGTGAGCCCGTGTTCCAGACCGCGCGCATCGTTGCACCACCATTCGACGATGTTCGATCCACGTTCGAGTGCGACCGAGTTGCCCGAGGCTTGCAGATTCGTCGCGGTTGCGCCGTGGAGCGCGAGGCCGAACGACCACGAGCCCTGTGTCGGGCGAACCACGAAGCCTCGAGCATCGATGCGCGCGATCCAGGCGTGCGCCGGATTACGGGCTTCGCACACGTCGGCGCGGACAGCGACTGCGTAGCGCGCAACCTGGATCGCGGATCGGTCGGCCGCGCTGAGCTCGTCGTAGGCTGCGGCGAAACCAGCGGAAAACGTGCTGAACACGATGATGGGCAGAGCGGAGCGGAGCGACATGGATCCTCCTCGTTGGACTCGAAGTTCGCGCCCTCTATCGCGTTCTCCCTGCGCGACCCTTACCGGCGAACGCGCATTTACCGATCTGCGCAGGTCGAAATTGCTGCACGCGCCGCAAGTCCGCGGCAAGCCGGATGTTCAGCGTCGCGCGTCGGCGGCGCGAACGTCGGCGAGCAATTCGTCGAGAGCGCGCAGAACCGCAATCGGATGCGAGAACACAGCTTGATGACCCGCGCCCTCGATTCGCACGAGCTTCGATCCCGCGACGGCTTCGTGCAGGCGAAAGCTGTGGAACGTCGCGTACGTCACGTCGTCGCCGAGGCCCGCGACGATCTCGAACGGAACAGAGATCTTCACGTAGTGCTGGCTCTGCGCACGCAACGCCGACTTCAACGTGCGCATCTCGATCGCATTGGCGAGCAGACTTTGCGGTCGCAACTCGAGGTCGAGGCTCGAGCGCGCGTAGCTCGGCGAGACCGCGGCTGGTTGAAAAGCATGCTCGGAGCCGCCGACTCGAGCGAAATGCGCGAACGGCATCCCGATCGTGTGAGCGAACACGGGTCCGATGAGAGGCAGGCTGAGCAACGCATCCGAACTCGCGGAGATCGATTCCCACTCGTACAAGGCGCCGTTGACCGTCATTACGCCCATCGTTTCCTGCGGGAATTGCAGCGCATACGACGCGGCCATGGCACCCGACCACGAGAACCCGACGATCACGGCGCGCTCGATTCCGAGGCGCGCGAGCACAGCGTGGACGAAGCGCGCCTGTCCGGACGGTGTACGAATCTCTTCGCCGTCGCGATCCGTGTAGCCGTGGCCTGGGCGATCGATCGCTATCGCTCGACCACGCTGCGCGACCGCGTCGAAGATCGAAGCGCGCCAATCTTCGACGCCGCCGTATGCGCCGTGCATGAGGACGATCGGAGTGCCCGTTCCGCGCTCGACGTAGTGCACGCGGGTTCCGTTCACTTCGACGAACGCTCCGCTCGGCGGAAAATCGTGTTCGACACGTGCGACGAGGATGCGCGTCCAGAGGAACGAGGCGACGCTGGCGAAAAGAGCAATGCTGAGCGCACGATGTGCGCCGACGAGGCGTCGCAGGCTGCTCATCGCAGCCGTCGAGCCGAACCGCGCGTACGCCAGGATCGTGCAGCAGTGCTCATGTGCGACGGGCCTCGAGGCTCACGCTCGGGGCGATGATACATGCGAACGAACAACTCTCGATCTCTAGTCAGCCGCGAGAGGCTTGATCCACATGTTCTTGAACCAGGCGTACGCATCTCCATGAATCCCATCGGGCGCATGTCGTTGGAGGCCGATGAAGCCTGATTTCGAGCGCTTTTCGAAGGGGTTTTGTCCTTCGGGCACCGTGACTGTGCGCGTGTCGACGTCGTACAGCAGGGCACCGTTCAAGCGCGTCGCGATCTGCGAACCGCGGTACTCGACCGCGTAGGTGTTCCATTCGCCGAGCGGCTTCAGCGCCTTCTTTGCCGGCGCCACCGAACCGTACAGCGAACCGCAGAACTGCCACGGCTTCAACGTGGATTGCGTGCGCTCCTCCCAGTGGAAATCATCGAGGATCTGCACCTCGCAACCGGTCCACGCGGGATCGCCGCCGACGCGCGCGCCGCGCAGGAAGAGGCCGCTGTTCGTCATCTCTGCGATTTTGAAATCGACGCGCAGCGCGAAATGGTCGTAGTCGGTCGTCGTGCGCAGATAGCCGCTGTCGCCTTGCGTGAGCAGCGTGATCGCGCCGTCTTTCACCGCGTAACCGCTCGTACCGTCGGCTGCTTCCCAACCGGCGAGCGACTTGCCGTCGAACAAACTCTTCCAACCACACGCGACACCCCACGGCGTGAGCGCGAGCTCCCCGCTTGCATTCGCAGTGAACTCATCTGTGTCCGTCGGTGACAGCTCGACGATGCGGATGTTCTTGAAACGACACGCATGCGCCGCCGGATCATCGCGTTCGCCGTGCACTTGTAGACCGATCAAACCCGTCGGCGCGTAACCGACGGAATCTTTCGGCAAGACGTAGTCGACGAGCGGACTTCCATTGAGCTTCACCTGGATGTGCATGTCGACGCCGGTGCAGCGCACTTCCATCGAGTTCCAATCGTTCGGCTTCCACAGCTTGATGCCGACTTCGTTGTGCTGCAGGAATCCATCCGAATAGATCGCGCCGATCTCGCCACCGTCGCGGTAATCGAGCGTCACTTGCGCACCCTTTCCGTTGGGCGCCATGCGCAGGAAGATGCCTGAATCGAAGGGGTGATCGAGCTTGCACTCGAGCGTCAGCACGAATTCGGTGTACGGCCGCGCGGTGTAGATCAAGCCGCCTTCGCGCTTTGCATTCTGTCGCCCGACGAGCGCACCGTCCTCGACCGTCCACTCGGCGCGTCCGTCGTAGTGACCACCGCGCGTCACCCAACCAGCGAGCGTCTTTCCGTCGAAAATCGGCTTGGATTCGAGCGGATTCGTGTCGATCGATCGAGTCGCGAGGAGAGCGAAGAGTACGTGCGTCCACATGGCCGGTAGGATACTCGGCCCGCATGTCTCTGCACTCGAAACCCTCGAACCGTCTGGGCGTGTGCTCGTGGTCGCTGCAGCCGCATTCGATCGCAGAACTCGTCGAGCGAGTGAGCGCTTGCGGGGTCCGACACGTGCAGTTGGCGCTCGCGCCGCTGCGCACGCGCGAGTTCGATTCAGAGCGTACGGCTGCGGCCCTCAGTGCTGCCGGCATCGCGATCGCTTCGGGGATGAGCTCGATGCGCGGCGAGGATTATTCGACGCTCGAAACCATCCGGCATACAGGCGGCGTACGCCTTGACGAGCATTGGAAGGACAACTTGGCTGCTGTGAAATCAGACGCAGCGAATGCGCACTCGCTCGGCATTTCGCTCGTCACGTTTCACGCCGGATTCCTGCCGCACGAACGCAACGATCCCGAGCGCGTGAAACTCACGGAGAGACTGCGCACGATCGTCGACGTGTTCGCGGATCACGGCGTGCGCGTCGGTTTCGAAACCGGCCAAGAGACGGCCGACACGCTGCTCGAATTCCTCTCCGATCTGGATCGCGCGAGCAGCGGCGTGAACTTCGATCCGGCCAACATGATCCTGTACGGCATGGGCGATCCGGTCGCGGCGCTCGAAAAGCTCGTGCATCGCGTCCACCAAGTTCACGTCAAGGATGCACGCGCCAGGAAGGCGACCGGTGAGTGGGGGACCGAAGTCGTCGTCGGCACCGGCGACGTGAATTGGGCTCGTTTCTGTGCTGTTTTGGTCGCCCAAGCGCCGTTGATCGATTGGATGATCGAGCGTGAAGCCGGGTCGAATCGCGTCGCGGACATCGTCGCTGCGCGCACGTTCGTGGAAGCGCAGACGACGGTGCGCGCGTGAAACCGATCGGCGTCGGCGTCGTCGGACTCGGCTTGATGGGGCGCGTGCACATCGAGTCCTACGCGGCTGCGAACCTAGCAGGAGAATGGTGTCGCTTGATCGCCGTGAGCGACCGCAACTCATCGCGCTTCGATGGACGCGCGCGCTCGGGCGGCAACATGCAAGCAGACGTCGGGGGCCAGCTGCTCTTCGATCCGAGCGTCGTCGCGACGAGCACCGACCCGCACGACGTGTTCGCGAACAGCGCCGTGGATCTCGTGTCGATCTGCACGCCGACCGACACACACGTCGATCTCGCGATCCGAGCTTTGCGCGCCGGAAAACACGTGCTCGTGGAAAAACCCGTGTCTCTCGATCCGAACGAGATCCGCCGGCTCGCCATCGTCGCACGCGAGACGAAGCGTCTGTGCATGCCGGCGATGTGCATGCGTTTTTGGCCGGGTTGGTCATGGCTCTTCGATGCCGTGCGCGACGGTCGATACGGCGCGATCGTCAGCGCGTCTTTCCAAAGGCTCGGCGCGCGCCCGACCTGGGGCGAGGGTTTCTATTCCGATCCGCGCCGATCCGGCGGTGCGCTCTTCGACCTGCACATCCACGATGTCGATTTCGTGCGCGCGTTGTTCGGTGAGCCGAACGCAGTCACGGCGACCGGTTCCGTGGATCACGTCACGACGCTCTATCACTTCGCTGACCGTCCAGCGCACGTCACGACCGAGGGCGGATGGGATCCGTCACCCGATTTCGCATTTCGCATGCGCTACATCGTGAAGTTCGAGCGCGCGAGTGCCGCATTCGATTCCAGGCGTGATTTACCGCTCGAAATCACGCCTCGAACTGCGTCTTCGCCCGTCGACAGAATCGAAGGGACCGGGTACGATTTCGAAATTCGACACGTGCTGAAAAGCGTTCGCGAAGGGATGTCGTCGACTGAGACGACCCTGAACGACGCCGAGCGCGTGACGCACATCCTGATCGCCGAGAGAGAGTCCCTGGAACAAAGAGTCGAGAGGTCCGTGTTGTGAGCGACATCGTCATCATCGGTGGCTGCGGCCACGTAGGTCTGCCGTTGGGTCTGGCTTTCGCCGAAGCCGGCAAGAACGTCATTGCGCTCGATCGCGATGCGAAGAAAGTCGCCGAGACGAACGCGGGCCGCATGCCGTTCATCGACAAGGGTGCGGACGAACTGCTCTTGAAGGTGCTGAAGAAGAAGACCTTCTCGTGCACCACCGATCCCGACGTCGTGTCGGGCGCCGACACGGTCGTGACCGTCATCGGCACGCCGCTCGACGAGCATCTCAATCCGCGGCTCGACGTGTTCCGCACGCTCGTGGGCGAGTTCGGCACGTTGATGCGCGACGGACAATTGCTCGTTTTGCGCAGCACAGTTTATCCAGGAACGACAGAGCTCGTCGCGCGCCACTTGAAAGAAGCGGGCTTGAACATCGACGTCGCGTTCTGCCCCGAGCGGGTCGCAGAGGGAGTGGCGCTCGAGGAAATCCACTCGCTGCCGCAGCTCGTTTCGGGCGTGACGCCGCGCGCTCAACAACGCGCTGATGCGCTCTTCAAACTGCTGACGAAGGAAACGATTCCGCTCGAACCGGTCGCCGCCGAATTGGCCAAGCTGTATTCGAACGCGTGGCGCTACATCCAATTCGCCGCAGCGAATCAGTTTTATCAGATGGCCAACGACTACGGCGTGGACTTCTACAAGATCCACCACGCGATGACGCACGACTACCCGCGCACCAAAGCGTTCCCGAAGGCCGGTTTCGCTGCGGGTCCGTGCTTGTTCAAAGACACGATGCAGTTGAGTGCGTTCAATCGGAACACGTTCTTCCTCGGTCACGCCGCGATGCTCGTCAACGAAGGTCTGCCGAGCTACGTCGTGCGTCGCGCCGCCGATCGCTGGAAGTTGCAAGACATGACGTGCGCGATCCTCGGCATGGCGTTCAAGGGCGACTCGGACGATCCGCGTGATTCGCTCTCGTACAAACTCAAGAAGGGTCTCGAAGTCGAGTGCAAAAAGGTCTTGTGCTCGGACCCGTTCATCAACTCCCCCGGATTCGTCTCGACGGATGAAGCGGTCAAGCAAGCCGACCTCATCTTCATCGGGACGCCTCACACTGCTTACAAGACTTACGACTTCAAGAAGAAGCCCGTGGTCGACATCTGGCGTGCCACGAAGGAAGGCATCAGCGTTTTATGAAGACTCTCGTCACTGGTTCGAACGGCTTCATCGCCGGTTATCTCGTCGCGGAGCTGCTCGAGCACGGACACGAAGTCGTCGGTATCGACAACTTCAGCAAGTACGGTCGCGTCGCCAAGTCCTACGACACGCATCCCAAGTACAAGCTCGTCGAAGGGGACGTGAAAGACTTCGAGCTCCTCAAGAAGCTCAGCAGCGATTGCGATCACTTCGTCGCGTGCGCGGCGATGATCGGCGGCATCAGCTACTTCCACAAGTACGCCTACGACCTGATCGCCGAGAACGAGCGCATCACGGCGGCTTCGTTCGACGCAGCCATCTGGGCGCACAAGAACGGCAAGCTCAAGAAGGTCACGGTGCTGAGCTCGTCGATGGTGTACGAGTCGACGACGATCTACCCCTCGCCGGAAGGCGCCGAGTTGAAGAGTCCGCCGCCGCTCTCGACGTACGGATTTCAGAAGCTCGCGACCGAGTACTTCGCGCGCGGCGCTCATATGCAGTACGGCTTGCCGTACACGATCGTGCGCCCCTTCAACTGCGTCGGCATCGGCGAGGGCCGCGCGCTCGGTGAGGCGGAAGTCTTCTCCGGCAACGTCAAGCTCGCGATGAGCCACGTCGTGCCCGATCTCGTGCAGAAGATCGTCAAGGGACAAGATCCGCTGCGCATCTTGGGCGACGGCAAGCAAGTGCGTCACTACACGTACGGTGGTGACTTGGCGCGCGGCATTCGCGTGTGTATCGAGCATCCGAAGACGATCAACGAAGACTTCAACATTTCGACCGCGCGTTCGACGACTGTGCTCGAGTTGGCCGAGATGATCTGGAAGAAGATCCACGGCCCGAAGAAGCCCTTCAAGTGGACCTCTGACGACCCGTTCGAGCACGACGTGCAGAAGCGAGTGCCGGACGTGACGAAGTCGAAGCGCGTCTTGAATTTCGAAGCGACGACGCCGCTCGAGTCGATTCTCGACGAAGTGGTGCCGTGGGTTCAGAAGCAAGTCGAGTTGGGCAAGATCTGACGGCTGGAGTCAGGCGATCGTCGATGCGTCGAGCGTCAGACGAGTGGACGCGAAGGAGACCGATGTGGTCTCCTTCGTGCATTCTAGGGGGG
>ENA-ORBV01008157-ORBV01008157.1-microbial-mat-metagenome-genome-assembly--contig:-NODE-8157-length-17723-cov-5.577638_pt1 | contig 17723 bp, 11 predicted proteins | sample MGYA00237777_ERZ505514 | MGnify/ENA primary metagenome ERZ505514 (study PRJEB26160, sample SAMN06269048) | microbial mat metagenome | isolation source: Oligotrophic lake microbial mat | place...
GTCTCGTGGGCTCGGAGATGTGTATAAGAGACAGCCTTTTATTCGGCCTCAACACTACCGCACAGCTACCCCAGTCTAACTAGTTATGAGCAGACTGGGTGACTAGCTACATGCACACACACCAATCAACTTGTATTGTATGGTACAAGAGTCTAGCTAGTACTAGACCTACTAGTAGCACATAGCGAGCTACAGTAACATGACACTGCGCTGCATCATGTTGTAGTGTGGTAACTTTTTAAAGCCATTTGGTAACTGAACATTGGTCAATTAAGTCCACTGTCAGAGATTTCAGTTTTAAGTAAATCTTGTTGCTTTTGTTCTGTTGCTTGTAGCCTTTCTTTCCTTGTGGTATGATTCTTATTAAACAATGAGAGTAAATGTTGTTGCATTGGTTTTGCTGCTCTAAGTCTTCTCTCTCTTTCCTGGTGCTTTGATTCCTGTTAAGCAATGTCTCGCCTTGTTGCAATGGGTGGTAAAGTTGATAATTATCTTACAAGTGAAAATACAAAACAAAGCACAGCAAAGCATGGGAGAACTGAAGAGTGGGGAGAAAGCATAAAGAGAAGGTTTCAATTTTGTGACTGATCTCCTTTCTCTACAGCATGATGCAGAGGGCTGGCACAATGAGTGGGACATTCTATGTGAGTGCCATGCAGCATGCGGTTGCAGTAGAAAGTGAACTTGAGAAACATGCATGGCAGGAAAATATGCCCATCATATTGTAGAATGTCTCCAGTGCACTCCTTTGATGAGACAGTTCCTCATCAGAGATTATGGTCATTTCACAATGTTCTACTGTACTGCTATAGATTGATGTTCTGTCATTGTGGTGCTGACACACTGTAAACTGCTTTCCAGATTGCATTGGCACAATTTTTGCAAGCATGCATGCCCTCTCATCAAGGGCATTGTTCAAACTTCATGGACACAACCATCAACATAAATGCATTCATCCTGATGCTGTTCACTTGTCATTGCACTATGTTTATGAATTCCTTTGGTGTCAATGCATGTTGATTGTTTCTTTGACTGGTCGGTCTATTGACAACCCCCATCAATTGTTTTATTGCTATCACCAATCTGCTCTGCTTACTCCATCCATCACATATAGCAAACATGAATCCTTACCATATCCTTGTCATTGCACAGCTGACTGGACTATCCAATGACACAGACTCCTTCAATTTTCTTTCCTTTGTGCACAGCTGGAGCATGCCTTCACAACCACAACATGTTTTTGCTACTACTTAGTGGGCTATACAAAGTGTGCTTTTACTTCAGCTCCCACAGATTGTTGTCAGTTTGTGGTACTGTTTGTTCTACTTGAAGGGTTCACAGTCCAATGAGCACCTCAGACTTTGCTTTGTCTGATTGTTAAATGATTCCACAGTTGCATATGCATTCTCTTCTCTTCTTTCATTCAATGCCTATTCACAAGGTTGATCCAATCAATAATTACCATTTGTTTGTCTCCGTGTGCCTTCAGTTCTTTGTGGTTTCTCCTTCTTGTACTAGTGGTAGTTTTGAATGTTCTTTGATGCACATCTTTGTCTCTTTTTTATGAATTGTCTAGTGCTGCACAAGTGTTTCTACGGGTGTGTCTTATTGTGTACTAGCATCATGTTTTGGGTTATGTTGGTTTACCTTTGTTTTGAACTTATTGTGCAACAGCATTCATACTTCTTTGTGTCGTTATTTCTTTTTCAGGCTATCTTAACCACAGCCAGTCATTTTTTTTCTAACCCATTGATGCACAGTCAGTGAAGTGAAACACACTAGTTTAAAGTCATCACAGCAAATGCAATCTTTTTTTTTTTCAAAAGGTGTGCTTCTTTGTTTCTCTGGTTCTAGTAGCGACACATGTCTTCCTGATACCATGTGCACCTTCTTCTAGAAGGCAGACTCCCTCAATTCATAAAACCGCATTTCCCTCTACAAAATGACGCTTCGTTTCAACACTTCTCTCCAACGTACAAGTAGGGGGCTCTCAACATGCACATGTTCAGTTCTCATAGCACTGTGTTGGGTTTGTAACAGCTGTACTTGATCAGTCTGTCTTCTGGTGTCATGTCAACTGATGAATGTTGAATGTTCCATCATTTTATCATTATGTGATTTTTGAGAGTGCACTGGCATTTCCCATCAACGCCCTGATTTAAGAGAGTACTTTGTGTGCCATGAAAAGTTACTAAAAATATTTTAGTCGTGCTTCAAGTGGAAAGCAATGTACAAAAAAAGAAGTTTCATGCAACAATTGTAGCGGCCGCACTAAAAGAAACTCAATTGGGTCAAAAGCAAGACTGGAGAAATGGAGGAATGCCTTGGAGGAAGCTACTAGCACATGTACAACTTACTGTAGAAAGTGTGCACAGGAGTCAACATTAGAACACACCAATGCTGCACAATGTTGTCAGTGCCAGAGTGTTACTAGCATGGCTTTGAGCTTAAATGGGTCCAGAGTCATTAAGAAGGGATCGGAATCAAACTGAAAGATGTTTAGCAGTTCACATGCCAATGCTCTACTACAGTAGTAGTTCTTCTTGCTGCTTGCTACCTATTAAACAGCAAAAAGTGGGTTGAATTGCAGTAAACATGTTCTAGAAAGGGAATTTAATCCTTCAATCTTCAAGCTGTTGAAGTTACCACCATCCAAATAACATTGCAGCCAGACCCACTGCACTCAAGCTACCTGTCCCAATCTCAAAAGTACTAAGACTGCATGGAGGTACAGTAATTCGGTCTCACATGGAGATCGTTGAGTAAGAGAGTATGAGACTGGAATTCAATTGAAAACCATGTGCGCTACTATGGCTGAAACAGTGCTGGCACGTTCACGGTTACGTTTTGACACTTAGAGAATTGTGTTGGCTTGCTCGCCCGTTCAAATGTGTATCAAAACATCAGCTTGTCGGCATCAAAACATTAGCTTGTCGGCATGAATAACGTGCAAAGAAATGGTGTGTTGGCATGAATAATGGTTCTCGGAAGGAATTCCGATGAATAACGGTTCTCGGAAGGAATTCCGAATCGATACTTCGTTCCGACATCACCGGTGCTTTAGGGTTAGGGAGACCAGCTCTCTTACCCTCAATACCAATGTAATTTAGCCTGTGGTGGAAAACAGTAGATGATATGTTTTGAAAGTTTCATCTTTGAAAGAGTTATAGTCTTTTAAGGATATGATTACAGCATAAAGGTAGAATATGATAATGAATCATCTATCCAGGTACAGTAAGCTTTAGACAATGGTTCAGTTGTCATCAATAGAATATAAAATGAGTATGTTATATTAAGTCAACCACAACTTCATAATTATTCTTTTGTGACAGTGCAGACAGACTGTGTGACATGTAACAAAGATCAATGCTACAGCAAAAGACGTGGGAGAACACATCATACTACTAGTGCTTAGAACCTCTGATGTTGATTACAGTTACTTAGCTGATATAAGTACTAATCAGTAATCCAACTGGAACATCTCAATCTGCTCAAACTGATGCATCTTGTCTGCAAGGTAAAAGTTCATGAAAAGAGGCTTAGAGGAAATGCATATCAAGCAGAGATGTAGTGGTACTAAAAGAACACACCAAAGTGGGACAATCCTGGTACAGTACTTTAATGCTACTACAATAGGAATCAAACATTATAATTTTGCTCAACTAGGGTCACAGTCAATAAAGAAAACAGAAGTGGTGATGACCAGGCCAATTATCTATTCAAGTGTGGATAAGTTCAGTTACTAGCACATTGAAACTCTAGCTGTGATTTAGATGACCAACCATCTTACAATCATGCTGGTGACATGCATCATGAAAACAGTTGAAGTGATTCAGTCAATAATGTTACAGATGGCTTTCCCTCTTCTTTGATCTAAGTAAGCAGTCATGAAAATAATGTGGAATAATGTTATATTTTCAACCAAAACTTCTTCTTGTCAACCATTCACTTCTCATTTCTCATCTTAATCTATTAATCTTTTGCCATCTGGACCATCTTTGTTATTACACATTGTACCTTCTTTTTGTTCCTGTTCTTTTTCTTTCTTCTTTGGTCTCTTCTGTTATCATGATATCTGATTACTGCCAACATTTGGACAAGACCCAATTGATCAGGTGTTAACAATGCTGCATCTCTTTTTTTGGCATGCATCATCAATCATCAACAGCAGCAAGGTTTTCACTAGCATTAGCTTTTTAGTTTGCAACAAAACACTTTGTTTCTTCAAGCTTTTAGATTGTATTTGCTTTCCACAAACAAGTTTTCAGTGTTGGGTGCATCTTCTGTTTTTTTCTTATAAAATATATACACAAGGAACTAGAAAATGAAGCAGCATTTGTCTTGGACTCTTCAGCTTTGTTCTTCCATTTCGTCGTCCAATTCTTTGGTCATTAGGAGGATTCCTTTGTTTCTACTTCTTTGCATGTTTTTGTCTTTGCTCTCCTGTTTACAAAAACTATTTAAAGTATCAAAGATACTTCTATTTCACTTAGGCCCTGGTTGGTGTCCTCATGATTCTGTTCTACTAGTAGACTAAGTAGTTCTTGCTTCACTTCATTTTGACTTGGGTGGTCAAGTGTTAATGTACTTTCCTCTCTGCATTTAACACTTAAAGAGCTAGAAATTATTCATATAAAATCATAATGCGAGTATGGTACTTAAACTTCAAAATAGTTTGCTGACGAGGCAGACACTCTACTTGATTATGATGACCGTGAGTTCTCTGCTACAGTAGTAAAGCATTTTGTCTTTTAATACGTATTTCCATATTTATAGACATGTTTGTCAATAAAACTGCCATGGATTGTATGCTCTCTGTTTGCTTGTGTAAAAAGTCAGAATCTTGCCCATGCTATGCTTTGTCTTTTTGTACTTTCATCCAACATGGGTTAAGCATTGCATTGCCTTGCAGCTTTAAACCATGGAATGTTACTTGAGCTGCTATCAATCATCATGCATGCTGTGCCATGACAAGAGAGTATTTCTTGGTTGTTTCTGTGTCATTTTGGGCAGCACTACAGACAGCTATGCTAGTGTCATTCATTCTCTTCTGCAGATAAAAATCGATGTTTTCCCTTTGTGCAATGATTGATAATTGGCTGTTGCCTACTCACAAAAAGGCCAGCGGTTATGCATATGCTTGCTTGCCCCCCATTTTGTTGTTGTTTGTTTGCTCTGTCTTTCCTGCAGCCTTTTGTTGGAAGCTTTTGTGAGTTGAGGATGCATGTGACACTGTGGAGTGTGCAAGTTAGGGGCAGATAGCCTGATCAACTTAGGTTACAGTAGCTGGTTCTTGATTGTGTGGACTGGACTGGTGTGGTTGCCTCCATTCTCTGACTGATGTACTAGTAGCACTTGGTCCTTACCGCTTGCCCAAACACAGAAGAGGAAGAACAAAGGGAAGTTAGTTTCGGCGACTGCCTGTTCTGATCCTTCCTGCTGCTCTGTGATGCTAACCGAGGCGCAAATTGCCTGATGTCTCAAGGCTTGCATGAAGAAGCAATAAGTACACTTTTTACCACATAAAATTCTTCATTTGACTAGTGCAGCATGTTTTTGAAAAAACGTGGTTTGCAAATTCGAATCCGGCTAAAATGCTCTGCGAAGAATAGTTGAGTGATTTGTGTTCATCTATACAATTATTTTGTGTATGTGTAGCAATTATGGTAGCAACTAAAGAGAGGGAAGTTATAGCTTCGGTGTAGCCGCATCAAGCAGAACCTTGGTTGCCACTCCAACGGAACCCATGAAACGAAAGAAGACATCCCTGAACTTGGCATATGCACCGCCAAATCCACCCGTTTCCAAATATCCAAGGACTACTGACTTGACGGTAATACTGGCTGTCGGCGGCCATCGTGTTCGTTCATAGTCTTTCAGAAGATCTGTTAGCGTTTTGTTTTCGTTCTCTGCATTTATAAGACTGCCCCGAGCCATGGTGTTGTGTTCGCAGATCACCTTGGAAAGTGTGTAGGCGTCCTGTATAGCTTGATTAGCTCCTTGTCCTAGGAACGGCGGCATTGCATGAGCAGCATCACCACACAAGACGGCCGAGGATCCCTTGGAAATCTCTTTACTCCACCCTTTCAGCGTGAAGGGGTTGTGAAAGTATACTCCGATTTCAAAGAACCTGTCCGCATTAGATATGGTTGGTTCGAGCTCGAAATATGTTAGATTGGAAGATCTGACTTGTGCCAGCATGTTCGCCTGCCCTTCCTCCAATTTCTTGCGCACATCTTGGGCCCAGTCGGCGTTTTCATCAATGGTTATCTCTTCTTTGTAATCCTTTTTCTTAAAAGGACCAAAGTACGCTGGGTCTAGCGATATCAGTAGAGCGCATTTCGACGGCGGCTTCCCGGCTCCAGTGCCGTAAATACCACCCAAACCGTAGACACCATCCGCAAAGTATTGTGTCAAGGCGGCCGTTGTGGGGTGTTCTTTATCATCATCCTTTCCATCTTTCACAGCCCATTTGATTCGAATTCCAGAATAGATGCCAGTATTACCCACCTTTTGAATCGCTCCAGTCTCAATGTACTCTTTGACGGGAGATTTTATACCGTCACAACCAATAATCATATCAAAGGGTCCCTCTACAGTATTGTCAGAAAATTTGCAAAATGCGCCACCCGGATCATCCGAAGGGACAATATCAATCAATTTCTTTCCGAATTGAACATTGTTTGCGACCGGTGGGGGTAAGTTTTTAAGAAGAACTTCCTGTTGCATTAAGAAGGCAACGAGATGGGTGAGCTAAAGTATCCAATACCAATAATTCAGAGATCCAGAGAAAAAATTCATAGCACATACCTGAAGAGCTCCTCGCATGATAGCAGTCCATAGAACCTTGTTGTCTTGAACAAGACCTTCCGTGACCTTACCACCTGCCTTGCGAACCAGGTCATCAATGTCCACTTGAAACAGTGTATCATAATTGGTAGGGGACGGATCTTTCCAAGCCTTGGTTCGGCTTTCAATGCGCGCAAGCGGTAGTCCTGCCTCCATGATGGCTTGTTGGAGCTTTTTATTGAATTTTCCAATGGCGGTGAGTCCTCCATTCAGTTGAATGCCTGCTCCATCTTGTGGATTGAGATTGCTTCGTGCATCGTACAAGGACACGTCTAGCTTGTTGTCATCGGGCGACATGGCAGTAAGAGCATGTGCGGTAGCCAAACCTGCAATCCCGGCACCAATGATGGCAATCTTCTTGATCGGTTTCCGTTCCACCTCGGAGGGTGCTGAAATATCTCCTTCTGCCACGGAAGAAGAAGAAGCAGATAATCTGGTAGTAGATATCCTAGAACTGCCAGCAGCCCTAGTCCTTTTGCCACTATGAGTATGGCTCGACTTGAATGTGTTTTCCTGACGAACCGTTGCTACAGAAACACTGACGCGGTCATTCGACAAGGGCTGGATATTAAAATCCCATTCCCAGACGAGATTATCGTCGTTGGTTTTTTTGCCGTTGGTATTGCACATTTCTTGTATCAACGTTTGGATAGTAGGATTCAATTTGTAGCTCACCATAATATACGTTCCTCCACTAGTGGGATGAAACAATTTGGTCGATTCTCGCAACAAGTCTTGAACGGGCTTTTCCCATCCTTCTCCACACATAAAGGCGTCCGTCAAACCCTTGTCCACAATGACATTAAAATATTGTTGCTGGTTATTGTTGCTGTTGTTGGACAAGAAATGCTTGGACATGTCGGTTGCCGATGCACAGACATACGACAAAGACTCGTCACCATACAATGGTTTATAGTAGCGTTGCAATTGTTGCAAACAAGTCTTGGAAGTATCCAAAAGTGTCAAATGAAATTTATGCTTGTCCGAAAGATGTCGATCCAAGACTGCTTGCGGAAGGAGCGATGTTCCACAACCCACCATTAAACAATTTGTGGTAGCGTCATGTGTGGTTGTCGTGGTTGGAATCAAGGCGGCCAAATCCTCCAGTGGAATGGAATCGTGCCACTCAACAACAAAGGATGGTTCCTTAGTATCATTCTCGTCGTTCTTCGGTGTGTTTTCAATGTTGTTTTCTAATTGCTGGTAAAAGTCTTCCCAATAATAGGGGGACGAAAAATCTTGTTGTGCCACGGAAGATAAAGATAATGTACTGGTAGATATCCTTGATGGAATGCCAACAGTCCCGCTATGGAGGCGGGTATAAGATATTGTTGCTGCTGGTGACGATCGTAGTAAAAAGGCGTCTCCTCTTGATAGTAATAATGGCAGGCAGAAAACAGTAAACCAAGAAACCATCATCATTCGACGTGGTGGAAGCAGCATTTTTCTCGCTTGGTACCTTTTGAACTTAAAAACTGGGGACAAGATGCAATCTGCTACTCTCTCTCCACTGCCGTTACTAGCTAGCAATTGTGGGGCCGATAGAAAGATGGCTACTAGTAGCTAAATAGGCTCTTGCCATGCATAACCCAATGAATACGACGTAGCGATCATGAGATACAGGGACTTGATGTGATAATTATGTTGGCTGATATCTTCCATGATTGATTCTTCAATTGATTTGGAGCTAAAGCAGTTTGATTTCAGGAGGGGTGCAGTAGAAGCCAGTGGCATGAAGCTGCGCTTCGCTCTCGCTCAGGAGGGGTGCAGCAAAGAGTGTCTTGATGGAGAAGTAGATGTGTTGCACGGCCAGTCGGCTCACTCCTCGCTTCGCTCGTCGCTCCCCTCCTGTGTGTTGCACCCCAAAGAGACCCGGTGTGACACGTGGTGTTAAGTGAGTAAAATTTTCTTCCCATGACTGTTTTCAATGCTGTTTCCGTCAAAAATGTCTTTTCTACAAGCTTTGCTGTGCTTTAGTACTGGCATGTTTTAACATGGTTTTAGATGAGACATAAATGGCTCTGCGCTGAACTTCTTAAATTACCTAGTATGTACTGTTTTTACACAGTGAGGGCCTGCCAAATTTTTGCACAACTAGCCCCTTTACAAATCCCCTCTTAAAGTCGTTCGAAAATCGAACGGATTGATTCAATCAAGTTGTCGCACTTCACGTCATCGGCATCCTTAACTTTCCTTGCCCGGGTGGATGTTTTATTTTGCGAACCGATACGATCTTTTTTGAATTTATTATGCAACGATGATGATGTCGCGTTGGCAAAGATCCACTTTTATTACCGCGACCCTCTCATCGATAACTCTATCGATCTGGCAAAGTCAAGTGAGTTGAGATGACCGTTAACCTTGTCAGCCTCTGATCAGCGACCTCGACAACAAGAGCCTCAAGGTCGTCCAGTAAAAGTACAATAGCTCTCTGGCAACCCTCCATCGACTCTAGCTAGCTAGCTAGTAGTATTGACTAGCTTACGTTAACAGCCCTTTCTTTCCTCTTACTATTATTTCCAAGAAACAAGATGCCGGACGCTTCCAATCAAGCTTTACCGCATAACTACCCCGTGATTGCCTCGACGCCTCCCCTTCCCATTACGGAACGGGCCCAGCGTTGTGGATTATCGGGCCAGGCTGGGAATCCCCACAAGGGAAAACCCGTTCTGACTTATACGAGTGGCAAATTGGTGATTGTTCGCAACCTCAAAGTCGACGAGGCCTTGTTGCCTACCACGGGTTCCAACTTGCCAGTCTTGGCCTTTCGTGGACATGCCGTCAACGCGACGGGAGCCCAAATTTCCCCCACAGGAGCCTACTGTGCTTCCGGTGATGAGCGCGGAAAGCTCAAAGTGTGGGCTTTGGATCATGAAGAACATTTGTGCAAATTTGATGGTCCTGCTCTGAGTGGACCCATTTTGGATATTAGTTGGGATGGAGAATCCAAGGTACGTAAACATGTAATAGGATTTTTGTGGATGTTGTGGACATGTATTTTTTATTTTGAAATCGTATGTTCTTTTGATTGAAATATTGATTGTTTGGAAGCAATCCTTTTTTGCTTGCACGTTTCCTCCCTCGTCAATTCATTTTTGAGAATACATGCACTAATTGAACGAATTGCTCTTGCTTTTGATTTTGCCTTTTGATTTGATTTTGACATCATCATGATCATCCACTACAGCGCCTTGCTGTGGCAGGAGAACGATCCGATGCCCAATCCGATGCGGCTCGTGTCATCCAATGGGACACCGGCGTCAGTGTTGGACAGCTGGGACAGCACCTCAAGGGCCGTTGTACGGGAATTTCGTTCAAAGCGGGACGTCCCATGCGCATCGTTACCAGTGGCAAAGAAGATTACAAATTGTCCTTTAATGCTGGACCGCCCTTTCAAAAGGTTCCCTCCGCCGATAATGTCCCTTGTGAAACGGCGCACGAACAAAAGGGATCCGTCAATACCGTTCGTTACAATCATTCCGGTACCCTGGTGGCCAGTACCGGTGGTGACAAGAAGGTTTGCATCTATGATGGTAAAACATTGGAACTCAAGGGATCGCTGGAGAATGTCCATAAGTTAACGATTTATGCCTTGGAATGGAGCGACGACGACAAGACTATCGTGACGTGCAGCAGTGACGGAAAGGTCAAGCTATTGGAAGTCTCGGATGATGGTTCCAAATTGTCCATCAAAAAGGAATGGGACCCTCCACTGGCACAACGTGGTGGAAAAGCCTACGACAAGCTTCCTGTGGGAGGACAGCAATTGGGCTGCTGTTTTGTCAATGGCAGTGTGCCCGTCTCGATCAGTTACAATGGTCAGCTATCCATGTTGCCCATGGCCGATGGTGAAGAAATCCAAATTTTTACCGGCCATTCGTCGGCGATCAATGACATGGCCGTGGATATCAAACATCATGTTTTCTACACGGGTGATACCGACGGAAAATTATGTCAGTGGGACTGGAAAACAGCCCAACCCAAGAAGCGATTGGAACCGGCCAATCATTCGGACTTGCTCTATGTCATTCATGGAGGTGCCGTTAGTAGTATCACCACACTTGCCGACGGAAGTTTGTTGAGTGTCGGATGGGACGATAAGATGTTTGTGACTGACAAGAGCGGCAACGTGTCGGCCGAACCGGTTGCTTTGGGAGCCCAACCCACTTGCATTGCATCTGGATCGAGCATCGCAGTGATTGTGACAGTGGATGGACTTTTGCTTGTTAAGGATGGCAAGTTGGCAGGCAGCATGATGAAAATTGGTTACACGGGCAACGTTGTTTGCATTAGCAAGGACGACAAGACGGTCTATGTCGGTGGCGCGGACAACAAGATTTACATTTATTCCGTCGATGGATCTGCTCTCAAAGAGAAACACGTGATCGCGGATGGGCACCGACAGCCCATCCATTCCTTGGCACTGTCGAGCGATGAATCTAAATTGGCCGCGGGCGATACCAAGGATGTATGCGTTTACGATGTCAAGGATGGCTACAACCCAGTGATCGGCAAGGGTCGTTGGTGTTTCCACATGCAACGAGTGACGACTTTGAGTTGGTCCCACGACGACAAGATTCTGGCCAGTGGCGGAGCAGACGATTCGATTTATCTTTGGTCACTGGAAAAGAAGATGAAGCGCAAGCATTATGAATATGCACACCGTGGTGGATTGACAGCTCTTGCCTTTGCCAGAGACTACAAATTTGTATCCGTTGGCATGGATGGCTGTGTGAACCAATGGGATGTAGCGGCGGATGTGAAGGAGACATTTGGATTTTAATTTGCTGGTTTGAAAAACGGTCATGCCGAGTTAATCAAACACCGAACACGACAATATATTTGTGCTTTGCAGCCGAGTGATGGTATCTCGCGTGCAATTCAACAGTGAAGGCAGATAATAGATAAATGAATATGTATGTGTTAAGACGTTTAGTGCGAAATCGCTTCGTTTCGCAACGATAGAGTAGGAAATGCACGTTGCCTTAGCGAATCAATAGAATTCTTCGCACGGCAGAAACAATAATTATTCCCCTAGACAAATGAACTGAAATTTGGATAATTTCTCCCCTCGTTCAACACGGCGGTTCACCATCTGGGTTGATGATCGCAAGAATTCCTTCGTCGTACAACGACTGAGCAATAGAAATTTTATCCTCCATAGCCTCATGAATCAAGTCAGCCATCGGTATCCAGTTTGGTTCCACTGTAGTTATAAGTTGCTCCAGTGCAGGCGCATCATCCACCTCGAATTCAAGTGGCGACAGTGGAACTTCATGAAAAACACGGGAGTTGTCGTTGCAATGGTACACTACAGCTTTGCCTTCTTCCAAAACGAGGCGTGCTATTCCGGGACGGGCAAGTCGACACAATGTTGTGGGCCAAATCTTGGCGTCTTTCTGGCCCTCGTTTGTGTAAGCAAACTCGTGTGGTGCCAAGCCGGGAGGCAACCGGTCCGATAAGAAACGCTTGCCAATCTGATCACAAGCTGCATCCACCATGTCCATGGCCTGCATTCAGCATTCAATTTATTGCACGATGAGTTAGCCGCAGTATCTACTATAAATTTTTTCAGTAAATTACCCCTGATTTGCTTTCACTCCTGCTTACCTCTTTCGCGACCCTCATGATGCGCTTCTTCGCATCATTTCGGAATTTCTCCTGCAGAATCCGGATGCGCGTTTTTTGTTCCGCCTCCGCAATGTCATTGTCATCAGGCTCATCTTCGCCATTCCCATCGGATGTCCTTCCATTGCTATTCGCTCGCATTTTTTCTGGCAAATCATCGTCTCGCTCATCATGCATGGCTCCCATGTACTCCAAGAAATTTCGAGGAAGCCCTGTCCTTAGACTCACGGATGTTTCACTCATTGCTGCGGCTTCCAGCGCCTCTGGGATTAGTACTTCCAAATAATCGACCCAAGCCCATTGCTGCATAGCGCTCATTGTCAAGTGTAAAGAATGTTCGTTTCCTTGGCTCGCTGGAAGTGTGACACCATGATGAATCCACCCTCTAGGCATGTACAGCATGTCACCTGGTTCCAAGACGACATCCATAACGGGCTCCATGTCTAGAATGTCATCTTCTGTAAAATCTTCAGAACTGACACGAGGCAAACGGGCCTCCTTGGAGGGAGCATACACTTTCCATCGCTTTTGTCCTTCCAGTTGGAGACAGAAAGCCTCAATATCATCAAAGTGAGGAGCTGTACATGTGGCGTTCATGACCAAAGTTAGGGTACAAAAGAATATGTGTTGGTTACCTGTCTACCATCACGAGAAGGAATGGATCAAGCACAGGAAACGACCAAAACGACCATTGCACGACGTACCAAATCCTTGAGAAGCACCCGCTGGAGTCAAATAAGCATTGGCTCCCACCATGCAGCCCCATTCCAATTCGAATAAACTCAGCAATGCATGGATCGAATCATTTTGTTTATGAGGACAAAGCAAACGGATGGTCGCATGTTTGTCGTCAAATTGTTCCCAAACAAAATTAGAGTCGACCTGTACGTGCTTGGTTTCACCCGTTTTCGTGTCCTCAAAGGGTGGTGGATCGATGTTGGCTCGTCGTTTGGGTTTGCCAGGTTGTACCGTATGATATTTGGTCACATTCAAATCGCGTCCATAATACAACGTGTGTTTTTCGGTCAAGTCTCGAATGGACTTGAGCGATAAGAATCCATCGAATCGGTGGCGATAATTCTTATCTTTGCTGTCTTTTTGTTTAACACAGAGCGCTTTTTTCTCCCAATACAAATCATAAAAATCTTCTGCCGTAAGATCCGAGGGAGCCAACAAAAAATTAAGAGCACATCGGGCCCGTTCTTTGGAGGTCAAGGTTTGAAATGGATTGCCGTCTTTATCATCCTCGTCCTCCTCATCTTCTTCGGATTCCTCTTGCTCTACTTTCTTTTTCTTGCCTTTGGTTTTGAGGACAGTCTTTTTATGGTTGTTGCGATTTTTGGTGCTGCTTTTCTCGTCTTCTTTGTTGTCATTTAGCAAAAGAATATCCTTCAAAACGACTTGATTGGATTTTATCATTTCTTGCATCTCTTCACTGAGAACTACATCGGCCATTTCCAAATTGTTGTTCTCTTCTAGTAGTCTTTCACTGATTCCATTGTCGTTATCATCATCGTCCGCGTCATCTTCTACATGAGACATGTGCTGTTTATCAGCAGCAGAATTTTTGTCAGAATTGGAGTACTTGGCCTTTTTTAGAATTCCTTCAGGTTTGTTGTTGTGTTCTTTGCCATCGTTATGATGGCTCTTTTTGGATGATTTTTCTTCTTCCAAGGGACGCTTTTTCTCCTTGTTTTTCTTCTTGGCCTTTTTGCTCTTCTTTTCGAGGGCAGTGTCGTCTGTCTCAGGCGGCGAATGGTGGGTCTGTTCTTCTTTCTTTTGCTTTTTCTTGGCTCGTTTCTTGGCGGCACGAGACATGCCGCTAAGACCGCCTTCGTCTTGATCGGGCTTCATAATAACTTTCTAGCTTTACGGTGGAGCAACAAGTAGAACAAGTCCGTGGCCTATCCTCCTTGACTATACATATCATGTACTATAATATTGTCAACAATAAAAAAAGATCAGCAGTTAGGTGAGAAACGATGGATCTCGCAATTTAAATAGCACGCAATTAGCTGCACAAATGAGATCAATCAATGAATCAATGGTTTTGAAAAATAAAGAGGTGAAGCAAGGACAGTTTAGATACATCCACCCGAGCATTTATTTATTTTAATTATTCGTGAATGACACGATTCAAAACTCGCCAGCTAAAGCGACAGACAGGGTTAGGGTTCTTCAGGCACGATTTAGCCCCACCTTTTTCACGCAAACCCGGAATCGAAAGAACCCGGGTTTTCTTGTTTACAAGAGTGCAACTCGCCGGTTTCATTTTCCGACCGAAACGACGAAGCCGGCGTTTCTACTAACAGGTATATGATGAGCGTTTCTATTGAAACCATCAGAATGAAAACGGCTACGAAACGATCGTTGTAGTTTGCCATTGTGACACCCTTTTCTTGGCCATTCATCGAGACATAATTCCATCCAAGCTATTGGTATTGTATGGTATTGTCATCCTATCATCGCATCGTATCGCATCCCATCCCATTGATCATTCAAAATGATGAGCCAAGAATCTCCATCTCCATCGGCATCGACCCATCGTCCCCGTTGGCTCACCAATCCGACCGGCATGAACAAGACTCGCATCCAACCATCCAATCACAAAAATATCGAGGTGTCGTCTCGTGGCAGCGTCATGGTTACTTCCTTGTCGTCACATCAAGCTCCAGAAGCAGCAGCAACAACCCGATCGGCATTGACAACAACAACTGGAGACAACCCCGCATTGTCATCGGCAGCATCGGTATCAGAATCCTCTACATCGTATATGACTGCACGAAACCGGTTTTCGACAGCAGGGTCTTCGACCGACGTCGAGAACTTTCACAAGAAGAAAAAGCACACTTCTAAGAAACGCAACGGCAAAAAGTTTTGGTCCTTCTTGTCCTTGTCACGTCTCACTCGTGGTCCTACGGCCGGTAGAATGGCCAATCAGATTCACCCAAAACAACATTCCACACAGCCAGCACAGCAGCAGCAACAGCAACAACAGCCCGAAGTCTTCACTGCCAATCCTGTTGAATCCTTTGATTCCAATGATCATGATGATCATGACAGTAGTGCGATGGATGGCATTTTCATGGTCGGAAACGACAGCCCACAGCAACCACAAGGCGACACTGACACTGACAACAGCAACGGCAGCAACAGCAACAACGACCAGGAAGAACCAGAAGAAGCTAGTGCCAGTTTCAGTGACAGCAGTGACAGTAGCGAGGAAGAAGCTCTGCCACCCGATGAGCCCATTTCCGAAGAATTCAATGAACCGGCTCGAGTTGTTCCATTGACACTCGAAGAAACTCTGCTAGCACGGGCGCGACAACTTCTACCATCTCATCATCACCCGGTTCGTGGTTTCTTTCCTCATCATGGAGAAAGCCATGACGAACATATGACTGCCCACGTGCCAAAGATGGTTCCATGCTCCGATGATTCCGAAGGAGGCTCCTACGACGACAACGACGAACGTTTTACGAATGACAACGACATTCGTACGACTTCGACTCGAACCATACACTCCTTTTATGATACAACTTCGGAATCGAATCTCATGATGATGAGTCGATACGTTCTCTTTCCTTCTGTCAGTGGCAGGACCAAAAATCCCCGGGGTAGAAGAGGTTGGAAATCCTATCTCTTTTCCGTATTGGTGGGGTGTGTCACGGTGTTGGTCTTTATCACTTATGTTGCCATTCTGGTCCTTTGATCCAGTCAACTCCAGTCAAGTCAATTTCAATCAAATACCTCGAGTCAAACAAATCAAAACAAAACAAAACAAAACAAACAATTCTGTGCTTTTGGGTTCCTTCCATTCATAACTATTCCGGGATGCAGTGGGAGTCGTCACTCCCTGCTTCTCTGCAGCTATAAGCATAACCATGTAACAATGTTTAACAAAAGCTATTCATAATTTCCATTCTCAAATAAAGCACTTCACAGTTTTGAAAAAGTGTTCTTCAGATGCCACTTAGTCACCCAAAAGGGCTTTCTAAAAAAACTTTTACTTCAACTAGTGTAGTAGTGGCCCACCGACCCATGCATCCATCAGCACCTTCCTCAGTCACCGACTACTCAAACGTTATCATTAAGACTACGCCCCTTCTCTCAATTGCCACCCCGGCAAAATGGAAAAAAGGAAAACCTGCATGTAAAATTATTAGGCTTCAGCTATCTACTTCAATTCCGTCTCCCCTGGGAGATGGCTGAGTGTTAAGAGAGTGTGAGAGATGGAATTCAAATGAACACCTGGCGTTTTACTGTGCAACTTTTAGTGAAAAACTAACACGGTGACGGATCCATGTTTAATGAAAACGGACAAATCCTGGATCAAGGGTCATGCTAGCTATGCGGCACGAAGACTGATCATAGCAACACGGTGGAAGGCACACGCAATGCCATCGATCGAACTTCGTTCCGATCGAAAAAAGACAAGTGCGTCACTGATAACATAAACATAAAGCACACTGGATCCAAAATTTCGCAAGACTGAGATTTCACAATGACAGAAATGTTAAGGTTAAGGAGAAATTGACAAATGAACTGCTCGATGCATGGACAGATTGGGCAGATTTGATAGATTAGATGCTAGCAGATTGCAGCAGACCAAACACTCACATTAGACAGATTAGATAGATTAGATAGATCAGATAGATCGGACAGATGAGATAGATGAGATAGATTAGACAGATTAGACAGATTGGACAGATTGGATGGATCAGACAGATCAGATGGATTGGACAGATCAGACAGATTCGACAGATCAGATAGATCAGATAGATCAGACAGATCAGACAGATTAGACAGACTAGACAGATTAGACAGATTAGACAGATTGGACAGGTTGGATAGATTGGATAGATTGGACAGATTAGATTGGACAGATTGGACAGATTGAACAGATTGTTGCAGACAGATTGGACAGATTGGACAGATTGGACAGATTGGACAGATTGGACAGATTGGACAGATTAGACAGATTGGATAGATTAGACAGATTAGATAGATTAGACAGATTAGACAGATCAGACAGATTGCTCGTTTTCTTTGTTTCCCTGCTCCATTTGAAAGTCATGCTAAACAGCAAAGAGTGACTGATTTGTAGCAAATTGTTGGAATTGTTTCTAAGGCCAGTGCTCTGGAAAAAAAAAGAATCACAATTTCTGTTTGTTGGTCCTCACAGTGCTTCTAGTTAGACATCAGCTAGGCAAACATTGCACCTAGCAAAATCTGTGGCAACTTTG
>ENA-ORBV01008159-ORBV01008159.1-microbial-mat-metagenome-genome-assembly--contig:-NODE-8159-length-17721-cov-4.855418_pt1 | contig 17721 bp, 16 predicted proteins | sample MGYA00237777_ERZ505514 | MGnify/ENA primary metagenome ERZ505514 (study PRJEB26160, sample SAMN06269048) | microbial mat metagenome | isolation source: Oligotrophic lake microbial mat | place...
CTACACCTCTCTATTCGTCGGCAGCGTCAGATGTGTATAAGAGACAGGAGTTCGCGCGGGTCAGACTATAGGAAGCCCGGTAGCCATGCTCATTCGCAATCGCGACTGGAAAAACTGGGTGGACGTCATGGATCCAGCCAAGCGCGACGAAGACGACTCGGTGGCCCGCAAACGAGTCGTGACGCGCCCGCGACCCGGGCACGCCGATATGTCGGGCCTGCTCAAGTACGATCGCGACGACGCGCGCGACATTCTGGAGCGCGCCTCGGCCCGCGAGACCACCGCGCGAGTTGCCGCAGGTGCCATCTGCCGCCGCCTGCTTTCCGAGTTTGGCGTGTCGGTGGGGAGTCACCTCGTACACCTGGGCGGCATCGACGCCGCGCGTCCCGCCGAGCTTCCGCATCCACTCAACGACGCCTCCGATGCATCTCCCCTGCGTACGCTCGACGCGTCGGCCGAAGCGCGGATGATCGCCGCGATCGATGCGGCAAAGCAGAGCGGCAACACGTTAGGCGGCATCTGCGAGGTCGTCGTGACCGGGCTCCCCGTGGGTTTGGGCTCGCATGTCTCGTGGGACCGCAAGCTGGATGGCCGCATCGGCGCCGCGCTCATGTCCATTCCCGCAGTCAAGGGTGTCGAGATCGGACTCGGCTTCGAAACAGCGCGTCGAACGGGCGCCGACGTACACGACGAGATCGACGCATGTGCCGGCCGCGAGCGCGCCGGAAATGTTCGGCGTCGGACCAATCGCGCCGGCGGGCTCGAAGGGGGAATGACGACCGGTGAAGCGCTGGTCGTCCGCGTGGCCATGAAGCCCATTGCGACTCTCATGCGCCCGTTAGGCACGGTAGACGTGCTCACGGGCCAGGCCGCAGCCGCCGTCGCCGAGCGATCCGACGTAACCGCCGTTCCAGCCATGGGAGTGATCGCCGAGGCTATGCTGGCGTTTGTAGTCGCACAGGCCTGGTTGGAGAAGTTCGGCGGCGATTCGCTTCGAGAGACGCGGCGCAACTTCGACGGATACATCGCTCGGGTGGCCGAGCGGGTGGGTGGAGGCGCTCCGGCGCGTGGATGACGCGCACGGTCCGCATCTGGTGCTGGTCGGCCTCCCCGGCGCGGGCAAATCGACACTGGGACCGCTGGTCGCCCAGCAACTCGGACTTCCCTTCGTCGATCTAGACCTTTTTATAGAAGCGCGGGCCCACAGGCGAGTGAGTGAAATCTTCGCCCTTGACGGCGAGTCCACATTTCGAGGATTGGAACGTGACGCAACGGCCCACCTCGCCACACGACCGTCCCTGGTGCTGTCGCCGGGAGGAGGATGGATGACACAACCCGAGGTGGTGGCACTTCTTCGGCCACCCGGGCGTATCATCCATCTCGCCGTGTCGTCAGAGACTGCGCTGGCCCGAATGGGGAACGAAGTCACCCTTCGCCCGCTTCTTGGGGGTATCAATCCGCTGCATGCGCTGGACGACCTTCGTTGGCGACGCGCTGCCGCCTATGCCACTGCCGATGCCGTGGTCGATACCGAAACGCTTACAATACAAGAACTTGTCGCACACCTTGTCGTGCTTGCCACGGCTTGGGGCGTCGGGGTAGGTTAGGCCATGGATGATCGTATTGCTCACCTCCTGTCGCGGATCCGCCAGCGGTTCCAAGCGGATGCCGACGTGTCGGAGGTCGAAGCGTTTTTGTCGTCGGAAGGATTAGATCGGCACGAAATTGGTGAGATAGTGTCGGCGTGGGTCTCCGAGATTGGCCCGTCGTTGCAACAGTCGAACGATGTTCTCCTGGGCGATGGAACGCCTGAAGCGGTGCAAACGTCGATGCCGTTCCGGGTGCTCGGACCCCACGAGCTGGGGAGATTCAGCCCCGAGGCTTGGGGACATCTGTTGTCGCTCACCGGTGCCGGGCTGGTTACCAGCGCGGAGTTGGAAGGCGTCATCGACCGCGCGCTGACGCAAATAGACGGGCGAATAGCCCTTGATGACCTACGCACACTCATGGATTCGGGTGGGTTCGACGAGTTCGGACCGGCGCCCGATCACGTGACCATACATTGAGCAATGCCAGCTAGAAAGAAGCCTATCGATACGCCACACGCACCCGTCACGCGAGCCATCGCTGGGCGTGGCGCCGCCGCGCGGCCAGCCGCAAAAAAGTCGGCAAGGCGAAGCGCGGCCAAGAAGATTGCGGCGGTCCCGAAGCCGAAGGTCAAGCGCGCCTCCACTCCGCGCGAGCGGGAACCCGAGGAGTTCGTGCCCGCCGGCACCTCGGCGCTTGTCATCGTCGAGTCTCCCGCCAAAGCGAAGACCATCGGCAAGTACCTGGGCCGGGGCTATCGCGTAAAGGCCACCGTGGGCCACTTGCGCGACCTCCCGGAGAAGAAGCTCGGCATCGACCTCGGCAAAAACTTCGAGCCCGAGTATGTCACCATCGCGGGAAGGGAAAAGACTCTCGCCGACCTCAAGGCGACGGCGAAAGAATCCACGGCCGTCTACATTGCCACCGACCCCGATCGGGAGGGTGAGGCGATTGGCTGGCATGTCGCCGAGCAGATCAGACGGAAGGGAGGCGTGCCGATTCAGCGCATTCTCTTCCACGAGATCACGAAAGAGGCGGTGCGCGCCGCCATGCAGCGACCGCGTGAAATAGACATGCGCCTGGTCGATGCACAGCAGGCGCGCCGCGTGCTGGACCGACTGGTGGGCTACAAAGCCTCGCCCCTACTCTGGAAGACGGTGAAAAAGGGGCTCTCGGCGGGCCGAGTGCAGACCGTCGCCCTCCGCCTCATCGTGGAACGCGAGCGGGATATTCGCGCCTTCCGGGCGCAGGAGTATTGGTCGGTCGCGGCGCAAATGGAAAAAGACGGGCAGCGCTTCAACGCCAAGCTGCACGCCATCGATGAAAAGAAGGTCGAGATCTCCAACGGCGGTACGGCCAACGCCATCGTAGACGACGTCAAACTCGCCGCAGCGAGCCTCGCGGCCAATCTGTCCAAGGCAAAACGCGGCGCGTTAGGCGTCTTCCCCGTAACCGACGTCAAGCGCCGGGAGCGCCGGAAGAATCCGGCCGCGCCCTTCACTACGTCCACCCTGCAGCAGGAAGCGGCGAAAAAACTCGGCTTTGGCTCCAAGCGCACCATGCGCCTGGCGCAGGATCTCTACGAAGGCATAGAGCTGGGCAAGGACGAGGGAGCGGTCGGTCTCATCTCGTACATGCGGACAGACAGCACGCGAGTGGCGGAGAGCGCGGCCCTCCAGGCGCGTGAAGTTCTCGAGCGGCAATTCGGCAAGGCATACCTCGCTGCCACGCCGCAGTTGTACGGGGCGGCATCTGGTCCGCGCGCGCAGACGGCGCAGGCCGGCAACACGCAGGACGCGCACGAAAGTGTGCGCCCTACCGATCCACTGCGTACGCCCGACGCGGTGCGCAAGTACCTCAAGGACGACCAGTTCAAGCTCTACCAGCTCATCTGGCAGCGCTTCATGGCGTCGCAGATGGCGCCCGCCGTCTTCGACACCACCACCATCGACTTCACGCTCGAAGGTGAGACACCGTTCGCGAATGCCGTCCAGCACTATCTGTTCAGGGCGACCGGGAGCGTGATCAAGTTTCCCGGCTTCCTTGCCCTCTATCGCGAAGCGCGCGAAGAAGGCGACGGCAAAGCCCTGGAAGACGAGCAGGCGCTTCCGTCGTGCGAAGTGGGTGAACGCGTGCCGCTCAACGAGCTCGCGCCCCACCAACACTTCACCGAACCTCCGCCGCGCTTCTCCGAGGCCTCACTGGTGAAGGAACTGGAGCGGTTGGGCATCGGCCGACCGTCCACATATGCGTCGATCATCTCGACGCTGGCCGATCGGCGTTATGTGCTGCTCGAGCAGCGGCGATTCACACCCACGCCGTTAGGCGAAAGCGTGGAAAAGGTGATGGTCAAGCAGTTCCCCAATGTCTTCAACGTCGGCTTCACGTCGGAGATGGAAGGGGAACTCGATAAAATCGAGGACGGAACCCTGGAATGGCGTGGCGTGCTGCGCGATTTCTGGACACCGTTCGAGAAGTCGCTCGAGCATGTCGACGTGGCTGCGCTCATTGGCGAGGCGCACGATCTGTCCAAACTTCAGACCGAGCGCTGTCCCAAGTGCGCCAGCAAACTCCTGCCCAAGGGGGGCTTCTTCGGCCCCTTTGTGGCGTGCGAGAAACACCCAAAGGACTGTGACTACACCCGCCCCGTGTCGGGCGAGAAAAAGCCGGTGCGACTCACGGACTACAAGTGCCAGGAGTGCGGCGAGCCCATGGTAATACGTCACGGCCGAAGTGGCGACTTTCTGGGCTGCTCCAAGTTCCCGAAATGCCGTGGCACTCGCTCCATGCCGACCGGTGTGCGCTGCCCGAAGGACAATGGAGAAATAGCCCAGCGTCGATCCAAGGCGCGCGGCAAGACGTTTTTTGGGTGCGAGAACTATCCGGCCTGCGACTTCGTGGTTTGGGACAAGCCCGTGCTCGAAACGTGTCCGGAGTGCGGCTACCATGGCGCCGAGGCCAAGTCGAACAAGACGAAGGGTGAGTATCGCCGCTGCCTCAAGTGCCAGAATGAGTGGGACGTGGCCCGCTCGGAGGAGGAAGTGGTCGCTGCTGCGTCCGCATGACCTCTGCCGCGCGGAGCACACCGGTTCATATAATTGGCGGCGGACTTGCCGGGTGTGAGGCGGCGTGGCAACTCGCCGAGCGCGGCGTACAGGTCGTCATTCACGAAATGCGCCCCACGCGCGAAACCCCTGCGCACAAAACGGATCGACTGGCTGAGCTGGTCTGCTCCAACACGTTCAAGAGCACCGAACTCTCCAACGCACACGGATTGCTCAAAGGTGAAATGCGTGTCTTCGGCAGTCTCATTCTCACGGCGGCCGACGAGGCGCGGGTGGCGGCGGGGTCGGCGCTGGCGGTCGATCGGGAGGTCTTTTCGGCCGGGGTACACGACCGGCTCATGGGGCACCCGAATGTCGAACTCGTTCGCGGCGAAGTGACGTCGCTGCCCTCGCCTGGAATCGTCGCCACCGGTCCGCTCACCTCCGACGCACTGGCCGAGGCGATTCGCCTGCGACTCGGCGTCGATCGCCTGGCCTTCTACGACGCCATCGCACCGATTATCGCCTGCGACTCCATCGACGAAACGATTGTCTTTCGCGCCTCGCGCTATGACAAGGAGACCATGGAGGGCGCGGCCGCAGAGGGCGCGTATCTCAACTGCCCGTTTACCCGCGACGAGTACGAAGCCTTCATCGACGCGTTAGGTTCGGCGGACCAGCATCAGGGACATGCGTTCGACGATGTCCCGTACTTCGACGGCTGCATGCCGGCCGAAGAAATGGTGAAGCGGGGAAGGGAGACGCTGCGCTTCGGACCCATGAAGCCGGTAGGACTCTCCGATCCGCGCACCGGCCGGCGCCCCTGGGCGGTGGCGCAACTGCGTATGGAAGATCGTGGTGGACGCATGTGGAACCTGGTCGGCTTTCAGACGCGTTTGCGCATTCCCGAGCAGCAGCGGGTGTTCCGACTCATTCCAGGCCTGGCCAACGCGGAGTTTTTTCGCTTTGGCTCCATTCATAGAAACTCGTACCTCAACTCGCCCGCTTCACTCACCCCGCATCTCTCGCTACGCGACGACCCCATGATGCTGTTCGCGGGTCAACTGACGGGTGTCGAGGGCTATACCGAGAGCTCGGCTACCGGGCTGCTGGCCGGCATTAATTTGCATCGGATGTTGGGAGGTCTCGAACCGGTGGTGCCTCCGCCTACCACCATGCTCGGCGCGCTCTACCGCTACCTGCGCGAGGCAGATCCGCGATACTTTCAGCCCATGAACGCCAACTTCGGGCTGGTGGAAGAGCTTCCCAACCCTCCGCGGGACAAGCGGGTGAAAAGGGAACGCATGGCCGAGCGCGCGTTAGGCGACCTGACGGCGTGGCGAACGGCGCACGGGCTCGATCTCGTAACGGTGTAATGTCTGCCGACGGAGATGCGGAGCGGGTGGTCCGTCCGTCGGAGCTCGGCGATTTCCTGATCCATCTCGAGAAGGAACGCGACGTGTCGCCCCACACGCTCAGTGCCTACGCGCGCGACCTCGACGCCTTCGTTGCCTACCTTGCATCACAACGCGGCACCGAGGCCTTCACGTGGGACGGCGTGGATCGGCTCACGATGCGCGGCTTTCTCGGGTTTCTCACCCGGCGGGGCCTGTCCAAGCGTTCCATCGCACGCGCCCTCTCCGCCCTGCGCACATTCTATCGCTTCCTGCAGCGCGAAGAAATAGTGGAATCGAATCCGGCGCGCGCGGTCGGCAGTCCCAAGTTGGACAAGTATCTGCCCGGTTACCTCGACCGCGCACAGATCGACCTGCTTTTTCAGGCCGCCGAGGCTCGGGCGTGGGAGAGCGGATTTCCCGACGTCCGCAATCTCGCCATTCTCGAGCTCTTCTACTCCACCGGTGTGCGCCTGTCGGAACTGCGAGGCATCAATCGGACCGATATCGACCTCGTCTCGCAGCAGGTCAAGGTGCGTGGCAAGGGTCGGAAGGAGCGCATTGTGCCGATCGGCGATCACGCCCAGCGCGCCCTGCGAAACTACGAAGCCAAACGGGACGACCTGCTGCGGACCGTTGTTCTCAAGGCCGACCGCGCCGCGTTCTTCCTGTCGCGCACCGGAAAGCGCATGAGTGTGCGAGGCATCCAGACCGTGGTGACCAGGTTTCTCGATCTCATAGACGAAGATGCCGGGTTGTCCACCCACTCGCTCCGCCACACCTTCGCCACCCATCTGCTTAATGCGGGCGCCGACTTGCGCGCGGTGCAGGAACTGCTCGGGCACGTGTCCATTTCCACCACCCAGATCTACACGCACACCTCGGTGGAACGCCTCAAGGCGGTCTATCAGAAGTCACATCCGCGCGCCTAACGCAGCGGTGATCCTGAAGCCGAAGCTGCCCTTGATTACGTGCGAGTCCCTGGACGTCGTGACCCACGTGACGGTGTAGGCGCCGGGAGCCGCCGTTCCCCGCAGGGACGCTGCGACCGATGTCTGTGACGCGTCCACAAAGGCGGGCGCGTGTAGCACCACCACCACGCCACGACTATCCTTGAGCATGAGGCGCGTCAGCTTGAGCTGCACCGGCTTGGTGAACCAGAGGGTGATTGCCGCCGGAGGGCCGCTGAGCGAGGTGTCCCGGGCGGGAGAGGAGCGCGTGAGGCGAGTATGCCGTAGCGCCGCATCGGCGCCCGACTTCGTGAACCAGTCGGCGGCGGGCGCGGCGTCTGAGGGGGCAGCGGCCATGAGCACGCTCCCCGCGCCCGCAAGCACGAGCACAAGCACAAGCCCAAGCAGGGCACGCAAGGTTCGGAACGCCGTCCTGCGCGGGTGGTAGTCTCGGTAAGCCATCCGAAGGAAAATACCCGTCGCCCCATCAGGCGGACAGTCGGGCGAGATGTCATTCGCTATCTTTCGCCCATGACATCCGCCTTCCCCGGCTTCCACGCCACGACGATCGTCGCCGTTCGGCGCGACGGAAAACTCGCCCTCGGTGGTGACGGGCAAGTCACCCAGGGCGATACGGTGATGAAGTCCAAGGCGCAAAAGGTGCGACCCCTGGCCGGCGGTCGCGTATTGGCCGGATTCGCCGGCGCCACCGCCGATGCGTTCACCCTCTTCGACAAGTTCGAGGAGAAGCTGGAGCGCTACACGGGCAACCTGCCGCGCGCTGCGGTCGAGCTAGCCAAAGAGTGGCGCAGCGACCGGGTGCTGCGCCGCCTCGAAGCGCTCCTGATCGTCGCCGACACCGCGAGCTGTTTCCTCCTCTCCGGCACCGGCGACGTGATCGAGCCAGATGACGGGTTGCTGGCCATCGGCTCCGGGGGGCCGTACGCGCTGGCAGCGGCGCGGGCGCTGGTCGCCCACACGACCCTCGCTCCTGCCGAGGTGGTGCGCAAGTCGCTGGAAATCGCCGCCGGTATCTGCATCTACACGAACCAGAACATCACGGTGCTCGAGCCGAGTGCCTAACGACATGGCGTCACCCCGTACGCAGCAGGCGCTGGCCCGCCTGGCCGACCTCACGCCTCGGCAAATCGTGGCCGAGCTGGACCGGTATATCGTCGGCCAGCACGACGCCAAAAAGTCGGTCGCCATCGCGCTCCGGAATCGCTGGCGCCGCCAGCGCGCCCCCGAGTCCATTCGCGACGAAATCTCGCCGAATAACATCATCCTCATCGGACCCACCGGCGTGGGCAAGACCGAGATTGCGCGGCGCTTGGCCAAACTCTCCGGTGCGCCCTTCGTCAAGGTCGAAGCCTCGAAGTTCACCGAGGTGGGCTACGTGGGGCGCGACGTGGAGGCAATGGTGCGTGACCTCGTGGAGAACGCCATCGCCATGGTACGCACCGAGCGCGAAGTCGAGGTCGAAGACCTCGCGCACGAGCGGGTAGACGAGCGCTTGCTCGATCTGCTGCTGCCGATACCAAACGACGCAAAACAATCGGCGGCGCCCGCGACTCCCGAAGCGCGCGACGCATCGGCGACCACCAACGTCTTCGTGGTCTCGGCCACCGGCACCGTGCAGCAGGAGTCCGACGCCACTGCCGCCCGCGAACGCTACCAGCGCACCCGCGATAAACTGCGCCAACTGCTGAGGGACGGGCAACTGGAAGGGCGTGACGTCGAAATCGAGGTCGCGCAGTCGGCATCTCCGATGTTCGATGTCATGACGCCGCAGGGCGTGCCCGAAGGAATGGAGTCGTTCAGCGAGATGCTGAAAGACATGCTCCCCAAACGCACCAAGAAGCGAAACGTGAAGGTGGCCGAGGCGCGCCGCATTTTGTCGGAGCAGGAGCTCGACAAGCTTATCGACAGAGACGATCTCATTGCCGATGCGCTCGACCGCGTCGAGAAGATGGGTATCATCTTTCTCGACGAAATCGACAAGATCGCCGGCGCCCGAGGGGAATCGATGGGCCCCGACGTGTCGCGCGAAGGGGTGCAGCGCGACCTGCTGCCCATCGTTGAGGGTTCCAACGTGCAGACCAAGTATGGCATGGTGAAGACCGATCATGTGCTGTTCGTGGCGGCCGGTGCGTTCCACGTCTCCAAGCCCAGCGACCTGATACCCGAACTGCAGGGTCGATTCCCCATTCGGGTAGAACTCAAGCCCCTCACCGAAGCCGACTTCGTGCGCATCATGACGGAGCCGGAGAACGCGCTCACCAAGCAGTACACGGCCCTCGTCGAAGCCGATGGCGCATCCCTCACCTTTCTCCCCGAGGGCGTAGCCGAAATCGCCCGCATTGCCGCGTTGGCCAACGCCCGAATGGAAAATATCGGCGCTCGGCGCCTGCACACCGTCATGACGACACTGCTGGAGGAGGTGCTCTACACCCTGCCCGATCGCGGAACGACCGCCGTCACGGTGGACAAGGCCATGGTCCAGGACCGCCTCAAGACCATCCTCGAGGACGAAGACCTGCGCAAGTACATCTTGTAGCGCTTTGGCCGGAATACGCATTGTAGCGCCGCACCTCGCTTCGCCGGCACCTGACGAGTCTCCTTTTCTCTTCGCCTAACACCCGTATGTCCCACCGCGACTTCCTCGCGATTCCGGATTTTTCGACAAATGAGTTGCTCGGCCTCTTCTCGCTGGCGGAGCAGATGCGGGCCGGCCGCTACGACAAAAAGCCGCTTGCCGGCAAGTCGCTTGCCATGATCTTCATGAAGTCATCGACGCGGACTCGCGTGTCATTCGAGGTCGGCACCTGGCAGTTAGGGGGAGCGGCATGGTTTCTCTCGCCCCGCGATGTGCAGATTGGGCGCGGTGAGCCCATAGGGGACACGGCCAAGGTGCTGTCGCGTTACGTAGACGGCATCATGATCCGCACCTTTGCCCACGACGACGTGGTGGCATTGGCCCGCGATGCCACGGTTCCCGTGATTAATGGGCTGACCGATTTTCTCCATCCGTGCCAGATCTTGGCCGACATCCTTACCATTCGGCAGCACCTGGGGTCGCACGAGCAACAGGTGGTCGCGTGGGTGGGTGATGGCAACAACATGGCCAACTCGTGGATCCACGCGGCCTACCGCCTGGGCTTCGAATTGCGCCTCGCCTGCCCCGAGGGCTACGAGCCCGACGCCCAACTGCTCGCCCAGGCACAAGCGGTCGCGCCGGTGCATCTCATGCGCGACCCAAAGCAGGCCGTGCAGGGGGCGCATGTCGTCACCACCGACGTCTGGGCGTCCATGGGCCAGGAGGAGGAGCAGAGCACGCGCGAGCGCGCCTTCGTCGGCTTCACCGTGGACGCCGCCCTCATGGGTCTGGCCCAGCCGAACGCCATCTTCCTGCACTGCCTGCCGGCGCATCGGGGCGAGGAGGTGAGCGCCGAGGTCATCGACGGTCCGCAGAGCCGTGTCTGGGACGAGGCCGAGAACCGGTTGCATATCCAGAAGGCCATCATGGCGGCTATCATGGGTGGAGAGCCGATCTAGCCCGCACCGCTTCGCCCCTGCATATTTCGGCGCGTTCCCTGCCATTTCGACACGAACCGATTCCGTCCGATCTCAGGACCTCCAAATATGGACCAGAGCACTGGTGCGCCCCTCAAGCGCACGCCATTTCACGACCTGCACGTTGCCCTCGGCGCCAAAATGGTCCCGTTTGCCGGCTACGAGATGCCGGTACAGTATCCCGCCGGGATCACGGCCGAACACAAGGCCGTACGGGAGCGGTGCGGGTTGTTCGACGTGTCGCACATGGGGGAGTTTTTGGTGCGCGGCCCGGGGGCGGTGGACTTCGTCAACGCGGTCACGACCAACAACGTGACCGCCCTCGCCGAGGGGCAGGTGCAGTACTCCGGCATTCTCAATGATCGTGGCACCTTCGAGGACGACTGCCTGGTGTATCGGGAGCCAAATGGCATTCTGATGGTGGTGAACGCGTCCAACGCCGAGAAGGATTTTGCGCATCTGTCGGAGCATTTGTCGCGCTTCGACTGCACGCTCGAGGATATCAGTGACAGCATCGCCCTCTTGGCCCTGCAGGGCCCACTGGCCAAACACGTGTTGCAGCCGCTCACCGACGTGGACCTCTCGGCGCTCAAGTACTATCACTTCGCGATGGGACGCGTGTCCACAGCGCCTAACGTGTACGTGTCGCGCACCGGCTACACCGGAGAAGACGGCTTCGAACTCTATTTTCACCCATCGCAGGCGACCGACGTGTGGAGTGCGCTCGTGGGAGATGGGCGCGTTATCCCCACCGGATTGGGATGCCGCGACTCGTTGCGGCTGGAGATGGGGATGGCCCTCTACGGCCAAGACATCGACGATACCGTCACGCCGCTGGAGGCCAATCTCGGCTGGATCGTAAAGCTGCAGAAGGGAGACTTCGTGGGCCGCGACGCGCTCGTGCAGCAGAAGGAGGCTGGCGTTTCACGCAAACTCGTGGGATTCACCTTCTCCGACCGGGCCATTCCGCGGCATGGGTATCCCGTGTTCTTCGAGGGTGAGCCAAGCGGCGTGGTGTGCAGCGGTGCCATGAGTCCCACGCTGGGCGTGCCGATTGGCACCTGCTATCTGCCGGCGGCAGGTGCCGCCGACGGCACCGTGTTCGAGGTTGAGATTCGGGGCAAGCGGATCGCGGCGACGGTCGTCAAGCCGCCGTTCTACAAACACGCGTCGCACCTCTAAAGCGCGCGTGCAACCGTACACGACATGGACCGCACGTGGGCCGATGGCGGGCTGATGCGCATCGCGATACTGACCGTGTCCGACGCCGGCGCGCGGGGTGAGCGGGCCGATACCTCGGGCGATGCCATTGCCGAGTGGGCGTCGATGGGTGGCATGCAGCTCACGGAGCGGCGTTTGGTGCCGGACGATACGGTGGAGATCGTCCGTGCGCTGCTGGCCTGGTGCGATGGCGACGTGGCCGACGTGGTCTTCACCACCGGCGGCACCGGGCTGTCACCACGAGACAACACACCCGAAGCAACCCGCGCAGTGCTCGATCGGGAGGCGCCGGGGCTGTCCGAGCGTATGCGGGTGCTGGAGTTGGAGCGCTTTCCGCGCGCCGCCCTCTCGCGCGGAATTGCCGGATCGAGGGCGCAGACGCTGGTGGTGAATCTTCCCGGCTCCCCCAAGGGTGTGAAGGACGGCCTATACGCGCTGGCCCCGGTGCTGGCGCACGCGGTGGCCATTGTACGCAACACCGCCACCGATCACTCGTCGGGCAGGGCGAAGCGCGCATGACCGTGCTCATCACGCTCACCGACGTGGAGCCCGCCGTGCGGCTCAACGCCGCGCTCGAGAGGGGCGGGGTGGAAACAGCGGTGGTCTCGCCACTAGACGACATGCGGGCGGCCATCCGGCGTGCGAAGCCCGAGGTGGCGGTGATCACTGGTGGACTGCTCGATCCCCAGCACCTGCAGGTGGTGCGCGAACTGTTATGGGACGACGTGGCCGTGGTGGGATTCGCCGACGTGCGCGACCCCGTCATCGATGGTCGGCTGCGGAGCGTTGGGTACGTCGAAGTCTACGGCAAGCCGGTGGTAGATGAGGAGGTCGCCGCCGGTGTACGGCGCATTCTCGAACGTCAGCGATTGGCCCGCGTTACCGGATTGTTTGGTGAATCGGAGGCGGTGCGCGAAGTGCTGGTGCAGGTGGCGAACATCGCCCCGGTCAGCAGCACCGTCCTGCTCGAGGGCGAGAGCGGGACCGGCAAGGAACTCGTGGCGCGCGCCATTCACCAACTCAGTCCACGTCGCAACAAGGCATTTATCGCCGTGAACGTGGGGGCGCTGCCCGAGTCGTTGCTGGAGAGCGAACTGTTCGGCCACGAGAAGGGCGCGTTCACCGGCGCCGCCGAGCGACGACTGGGGCGATTCGAACTCGCGCACGGGGGTACGATTTTTCTCGATGAGATTGGCGAGATTTCGAACGCGGTTCAGGTAAAGCTTCTGCGGGTGCTGGAGCAACGCGAGGTGACGCGGGTGGGCGGAACCGTGACTATTCCGGTGGACGTGCGCGTAGTGGCGGCGACCAACGCTCCCCTGCGCGATGCTGTGGAGCGCGGCGAGTTCCGGGCCGACCTGTTCTATAGACTGAATGTGCTGCGCATGTATCTCCCGCCGCTTCGCGAGCGCAAGGGCGACATTCCGGTGCTGGTGCGGCGCTTCGTGAAGGAGTTCACCAAGCAGCACGATCGTCCGTTTCACGGCATCAGCGCCGAGGCGCTGCAGTTGTTGGTGGACTATGCGTGGCCGGGGAATGTGCGCGAGCTTCGCAACCTGGTGGAGAGCATGGTGGTGCTGGCGCCCGGGCGTGAAGTGGGGCGCGACGACATTCCGCCGCAGATTCGCTCAGGTGGCTCGCGTCTCCTTCCGGTGCCCATCGGGCCGCTGGTGCGCGGCCACGCCGGGGCCGATGGACGGGAGCTTGAGTTCATTCTTCGCAATTTGGTAGAGCTCAAATTGCAAGTCGAGGAGTTGCGCCGACGGGTAGACGAGGCCAGTCAGCATGCACCGAATAACTGGATCGGTGATGGGCGATCGGGCGCGGGACCAGCGGGAGTGGTGGGCGGCATCGAGCCGATGGTGCAAATCCCGATTGAGCATGTGGTAACGTTGCGTGCCGGGATGACGATGGCCGACATTGAGCGCGCCGCCATCGAGGCCGCGTTACGGGATAGCCGGGGCAACCGGAGGAAGGCCGCCGAGGTGCTGCAGATTGGGGAGCGGACGTTGTATCGGAAGCTTCGCGAGTACCACATTCCGATGACCGATGGGACCGATGGCGAGGACCCGAGCGAGTGACGCGTGTAGCGGGAGATCGCGCATTCGTGCGAATTGGGAGGCCGTTGATACGCCGCTCATTTGTTACCGATGTGGCAAGAGCTGTCCTTTCTTGACAGTCGGCTATTCGACAGATATAACAGAGGCGGGGGTTCATGTTAGCGGGTGACTGATTCTTGACAGCGCACCACTCGTATTTCATTTCGGATGCGAGACAGCCATCGGGGCCCGTAGCCCCTATCTGGAGGACGATGAGTCCGCAGCCCCTTTCTGGAGGACGATGAGTCCTCAGCCCCAGTCGTCGCCCCTGATCGCCGGAAGTGTCCTCCCGATCAAGCGGGCGGAGGAGCTACTTTCGACACTCCCGGGAGTGATAGCCGCCCGGATTATCGCGAATGAAAGCGGGGCCGTGGACGAAATCCACGTTCTGACGACGGCCGAGATCACGCCGAAACAGACCGTGCGGAACATCGAGAGTGCGTTGATTGCGCACTTGGGTATGCGCGTGGACCATCGGAAGATATCGGTGGCCACCAGCTTGGATATGCGCCGAGTCGGTGGCGGTCGTGGCGAGGAGAGCGCCGCCGCCGCCCCTCTCTCTGTGCCCCCCGTGGTAGTCGCGCCGCCGCAGGCAGAAGCGTTGCCGCAGCGGCCGTTTTACTTTGAGGATGTCGAGGTGCGACGGTCACGAGCCACCGGGATAACGTGTCGCGTTACCCTAAGCAAAGGTGAGAAGTCTTTCGTTGGCGAGGCCGAGGGGATGGAGAACGAGCGATCGCGGATCGAGTTGGCCGCGCGGGCCGCGTTGCGCGCGATAGCCGAGGGGGAGCCTGGGACTCGGCCCTTTGATTTAGGCGGGGCGAAGTTGATTGAGGCGTTCGACCGTGCGTTTGTGTTCGTGGGTGTTACGGCGCAGCAAACGCGGGAGAGCGTGTTGCTGACGGGGAGCTGCGAGGTGAAGGACAGCCCCGAGACGGCGAGTGTGCTTGCGGTGCTAGATGCTACGAACCGTTGGTTGACGCGCCGGGATGGCCGGGGCGTGGCGGCCTAACGAGTAACGACGGACTTTCGGATTTCGAGGGATAGAGCACGCGACCTACCGAAAAATAGAGGCCCCCGTTCCCGTGAGAGCGAAGTAGAGCGGGAACACCAGTAGTCCGAGCGGAGCCAACCTGAAGAACCGCATATTCAGCGTAAGCTGGTATGACGCTTTATGGGAGGTGACGCATATGGGCATAATCCAAGCAGTACTCGCCGCAGTTTCGAGTTGGATTTCCTGGACATAAGCGGGGGCGGGGGCCCCCTACTTCTCTTGCCTCAAACGCTGTGAACCTCTTTGTACGAATGGCAAATTTAGCGAGAGTCGGCGCGCCTTTGGCTCGCCAACTCTCGCGTTTGTCTTTCGCGAAAATCTAAAGACATGGAGCCGACGAAGAGACTCCAGCCTCGCCCGTGGCGAGGACTAGCTGATCGAGGGAACTCCGCGAAAACTGGAGCTTCCCCTGATTCCGGAGTGAAGTTCGTGGTCGCTTCGGTCGCGCTCCTTTCTGCGGGAGTATTTGCGTGGCTCTGGAGAGGGACAGAAGCACCAGATCCAGAGACGGCCATGATTGGAATCGTCTTGGCCAGTTTGGGAGCTCTCGCCGACATTTTTGCGCACCATCATCGGAGGGGCGCCAACGGCTCAATCGCGTTAATTCCCTTCGCTGCATGCGTACTTGTAGAACCAAACGCTTGGAGCGTCCTTTGGGTAATTGCAGCAGGCGCTGTGGTACAGTTTGCGCATCGAAGAGACGTTCAGAAGTCGGTTTTCAATGTCTCGCAAATGGTGTTCGGCTTGTCCGTTGGAATCGTTTGCTTTCGAGCTGTCGGAGGCCAGTCCATCTGGTTGTTGAAGGGACAAAGCTTCGTTCCGAGCCTGGCTGCTGCCATCGTTCCGGCGTTCGCTCTTACCGTCGCGGCGTTTCTCGTTAACTCGGTGTGCGTAAGTACGGTCTTGGCCGTGTCCCAAGCTCAGCCGTTTGGAAAGTTGTGGAGGTCGACTACATTCGCGAGTGCACCCTATCAGCCGCTGACCGTCTTGATTGTCTTCTACCTAGCGTGGTTGAGCACGAACTTGGGTGCCTTCGGGACCGCTGGAATGATCGTCCCAATGCTGGCCGTTCGGCAGCTTTATCGCACGACTACTGAGTTGACGAATGTCACCGAGGAGCTTCTAGATCTGATGGTCGCCGCGATTGAAGCTCGCGATCCCTACACGTCCGGACATTCAAAGCGAGTAGCGGAGGCATCTCGAATAATCGCAACCTCAATGGGGCTCACGCCCGCACAGATCGAACGAATCGGAGTCGCCGCACTTCTTCACGACGTTGGAAAGATCGACGAAAACTTCGCACCCATTCTCGCGAAGCAGGGTCGACTGACGCCGGAAGAGTGGGAGATAATGAAACGACATCCGATCCGCGGATCGGAGCTTGTCGGGATGCTCTCCAGTTTGCGAGACGTCGTTTCGCCCGTTAGGCATCACCACGAGAACTGGGACGGCACGGGCTATCCAGACGGAGTTAAGGGAGAGCAGATTCCACTTGCTTCGCGAATAATAATGTTCGCTGATACTCTAGATGCAATTACCACGGATCGTCCGTACCGAAAGGCACTGGGCGTCGAGGATGCGCGTCGGGAATTCGTAAAGTTCCGTGGAAGGCAGTTTGATCCATTCATATGCGATCGAGTTGTATCCGAGGAGGTATGGAGTAGACTGTACCAGTCCATCGAAGACAAGCGAATTCTGGATGTCGCGAACGGAACTACGGTACGCACGCTGGCTTCCTAGTGGCGAAGTGGAGTTGACCCGATTTCGTGGACGCCTTATTTACCCGAATTTCGGGGTGGAGGTGGTTCATGAAAGTCAACAAGCAGGCAGGATCAGTCGGACGGCGTGCGCGGCGTGAATTCAGGGCCGAAGCGGTGCGGATGGTCGCCGAGCGTCGAGCCGTGGGCGTGGGTCTGACGCCGGTGGGGCGCGAGCTGGATGTGCGACCGGAGCAACGGCGGGCATGGGCCCGGCTGGCGCGCGACGTGGGCAACGATTCGCGCATGGCGGGGGAGACGGTCGAGCAGGAGAATCGACGTCTTCGCCGCGAGGTGGCGGTGCTGCGCCGGGAGCAGGCCTTCGCAAAAAAAGTGTTGCGCTTTGTCGCGGACGACGTGCCGCGTCCCGTGGCCGGGCTGCACGTCGAGGACCTGACCCAATACTGTTCGGTTAGAGTATTTTACGCCATATTGCGCTCACCCTCTTTCAGGAGCGAGTCATGGCGCGAACCAAAGCGGTACTGGGAGCAGGCGCACGTTTAAGCGACTATCTGAGCGCCAGCTTGCTGGCCCGGGTCTACCCGGCAGCGCTGATCGGCGAGATACTCGACGAGCATGGCTGCAACAGTAAACGTATGCGCAGCTTGCCCGCCGTGCCCGGCACCTATTTCTGCATGGCCCTCAGCCTGTACCCCGAAGCGGCGTATGAACAGGTCTTTGCCGTCGTCGCCCAAGGCTTGTCCTGGATGCAGGGGCACGAGTCGGAAGTGACGATCGCCAAGTCCTCCATCAGCGAAATGCGCGGCAAGATTGGCTCTGCGCCGTTGCAGAGTTTGGTGACGCGCGCCTGCCTCCCGCTGGCCGATGCACAACACCATCCCGATGCCTTCTATGCCGAGCTGCGCCTGGTGGCCCTAGACGGGAGCAACATAGAGGTGCCGGATGAGCCGGACAACGTCAAGGCCTTTGGCTACCCCGGCAGCCGTACCGGCCAAGCCGGCTACCCACAAGCCAAGTGCGCGGTCCTCGTCGAGTGCGCCAGCCACGCCATCCTCGCCGCCAATCTGGGGGCGTATCGGGA
>ENA-ORBV01008160-ORBV01008160.1-microbial-mat-metagenome-genome-assembly--contig:-NODE-8160-length-17720-cov-6.614238_pt1 | contig 17720 bp, 16 predicted proteins | sample MGYA00237777_ERZ505514 | MGnify/ENA primary metagenome ERZ505514 (study PRJEB26160, sample SAMN06269048) | microbial mat metagenome | isolation source: Oligotrophic lake microbial mat | place...
CACCGCCACTTGCCGCCAATCGCCGCCCCCGTTTCCCCGCGGACGCAGCGCACCGTCCTGCTGCTGTCGTTCGCGACCTTCTCCAGCATGGTGGCGCAGCGTATCTGCGACGCGATGTTGCCCGAGCTGGCGCGTGCCTTCGACACCGGACTGGCGCAGGCCGCACAAGTGGTATCGCTGTTCGCGGTGGCCTATGGCGTGGCGCAGCTGGTCTACGGCCCGCTGGGCGACCGGCTGGGCAAGTTCCGCATCGTGGCCTGGGCCACGCTGGGCTGCGGCGTCGGCAGCGTGCTGGCAGCGCTGGCCGGTAACCTGAACGCACTGGTGCTGGCGCGCATGGCCACCGCACTGGCCGCGGCGGGGGTGATACCGCTGGCGCTGGCCTGGATCGGCGACAACGTGCCCCATGAGCAACTGCAGGAAACCATTGCCCGGGTCGGACTGGGCACGACATTGGGCATCGGCGTGGGGCAATTGGTGGGCGGCCTGCTCACGCAGACGCTGGGCTGGCGCTGGGCCTTCGTCTTTCTGGCCCTGCTGTTCGGCCTGGTCGGCGCCCTGCTGCTGGCGGACTGGCGGCGCCAGCGCGGCGCGGCGCCAGCATCGCAGCCCGAACCGGCAGGTTCGGCGGGCAACTCGTTTTTCGCGCAAACCCTGCCCATCCTTACCGGCCGCTGGTCACGGGTCGTGCTGCTGATCGCATTCGCCGAAGGCGCGGCTGGTTTCGGCGTGCTGGCGATGTGGGCTTCGCACCTGCAGCGCGGCATCGGCATGTCGATGTCGGGATCAGGCGCGGTCGTGGCCTTGTTCGGCCTCGGCGGCATGGCCTATATGGCCAGCGCGCGGCGGCTGATCCCGAAGTTGGGCCAGCACGGGCTCAGTCAGGCCGGCGGCATGCTGATGGGGCTGTGCGCCCTGGTCGTGGCGTTCTCACCGGTGTGGCCACCCATCGCTGCGGCAAGCCTGCTGGCCGGTTTCGGCTTTTTCATGTTCCACAACACGATGCAGGCCAATGCGACCCAGATGGCACCGGGCGCGCGCGGCACCGCGGTGTCGCTGTTTTCGGCCTCCCTGTTCATGGGCCAGTCCGCCGGCGCCCTGCTGGCGGCCAACCTGATCGCCTGGATCGGTTCCCGAGCGGTCGTGACTATCGGCGGCGTCGTGATGATCCTGCTCGGCCTGGGCTTGGGCGCGGCCTTGCGCCGGCAGCAGCGGCTGGCCGCGGGCAGCTGACGCAGGCTCCAACCGCTGGAGACCCGCGCCATGGGACGGCCGGGTCGCGCGCGCAAGCAGCACCGGGGCGTCCGCGCGCACGCCACAATCGGGCTTGTCGTCCTGCCGGAGCCACCACCATGCCTGCCTCCCACATGCACCCGCCCGAACTGCAGGTCAGTACATGGCTCAACACACCCGAGCCGCTGAGCCTGGCCGCGCTGCGCGGGCAGGTGGTGGTGCTGCATGCGTTCCAGATGTTGTGCCCTGGCTGTGTCGCGCACGGACTACCGCAGGCCAAGCGGTTGACGCAGGTATTCGCCGGCCGGGAACTTGTCGTGATCGGCCTGCACACCGTGTTCGAACACCATGCGGTGATGACGCCGGCCGCGCTGCGGGTGTTCCTGCATGAATACCGCATCGGTTTTCCGGTCGGCATCGACATGCCGGGCGAGCCCGGCTCTTTGCCGCGCACCATGCAGGCCTACCAGATGGAAGGCACGCCGACGCTGCTGGTGTTCGACCGGCAGGGGCATCTGCAGCTCAACCAGCTGGGCCAGATCGACGACATGGCGCTGGGCGGGCTGATCGGCGAATTGCTGCAGCAGTCGGCCTGAGCGGCCCCCAGCCCTGGCTTCGCCAGGTCGCCCGAGGGGGTGCGCGGAAACTTGGGGCGGCCCGGGGTTTCCTTGTGGGCGCGTTGCCCGAACCGCGTTGCCGAACGTGTCAGCCGCCCAACACCGACTGGGCCACGCCTACGTACAGCGGGATACCGAACAGGATGTTGAACGGGAAGGTCAGGCCCAGCGACATGCCGATGAACAGCGATGGGTTGGCCTCGGGAATCGCGTGTCGAACCACCGCCGGCACCGCGATGTACGACGCACTGGCCGCCAGCACCATCAGCAGGCCGCCGTCGCCGGCCGACAGGCCGAACACCATGGCAAGCGCCAGCGCCATGGCCGCGTGCACCAAGGGTCCGGCGATGGCGTAGACCAGCACGATGGCCGATTTGCCGCGCAACCCACCCATGTTGCGCGCCGCCGAAAGGCCCATGTCGAGCAGGAAAAACGCCAGCATGCCCTTGAACAGGTCGACCGCAAACGGCTGCAGCGCCTTTTGCCCGGATTCACCGGCGAACAGGCCCACCAGCATCGCGCCGAGCAGCAGCAACTGTGCGCCGTCGGTCAGCGATTCATGCAGGATCCGGCCCAGCGGCTGGCTGGTGCCACCGCCCGACGCCTGCTGGCGCACCCGATTGGCCAGCACCACGGCCATGATGATGGCCGGCGACTCCATCAAGGCCATGGCCGCTGCCATGTGGCCGCCGAATGCGATACCGTGGTTGTCCAGGTATTGCACGGCGGTGATGAAGGTCACCGCGCTGACCGAGCCGTAGGTCGCCGCGATCGCCGCGGCATCGAAACCACTCAGAAAACGCCGCAGCAGCAGGTAACCCAGCGCCGGCACCAGCGCGGCCAGGAACAGGGCGCACAGCAGGCTGGTCACGACTTCGCGCGACAGGCCCGAAGCCGCCAGCGCAAATCCGCCCTTGAGCCCGAGCGCCATCAGCAGGTACAAGGACAGGAAGCGCGCGATCGGCTGCGGAATCTCCAGGTTCGATCGCAGCAGCCCGGCAGCAAGGCCGAACACGAAGAACAGGATGGCGGGGTCTCGGAAGTTATCCATGCAAAGGCGACGCGCGGCTCAGGCGGCAATGGGTTGTTCGGCGAATGGTCGGCGGATGCGCAGCAGCAAAACCGGCGCAACCGCAACTGCCGCGCCGGGAATTGTCGCCGCAGCGCGATTGCCCCCTGCCGCCAGGGGCGAGCGCTTTGCGCTAACGACGGCGCAGCCGGTGCAACGTGACCTCGGGCAGGCAGTTGAGCCTTACGTCGACCACCGACGCGCCACACCCGACCGACGTGTAGCCGGCCAAGTTGCGGTAACGCCAGGCACCCCGCACGAAGGCGCGCGGCGCAGGCGTCTCGGTCAGCACGGGAATACCGCCGGGCAGGCAGATCTGGCCGCCATGGGTATGGCCACTGAGCATCAGCTGCACACCCGCGTTTTCGGCCAGCCGGTACGGCTCCGGCGTATGCGACAACAACACCACGCAGGTCTGCGGCGCCACGCCGACCAGCGCCTTGCGCAGGTCATGGGTGCGAAAAAAATGGGCGTCGTCGATACCGGCCAGCGCGATGGTTTCGGCACCGCGGCGCAGCGGCACGGCCTCGTTCATCAGCACCGGGAAACCGCGCGCCTCCATGCCCGGCACCATGCGCAGCGTGTCATGGTTGCCCAGCACCGCGTGCACCTGCCCGCCCAGGTGCGGCCGCAAGGCCTGCAGCGCGTCGAGCACGCCCTGGTAGGGCCCGTACCCGTGAAAGCGGAAGTCGCCGGTCAACACGCAGGCATCGAACACCAGATCCTGCACCCGCGCGATCAGGTGGCGCTGGAACTCCAGATCCATATCCAGGTGCGGGTCGCTGATATGCAGCAGCGTGAATCCATCGAACGCCGTTGGCAGGCCATCCAGCCATACTTCGTTGTGCTGCAACTGGATGTTGAGCAGGTTACGCCGGCCGCGGCCGCGCAGGCCGCTGAGCGAGAGCCCGGCGTGGATCAGCCGATGCGACAGGCGCGGCTTGGGCGGTCGGCGTCCCTCGCGTTGCAGCCGCTGAACGACGAGGTCGCGCCCGATGCGACGGGCCAGAGCCTCGAGCGCCTCGCGTTCGGTCGGTGTGCAGTCGGACAATTGCATCGCCAGGCGACGGGATTATGGAAGCCCCTGCATTCGGGCTGCGCAACATGCGAGCGCGCAGGCCGACGCATGTGGATCACAGGTGCCACCATTGTGGCCGCTGCCGCGCCTGCGCGGTAAACCGTTGAAGCGAGCAGTCAACGGAACACGACCGTCTTGTGGCCGTCGAGCAAGATGCGATGCTCCGCATGCCACTTGACGGCGCGCGCCAGCACCGCGCTCTCGGTGTCGCGGCCCAGCGCGGTCAACGACGCCACGTCCATGCCGTGGTTGGCGCGGGCCACGTCCTGCTCGATGATCGGACCCTCGTCGAGATCGCCGGTCACGTAGTGCGCGGTGGCGCCGATCAGCTTGACGCCGCGATCGTGCGCCTGCTGGTAGGGCCGCGCGCCCTTGAAGCTGGGCAGGAAGGAGTGATGGATATTGATGGCACGGCCCGACAACTTGCGGCACAGGTCGTCCGACAGCACCTGCATGTAACGCGCCAGCACCAGCAGCTCACCACCTTCGGACTCGAACAGGTCGAGCAGCTTGGCCTCGGCCGCCGCCTTGGTCTCGGCCTTGACCGGGACGTGGTGGAACGGAATGTTGTAACTCGCCGCCAACTGGTAGAAGTCGCGGTGGTTGGACACGATGGCCCGCACATCGATCGGCAGCAGGCCCGAACGCACCCGGAACAGCAGGTCGTGCAGGCAGTGCCCGTGCTGAGAGACCATGATGACGGTGGGAATCGGCCGCGCCGACTCGTGGAAACGGGCCTTGATGCCGAACTCTGTCGCCAGCGGCGCGAAACTCTGCTGCATCTGGGCCGTCGTGCTGGCGTCAACCTTGGGCAGCTCGAAACACACGCGCATGAAAAATACACCCGTCACCGCGTCGTCGAATTGCGCCGCCTCCACGATGTTGCCGCCCTGGGCCAGCAAGAAGCCACTGACGGCGTGCACGATGCCGGGACGGTCGGGGCAGGAAAGCGTAAGTATCAGGCGCATGGAATAGATCCGTTGAAGGGGCAGTCGCCGCACCCAGCGAGTCCGGATGCGGCGCCATTTGCGCGGTAGTCTATGTCGGAGCCTGTCCGGGTCGTATGCCGATTGCGACCGGAAATAGGCTTGCCGCGCCGTCCCGCACGTGCGGCACCAGGCCAACGGCCACCACGATGGGCCACCGGACGGGCGTATATGATGATCGCCTGTGTCATCCGCCACCGGCCCGCTCGGCCGGCACACGCACATGCGCCGAACACGGGGCCCGCTCCAACGCCCGACATGAGGTTGCCTTTTGTTTTCCGGCCCAAGCTGGTCGACGCGTTGTCGGGTTACCGGCGCGACATGCTCACACGCGACATCGCGGCCGGCGTCACCGTGGGCGTGGTCGCGCTGCCACTGGCCATGGCCTTCGCGATCGCCAGCGGCCTCAAACCCGAGGCGGGCCTGTTCACCGCCATCGTGGCTGGTTTCCTGATCTCGGTGCTCGGCGGCAGCCGGGTGCAGATCGGCGGTCCGGCCGGTGCCTTCATCGTCATTGTCTACGGCATCGTCGAGCGTTACGGCGTGGCCAACCTGATCATCGCCACCGCCATGTCGGGCGTGATGTTGTTCCTGCTCGGACTGTTCCGGCTCGGCGTGCTGGTGCGCTTCATCCCGGTCGCGGTCGTGATCGGTTTCACCAACGGCATCGCGGTGCTGATCGCGCTCTCGCAGGTCAAGGACTTCTTCGGGCTGCAGGTGGACAAGGTGCCGGCGGACCTGTTCGGCATGGTGACGGCGTTGTGGGGCGCCGCGTCCAGTGCCAACCCGCTGGCAGTGCTGGTGGCAGGCCTGTCGCTGGCGCTGATCCTGGTGTGGGAACGTTTGCGCAGCGGCTGGGCGCATGGCTCGCGCTGGCTGGCGCGGCTCGCCGTGCTGCCCGGCACCATCGTGGCCCTGGTACTGGCGGCGCTCGCGGTATCCCTGTTCGGCCTTCCGGTGGAGACGATCAACAGCCGTTTCGGCGGCATCCCGGCCAGCCTGCCGGCCTTCACGCTGCCCGAATTCGAATGGTCGACGGTGCGTTTCCTGCTGGTGCCAGCGTCCACGCTGGCCCTGCTCGGTGCGATCGAGTCACTGCTGTGCGCCCGGGTCGCTGACAACTTCACGCGCGATCGGCACGACCCGAACCAGGAACTGATGGCCCAAGGCGTGGCCAACTTCGTGACGCCCTTCCTGGGCGGCATGCCGGCCACCGGAACGATTGCGCGCACCGTCACCAACATCAAGAGCGGCGCCACGTCGCCGGTCTCCGGCATCGTGCACGCGGCCACGCTGCTGGCCATCGTGCTGGTGGCCGCGCCGCTGGCTGGCACGATCCCGCTGGCCTGTCTGTCGGCGATCCTGCTGTATGTGGCCTGGAACATGGGCCAGTGGAAGGAGTTTGCACAGTTGCGCAACTTCCGCATGCCGTACCGCGTCACTCTGCTGGCGGTGTTCACGCTGACCGTGGTGCTCGACCTGACGGTGGCGGTCGAGGTCGGGCTGGTGGTGGCCTGCATCACCTTCATCTACCGCATCTCCAGCCTGTCGCGCAGCGAGCGCCTGGACGGGCAGCAACATGGCGAGCTGGCGCGCGCAGGCGATGGCGTGCAGGCCCACCGGATGTATGGCGCCTTGTTCTTCGGAGCGGTGAAACTGGTGGAAGACATTGCGCTGCGGCTGCCGCGGCAGGCGCTGGTGCTCGATCTCAAGAACCTGATCTACGTCGATTCCACCGGCATCGACGCCCTGCTCGACCTCTCGCGCCGCTGCACCGACGCCCAGGTGCGGCTGGTGGTCTGCGGCCTGGCCCACCAGCCCCGGGAGATCGCGCAGCGCAGTGGCTGGCTGGCCACGATCCCGACCCAGGACCTGTACCCAGACCTGGCCGCGGCGCTGGCGTCGATCGATCCGGCCCGCCAGGACGGTTGAGACCTGGCCCGATCAGCCGCAGGTCAATCGCGCGTACCGCCCGTGCCGCGGCGCGCCGGCGTCACCACCGATAGCCGCTCGCTCACCGCCCGTTCGAGCAACCTGCGCCCTGGGCGGCCGAGGTGAAAACCCTGCACATGGTCCACGCCCAGTTCGCGCAGTGCGTCCAGCGTGGCGGCATCCTCGACACATTCGGCCACCGTCGTCTTGTTCATGCTGCGCGCGATCTTGATCAGCGAGGCCACGACAAGTTGGCTGCTGGGGTCGGACGTGAGGTCGCGGATGAAGCTGCCGTCGATCTTGATGCCATCGACCTCGAGCAGCTTGAGGTGCACGAACGAGCTGAAGCCGCTGCCGAAATCGTCCAGGTGCACCGCGCAACCCACGCTACGCAGCGCGGCAATCCTCGGGCGCGCTGCCATCAGGTTGCCCAAGGCCGCGGTTTCCGTCAATTCGATGTGCAGGCGTCGCGGATCGACATCGCTGCGCTGCAGCGCCTCGCGCAGGAATGCCACGAAGTCTGGGTCTTCCAGCGAACGCGCCGACAGGTTGGCCGCGATACAAACCGCCGGCGCGCTTTGCGCCAGTTTGTCGATACAGGCCTGGAATACCCAGCGGTCGATCTGGCGGATCTTGCCGCTGCGCTCGGCATACGGCACGAACTCGGTGGGCCCGATCAGCTGTGACGCGTCGTCCTCGTCGACCATGCGCACCAGCGCTTCGTAGTAGACGATGCCCAGGTCGGACACCCGGTGCACCGGCTGGAAATGGAGCCGCAGGCGGTGGTCGCGCAGCGCGCCATGGATACGCCCGTTCCAGTTCACCCGCTCGAACTCGGCCTGCGATTGCGCGGAGTCGTCCTGGTAACGGCAAAAACCGTTCTTGCCGCCGAGCTTGGCCTGGTGCATGGCCTGATCGGCGCAGGCCACGAGCTGATCAGCACCACCCGCGTCGCTGGGGTACATCGCCACGCCGATGCTGCAACCGACGCGGACCCGGTGCTCGTCCAGATCGAAACGCAAAGCCGAGATCGACTGCACCAGCCGACCCGCCAGGCTTGCGGCGTGTTCGGCGTCGTTGCCCGGTACGATGACGGCGAATTCGTCGCCGCCCATGCGCGCCACCTGCTGGTCGGGCTGCACCAGCGCGGACAAGGCGCGCGCCACCATCAGCAGGATCTGATCGCCGCCCCAATGGCCGGTCATGTCGTTGGCATGCTTGAAATCGTCCAGGTCGATGAAGAGCAACGACAAGCCGGAGCCGGACGCCTCCGCCCGGCCGATGCCGGCATGTAATGCGTCGAACAGACCGCGGCGGTTGAGCAAGTCGGTCAACGGGTCGAGCAGCGCCAGCCGGGCCCGCTGCTGGGTCTGCCGATCGAGCGTGATGTCCTGGTGCAACCAGACGCAGCCGCCACCGTCCTGGACACCGTCGCTCACCGGGTGCATGCGCTGCGAAACCAGCCGACCGTCGGCGAACACCACCTCCCCTTCAGCCAGCGGCGGCTGGTCGGGCGACGCCTGCAGCATGTCCACCAGCGCCACGCTGCCCGCATCGACCTGATGGCGCAGCGCCGGAAGAATCTGCGCCATGTCGGTTCCGGTCGCCACCGGGCCGAGCGACCAGATCTGGGAAAACATGGCATTGGCATAGATCACGCGCTGCCGCGCATCGACAAACAGGATGCCGCTGCGCAGCGCGCCCAGCAACGTCGTCAGGCGGGCCCTCTCTTCGTGCGCGCTGGCCAGGTGCAGCCGTTGCTGGCGCTGGCTTTCCTGCAGCGCCACCATGCGTTGCTGGATGATGGCCGCCATGCTGTTGAAGTTCAGCGCCAGATGGCCCACTTCGTCGCCGGTCTGCACCGGAATCTGGACGTCATATTGCCCCGCCGCCACCTTGCGGCTGGCCGCGGCGACCACGGCCAGGTTGCGCGTCAACGCATAGGCGATCGCGGCCAGCAAGGCAACCGACACCGCCAGCGCCACCGCGGCGATAAGCGCACCGGTGGCGCGGAACTCAGCGCGCGCCGCGCGCAGCCGCGCCGTCGAAAGGCCCAACTCGAGCCGCGCGATAACCTGCCCGTCCCGCAACAGCGGCAAGGCCCGATGCAGCGTCTCGTCGCCCCGGTCCAGGTCGACCGGGCCGAGGTCGCGTGGCGGTAACGGCTGCGCCGTATTCCAGCCCGCGCTGGCAACCTCACGCCCGCGCTGGTCGAACACCACCAGATATGGCACCACCTGCGGGCGCTGGACTCGGTCGAGCACGCGCTGCACCGCTGCATGGTCGCGCTCGGCCAGCGGCCCCGTCAAGGCCTGGTCGAGCAGGTTCATGACCTCCCGTGCCTGCACCGTGGCCTGCTCCTCGAGTGTGCGCTGTATCAGGCGGGTGCCGCCGATCAGGACCAGCGCCATGGCGGCCAGTTCGACCAGGACACAGGCCACGATCAACTTGCGCCGCAACGACCATCGGCGCATCGGGAACCACGTCATGATGGCGCCACCAACAGCGGTTCGCGCGTTGCGCCGAGCAGCGTGCGCACGCTGAGGTGGGGCAAAAGACCGAGTTCCCAAGGACGCTGCGCCTGCGCCATCACACGCATGGCACGCGTGACGGGACCACCGTTGGAGAGTAATCCCGGGGCGAAAGTCCGCCCGGGTATCGAACGCATCATGTTGTTCGAGGGTCGCATCCACTGGCCAGTGGCCAGTGGCTCTGGCGATCTTCGGGCAGATGCCGTTTGATCGGTTATTGGCTCCCTGATGCCTTGCGACAAGTCACCGCTTCGCTGGCGGTGGGTTGCTGGCGAGTGTACTGGCGAAACGTCCAGTGGAGCCGCTTCACGACGCATTTCTCGCACCGTTGCGCCACAACAGCAGGCACAAGTCCGGACATGGCCAACGACAGGTCCAATAACAGGTCCAATAACAGGCATGATGGCGACTGCCGATTGCTGCCCGATCCCGTGCCCTCCAAACTCCCCTCCTCCTTCACCGGCCTGACCTGGTCCAACCTGGCCGCGCAATCGGCTGAACAGCTCAGCCTGGCCGCCACACCCATCGTCGCGGTGCTGGCATTGAATGCCGGGCCCGGCGAGGTCGGATTGCTGGGCACGGCGCAGACCTTGCCCTTCCTGCTGTTGTCGATCCCGCTCGGCCTGTGGGCGTACCGCACATCCCGGCTGCGCATGTTGTGGTGGTCCGAATCGCTGCGCCTGCTGGCCTTTCTGGGCTTGCTGGCCGTGGTGCTCGCCGGACAGATCTCGATCACGCTGCTGGCCCTGCTCGGTTTTCTGGGCGCGATCGGCACCGTGGGTTTCAGCGTGACCGCGCCGGCCCTTGCGCCGACACTGGTGCCGCCGGCTTCGTGCTGCAAGCCGGCGTGATCTGGGCGTCACGCGTGCGTCACATGCAGACCCTGCCCATGCCGGCGAACTGAAGCCGGCCGTGCGGCAGCCGGTGGCGCCGCCCCGCGTCAGTGAACCGGCTGCGCCGCCGCGGTGCGCGCGACGATCGCCAGCAGGCTGGCGCTGATGATCAGCAATCCGCCGATCAGCGTGGTCATGTTCATCTGCGCACTGCCCGCCCACCACGACGACACGCTGGCCACCAGGATCTCGGCCAGCATCAGCACCGACAACACGTTCGCGCGCAGCCGCGTGGCCCCGTATTGCAACGCCAGGTTGCCCACCAGTACCGCCAATCCGAACACCAGCAGCACCAGCCAGGCCATGCCCTGCAACTCCAGCGGCGGCAGACCCGGCCCGAAGAGCGTCAACGCGAGCATGCCGATCGGCGCACAGACAACCGCGCCGGAGAACATCGCCAGCGCGCGGGCATCGTCGGGTATGGCGGCAAAACGGCGCAACAAGACGTTGTTCAAACCGAAACTCAGGCCCCCGACCAGGGCCAGCCAGTCCGCGGCCGACGTCGGCACCGGCAGAACCAGGCGCCCCTGGCCCAGCACCAGCACCGCGCCGGCCAGCGCCAGCACGACACGCGCGATCGCCGACAGCGTGATGGCTTCATGCAACAACCAGCGTGCCAGCAGCACCACCCACATCGGCATCAGGTAGAACAGCAACACGGCGCGCACCACGTCGCCGGTGGCCAGGGCGACATTGAAGCAGACGTTGGTCAAGCCCGAGGCCAGCATCAGCCACAACAACTGCGGCGACTGGCAGCTGCGCGCCAGCGCGCCGGGCCGTGCCGCCAGCACGGCCAGCGTGCAGGCGGCAAACACGAACAGCGTCGTCCACAAGGTGCTCACGCCGTGTGCCTCGAGCCACTTGAGCGGAATCCAGGCCAGACCCCAGACGGTGGCGTTGACCAGCGCGGCAAGGGCGGCTGGAAGCAGGAAATGGGGAGATGTCGGCACGCGCCAAATTATGCCGGCCGCCGGTCAGGGCAAGTGCGCTGGCTTCGGAACGTGGGCTCGAACCCGGTCGGCATTACCGCAAGGCCGACGAATCAGAATCCGTTACCGACCCGGATGACCCGCAGCACATGTACGCCGTTTGCCCGCTCGGCGAATCAGCGCGAAGGATCGATCAGGAGGCGCCGACCGAAGCACTGTGCACAGGCTTGCCGTGCCGCACCCGGTTGCTCACCATGCGCTCGTGCAGCGTACGGATGGTCGAACTGCCCTTGCTGACACACAGGAACGGGAACAGCCCGTGCACGAAACAGGCCAGGGCGCCGACCAGCATGCGCCAGGCGAACGACCACGAAACCCGCATGTGCTCGCCGTAACTCTCGTTGACGGAGGCGGGGTGCTCGGTGAACAGGGTGTGTGGCGTTTTCATGAAATCCATTGTCCTGCGCCCTAATTGGAATAAGCGACCAAAAATGGCACTGGTTTCCAGTTGTGATGCAATTTGATACTAATAAAGTATATGCAGACGCATAATTCATGCATGGACACCAAAGACCGCACCATTCTTGAACTGCTCCAGCATGACGCTGACATGCCGTTGGCCGACATCGCAGCACAGGCGCACCTGTCGACCACTCCGTGCTGGCGCCGGATCCAGAAGCTGCGCGAATCGGGTGTCATCCGCAAACAGGTGGCACTGTGTGATCCTGCACGGCTCAATGTGGGCGTCACGGTCTTCGTCGCCATCCGCACCAGCCAGCACACGCAGGCCTGGCTGGACCGGTTCGCCAAAGGGGTGAAGGACATTCCCGAGGTGGTCGAGCTCTACCGCATGAGTGGCGAGGTCGACTATCTGCTGCGGGTGGTCGTGCCCGACATTGCCGCCTACGACAGCGTGTACAAGCGGCTCATCAAGATCGCCGACCTGCACGACGTGAGTTCATCGTTCGCGATGGAACAGCTCAAATACACGACGGCGTTGCCGCTCGATTACCTGCGCTGACGCAGCATCGACACGCGCCATGCACGGTTGTCGCGGTCGGGCTCTATGTGGCTGGCAGACCGCTGCCGGCAACGAGTGCCAAAATAAGCGCATGCCAGCGCCCGCATGCCACCGAAGCAATCCAACCATGCGCCCGCCGTTCCAGACCGGCTATGTACCCGCGCGCCTTGGGCGGGCAGACGCGCCACGCGCCAAAGCACTAACGGCCCGGCCATCGGCAGGCGCCGCCCGCCGCGCAAGGGTTAGGCCATTGAGCGCCGCCGGGCCGCTCCCAAGGCGCTCAGCCCCGCAGTCCGCAGGACGCAGGGGTGGTCCAATGAGCGCCGCCGGGCCGCTCCCAAGGCGCTCAGCCCCGCAGTCCGCAGGACGCAGGGTGATCCAGTGATCACACCCACCCGCCTGCGTTGGATCCGCTGGCCTGCAGCACTGGCGGGCCTGGTGGCGTTGCTGCTGATGGGGCCGTTCGGCGTCATGGCCTTCGGCGACGTCGACCTGCGCACGCCGTGGCACCAGACTCGGCGTGACAGCTCCGGCCAGGCTCCCGACCCGGCCGTGGTGAGCGAGGCCGTGGTGCAGGTTTATGGTGCACGCACGGTGCGTTGGCGCGGCGCGTTCGGCATCCATCCGTGGATCGCCGTCAAACGCGCCGACGCCGACAGCTACACCACGTACCAGAAAATCGGCTGGCGCGCCTACAGCGGTGGCGACGCGGTGGTGGCCTCGACCACCCGCACACCCGATGACTACTGGTTCGGCGCGCAGCCCCAATTGCTGGTCGAACACCGCGGGCCGCAGGCGCAGGCGCTGATCGACCGTATCGAGGTGGCGGTGGCGCAGTACCCCTGGGGCCACCAATACCGCCTCTGGCCCGGCCCGAACAGCAACACCTTCGTCGCCTACGTGGCCCGGCAGGTTCCCGAGCTGGGCCTGGACTTGCCTCCAACCGCGATTGGCAAGGACTACCTGGGACCGACCACCTTCTTCGCCAGGGCACCCAGCGGCAGCGGCTGGCAGGTCTCGCTGGCCGGCCTGGCGGGCGTGACGGTGGCGCGCGAGGAAGGGCTGGAGATCAACCTGCTCGGCCTGGGTTTCGGCGTCGATATCAACGACGCGCGGCTGCGCTTGCCCGGGTTCGGCACCTGGCCTTGATGCCGCCCGCGGTTCAGACGACAAACGTCAGTTGAATGCGCCCGAGCGTGCCCCGATGGGCGCGCCAGGCAAGGCTAGAGGACGCCGCGCACTTGCGTGCGCAAGGAGGAACAACGCCGCACGGCGTGTCCAGTGCGGTGCGTCCTCACCCAACTGGTGAATGGCGTCGTGGCCAATATCGTCAGCATTCATGCGCATATCCAGCGGGAAACAAGCAGTCAACTGCCGTTGGTAGGCTCAGTAGAGTGCAGGATTGGCGCGCAAGCGCGCGACGGCCAGATCCAGGAAAGCACGTGCCTTGCGCGATGCGTGGCGTCCCTCCCGATGCACCAGATGCACGGGCAGGGCCGATGGCTCGCAGTCCTGCAGCACGACCTCGAGCTGCCCGCTTTGCAGATGGTCGGCTATCTGGTAGGACAGCAATCGCGTCAGGCCAAACCCTTCGACAGCAGCAGCCAGTGCCCCGTCATTGCTCGAGGACGTCAGGCTGGGCTTGAGCAGGCCCAGGAACGCCTTGAGCGCCACCGGCGAGTTCGCGAACACTTTCAGGAAGTTGGGCACCATGCCCAATTGCGATTTGATGGCATCGAACAAGGCCTTTTGTTCGGCGTTGGCGTTGGTGTGATCGATGATCGTGATGCGGCTCATGTCGAGACTCCTGGGGGTTGATGGTCATGTCGCCACGGGATCGCGGCGGACACCTGAACTGTCCGGGAATTCGATCGCGAAGAGAATCCGCGCGTCGTCCAATACACCATTGCACGCAGCGCAATAAACAAGTGGCTGGCCTGCACGGTGAACCAACGGCGGATGGCGGCGTGACGTCAGCGCGGATGTTGCGCTTGCGCGAACACCCTCACCTTGCGCCGAGCGGCGATTCAGAGCGGGTCGAGCCAGGGGTCCCGGTCGGACCCACCGAACGTCTGCACCAGGAAATCGAAGAACAGACGCGTTCGCAAGGGCACCTGCCGGCGCGTGGGCATGGCCGCGTACAGCGTCAACGCGCTGCCGCGCCACTGCGGCAAAACCCGCTCCAGCCGTCCATCACGCAGGCAGGCGCTGGCGGCAAACGACGGCAGGCCCGCGATACCCAGGCCAGCGACGCAACCCGCCAGCAACAGCTCGAGTTGTGCGCTTGACATCGCGGCGCGCGGTAGCGGCAGGTGGACGACCGTTGGCGCCGTGCCATCGGCGCCCGCCAGATCGTCGCGGTACAGGGTCAGCTGGCGCCGCACGGCCGACACCGCGGGCAGCAGGCCGTCGTGCGCCAGCAGATCCTCGGGAGCCCCGGGACGGCCGCGCCGATCCAGGTAGCCCGGCGACGCGCACAGGACGAACGTGGACCGGGCCAGCTGGCGCGCTACGAAATCCCCCTGCAACACCTGTTGCCCGACCGACACGATCGACACATCGTGCTGGTCATCCGCCCCGTGGACCGGGCCGGTGGCCGATACCTCCAGCGCAAGCTGCGGATACAGGGCCCGAAACCGCGGCAGGTGCAGGGCCAACTGGTGCACCGCAAAAGCCGGCGGGCACAGAATGCGCAACAGGCCGCGCGGCTGCCCGCCCGACGTTCCGGCCAGCGCGTCGGCATCGTCCAGGTCGGCCAGCACGCGGCGCGCACTCTCCAGATAGGCTTCGCCGGCAGGCGTCAATGCGACACGCCGCGTGGTGCGGTTGAGCAGGCGCACGCCCAGATGCACCTCGAGTTCGGCCAGCAGGCGCGTCACGACCGGTGGCGTCAGATCAAGGCTGCGCGCGGCCGCCGCAAAACTGCCGCCGGCCGCCACCTTGTCGAACACCCGCAATGCGCGCAACTGGTCCATCCCCGCATTGTTCCAGTTTCAGGAATGCTCCATGGCGCTGCAGGTCCTGTGCACGCGCGCCAGCCGTTCCTACAGTTGGGCCTTCACAACGGCCTGTGCTGCGGCCAGGAGCCGCCGGTGTCGCGGCAAGGCACCGCCGGCGCCACGCCGATGACCCGCCAACCACCCGAACAGGAGCACACCATGTACCCCACGTTTCGCCCATCCCGTCTCTTCGCACTGCTGGCCGCCCAGGCTGCACGGGGCTCATCGGCCGGCGCCCGACCGGCGCCACCGCTGGACAGTGCCGCCACCATGCGGCTCGACGTCCTGCAAGCGACGCCCGATGCCGCTGGCCACCGTGTCTACCGAGGCGGCGTGTTCGCGCAAAGAGCGGGCGCAGCACAGGCACTGTTCCATTACGAGCGGCGTGTCGTTGCCACCGCCGACGGACTCACGGCGTCCCATATCACCTGCGACAACGGGGGTACGGTGCTCATCGTGCAGACCGCCACCATCTCGCCAGCCTACACGCTGCAAAGACTGGAGGTTGCCAACCGGCAGACCGGCAGCAGCGGCTCGGCCGTCGTCAGTGCAGACGGCTGCCATGTGGACTACATCCTGCGCCGGGCCGATACCGTGAAAACCGGCCGCGAAGCCATCAGCGAACCGCTGGTCAGTGGCCCGTCGCTGCATGGGTTCGTGCTCCGGCACTGGGACGTGTTGACTGGCGGCGCCAACGTGCCGGTTCGCATGGTGGTGCCGGATGCGCTGAAAAGCTATCGATTCGACATCCGCCTGGCGCGCCAGAGCGAAGACGGCAACACCACGTTTTCGATCACGCCCAGCAACTGGCTGGTGCGTCTGGTTATTGCGCCGCTGCGGGTGACCTTCGACAACGCCACGCGCCATGTGCTGCGCTACGCAGGCCGGGTACCGCCCATGCTGAATGTCGACGGCAAGCTGCAGACGCTCGACGCACGGGTGCTGTACACCGACCACGCGCCGCGTTATCGCTGAGGCGCCCATCGAACCGAATCATCGACCCACTGGTGGAACGCAGTGTTGCACCGCGCGGGGCTTCGTTCGGGCGGGACAGAACGGAGCTCGCACCATGGCCATCACCACGGCTTCGAGACCATCAGCCGATCGCCCGGCACGGCCCGTTCGTGATGAACACGCAGGAGGAGATCTTCCAGGCGGTGCGGGACTTCCAGGGCGGGCGCTTTGGCGAAGGCGCGCGCGGAACGGCGGCACGGCCTCCCCCAGACGGATGAAGACACGCCGCGTGAAGCGGTACACGCTTGGTGTCGTCATGCGCAACCGGAGATATCGCCATGAAACACGTGTACTTCAACCCCCGCCGGGGCGTCGTGTCGGTCAAGCAGGGCTTCTCGTGGCCGGCTTTCCTGTTCGGATCCTTGTGGGCGATGGCCCACCACATGTGGGTTCCCTACGTGCTGGTGTTGTTGCCGCTCGAAGCCCTGTTCTGGTTCCTGACCGGCTACGCCCAGGCCCATGGCAACGGCCCGATGCTGCTGGCGGCCGGCCTGGCCAACCTGATGTTTGCCATCGTGCGCGGGCGGCGCGGCAATGCCTGGCTGGTCGCAGCGCCGTGCCGGCGCGGTTATGCCGAGAGCGACGACATCCTGCGCATGGCCTAGTGGCAACCCCGCCACACGGGCTGCGGGTACACCGGCCCGCGCAGTGCAGTGCAGGGCAGCGGTCGCGCGTCGCGCGCAAGACCCGTTGCGAGCGCGGGAAACCCGAACACCCGGATACTCCACCCATGCGCCGAATGTTGACAACCGCCCTGACCATCGGACTGGCTACCGTCGTTCCGCCCGCGCGGGCGATAGAAGAACCCGCGTATACCGTCCAGCGGCAGTACGCTGACTTCGAACTGCGGGCGTATCCGCCGGTGCTGGTGGCCGAGGTCACCGTGGCCGGCCCGGCCGACGACGCCGGCAACCAGGGCTTTCGTATCCTGGCGGGCTACATCTTCGGCAAGAACAAGGGCGAACGCGAGATCGCCATGACGGCGCCGGTGACCCAGACCCCCGAGCCGACAAAGATCGCGATGACCGCGCCGGTGACGCAGGCCGCCGCCGACGGCGGCTACACCGTGCAGTTCACGATGCCGGCCACGTTCACGCTGACCACGCTGCCCGAGCCGCTCGATGCACGCATCCGGCTCAAGGAGATTCCCGGCAAGCGCTACGCCGTGATCCGGTATTCCGGGTTCTGGTCCGACGCGAACTACACCACGCACCTGGACAAACTCGAACGAGCGGTCACAGCCGCCGGCGTCCAGACGCAGGGCGCGCCGGTCTACGCGCGTTACGACGCGCCGTGGGTGCCATGGTTCGCGCGCCGCAACGAGATCTGGTTGCCGGTCCCCTGAGAGCGTGAGAGGCAATCGCTTGAGCCCACGCAAGACCCCGCAACCAGCTCCAGGCGCTTCGGACAACGGCCAA
>ENA-ORBV01008163-ORBV01008163.1-microbial-mat-metagenome-genome-assembly--contig:-NODE-8163-length-17715-cov-5.763919_pt1 | contig 17715 bp, 14 predicted proteins | sample MGYA00237777_ERZ505514 | MGnify/ENA primary metagenome ERZ505514 (study PRJEB26160, sample SAMN06269048) | microbial mat metagenome | isolation source: Oligotrophic lake microbial mat | place...
ATATAATATAGTACATAATAGTAAGGTTGTTAGCCAGCAGTGACAGGAGATATTAATAACGGATCGAGCCACGAGCGACGGGACAACGCAACCATGTACTTGGCGGTCGTCAAGTTGCATGATAGTATTATGACTTTTTTCAATTGCATCAGCGCAACACGTACAACCCAACCTTCGAACACGTACTTACTTTTGTTACCCCCATCTTGTGTAAGAGCTTTTGATATATATATACTACGGGGAGAATCAATGGAGCTGAGGCAATGCAAACGTATCTGCAATATACAATACTAGGGTTGTTATCCTTAATAGCTTCTGTTGTGATAACAAACTTCGCCGATGATGTACAATACACTGTACTCGATGGAGATATCTTCCAATGGAATCAATAGAATGGCCGGCAGTCATAATGAACCGCTGTAGCTTTCGCGTTGGATCTTTTTTCTTTTGGCTGCGCCGGGTGGGTTGACACAATGACGTCATCACCCAATCTTATCCTCCGATGAATGAATGAATCATCATGTCAATCAATGAAATCAATCAATCCAACGCAGATGATAAGAGACATGCTGAATAAATATAAGAAGCATCTCAAGAAGGGAGTATCAAACACCCAACTTGACCGATATATAGCATAGGTGCTGCAATAATTATTTTGTGTATCCTCCAACCCAGAACGCATACATTACATTACATCAGACTTGGCAGCAACAGAAACATTATGAAGATCACCACTCGCTCCATCCTCTCCTCTTGTATTTCTTCTGTGCTCTTGGGATCTTCCGAGGCCTTTCTTCACCACCACACATCATCACTATCGCCATCATCACCACCACCATCGCTGGTATTATTATCGGCTCATTTATTTGAAGAAGAGTATTCCAAGACGACATCATCTTCCGAACTATCTCGCCGTGATTCTTGGAAACATGCGGCTGCCATGACCACGACAGCTTCGGGGCTGGTACTGCCCAGTAGCAGTAATAGTGGTGTAGCAAGAGCAGACGATTCCTCCTCCTCCACACTGACCACCACCGTTCCCACGGTAACCTTGGGCAACTCCAATTTGCAAGTCTCCCGCACCATTCAAGGCCATTGGCAATTGGCGGGCGGTCACGGCAAAATTCGCGAAGCCGATGCCTTGGCCAATATGGAAGCCCATTACAAGGCCGGCATTACGACCCTCGATACGGCCGATATTTATGGGCCCAGTGAAATCATTGTCGGGAAATTCATGCAACGCGAACCCCGGGCCACGCCCATTACCAAGTTCTGTTGTTTTCGCTTTCTGGATGAAATTACTCGAGAAGAAGTGCGACAGCGAGTACAAAAGGTAAACATATGATATTATTTTGTTGTCATGCAACCAGCAAAATATAAGTGCTGTACATGGAGGAAACTGCCGTCTCACCACATTTTTTTTGAATATGTTTCCATTTGCACTCCCAATCCCAATCCAATCACCACGGACTGTCACTGTAATACAACAACAATATAGGCTTGCGAACGCCTCCAAGTTGCCAAATTGCCCTTGGTCCAATATTTTTGGTTGCGATACGAGGTCCCAAAATATGTCGATGTGGCCTTGTGGTTGACCGAACTCAAAGAGGAGGGACTCATTCAAGAAATTGGAGCGACCAACTTTGATTTGAAGCGATTACAGGAATTGACCAAAGCCGGGGTGCCCCTGGTTTCGCACCAAGTACAATTGTCGGCCTTGGATCGACGACCGGTCCAAAGTGGCATGGCCGATTGGTGTGCCGACCAAAAGATCAGTTTGATTGCCTTTGGAACGGTGGGAAGTGGTATTCTCAGTCAACGATATTTAGGCAAGGGGGCACCCACCCAAGAAGAAAAGAATACGGCCAGTATGAGAATGTATAGCAATACGGCCGCTCGCTTTGGAGATTGGTCTCTGGTGCAGGAATTATTAAAAACGATGAATGCCATTGCCGGGGATGTCCAACGGGATGGACGATGTCCACAATGTACCATTGCCAATGTAGCACAACGATATGTCTTGCAAACGCCTGCCGTCGCATCGGTACTGATTGGGGTACGGAATCAAGATCACATTGCCGAAAATGTACGGACGCATTCGTTTGCCTTGCGGCAAGACGAAAAAGATGCCATTGATGCCGTCGTAGCCAAGCGCAAAGGACCCTCAGGAGACGTGTGGGATCTCGAACGAGGCAGTTTGTAATCTACAGAAGAATTTGCCAGTTTTCAATTTGCTACGAGCTCAGCAGGTGCTAAGAAATATTCAATCTACTACTAATCCATGCTTCAAGGCCACCAATCATCATCGTCAAAGACGTCGTGGGGTTTGTCGGCAAGGCTGCGGTTTTCATCCACTTCTTCGTTGTGATCCGACTTTGCGTCATCTGCATCAGAGCCACTGTGTGTTTCCGAGTTTTTCGGTTCCTCTGCATCATTCAAGTCAGGCCAAGAATCAAAGGACGATTCCGATCGCCGAGAATGCTCCTCGCTTTTTTCTCCGTCGGGTTCTTCATCGTCGTTGGCTGGAACAGGGTTCTCCGCACCTTCCTCGTCATCCTCTTCCGAAACCTTTACCCGTTTCGATCTGGGATTAGTCTTGCTCTCTTCGTGAAATGCCAAAACTTGTCTTAGACGACCCTCAATGTTCGTGCTAAGTTCTTGGACCTGTTGCTCCACGTTCCCTGGGATAGTGTCTACGTTCTCCTGTGAATGGACAATATCCACCTGATTCGAGGATTGGGACTGACGTTCCTCGCACTGTCCCTCCTGCTGTTCCAGCTCCAGGCTCCAGTCGTCGCTTTCAGCCTTACTATTGGTTTCGTCGTCGTCCTCCTCCTCGTTACCGTGACCATGATCATGGCCACTGCTACTATTGATGCTTGTGGCAGTCGCCCAACCACGAACTATGGCAGCCATGCTTCGTGCAAACTCGGTATTTTCGGACTTGACAATGACGGAAGCTATGGAAGAAGCGACAGCTGGTACATAGCGTGCATCTCGCTCTGCCCTTTTGAGTTGCGAAGCCGTCAAGAGCAAGGAAGGATTGGTCTTTTGAATGCTTCGAAGACACTCCAGCAACGCCACTTCTAGCGCTTTGTCAATGGCAATGTTATCCGTGGGAAGACGACCCTGGGGTCAAACATCAATAGCATCGGCAGGGTGAGAGCAAACAACACATATCGACAAACCACAATTCCAGTACAGCAGGTACATACTTTTGATAGGGATGGCAATGGCAGCGATGACGGCTCTGCGTGTATTTGAACAATGACGAATAAGTTCCCAAGGCGAACATGAGCAGGTAGCAACAATTTCTGATTCCTGCGCTTTTTGCGTTTTTTTCTTCTTCGATTCAGACCTTCCATCAAGTCCTCTACATCAGGATCAGTATCCTGGCTGGTGTTGTCGCTGTCATCATCACTGTCATCATCGCTGAAAGGATCGTCAAACAATGCGTGCTGGCTTATCTGGTTGCGAATAAAAGGCTCGACCCGGTCACTGTCGCGGACTTGAAAAATCGGTAGTTGTGGCATAGAAGGAATGTTTCCGTCATTGCCTATGTCGTCAGCTGCTAATCCCTGAAGTCCCGTGCTGGTAACTTCCAAGCCAAACGTGTTCCAAACTTTTTTCTTCCTTACGACCCCTTGTACCAATCCACATGCACTTGCTTCCACCCCATCCAAGAGGGGAATGCGATTCACCAGTCGCACCACCGTCATGGTAGCAGTAGTCGGTTGCGCAGCCAACTCGTTTTGTTCCTCCTCCATGCTGTCTTCGTCCTCGTTCTGCTCCTCCTCTACTGGGCCTTGATTGTCTTCTTCTGTGCTTGTTGTTGGCCCACAAACAACTAGCACCACTTCCAGCGAGGGACCATTTTGGCGTTGTCGTGACTGTCGCTTGTTTTTCCCGTTTTGGGCAGTTGGGACTCGAATGGGTTGTCGTGAAAGTGCCACATTGGTCAGGTCGATAGATTGTCCCAAATATAGTTCAACAGCACGATGGATATCTTTGCGGTGATCTTCATTCAGCTCAGCGGGAGACTTCTTTTGGGGGGATGCTTCCTCTGTACCGGTAGGACTTACGGCCAAAATACGATTTTCGTTGCTGCCGCGTGACGATCTCTGTTCTGTATTTTGGACGGGAGATAGTTTGGAGGCGATGTCGCTCTCAGCAGCTGCACTACTGCTGCCGTCGCCGCCTGTAGCTTCGTTCTCATCTTGGTCGTCAAACGCGCCTACCCAATCGTCTCCATCATCGTCGTCTTTGTCGTCTTGCTTCTTTTCCTCCTCTTCGCGGCGGCTCTCCGGGATTGGTGCCGTGGAGGAATCATTCTCTTGGCTATCTTGTGCATGATCTTGTATCGCTGCCAATCGCTGTTGCTGTCTCTGATTTTGTTGTTCTAGAGGAGGTCGAACGAACAGAGGCAACCGAGACAAGGTCGGGGCCATCACTTCCAAACTACAAGAGATGCCCAAGCTGAGGCGAAAGCGTGCAAAATACTCCGCGAGTCGTGGCCAAGCCAATCGTGCCGTTGCGCCTCCCTGTACATTAGGAATGAGAACAAAATGGACCGCATGTCAAGTGTCAGAACACATTCCAAAACTACAATCTCAGTCCATGTCTTTGTCGAGTATCCATCAGAAACTGTACTATGTTTCTACTAAAATACTTACCGGAATGAGCAGGCTCACGGACGTTCCACTTTCGTCCGGCGAGGCAACTTTGGGAATCAAGGTGCGTTCGACACACCGAACCGAATCTCCTTCGGTATCGACCACGTACTGGGCTCGGGTAAAGTGTGTATCCATCTCTGTGGCAGAGGTAATACAGGCACGAGAGTTGGGTACCAAACGTTGAGCATGTAGCAAGCACAAGGTCAATCCAATTCCATAGCGACCGCTCGTCATGAGTTGTTCCTCTTGCTTCTTCTTTTGCTTGCAAAATGATTTTGATTGTTTTTTGGATTGCTTCGACGTTTTCGCTGTGGAAGAGGAGACGCGATTATTAGTACTGTTATTATTCCCCGCCTTGCTGCTTCGAAAGGCTTCCACACAACCTTGCATGTCCTCCATGCCACAACCATTGTCCGACACTGTGACGCGTAAAATTTCACACTTCTTGTTTTTCTTATTCGTGCTGTTGGCCTCTGGACTACCACTACTCGCAGTAGTAGGATCATTGTTGGGAGAACCTGCAGCAACAACAACCGTATCTCTGGTACCCTCTTCCTTGTCGTCCATACGGATAGGTTGAAATTGTCCAATCACGACTCGCACGCGCTTGTTTTGGCGCGGCACCAAGCTCGAGCGCTGTTTGGAACTCCTCGTTTTGGAAGGACCACCCGACGACGATGACATGCAACAGGCATCGACTGCATTGTCTACGAGTTCCTTGATGATTTGCGCAAAGGCATCACAATCCGTGACGGCCGCTAATTCATCCGTGATTCCGTCATTGTCATTGTCATGGTCATGGTTCTCGTCCTCCTCGGCGTCGTCCTCTGCCCCCACCATTCGCATGGCACGAAAGACATCGGGCGCCGTGCTCTCGCTGCCAAAGCCACCGAGGCTTGGATTGGAACGAAATGTACGGAGCGCCATGGCTGTGTTGGATAGATAGCTTGATGTTGTTTTGAAAAGTAAGTTAGTAGGTTGTGGCACCAAGGTTACAGTACCGGCACGTTGCGCTGGAAGGAAGATCAGCAGAGAGCTCCCGCCCCTCTTTTTTGAAACGGGAACGCACATTGACTCTCTATATTTTCGTCGCACACTGTACTTTACCGATCTAACACTAACTTTAGAAGATTACATGTAACGTCAGTGAAGTGAAAGATCCTGATGCATGTATGATTTTCGTGGTTGCTTTCCGACCTAGTAGGTCAACAACGACAATGATTGAGTGCCGACCATTTCCAAGCTAACGGGTGCCTCCAATCTCGAGTTACTTCCACCATTAAGGAATACAGCTACTACTTTACAGCTGGTCAACTTTTGTTTTTGTCCTTTCTTTTTCTTTTCAAAGCATATCCAAATCAAGATGAAGATTTCATCAATTTTCTTGACTGTGGCATCCTCGCGATGGTTGGTTTGTCATGGCTTTGCTCCACTTACGACGACACCCACAACCACCTTGGTTCGCGCCTTGGCGACCAAACTCTCCATGACGGCGGCCGTGGCGGCTTCGGAAAAATCTCAATTGGCACAGCTGGCCGGCATGACCACTCTATCCATTGATAGTGGAGATTTAAAAGTGATAGAGAGCTACGCCAAAACGGGATACATTACCGATGCTACCACCAATCCCTTGTTTGTCTCGCAAGCAGGGCTTTCGGGTGATCCCGTCTATGCCGAGGTAGGATGGATGGAATCCTATTGTGATTCTCTTGTTATTTGTGTTGACTGGATTTTATTTTACCCTAGGCTCACAGGTATTTCAATTGCCATCCATTCAATGTTATTGATGTCGTTTGTATCAATTATTATAGTTGGTTGATCGAGCCGTAGATTTTGCCATACAAGCCAAAGAATCCGATGAAGCCGCCACTGTATCGTTGGCCATTGATCGATTGGCGGTCAATCTGGGAGCTGCCATTGCCATGATTGTTCCCGGGTACATTTCGACCGAAGTCGATCCGCGATTATCCTTTGATACGGAAGCCTCCGTGGCACGGGGACGTCGGATCATTGAAATGTACAAGGAAATGGGAGTCCCGAAAGAGCGCGTCTTGATCAAGTTGGCCGCCACCTGGGAAGGCATCAAAGCGGCGGAAATTCTCGAAAAGGAGGGTATTCAGTGCAATTTGACCTTGATCTTTTCCTTTGTCCAGGCAGTGGCATGTGCACAGTACGGTGCTCATTTGATATCACCCTTTCCAGGTCGGGTTTTGGACTGGCACAAGGCCAATTTAGGTAGAACGGAGCCTGTCCAGCCTGAAGATGACGAAGGTGTCATTGCCGTCAAAAAGATGTATAATTATTACAAGGTAAGTTTCATTTTGTTTGTATTGAAATATAATTATGATGTGAGGCAGTTTCAAAAATCATCACATCATTCTCATCAAAACTTTTGTCACGCCCCAATCCAACCCTATAATGAATGAATGCACAATGAAACGATCCGACAATCATCAATGAAACTACTGCACCAGTGCTTTGGTCATGATACAATCTGCATGCCAGCAAGCTGGAGACCATCGCGTGGTTCTGGATTTGAGTTGGACGAGATTCTTGCCTTGGCAGGGACCGATCGAATGACCATTCCAGCTCCGCTCTTGGAAAAACTTGCGGCCAGCGAAGAGACCGTCCCGCGTCAGTTGGAACCCACATCTGCCGCCAAGTCGGGAGAGCCCCTGGTGGGCAATGGAAAAATGGACGAAAAAGAGTTTCGGTTTTTATTGAATATGGATGGCTGTGGAAATGACAAACTGGCAGAGGGCCTCCGAGCCTTTATTGGAGAAACAGAAAAGCTACAGGCAGCCATTGAAGGGAAAGTGCGCGCTGCTGCATTGGCAGCAAAATAAAACATAAAGACTATTAAAATACGTATAAATAGTTCATATCCAAGTTTGGACCCCAATCATAACCTTTTTAGCGTTCCAACAAGTCATTCATGGGTCTTAAAACTTGAATTTCTTGACGGCAAATGTCGCCGCTGCTTTTCCTCGTCCTTTGGTCAAGAGGATACGATTCATCTTCTTGGACCGCTTCCAATTGGCTTGGGGTGGCTTTAGACCTATCCTCTTTTGCTTTTGCAACTGTTTGTGCGAAATCACATCCGATCCGTCCACAATGTGCCCACGTGAATGCAACAGCGCCCTTTCCGACGGGTCGGACGTTTCCACGAGATCCAGTGCCAAGCCACCCTTACTATAAGTGCCGTAGTCATCATCATCTTCGCCTCCCAGTACCACCAATTCCATATGAGGATTGATCTCAATCGGATCACGGGGAATCGCTTCGTCATCCACAGATTGAAAGATGGTATGCTTGGATACTTTGGAGGTGACTCCGCCTTGTTTTTTCAGCTTTTTGGAAGCGGATTTTTGCGCTTCCAACTCGGCGAAAAAATCATCATCTTCCAACATGTCGTCGTCGTCATCATTGTCGTTGTTGTTTTTGTCGTCGTCGCTGTCACTGTCACTACTACTGTCCGCGTCGTCGTTTTTTCGTTTGCTTTTGGCCGTGGCGATTTTTTCTTCTCGGCGCTCCTTTTGTCTCTTTCGTCTCTTGGCTTTGTTCTGTTTGATTTTTGCTGCTTTTGTCGATTCTTCCTCTCGTTCCATTTGCTCCAAGGCCGAATCGCGTGCTTTCTTGCTATCGGCTTGTTCCACGGCATCGTCGTCGTCGTCATCATCATCATCATTATCTTTTTGTTTCTTGGTTATCCCTGCTTCTTCTGGGGCATCGTCGTCATCATCATCATCATCAATTTTGTCTTTCAACTTCTTTTGATTCTCCTCACTTTCGTCTTCTTCTTTATCATCACCAGGGACATTATCGTCGTCGAAAATGATCTTCTTGTTGGCACCTCGTGGTGTCTCGTTGGAATTGGATATTTGGATCAGGCCCAAACTTTTCGATCGCAAAGAAGATGCGTCACCCTTTTTCTTGCTGCTACCGCTGCGTGGAGAGGAGGAGGATGATTTCTGCTTCTTTTTCTTACTGGAACTACTAGTAGATGAAGGGGTAGCTACTTTTTGGGCGGAATCTTTCATCGCCCCCTCGTCGTCATGGAGGCTCGTGTCAGGAGCAGAATCTTTGGGTTCGGCTTTTTTCTTCGTGGCGGACCCTTTCTCATCATCATCATGATCCTCGGATCGTTTGGCTTTCTTGGGAGTTCGCGATCTTGTGGATACCACCATTGCTGCGTCCTCTCTTTCTATGTAACTGATTGCTGATAACTACAATGGTGTCCTGTATGTGAAGCTGGTCCAAGGAACAGTATTTTGTCTCTCGTCTGTACTGATTGATGATGATGCATTGACTGATTCTTTGATTCATTCGATCATGTTCGAGTGCTTGTTTGCTTGCTTGGTTCTCGGGACCACTTGAACGCGATCGAAGAACTGACGAACAGTGTCCACCCAGGGCGAGATTTGAAATAGATTTTTTAAAACACCGAAGAGAGGAAGTTAGGCTGCTCGCTCTGATCTCCTTCTACTAGCTAGCTAGTACTAGCTAGCTAGACTGCTAGCTAGTAGCTACTAGTAGAAGCTAGCTAGTCTACTGCTGTCACAGCATGCTCAAGATGTCAGAGTTCAACCATCTGCTTCACTTTCTAATACCTCAATTCAAACAAAGGTATTGAATCCACAAGATACCAAGTATTGATTGTCGAGATTTGGTTGAATCAAATCACTGTTCAAATCAGATCTAATTGTACTTTACTTGGGGCTACGCAGGTTCAAGGGAGCCAGGAAGAGCTAACTACAACTACAGATATATGTATCAAAGTAGATGTGGGGGGAACCATTGCAGTTATCTTTACTTCTAGAGGGAAAGTCCCTTGTTATGCATTTCTGTTCGTCTATTTTGCATCCAGGTAGAGTTACCCATATTGGTCGTCTATAATTCCATTGTTTCAGCTGTTCGTCTTAACTGGATACAGCTGGGTTCCAAGTAGTGTCAGGTTTGAATGCCTGGCTTGTATGCTTGGTTCTTACCATCTTCTACCATCTTCCTAGACCGGAGAGACCAAACGATCCGAAGTTGGGAAGACTGGTGACGACTCCGGTTCCACTTCAATTTTGGGATTTCGAACGTTGCGGAAAAAGTCCTCAATGCCCATAATGCCAATACGATGGCTTACAAACTGAGGCACCATGGAAGATGACATTTGACTCAGGCTTGTCAAATCTGTCTGCCGGGGATGACCAGGAACACATCGGAAGATGTTGACTCCCCATAATATCTCGGTCTTGGTCTTTTCGATCTTGCCGGACGTCGCCTTTGTGTGGTAACCCGCCATACCCGAGACCAGAGATCTACTGACAATCATGTAGCCTTCTTGGGGGCCACCAGGCAAAGCTCTGCAGTGCATCACTGTCACGAGATGAACCGTCAAGCTGGTGAGCGGGACTCTGGTTTCACTTCTGACCACCTTAGTGCCAGTGTGGACATTCTTGGAGAGCAGCAGTCGGTCGTCTATTTGCAAAACATCTTCACGGCCTGCGCAAAAGTGATTGTATTGACAAGTTTTTCGATTGTCCCACATCATTTCCAGCATATCTCGCGGCCCCAATCCTTCCACAACACCACGTGCCAAATACAAAGGAAAACTGGCATGGGTGCTACCACCAGCACGACGGTTTCTAAAGTTTCCAGACCACAGCAAAATGTCTGATCTCAGAGTTTCCTCCCATCGTTCTGGTGTCTGGTTGGACCTTTTCCGCAGCAACTTGGCTGTGTTGCCCTCGGTGCCCCATGCGACATCTGGAGAGTCAGGTGCGCCCGACGTAGGAGGAGTCGACAATGAAAGCGCTCGCTCTGCAAGCTTGTCGAAACACTCAGTCCTTAGGAGTTTATCACCATATTCGGCACTCAAGTCAATGAAGAGCACATGCGCCTTTGTCGTTCCAGGAGTATAAACATTCAAGTCCTCTACGCGCATGAGATATTTGGTGAAATCAGCTCTTGTCACGCCTAAAGGCTGTGGGGTGGGCGTTGTCGCCGTCGGCGTCTCTGGTGCATCGGTCCCCGAGAACACAGGAATCTTCAATCGTTCCAGCATCTCCTTGTCTTGTTGAACAGCCTTGGAAGCGTTAACTCCCTTGGTGGCTGGGGTTGGAGGAGCCACGATCGCAAACACAGTTGCACCTATTTCATCCTTAATCCTACCAGCAGTGTCCAACACTACTGGGACGAATTGCAGGATGCCTCCGAGAGGATGGCCTTTTTGGGGTCCATTCTCTTCGTTGTCATTCGACTTCTCAGCACTACTGTTCGACTTCGATAGGTCGCCTGCTGTCAGTTGCTGCTGTTTCTGCATCAAGGCACCTGATGTTTGCGCGACAGCCTGATGAACAGTCCAACCCACAAAGTCTTTGGTCGCACAAGCTACATGAAATGGTAATAGGACTGGCCAAAAGACTGCCTTGACAGCTATACCGCCGGCGACTTTAACGACGTCGCCTGTGGATCTGACAAAGGTTGCCATTTCGTGGGATTTGAGCAGAGCTTCAGCGGATGATACTACAGGACGTAAAGGAGATACAAACAGCAAAATGTTAGCTAGATTGCCCGCGCAATACGTATCAAACGCCTAGCTACAAAACCAGCACACAATCAACAGACATAAGCAAATAAGTCTTACACCAAACCTGTAGTGCCTGCTGCTCTGGCGGAGCAGTTGTTTGTGGAGGAGATCGGTACATGACAATCATGTGGCTTGGTTTGCTTTCGTCTCGTTGTTGTTTAGGGTGCGTTCGTGTTTTATTGTCAATGGAAGAAGAAGAGCGCCTTGTCGTCTTTGGTTGCTTTTGCGGCCGTAACCAATCGAGACCACCGCCAATACTGCTTTGTTCCAATGGTTCATCGTACGGCTCATCTTCGTCAATAATGGTAGGGGCCCCATGATAACTTGTGGGACTCAATTCGGATGTGAGAGACACGAGGCTGGAATCGCAGTTGCTAGCCGCAGCAGAAGGAGGCTTGTAGGGAGATTGGCTAGTGGACAAGTTCCAACATTCGGGTGTTCCTGCAATCAGAATGGTTCTCACGTTGTCTGGTAACACGAGCTCTGTGACTTGTGGTCTGGCTGATGGTAGATTCTGCCAATGATTGTCATCGTCGTCTTGTTCTTGCAAGTCATTCTCGGAATGATTCTTGCGTCCCAGTAAAGAGCGTTGCCGCCTCCGAAAGGGTCGGGTGTTGTTGTTCCAAAATCCTCCTGGCATTTTCAAAAATTAATTGGTTTGAAATTGAGTGATTCGTTTTGTTGCTCCTGTTGTTTTCTTTGTTGTGTTTTGGGTTTTCTAGTAATGTGTCGTTCGTAGACTCACAGAAGGTAAATGGATCAATGAAGTCCCGCTGGTTCCTATGATGGGGCTGCTATGTTAACTTTCCGATCGCTGAATGGGATAGATGACTAGAGTAGTAGAGTCGAAACACAATGCTATTGATTCAAGACCTCCTCAGCTACAAGCTAGAAATCGCGAAAGATGCGGTATAGAGTTGTATTCTACGATCTGCCGTTGAGTCTCCCAAGGTCGTCTATGATGATGCGTGGCTAAATTTTAGATCGTTTCAGTGACGATGCTTTTAATTCTATTGGTCGCAATAAGCTACATCACCATTGCCGAATTATTTCAATCCGTTTGTTGTGTTTTCCTTATTGGGTCCCTTTGCTATTGTACTAGCTAGTATGCAGCAGGCGTGGCACATCCGACTTCGCTTTTTAATTTCTGTCGTGGCTGTCGTCGCGGCTTTCGCGCAAGGGGAATCTTAAATTTTTTCTTCTTTTCGCTGAAACGAATTCTGATTGGAAGAATTGAAAAAGGCATTAACATCCGGTACTCAATAAAACGGTCACAGCAGCTTGTGCCGAAGCCCATAGCACTTTTTAGCGAAGACAGCTATTTCATTGGAAGGTATATTTAATTAGCTTACGAATCTGTGGAGTAAATTGATACTTTGGAACATTCAATGAAACTTTTACAACCGACTTTGGATGACGCACCCTTTCCCTACACGACCCCCAAAAGGAGTTTTTAAATCAGTGTGCGACCTTTGACAAAAACATCCTCATCCCTAAGGCCTCATTTTTACGGGTTCGTAACCGGTATGACAGTCATAGTTGGATCTGTTGGATCTGTTGTGATCCTGCATGAAACCCCTCCCTGGACGGTTATGAGTAGTATATATGTATATAGTGCCCCAATGAATAGCTATAATTTCATAAACATCCTAAGGATAAATGCTTCCTAGAAGATTTATGCTCTACCAGTAGATGATACTACTGAACGTCCTACCAGCGAAGCAAAAGGCAAATGGAAATGAGACGACGGAATCAAAAGGTTTCCCACAACGACGATGACATCGAACAAAATCAAGTACGAGGGAGGGATGCACGGCACAGATCGCCATCTGCCAACATCTTCAGAAAGACGCTTCTGTGGATCCGCTTTCGTTGGAGAGAAGGCAACACCATAGACAAGGCGGTCCTGCTACTCGCTCCCATTTGCCTTTTTTCCTTGCTTTTTACGGTTGTGGACGTGAGGTTTGTGCAAAGAGGTGGCATGCATTTGCCTAAAATCAGCGTCCATCATCCCAGTATCCAGTATGCCACCATTGCCGGCTACAAAATTCCCGTCAACAATACGGCTGGATTTATACCCGACGTGAAGGAGTCTCCCACAATTCACATCCCCATGGAACAAATTCCGGATAACGAAGGCCCTCAACGTGTCGAGCTACGGAATTGGGAAGTTGGCCTTCGAAAAGAATTGCGAAGGACGGGAGAAGAAGCGCTCCTCCAATACGGCATCCAATTGCGCCACCTCATGGCTTTGGGTGGCAACATTTTGCAAAATCACCAGACGTCACCACAACAACACGAAGATAGCAAGGATTCTGAAGTCTTTCGACACAAATTGGCCCACATGGCTCCCTGGTTAATGATCCAGGAAGATTCGGCCAGCCGAGCTGGAGTCACGGCCAAAAATAAGAATTGGCCGTTCAATACCCTGCCCGAACCAAGCGACAACCCCAAGTCCAGAGCCGTGGTCTTGTCTTTTGGAGACAAACAATTGAAATATGCCGACACGCTCATGCGTACCATACGGCTGGTGCACAAATCTCGCATGCCCATTCGGGTTGTCTACAAAGGCAACTCGGACTTGTCGCAAATATCCCGGGATATCCTCACGGAAAAATACTTTATTGGGGCTGGAATGGGTGGATTGCAGTTTATCGATCTCACAACCATCTTTAATTTGCAGGTGGCGCGATTAGACACTTGGAATTTAAAGGCATTTGCCATGCTGGCCGTTGCCGAACAACAAGTCCTGCTATTGGATGTCGACGTGATGCTCCTCCAGCCACCCGAAGTGTTTTTTGAACAAAAGGGATACCTTAAAACAGGTGCCCTCTTTTTCCGTGACCGCAGTCATCGAGAACATCTTTGGACACCGCGACAATTTTTATTGGCCATGCAACCCCGCTTGTCGTCCATGGGCCAGACAGCGCTCACCAATGGAAATCTCATGAATGAACATATCCAAGAAGCGGGCGCTGTCTTGATCGACAAGAATCGTCGAAGGAAGGGATTGTGGGCAGCTTGTCTTATTCTAGGACGACCGGACGTCCGACGCTTTATCCAACGCGACATGGTATATGGGGATAAGGAAGTGTATTTCACAGCCTTTGAAACCGTCGATGAGCCGTACGAGTTTGCCAAGTACTATCCGGGAACGATTGGCAGTATAGTTACCGACTTTAGTGGTAATGATTTGGAATGGGGCGTGGGCAGGCTTGAAAGCAAAAATCTCGACGACCTGCAATTTGATATGGCTCTTTGTGGAAGGATGCTTCATTTTGACGACAACGGAATGCCCCTTTGGTCCAACGGTGGATATTATACGCGGGAAGACGATCGAAAAGCTGACAATTCCATTGCTTCACAAGGGCTTCATCCTGTCTTGTTTGCTGATGGGGGCAATTCATTAACCGAAGAGGGTGGCGCAGGCAAAGAGGACAATCAAAACTGGCTGGAAAACATTGAGCTTGCTGTGCTTTGCTTGTATCCCAATGCACGGAAAATTCGCCAGGTACCCGCCGAAACTACCGAGCGGGGGAGAATGGCGGTTGAGTATTATCTGCGAATACTGAATCAAACCGCAGAAGATGTGCTCGTCAGAAAGTCTTGATTAGAAAGCAAGCATCCTAATAAAACTACTAGAAGTGTAGGTTTCCATCGCCCACCGTTACAGCGGAGGTATTTTCAGTTGAACACAAATACAAAATAGAGATTTAAAGCAAAAAATAATTAAAGTCCTATAGTCCAGCGAACAATACGTACAGCACAGCTCAATTTCTTATTCTTCCACTACTGTCCCGTAGAATCGAACAGCCTCTCGGATTCTCTGTCTACACTCAGGGCATTTGTGGTTCAGCGCCGTCAATCCCTGCTGTGTGGCACAGATTGCACACAGGCAAGGATGGCCACAAGGAATCAACATGTGATTCACTGGTTTGTCCAAACACACAACGCACATTTTAGCTGTTGTCAAGCCTGGTGTCGCTGGCGTATCAGCGCCGTTCGTAACTGGTGGTGGTGTAGCCGGAACTGGGGAAGGAATGAAGTCAACTGGTCTCATAGTAAACGCACTAAAAGGGGTAGAGGTATTAGCCGTTGTTGGACTGACTTGTTGGCGAGGGCGCCGTGGGATAGGTCGCCTGTTTGTACCTCTGTCAGGGCGATTTCTGTTGCCTGGTCGCCTAGCTCTGACCATACGGCGACCAGCTTGTGGTTGTACTCTGTAAGTGATGATATACTCCGGGTAGCACTGGAACGGGTTATTGATTGTGTACACTTCGCCATCCGAATGGTTTCGATGGTGGACCGAATGAAAATCAAGAGGGGCAAATTGAGACGGCCGTGTGGGTCTGCCATCATTATTGGTTCTTTCGTCTACTCTGCCTAGGGCAACTCGCGACATGATCATAGTCCTCAGAGTGCTATCAGATGGGGTTCTGTAGCTGTGTTTGTCCCCAAACTTTGACTGAGCTGAAAAAATCAATTCTCCTGACCCTCCACTAGAGCTTGCACTGCACAACTGGTAGAAACTATCTGGAGTACCGAGTAAATGTTCAGGTAAGTTTCTTCCCGATCCATGGAATAGTCTTCTTTCGTTTACTATCCCCCACGATTCAGATGCTACTTGCTCGCAAGCTAGGGCGTAGGAAGTCCACATGCTTTCCTGCTGAATCCGCTTTACGGAAACTATTTCGTAGCGCTGAAGATCCAAACCACCGTGAATCGCGTAAAATGGTTCGATCACTAAACCCTTCTCGTCGTCATCCACCACCTCGACTTGCGCACCGTCCGCGTTTGTCCACGATTCTGGTGGTGACATTGGATTTCGTGGGTTGGCTGGGCCAACAGGGGCAGGTTCGATTGGTAGCGACACTTGGAGAGCCGGAACTGCTATTCGTTCCATTGGCGCTACCATGAACCGATTCTGTTCGTAGTCTACTCCGACAACCATGCAATTGTTGTTGATTAATTGACCCGCTTTGCAGTTGGAAACATCTGTGCCATAGATGAGGCCACCTCCTTTTGGGTTATTGGATCCAGCGTAGAAATCCCCGAGCGGAGTTGGACCAACCTGTAACTCATACTTGTTACCAGCACCGATTCGACAGCACAATGACTTGGCTTCTTCCTCTGGAGCTCGAGTGGGGAAGGCAACTTCAGTGTAGCCACCATCAGCATCGAGCTTTACAACCACTCCTACGCTCCCAGGACCACCATCTTGATCACCATCGGCCCAATGAATCCCTCGCTGGACAAACATTCCTAGTTGTACATTGTCAATCGTCACGGGGGCACCCGGTCGTGGCGTCTGTGCCGCGGTGACAAAGTCTACCAGCAACGGACTAAGAGGATCTTGTCTTATTGGTTTTTGAAGCTCGGTTGGGCTCCACCTATTACTAGGAAGCGCTTCCAGCAAAGTCTTCACGAGCCCCTTCAGATGACTGCTATATGCTACGTCTGGATCTGAGGCTGATTCGGTGGCCCAGGGCAAGCGAAAACAAGGTAGATTGAGCGCGGCATCGACTTGATTCTTCTTAATGAACTCTGCAAGTGTTTCATCTTGTGTCAAATCCACAAGCTTTTTGCAGCAGAGCATTTCGAAAATGATGCAGCCCAAACCAAAGGAGTCAATTTTGTCAGCTTCAAGGCCAGAGAAATCGTCACGAGCAACAGCATCTTGAAATTCCGGACTTGCGTATATTTCAGTGAATCTGATTGCTTCCTCTCCTGCCCCAATAGAGCTTCCAAAATCTGCCAAGAGGAGTTTTCCTCCACCCGTTCTATCAATCAAAACATTGGCTGATTTAACGTCGGTGTGATAAACTCCGCGCTGATGAGCATACGCCAAAGCTTCACTCAGCTGCAGTGCGTACCAGGCAATCCTGCGCTCTGTGTAAGGCTCGCTGTCGGGATCGGATTTGGAGAGAATTTCGTCGGACAAGGTTTTGCCGTCGCAATATTGCATCACAATTGCCGCAAAATCCGTGCCGATGAACCAATCTTCAAAATGAACAACCGATAAGTCGCGGTTGTGTCCCTCGTTGGACGTGGTGCATTCCAGCTGTAGTACGGCGTCCAATTCTCGATGAAAGGACTCCATTTCGTCTTCCAAAACACAATCCAGCCTAAACCGTGTAAATTTCAAAGCGACTTTTCGGCCGGACTTCTTCTTGGCAAGAAAAACACTGCCAAATCCACCATGGCCGAGACAACCGATTTTCTGAAATTCTTGGTCAATCTCTGCGAGGGTTGTCTTTTGCTCCTCCTGCTGATGGAAGGGAGGAAAGGGAGAAGGTGATGCTGTTGTTGCTGTCGCCATAATGAATAATTCGGTGCTTTTAGGGGCGGAACATAGATTTTTAGACGCAGACCACGGATGTTGTGATCCTTATTTTTCTTCTTTTTAGTCAGAGCTAGCGTACTGTTCTTGTTTCTAATGTACTGTACTTCATTGGCGCTATC
>ENA-ORBV01008164-ORBV01008164.1-microbial-mat-metagenome-genome-assembly--contig:-NODE-8164-length-17713-cov-70.470685_pt1 | contig 17713 bp, 11 predicted proteins | sample MGYA00237777_ERZ505514 | MGnify/ENA primary metagenome ERZ505514 (study PRJEB26160, sample SAMN06269048) | microbial mat metagenome | isolation source: Oligotrophic lake microbial mat | place...
CCGCCGGTCGCTTCGCTCGCGGCTCGTCAGGACGGCCTTTCGCGCGACGACGCGTTTCGATGCGCACCGACGAGCACAACGCGAGCACCTCATGAGTCGGCGCAGCCGACGAACCGGCCGGCGAAGCCGGCGCTCCTGCTCACGACGCGGTCTGCGGCGCAACCGTTCGCGGCTCGATGATGCTGCCTGCCCGCTCTGCACCCAGGGCCTCGGCGGCGCTGGCCGCCTTGGCGATGGCGCTGGCGTCGGTCTCGGCCTCTTCGGCGGGAGCCTCGGCGAGACGGCGCACCTTGAGCTTGGCGTAGGGATCGAAGCCCGTGCCCGCGGGGATCAGGTGACCCAGCAGCACGTTCTCCTTGAGCCCGAGCAGATCGTCGACCGCGCCCTTGAGCGCCGCTTCGGTGAGCACCTTCGTGGTCTCCTGGAAGCTGGCTCCCGAGAGGAACGACTCGGCCTGCAGCGATGCCTTGGTGATGCCCAGGAGCAGCGTCTTGACCGAAGCCGGCTTCGGCTTCTTGGTCTTGGCGCCGCCCTTGCCATCAGCCTCGGAGCGGGTGTTGGCCTCGCGGACCTCGTCCTTGGTGTAGAGCCCGTTGACCACCAGACCCGAATCGCCCGGCTCGACGATCTTCAGCTTGTTCGCGAGACCGTCGTTGATCTGACGGAAGACGAAGCGGTCGATGACGTCGTTGGGGAGGAGATCGGAGTCGCCGGGGCTCTGGACCTTCACCTTGCTGAGCATCTGGCGCAGGATGACTTCGATGTGCTTGTCCGAGATCGGCACGCCCTGAGCGCGGTAGACGTTCTGCACCTCGTCGAGCATGTACACATACAGGGCATCCTCGCCCTTGATGCGCAGGATGTCGGCGGGGATGAGCGGTCCCTCGGTGAGCGGATCGCCTGCCGCCACGTGGTCGCCGGTGTGCACCTGAAGGTGCTTGCCCTGCGGCACGTGGTGATCGTGCTCGATGCCCGAGTCGGAGATGACCCGAATGGTCATCTTGCCCTTGCGCTTGTCCGAGTGCAGCTCGACCTTGCCGGAGATCTCCGCCATGACGGCGGGGTCCTTGGGAATACGAGCCTCGAAGATCTCGGTGACGCGGGGGAGACCACCGACGATGTCCGCCGACCGCTTCACTTCCTTGGGCTGACGAGCGAGCATGGTGCCGATGGTGATGCGCTGACCCTCGGTCACCTCGATGCGGGCCTTGGCCGGCAGGTGGTGGAAGTCGAGGATCTGCCCGTTGTCGTCTTCGACGTTGATCTGCGGGTGCTTCTCGCCGGTGTGCTCGATGACGATCAGTTCGGTGCCGCCACCCTTGGCATCCTCGCGACGAACGGTCTCGCTCTCGACGATGTCCTTGAAGCGGACGATGCCGCCCTTCTCCGCGAGAATCGGGGTGCGGTGGGGATCCCACTCGGCGATGAGCTGGCCCTTCTTGACCTGATCGCCGGAGCGCACCATGAGCGACGCGCCGTAGGGAATCTGGTGCTTCTCGAGCTCGCGACCCTTCTCGTCGACGATTGCCGCGGTGCCGTTGCGACGCAGCGAGGTGAGCTGCGTGCCGGTCTCGCTGACGACTTCGACTTCGTTGCAGTCGCGAAGCATGACGGTGCCGGCGTTGCCGACCTTGCGCATCGTCTCTTCCAGTCCGCGCGACGCGATGCCGCCGGTGTGGAAGGTCCGCATGGTGAGCTGCGTTCCGGGCTCGCCGATCGACTGGGCGGCGATGATGCCCACCGCCATGCCGAGCTCGACGAAGCCGCCGGTGGACATGTCCATGCCGTAGCACTTCTCGCAGACGCCGCGAGCGGTGTTGCAGGTGAGCGGGCTGCGGACATGCACCGAGCGGATGCCGAGGTTCTCGATCTTCTTGGCGATCTCGTCGGTGATCAGTCCGTTCTCGCCGACGAGCAGCTCGTCGGTGATCGGATTGACGATGCTCTCGCGGCTGGTTCGGCCGACGATTGCGTCGCGAAGCGGAACGTCGACCTCTTCACCGCGGAAGATGGCCCGCTTGGAGATGCCCATGGTCGTGCCGCAGTCGTCCTCGACGACGACGACCGACTGGGCCACGTCGCAGAGCTTGCGGGTCAGGTACCCCGAGTCGGCGGTCTTGAGGGCGGTGTCGGCCAGGCCCTTGCGGGCGCCGTGGGTCGAGGAGAAGTACTCGAGCACGCTGAGGCCTTCACGGAAGTTGGCCTTGATGGGCGTCTCGATGATCTCGCCACTGGGCTTGGCCATGAGACCGCGCATGCCGGCGAGCTGCTGCATCTGGCTGATGTTGCCTCGGGCACCGGAGTCGGAGAAGAGGAACACGGGGTTGAGGTACCGCACGCCTTCCTTGCCCTCGATGGGCTTCTCGCGGCCGGTGACGGTGTCGCGACGATCGTTCTTGAGGGCCTCGACGAGCTTCTTGACGATCTGCTCGCGGCACTGGGCCCAGAGATCGAGGAGCTGGTTGTGCCGCTCCCGCTCGGTGATGGCACCGTTTTCGTAAGCCCTCTGGACGCGATCGACCTTCTTCTGGGTCTCGGCGATGAGCTTGAACTTGTCCTCGGGGACGCGAAGGTCGGTGATGCCGAAGGAGAGTCCCGAGACCGTCGAGGCCTTGAAGCCGACGTCCTTCATGTCGTCGAGGAGATCGATCGTCTTGGGACGACCGAGCCGCGAGAAGGTGTCGTCGATGACGCGGGCGCAGCCCTTCTTGCCGAGGGCGCAGTTGTAGAAGGGCATGCCCTGCGGAAGGATCTCGGCGAAGTAGAGCCGGCCGACCGTGGTGATGATGCGGCGGTGCGACTCCATCGGCGCGGTGCCGCCCTTCTCCGCCTCGACCATCTCGCTGAAGCGCTCGAGTCGGACGACGATGGGCTCCTGCAGAGCGATCTGCTTGAGCTCGTGGGCGAGCATCGCCTCGAAGGGATCCTTGAAGTGCTTGAGGTTCTCCTCGCGGGCCGCGGCGAACTTGTCGGCGGCGAGCTTGATCCGATCGACAATCGGCGTGTACTCGGGATGGAGCACCGTGAGGAAGTAGACGCCCATCACGATGTCCTGGCTGGGCGAGACGATCGGATTGCCGTTGGCCGGGCTGAAGATGTTGTGCGGCGAGAGCATCAGCACCTGAGCCTCGGCCTGGGCCTCGACCGAGAGCGGAAGATGCACAGCCATCTGGTCTCCGTCGAAGTCGGCGTTGTAGCCGGTGCAGACCAGCGGATGGATCTTGATGGCGTTGCCTTCGACCAGCACCGGCTCGAACGCCTGGATGCCCATGCGGTGAAGGGTGGGGGCGCGGTTGAGCAGGACCGGATGCCGATGGATGACCTGCTCGAGGATGTCCCACACCTCGGGATCGCGGCGCTCCAGCATGCGCTTGGCGCTCTTGATCGTGTCGGCCAGCCCATGCTCCTTGAGCTTGCGGATGATGAAGGGCTGGAAGAGCTCGAGGGCGATCTTCTTGGGAAGACCGCACTGATGGAGCTTGAGTTCGGGGCCGACGACGATGACCGAACGCGCCGAGTAGTCGACGCGCTTGCCGAGCAGGTTCTCGCGGAAGCGACCCTGCTTGCCCTTGATCATGTCGGTGATCGACTTGAGCGGGCGGTTGCTCGATCCGAGGACCGGGCGGCGGCAGCGACCGTTGTCGAAGAGGGCATCGACCGCCTGCTGCAGCATCCGCTTCTCGTTGCGGATGATGACCTCGGGGGCGTTGAGATCCATCAGCTTCTTCAGCCGGTTGTTCCGGTTGATGATGCGGCGGTAGAGATCGTTGAGATCGCTGGTGGCGAAGTTGCCGCTCTCGAGGAGGACCAGCGGGCGCAGATCCGGGGGAATGACCGGAACCACGTCGAGGACCATCCACGCCGGATCGTTCTCCGAGCCGCGGATCTGCTCGACGAGCTTGAGGCGCTTGGAGAGGTCCTTCAGCTTCTGCTTGCTGCGGGTCTCGCCGATGTCGCGACGGAGTTCTTCCGAGAGGCTGGCGAGATCGAGCTGGTTCAGGAGCTCGCGGACCGCGTCGGCGCCCATCAGGGCGGTGAAGGCGGTACCGAACTTCTCGAAGGCGCTGCGGTACTCGTCTTCGGTCAGAACCTGCTTGTAGTTGAGGTCGGTCGTGCCCGGATCGGTGACCACGTAATCCTGGAAGTAGATGATCTTCTCGAGATCACCCGTCTTCATCGCCAGCAGGTTGCCGAGACGGCTCGGCATGGCCTTGAAGAACCAGATGTGGACGATCGGCGCGGCCAGGTTGATGTGGCCCATGCGCTTGCGACGCACCCGCGAGTGGGTGACCTTCACGCCACAGCGGTCGCAGATGATGCCCTTGAACTTGGTGCCCTTGTACTTGCCGCAGGCGCACTCGTAGTCCCGCTCCGGGCCGAAGATGCGCTCGCAGAAGAGACCATCCCGCTCCGGTCGATAGGTGCGGTAGTTGATGGTCTCCGGCTTCTTGACCTCGCCGAAGCTCCAGCTCCGAATGTTGTTCGGGCTCGCCAGGGTGATCTTGACGGAGCCGAAGTCATTGACGCGGTCGTAGACGCTCTCGTTCATGGGGGTAGCCTGGGGAGGAGATCAGGAATGAGCAATCAGGAATGAGGAATGAGGAATGAGGAATGAGGAATGAGGAATGAGGAATGAGGTGCCGGGGAGCTTCTGAACCCGAGGGACGGTTTCGAGGCGAACCGCGTCAATCAGCCCGCCGGGCTCTGCCCGGCGCGGCGTACAAGAGCGAGTGTCGGCCCGGAGGGCCGAACGGAGCGATCAAACGAGTCAGGCCGCCGCGGAGCGATCAAACCAACCACCAGCGCCGCTCTCGCGAAAGCGAGTGTGCGGCCGGAGGCCGCCGCGGAGCGATCAAACCAACCACCAGCGCCGCTCTCGCGAAAGCGAGTGTGCGGCCGGAGGCCGCTACGGAGCGCTCAAACTACACCAGCAACGGCTTCTCCGTATCCAATCGATCCTCACCCTGCTTCTCGAGGGTGATGTTCATGCCAAGTCCCTTGATCTCGTGGCAGAGCACGTCGAAGACGACGGGCATGCCGGCCTGGAGGGTGTTGGTGCCCTTGACCATCGAGTCGTAGATCTTGGTTCGGCCTTCGACGTCGTCGCTCTTCACCGTCAGGAGTTCCTGCAGCACGTACGCGGCGCCGTAGGCCTCGAGGGCCCACACTTCCATCTCGCCGAAGCGCTGGCCGCCGGTGCGGGCCTTGCCACCGAGCGGCTGCTGGGTGATGAGGCTGTACGGGCCCGTCGAACGAGCGTGGATCTTGTCGTCGACGAGGTGATGCAGCTTGAGCAGGTACATGAAGCCGACGGTGGTCTTCTGATGGAAGGAGTCGCCGGTGCGGCCGTCGTAGAGCTGGACCTTGCCGCCGTAGGGCATGTGGGCGAGGAGTTCCCGCGGATGTCCCGGAGCGCGACCGGTCTTCTCGAAGTCCTCGAGCCGCGAGGCCACGTGGGCGTTCGCCGTCTCGAGCGCTTCCATGATCTCCTTCTCGTCGGCGCCGTCGAAGACCGGCGTGACCGCCTGGAATCCGAGGACCTGCGCCGCCCAGCCCAGATGGGTCTCAAGAATCTGACCGACGTTCATGCGGCTCGGCACGCCCAGCGGATTGAGCAGCACGTCGACCGGAGTGCCGTCGGCGAGGAAGGGCATGTCCTCTTCCGGCACGATGCGGGCGATGACGCCCTTGTTGCCGTGACGGCCGGCCATCTTGTCGCCGACGGCGAGCTGCCGCTTGGTGGCGAGGTAGATCTTGACCATCTCGAGCACGCCCGAGGGCAGCTCGTCGCCGCGCTTCATGTGCTCGAGCTTGCGGCGCTTCTCCTTCTGGACGCCCTTGATGCGCGGCCAGAACTGACCGTGGATCACCAGCGCCTGCTCGCGGGCTTCCTTGCTGCCCTTCATCCACTTGTCGGAGAAGTTCTCGATCTGCTCGAGGATGACCTCGGGCAGGGGGCTGGCGCCGACCTTCTGGCGAGTCGAGGGATCCACCATCTCGGCGCCGAGGGCGGCGTTGAGCTGGTCGAGCATCTGCTTGAAGAGCGAGATGGCCTTCTGATCCATCATCTCCTCGTACTGGGTGTGTTCCTTCTTGAGCTGCTTCTTCTGATCCTCGCTCAGGTGGAGCCGCCGGCTGAACCGACGGGCGCCGATGACGATGCCTTCGGTGCCGGCGGGCACTTCGAGAGAGTCGTTCTTCACGTCCTCGCCGGCGCGGCCGAAGATCGCGTGGAGCAGCTTCTCTTCGGGGCTGAGCTCGGACTTGCTCTTGGGGCTGACCTTGCCGACGAGGATGTCGCCGGGGCCGACGCGAGCGCCGATCCGGATGACGCCGTTCTCGTCGAGATTGCGCAGCATGCGCTCCGAGACGTTGGGAATGTCGCGGGTGAACTCCTCGCGCCCCAGCTTGGTCTCGCGGATCTCGACGTCGAAGCTCTCGATGTGGATCGAGGTGAAGACGTCGTCCTTCACCAGCCGCTCGCTGATGACGATGGCGTCCTCGAAGTTGTAGCCGTCGAAGGTGTTGAAGGCGACGAGCACGTTCTTGCCGATGGCCAGCTCGCCCTGCTTGGTGCTGGCACCGTCGGCGAGGATCTGGCCGGCCTTGACCTTCTGGTTGAGTCGGACGATCGGGCGCTGGTTCTGGCAGGTGCGCTCGTTCAGTCCGACGAACTTGCGAAGCTCGTACTCGTCGGCGTTGTCGATGATGATCCGCTCGGCGTCGACATAGGTGACTGCGCCGCCGCGCTTGGCCTTCACGATCATGCCGGAGTGGTTGCCGACCACCTTCTCCATGCCAGTCGCGACGCAGGGCGGCGTGACCTTCACCAGCGGCACGGCCTGCCGCTGCATGTTCGAACCCATCAGCGCCCGGTTGGCGTCGTCGTGCTCGAGGAAGGGAATCAAGGACGCCGAGACGCCGACGATCTGCTTGGCCGAGATGTCGGCGTAGCGCACGTCCTCGGGCGGAACCGCCGCCAGTTCGCCCTGCACGCGAGCCAGGACGGTGGGGGTGGTCATCTTGCCTTCGCGGTCGAGGGCCTCCGAGGTGGCCAGGGTGGACTGGAGTTCCTCGTCCGCGCGGAGATGGGCGGTCTTGCCGGTGTACTTGCCGTTCTTGATCTCGCGGTAGGGCGTGAGCAGGAAGCCGTAGTCGTCGACTTCCGCGTAGATGCCCAGGCTCGCGATCAGACCGATGTTGGTGCCTTCCGGCGTCTCGATGGGGCAGATCCGGCCGTAGTGGCTGATGTGCACGTCGCGCACTTCGAAGCCGGCCCGCTTGCGGTTGAGTCCGCCGGGTCCGAGCGCCGAGAGACGGCGCTCGTGCACCAGCATCGACAGCGGATTGGTCTGGTCGACGACCTGCGACAGCTCGCTGCGGCCGAAGAAGAACTCGATGGCGCTGGAGATCGACTTGCTGTTGACCAGATCGGAGATCTTGTCGAGCTCCTCGGGGTCCTTGACGCTCATGCGCTCCTGGACGGTGCGCTTGAGCTTGAGGAAGCCCTTGCGCATCTCCTCCACCGCGAGCTCGTCGAGCGTGCGCAGGCGGCGGTTTCCGAGGTGATCGATGTCGTCGACGAAGGAATCCTTCCGCTTCGCCCGCAGATCCATGATGTAGCGGATGACGGCGAGGAAGTCCTCGGCGCGGATGTGCATGATGTCCTCGGGGACATCCATTCCGAACTTGCGGTTGATGCGGAAGCGTCCGACGCGTCCGAGGCGATAGCGGTTCTCGTCGAAGAACTTCTCCCTGAAGAGCGCCTTCGCCTTGTCCACCTGCGGCGGGTTGCCCGGGCGCAGACGACCGTAGATCTTGAGCAGGGCGGCCTCGTGCTCGCTCACTTCCGCGAGGAAGTCGAGACGCTCTTCGGCCAGCGTGTTGAGAATCAGCGGATCGACGGCATCGGCGATCACCCGCACGGTCTTCAACGTGCTCTTCATGATCAGCTCGGCGTTGTCGCCAAGCTGGGCGCCGGGCCGGCAGAGTTCCTCGCCGGTGTCGGTGTCGACGATCAGTTCCGCCGAGTAGTGCTCGGGGCGGACCTTCTCGACCTTCATGTCCTCGACGTCGTAGAAGAGCTCGAGGAGCTTGTCGGTCGAGGAGAAGTGCTCGTCGAGGGCCCGAAGGAAGGTGGTCGCGGCCAGCTTCGTCGACTGGTCGATCCGCATCGCCAGGACGTCCTTCTTGGTCACCTCGAGCTCGATCCATGATCCGCGCTCGGGAATGATGCGGGCCGAGTGGAGCGGCCGATCACCCACCGAGGAGACGATCGAGAAGTCCACGCCGGGCGAGCGGTGGAGCTGGCTGACGATGACCCGTTCGGCACCGTTGACGATGAACTCGCCGCCACCCATCATCACCGGGATCTCGCCGAGGTAGATCTCCTCCTCGGGGATGGCGTCGACGCCTTCGCGGCGCAGACGGACGGCCACCCGGAAGGGCAGCCCGTAGGTGAGGCGCAGCTCGCGACACTCGTCGGGCGTGTAGCGCGGCTCGTCGAGCTTGTAATAGAGGTACTCGAGCTTCATCTTCCCGTCGTAGCTCTCGATCGGGAAAACTTCACGAAGCAGCGCCTCCAGGCCGATGCCCTTGCTGCGCGTGTCGTGCAGCTTGGTCAGTTGGAGGAAACGCTCGTAGGAGTCCTCCTGGACTCGGACGAGGTTCGGGACGGGAATTGCGTCGCCGCGCTTGGAGAAGTCGCGCACGGTGGTCGTGGACATCAGGATTCCCCGTAGTGCTGGGAGACAACGACACCGCGACCGTCGCATCGATCGCGGTTCGCGGATGTGTGGGTTGAATTCAGGAATGCGGCGCCGACAAGCGGGGCAGTGTAGCCGGACCCCCGCCTAGTTAGCAAGGCGCGTGCCGCAGCCGATCCAAATTGCGAAAAAAAGACCCCCGGATCCCGGCCCATCCCCGCCCATCCCCGGCTCATCCCCGGGTCTGACCGCCCGTGGCACCGTCGGCCACTCCGCCTGGCGCTCCCTCACAGCGCCCGCGACCAGCCGAGTCGCTTCACCCTCCCGGATGCACCGGGACCACCGCCGGGCGGTCGGCAAGGAGGCAGTACGCCGCTCCATAGGTGGTGATGAGCAGGGGATACCCGAGGAAAATGCCCGGAAGAATGCACGCCAGGAAGGTGGCGATCGACAGCAGGCCCATGACGATGGCCAGACCGATGATGCTGAGGGCGTGACCCGAGGTGATGGCCCACGAGGTCGAGAATGCCTGGAGAACGCCGAGTCCGGGCCGATCCGGGTCGACCAGCAGGAGAAACGTCGGGAAGAGCCGGGCCGCGAGCCAGGCCATCGGAACGAGGATCGCCGCGACCAGACCGATGATCAGGGCGACCAAGGCGGGCGAGCCCCTGAAGCCGGTGGTGAAGGCGCTCATCCCGACGACCATCCCGACGACCAGGCCGACGACCACCAGCGGCAGCGCCAGCAACAGGGTGCCCAGGCACCACAGCAGATAGGCCAGCACCAGGGCAAAGACCCGCTGGAAGGCTCGGCCGAGGGTCGCGAGAGTGCCCCGGCCCCGAACGGCCTCGACCCCGAAGAGAAAGGCTCCGACGGTGAGCGGGAAGAACACCAGAGCCGAGACCAGGACCGAGGTGCCAATCAGGGCGACGCCCAATCCTGCGGCGCCTGCGCTCTTGGCCAGATGCTGGCCGAACGACTGCACCATGTTGACGAAGAACTGGGCCCCGATCAGGATTCCGACGACGGCCACCGCATTCCAGTAGTTGGCGGTGAAGGCGGCCCAACCCAGGCTCATCGCGGTTCCGACACCCATCTCGCCCAGCGGCGCTCGCGACGGCCGCTGGGCCCGGGCCCAGTGCGGCGGAATCTCCGGATCCACCCCGGATTGCAGCGAGGCGCCTCCGGCGTGCCCGGGCGGGATTGCGGCCGCGAAGGCCGGTTGGCCTGCGGCGAACGCCGCCAGTTCGGGGACCGATCCGAGTGGGCGCCAGGCCTGCTCTCCTTCGGGACAGACCAGAGTCTCGGGACCGATCGACCCGCTCCGTGCGAGCGAGGCGATTGCAGTTGGATCGAAAGGTCCTTCGACAGTCGGATGCTGACGGCAGATGTAGTAACGCACGGAGCCTCCCCAGCTCTGCGAACGGACCGGCTCGGAGATCGCCTTCCCCAGGCGTGCTGCGAGCTCGAAGCGGGAACCGGATCGAACGATCCTGAACGTACTCGGAAAGGTATTCGGATTCGTCGGACGCTGCTTCCGAGAGCGCCAATCCTTACAATCGACCCGAAGTTCGACCTTCTCCTCTCTGCTCAACCCGATCTCTCCTCCTCCCATGTCCTTCACCTTTCGAGAGTTCTTTGCCGAGCTTGACCAGCATCCCGAACGCGTCCCGCTCGACGAGCTGGTGCGTCTGGTCGAGAAGCTGACCTTTGATCGCGAGTCGCTCCGCCCGTACGCGGTCTTCGACCCGACGCGCTACCGCCGCAATCTCATCCATGCCGGCCCCGGGTATCAGGCTCTCCTGCTCTGCTGGCGCGGTGGACAGCGGAGTCCGATCCACGATCACAAGGGCTCGTCCTGCGCCGTTCGCGTGATCGAGGGCACGCTCACCGAGACGGTCTTCGATCGCACCGCCGATGGGTTCATCTTCCCCACGCACACGCACAGGCTGGAAGAGGGCGAGGTGTGCGGGTCGGAAGACACCGACATCCACCAGATCTCGAACCTCGAGCCGGGCGGCAAGGACCTTCTGACGCTTCACGTCTACACCCCGGCGCTGGACATGATGGGGGTCTATTCCCTGACCGACACGCAGATCCGGCGTGAGCGCGATCCGGTCTTCGAGTTCTCCCTCGGTTCGGGAATCTGATGCTCTCGACGTCCGGGCTCAGCCGGCCCGTCTTTCTGGCCGCAATCCTCTTCTGCCTGACGCCGTGGTGTTCGCCGCCGATTGCCCTGGCGCTGGGGATTGCGCTCGCGCTTCTTCTTGCAAACCCATACGCCAAGGTCGGTCGCACGGCGTCGCGGCTGCTGCTGCAGGCGTCAGTCGTCCTGCTTGGCTTCTCGATGAACTTCGGCGTGGTCGTGCGGGCCGGTGCGGAAGGCGCGGTGCTCGCGGCCGCGACCATCGCCCTGACGCTCGCGCTGGGGTTCGCAATCGGGCGGCTGCTGGCAATCAACGGGCGAACGTCGACTCTCATCTCGGGCGGCACGGCCATCTGCGGCGGCTCGGCAATCGCGGCGCTCGCGGCGGTGATCGGCGCCGCCGAGGGTGAGATCGCGGTGGCGATTGGGACGGTCTTCATCCTGAACGCGGTCGGGCTCTATCTCTTCCCGGTGCTCGGCCACGCCCTCGAACTCTCTCCCGAGCAGTTCGGCGTGTGGGCGGCAGTCTCCATCCACGATGTCTCCTCGGTGGTGGGGGCGGCCACGTCCTACGGATCGCCGGTTGCACTCGAGACCGCAACGGCGGTGAAGCTCTCGCGGGCCCTGTGGATCGTGCCACTGACTCTCGGAGTGCTGGCCGTCATGCGCTGGCGCGAATCTCGGGCCCGGGCCGCGGCGACGGTGAACGGCGCCCTCGAGGGCGACGCGTCGACTGCTTCAGGGGCGACTGCCGCGCCCCGGGCTGCGGTGCAGATTCCGTGGTTCATCGGATTCTTCCTGCTGGCGTCTCTGTCGCGCAGTCTGCTTCCGGCAATCGAGGAGTACGTGCCGCTCATCAAGCAGCTCGCCACCATCGGGTTGTCCCTCACGCTCTTTCTGATCGGAGCGAGCATCTCGCTGCCCACCCTCCGTGCAGTGGGCTGGCGCCCGATGGCCCAGGGCGTCATCCTCTGGATCTTCATCTCCGCGGTGACGCTCGGGGTGGTGCTGCTCGGACTGGTGTGACCTACCGGGCCCGGTACTGCGTCAATCGGTAATGGAGCTTCCGCTCGCTGATCCCCAGCATCTCCGCGGCGAGCGTGCGGTTGTCGTCGCTTCGACGGAGCGCCTCCATGATCAGCACGCGCTCGACCGTTTCGAGGGTGAGATCGGCGCGGGACGCGAGTGGCGCCCGCTCGTCGCCCGAAGACTCGTCGCCGGAGTAGTGGGCGTTGGGGCCGAGATCGTCGCCACTCCGCGATGGAAGTCGCAGTTGCGCAACCGGCGTCTCCACCAGCACGTGCCGCGACCAGGCCCGATCGAGGGCGGTCTCGAGATCGCTGAGCGGCACCGGCTTGGCGAGAAAGTCGACCACCTCGCGCTGAATCGATCGGCGGGCGAGTTCAAAGGTGCCGTACCCGGTCGCGATCACCACCGAGACCGCCGGATGCTGCTCCCGACTCTCCTCGAAGAGATCGAGGCTGAGCTCTCCGTGGAGCTGGAGATCGAGGATGACAATTGCAAAGGGCTCCCGCGCCAGGGCCACGTGGGCCTCTTCGGCCGAGCCGACGCAGACCGCCTCGAACTCCATCTGCCGCAGCGCCCGTCGGTACATCAACTGCTGCGAGGACTCGTCCTCCACCACCAGGACTCGGCGGGGCGCGATGGTCATGCGTCATCCTCCGGCACCGGTATCGCCAGAATGAACATGCTGCCGCGCCCGGGGCCGGCGCATGGGCACTCTGCACGGCGTTGTCGGCCTCCGACTCGAGCGCCGCCAGTCCCGAACGCAGGTGAATGATGCGCTCGGCGAGTCCCTTCGACGAACTCCAGCTCGCCTCGTCGCCCAGCAACTCGCGGCCGCCGCCGCCGCGGTGGTCGCGGCCGCGGTCCTGCCCCGCGGCGTGCCGCGGGCAGGCGTCGTCCCCGCTGCGGAGCTCGGTGCCGAGCTCGCTGCGGGGCCTGGTGCGGGGCCTGGTGCGCGGCCCGGTGCGCGGCCCGGTGCGGAGCGGACTGCAAAATCGACAGGTCGATCAATCGAGGCCGCATGATTCCACAAGATTCCAGAACGTCGCGGCAATCCCGCTCGCGAGGCCGGAGGGATTCTGCCACCGACTGCCATCCTGGTGTTTCTTCCAATTCATCACCCCGCCGGTTCCGCTGCAGCGCAGTTCACGACGCATAATCCAGAATGGTCGCACCACTGAACATCGTCGCGGTTCGAAGCCTCATCCCCAAGCGCCGCTTCGGGACCGAGCAGGTGGAGCAGGCGTTCATGCACTGGCTCGCCGATCGTCCCGAGGACGAGCGGATCAAGGCCAGGCGGATCCTCCGCAACTCCGGTGTCGACACCCGGGCGTCGTGCCTTTCGATGGAGGAGATCTTCACCCCGGCCACGCTCACCGAGTCGAGTGGTCGATATCGCCGCAACGCCGTCGAGCTCGGGGTCCGGCTTCTCCGCGAGACGCTGGAGTCGGCCGCGATCCGACCGCAGGACGTCGACATCCTGATCACCACCTCGTGCACCGGGTTCATGATCCCCTCGGTCGATGCCTACATGGCCAACGAACTGGGAATGCGATCGGACCTGGTGAGGCTCCCGGTCACTCAGATGGGCTGCGCCGCCGGGGCCTCGGCCCTGATGTACGCAGCCGAGATGCTGCGCGGCCGACCGGGCGGAGTCGCCGCGATCGTCAACATCGAGCTGCCCACCAACACGATTCAGCTCGGCGACTTCTCGATGGCCAACATCGTCTCCACCGCCCTCTTCTCCGATGGCCTCGGCTGCACCATCCTGCGCAACGGTGGGGAACCCGGCGTGGCGCGGATCGACGGCTGGGGGACGCATCAGGTCACCGACTCGCTCGAGCTCCTCGGCTACCAGCTCACCACCGGCGGATTCCTGATGCACCTCGACCCGACGCTGCCGGAGGTGATCGCCACTCACTTCCTCGCCGCGGTGTCGTCGCTCCTCACGAGGACCAACCTCACCATCGAGGACATCGCCCACTTCGCCATCCATCCAGGCGGCGTCAGGATCCTCGATCGCATCGAGTCGATCCTCGCCCGGTCCAACCGGGACGCTCGTCTCTCCCGCGAAACCATGCGCAATCACGGCAACATGTCGAGCAGCACCGTGATCGTGATTCTGGAACGACTGCTCGCGTCGCGGCCGGCGCCCGGCAAGGCCCTGCTCATGAGCTTCGGGCCGGGCTTCGGCACCCACCAACTGCTGCTCACCCTGGGAAGGGACGACTGACACCATGATCGCCACCGGCCACAACGATCGCGCCAAACTCAAGCCCATCCATGATGTGGGATTCGATCGCCACTTCAAGGCGGCGACGTAGGCCGAGTACAACCGGCAGTTCTTCGACGGGCTGGCGAAGAAGTACGACGCCACCAACGTCATGCACTCCTTCGGAACCAAGCGCCCAATCGATCGCGCCGCGGTGCGGCGGCTGCCCATCCGCCCGGGAATGCGGATCCTCGATCTCTGCACCGGAAGCGGCGACATCGCCATCGAGATGGCCACGCGGCACCGGGACATTCGGATGGTCGCCGTCGACCCCTCGCCTGCGATGCTCGGCGTCGCCGCGCAGGAGGCTGGAGCGCTCCTCGAAAGGATCGAGTTCATCGAGGGCGACGCCCTGGCACTCGAATACCCCGACGGCGCATTCGATGGTGTGGTCATCAGCTTCGGCCTCCGCAACCTCTCGCGCCTCGAGGCCGGCCTTCGCGAGATGACGCGGGTGAGCCGGGACACGTCATGATCCGATGCCGCGCCGGTCGCGCCGCGGTGACCGTGCCCATTCCACACGGGCTCCGCCGCGTGGAGGTGGAACTCGACGGTGATGACGCCGGGGCCTGGATGGGTGACGACGCCGCGGTCCGCAGCCGGTTGCAGGCGGGCTGGGACGGGGGGCTCGAGGCCCCGCTTCTCAACGTGGCCCGCTGTCGGTTCCGCGCGATGGTGGCGGCGCGGTGGCGTGATCGGCGGGTCTTTCTTGCCGGCGATGCCGCCCACACCATGCCACCCTTCGCCGGGCAGGGACTCGCCGCCGGGCTCCGCGACGTCGCCACTCTCTGCTTCAAGATTGCCGGAGTCTCGCAGGGATGGCTGGCGCACTCGGCACTCGACTCGTATGAAGCGGAGCGCCGTCCGCACCTCAATCGGATGACGCGACTGGCCTGTCGGCTCGGTCGACTCATGTCGCCGAAGTCCACGCGCGGAGCCACGCTGCTCCACGGCCTGCTGCGCCTGATCGGGGCCGCGCCGGCACTTGGCGGATCGTGGCTCCTTGGCGGACCGACGATTGAGCCGCATCTGACCAGCGGCTTTCTGGCGCCTTCCGCACGGGCCGGGCGATACCTCCCGCAGCCGAGTGTGGTGCTGCACGATCAGCGTCGCGTGCCGCTCGATGAACTGCTCGGCCCGCGCATGACCTGAATCATCCTGGCGCCGCGCTCCGAGAGCGCACCGCGCCTCGAGCCGCCGCTGCTTCAGCCCTGCGACACGGTCCTGATCGAAGGGCGCGACTTTCGCGATCCCACGCAGGTGCTCCGACGGCAGTACGGCGTGGGCAGCCTGCTTCTGATCCGTCCCGAGCGGGTCGTGCACTCGCACATCCGACCATCCCGCACTCGACCTGTCCGCCTCCGGAGATCCTCATGACACCCAAGGCCGTGAACGAATCACGCCCGCAGCGCCGCCGAGCCCCAGCTCGGCGTATGGCGACGCCGGTCGCCGTGAAGAACGGCGATTCGCCCACTTGAGCGAAGACCGAAGTGACACGGATCTTTATGGACGAGGTCCTTCGCGTCGTGCGCAGGAAGGATGGAGCACGGAGGACATGGAGGTCATGGAGGACACGGAGGAAGAGGCAAGGGTGCGAACGGCACCGGCCCCGTGATGCCGGCCCCGTGATGCCGGCCCCGTGATGCCGGCCCCATGATGCCGGCCCCATGATGCCGGCCCCATGATGCCGGGATCACAGCCAATCGTGTCCGTTCACCAACATGACTCGCTCGCGTGCTTCTCCGTGTCCTCCGTGTCCTCCGTGTTCCATACCTCCTGCACGCGAGGCGACGAAAGTCTGGCGAGCATGGTCGACGTGCACGGATGTTGCGGCCACCAGCGTCTCGCCCAGCCCCAGCTCGCTGAGTTCCACGCTCGGGGCCGCTGGGGCCGTGATTCGTTCACGGCGTTGCATGACACCCACAGACTGTCGCCCGCTGACGGGGCGATGCCGCCGCCCCGTCGTGGCTTTGTCCCTTTGCGTACTGCTTCTTGCACTCGCCGGATGCGTGGCCAACAGTTCGAATCCGCTGCTCGTCGTCCGGTCCGCGGAAAGCGATGGCCAACGTGCCATCTTCGAGCTCGAGTTTCAGAATCCAGGGGGCCGGAATCTCACGCGCACGACGCTCGAGTACGAAGTCAGCCACGGCGAAAGCTCGTTCCCCGTCGCCAACGGTTCGTGGTCGGGCGAACTCGAGTTGCCGAAGAAGGGCCACGCGACGCTCACTCTCGAAACGCCTTTCGACACGCCGCCCCTCGAGCCGGAGTCGCAGGCCCTCCACCTCAGCGGCGAGTTGGTTCTCGCCGACCAGACCGGCTTCTTCGGGCTTCGCGCGATGGACCTCACGCGCACGTCCTTTCGCGTTGACGTCGAAACCACACGGAGCCGACCGTGAGGCCGTCGCGCTGGGTGCATCCGAGTGCCGCCGCGCTTGCGGCACGTTCGCTCGTGCTCTGGTACGCCACCGGTGCCGAGGGATTCACCCGCTGGCCGAATGAACGGCTGGCGAACGCCGACGCGGCGCCGGTTGCGGGTGAGCTCGATCTCCTCGCCGACGTCGGCTTCTCCGACATTGGTGAGGACTCGACGCGCCCCGACATCCAGAGTCGTTTCGCCTTCGGCCTGGTCCCCGGCGGATTCGATCCAGCGCACCTCATCGCCGTTGCCACCGTGGCCGGCGCAGTGCTTGCCGCCTCGATGGCGACGGTCGCCTTCGGCCGGTGCGCGAACTACGGCGCGGCTCACTCCAAGGAAGGACTCGCTCCATGACCTCTCGCACACTCGCTGTGATCATCCTCTTCGCCTGTCTTTCACCGCTCCCGGTGGATGTGACAACACCGCCGACAACACCGCCGACAGCACCGCCGACAGCACCGCCGACAACACCGCCGACAGCAGCGGCGAGCAAGGCAGCGACGATCAAGCCGCCGGCGCTTCCGGATCCGTTGCCTCCCGGGGCGGTGGTCTACGGCACGTTGACCGGCCGAGAGGCTCAGGTCACCTCCGCGGCGCCGCTCGAGCGCATCGTCGGGAAGTCCAGCGCCGTGGTCGGCTTCGCAATCCCGGGTCCAGCGGACGGTCCAGCGAAGCTCGTCGCCGCGAGCTGGGTTCTCCCGGTCAAGTCGCTGGCCACCGGTCTGCCGCTTCGCGATGAACACATGGCGGGGCCGGCGTGGCTCGACGCCGCCAGGCACCCGACGCTGCAGTTCGCCCTCACCCGGGTCGGGGCGATCAAGCAACTCAAGCGCGGCGAGGGATTCACGACATGGTCGGTCACGCTCGTCGGAGCCATGACCATTCACGGCGTGACCCGCGAGATCCAAGTCGCCGACGCCCGTCTCTCCTTCCTCGATGAGTCGGAGAAGACCCGCTCGATTGCCCCGGGCAATCTGATCTTCCTCAAGTGCGACTACTCCGTGACGCTCTCCGATTACGGCATTCGCCACGCCGACGTCCCGATCAAAGTGAGCGACACCGTCGAGTTGAGCCAGATGCTGAGGATGTCGGATGCGACGAAGGTGGAAGGGAGCAGGGAGGGGGGAGCAGGGAGGGGGGAGCCTGTC
>ENA-ORBV01008166-ORBV01008166.1-microbial-mat-metagenome-genome-assembly--contig:-NODE-8166-length-17708-cov-7.984459_pt1 | contig 17708 bp, 14 predicted proteins | sample MGYA00237777_ERZ505514 | MGnify/ENA primary metagenome ERZ505514 (study PRJEB26160, sample SAMN06269048) | microbial mat metagenome | isolation source: Oligotrophic lake microbial mat | place...
CCGTCCACCGTCCACCGTCCACCGTCCACCGTCCACCGTCCACCGTCCACCGTCCACCGTCCACCGTCCACCGTCTATTTCCCCGCCTGCATACCGTAAAGCAGCGTGGTGATGCAGCGGCGAAAGGCCGGGCCGAAGGCAACCCGCAGCGGGGACAGCCGCTCCTCATCCAGTAGCTGCCGCGCCATCGGCGCAGGGTCGGCCATCTGCCCCAGACCCACAATCAGGGCGTAGAGCTGCAATAGCAGCCAGAGGCCCTCGCCGGGTGCCAGGAAAGGGAGGCAGCGCTCAAGGCCAGCTGCGCTGCGCGCAGAGCGATCTAGCAGCAGCTCTTTGTAGGCCCGCGCGCTCTCAAGCGGGATGTTGTGCTCAAAGATAGTTGCGGCGAGCGGCAGCAACCGCGTGAGCGCGTGCCGCTCGTCGAGCACCGCACAGAGCAAGCTTGCCACGCGCTCAACATCCCAGGGGCCTGCCTCGGCCAGCCCGGCGTCGAGGGCGTCGAACCAGCCTACGAGCAGCCCCTCTAGCAGTGCGAGCAGCAGCTCCTCTTTGGTCTGAAAATAAAGATAGAGCGTGCCTTTGGCCAGGCCACTGCGGGCGGCCACCTCGGCCATGGCGAAGCTCGCGAAGCTGTGGTCGTCCCACATCGCAAGCGCCGTCGCCAGGATCTGCGCGCGGCGCTGCTGCTTGTCGGCCGCGCTGCGCGCCCGTTGTTTGGGTGGCAGTGTCACGCTTGTTCTCCCTTGCTGGCCACGGCTCATTATATTAAATGACCGTGGGTCATCTGTCAAGGGGAGCGGCTACGGCCCGCGCATACGCCAGCGGCCCAAGTTGAGGATGATGCTCAGGCCCACGAGGGCGATCATGCCGGGCACAAACAGGCGCGGCACGCTGAAGAGGAAGGCGAGCCCGAAAAGCCAGATCGCGCTGCCCAGCCCACCGCCACCGCGCCCGCGCCCAGCCGAGCTGAGGAACGAGCTCAGGCCGCAGACCACAAGGATCGTCGGCCAGAAGGGGATCTTCAGCAGCAGAATTAGCCCTATTCCGATGATCCACACGGCGCTGCTTAGGTGCTTCAGACGTGGCCAGCGCGCCCGGCTAGGCGCTACGGGCGCAAACTGCGGCGTGGGGCGGGGTTGGCGCAGCTGCGGGCGCGCCAGTACAGGCGGGGCCGGCGGGGTTGGCAGCGTGGCAGGCAGCGGGTCGGCCAGGCGGCGCCCGCAGCGCACGCAGTAGTCGGCGCCCTCGGGGCTGCCGGCGCCGCACGCGGGGCAGGCCACGGCCCCCGCCACACGCGGCAGCGCCATCGTCGCGCCGGTGCTCGCAGGGCGCGGCAGCTCGAAGCCACACTCGATACAGAAGCGGGCGTCGGCGGGAAGAGCGACGCCGCATGAGGGACAGTTCATACACACCTCCGGTCAAACCGGTACACGCCTATGATACGTAAGCGCTGCCCAGAGTGTTACAGCCGGTATGATAGGGCACAACAGAGCCACTAGAGCATCATCGGCAGATTGCGCAGATGACGCAGATTAGGGGTCGGTAGGAGGCTATCGGCATGAGGCCTACATGACGGAAAATGGGCCGGAAATCTGCGCAATCTGCGGACAAAACTGCCCGGCACGACGCATGTTGCTATACTATCTCTGTCGCCCGCCAGCCATCAGGAGCCCCGCAGTGGAGATTCGCATTACCCGCAGCGACCGGCGCGCAAAGACGGTGAGCGCCCGCCGCGTCGGCGACGCCCTGGAGATCACGGCGCCCGCCCATCTCTCCGACGCCGAGCTCCAGCCGATTATCGCAAAGCTCGCCGCCCGCCTGGAGCGCCGCGCCCAGCGCCATAAGCTCGACGACGCCCAGCTCCAGCAGCTCGCCGCGCAGCTCAACCGGCGCTACTTCGGCAGCTCGCTCACCTGGGCCAGCCTCACCTGGTCGGCCCAGCAGAACAAGCGCTTCGGCAGCTGCACCCCCGCCGATCGCAGCATCCGCATCTCGCATCGCCTCGCCAGCATGCCCGCCTTCGTGCTCGAATACGTCGTGCTGCACGAGCTCGCCCATCTGGTGGAGGCGAACCACGGCCCGCGCTTCTGGCAACTGGTGAACCGCTACCCACTCACCGAGCGCGCCCGTGGCTACCTTATGGCGGTGGGCCTGGAGGAGCTTGACGGCGCCTAGCCCTCTACTGAAGTGACGTCACCAGGCCGGTGTACTTCTCCACCAGCACACGGGCGTGCTCGTCGCTGCTGCCCTCGGCGATCACCTGGAAGAAGGGGGCGTCGGGGTCGGGCAGGATCAGCACCCACTCGCTGCCAAGCTCGATCTTGATCCCGTCGATATGCGGGGCCGAGCGCTCGGCGTACTGCTCGTTCAGCATACGCATCACCTTGCCCTTCGATTCCCAGCGGCAGGGCACGCGGTTCTGGGCCATCGCGTACGGCGGCAGGTCGGCGATCACATCACTCAGCCGCGACTCCGTCACGGTGAGCAGCTCCATCAGCTTCATCAGGGCGAACATGCCGTCGGCCGCCGGGAAGAAGGCCGGGAAGATATAGGCGCCCGAGCCGTCGCCGAGCATCAGCAGATCTGGCTGCTGCGAGGCCGTCTGCATCAGGGCGCCGAGCGTGGCCTTGGTGCGAATCACAGCACCGCCGTAGCGCTCTGCGATCGTCTCGAACGCGAGCGGTGCGGTAACAGGCACGGCCACAGTGCCGCCGCCGTTGGCGCGCATGGCCAGGGCGGTAAAAGCGGCCAGCGCCTGGAGCGGCGGCAGGCTCACGCCTTTGTCGTCCACCAGAAACAGCCGCTCACCGCCAGAGTCGAGCCGTGCGCCTATGTTGGCACCCACCACCGACGTGATCTGCGTGAGCCGCTGCATGGCCGCCTCGAACTGGGCCTGGGTCTGGAAGACGGCGTTCTCGTCGGGGTTTACATTCAGCTCCACGGCGTCGACGCGTTGCTTGCGCAGCGTGGGCGAGAGCATCGCGCTGACGCTGGTGTTGGCGTAGTCGACCACGAGGTGGAAGCTCTTGCCGATCGCCGCGAGCGCGTCTGGTCGCAGCGCCTTGATGAACGCATCAGTGTAGGTGCGCTCCACGTTGGTGCCGTAGGCAATGCGGCCGATCTCGTCGAGGTAGGCGCGGCGAAAATCCTCGCGGAAGAAGGTGTTCTCGATCTTGCGCTCGTTGGCGGTGGTGATGTCGAGGCCGCGCTCGTCGAAGAACTTCACCTCCACCACGCGGCTGTCGTAGGGCGAGAGCCGCACATGTACCCCACCGACGGCGCCGGAGGCCTGGGTAAAGTAGCGCGCGACCGGGATCGGTACGCTCTCCAGGTCGCACACATTGATCCCCGCCGAGGGCAAGCCAGCCACAATCGCCCGCTTGAGCATACGCGGCGTGTAGTGCGCGTCGCGGTTGATCGTCACCGTGGCGCCGCGTGGCAGGGTAGCGCCAAAGGCCGCGCCCAGCTTTGCGCAGAACTCGGGCGTGATCTCGATGTTCACCAGCCCCGTGACGCCATAGCGCCCGAACAGCACGCGGCGGCCCTGGCTGCCCCAGATAATGCTGGCCGAGACCGTGGCGCCCTCGTCGACCTCTTTGCTGGGCCAGATCTTCACGTTGGGCTGGATCACCGCACCCGCACCGATCTGCACGCCGTCGCCGATCACCACGCCCTCGAACAGCGTGGCGCGCTGGCGGATATTCGACTGGCGCAGCACGATCGCGCCCCGCAGCTCGGCCCGCTCACCAATGTAGGAGTTGCGCCAGATGATCGAGCGGTCGATGTTAGCCCCCGCATCGATGATCGTGTAGTCGCGGATCACCGAGGGGCCATGGATGATCACGCCGCCCTTGATCTTCGCGCCGTGGCCGAGGTAGATCGGGCCGTGCAGCTGCGCGTCTGGCGCGATCTCGGCGTCGCCATCCACCCAGATATCGCCGCCAATATTGTGGCCGATGCGCGGCAGATTCACGCGGCCGGAAAGATAGTCGCCGCAGGCGCGCATGTACTCCTCGATCGTGCCCACGTCGGTCCAGTAGCCGCTGGCGATGTAGCCCTGCAGCGTATCGCCCTTATGGAGCATACGCGGGAAGACATCCTTCGACCAGTCGGTGTTCTTACCGCGCTCGATGTAGGCTAGCACCTCGGGGTTCAGCACGTAGATGCCGGTGTTCACCGTGTCGGAGAAAACCTCACCCCAGCTCGGCTTCTCCAGAAACTGGCGCACGTTGCCGCCCTCGTCCGTGATCACCAGGCCGTAGTCGAGCGGGTTCTGCACGCGGGTAAGCGTGATCGTGGCCATGGCCTTTGTGGCGACATGGTGCGCGATAATCTCGGTGAGATTGAAGTCGGTGAGGGCGTCGCCGGAGAGCACGAGGAAAGGCTCATCGAGCAGATGCTCGGCGTTCTTCACGCTGCCAGCGGTGCCGAGCGGCACCTCCTCCAGCGAGTAGACAATATTCACACCGTGGCCGCTGCCGTCGCCGTAGTAATCCTGGATATTGTTGGCGAGGTACTGAACGGTGATAATAATATCAGTGATACCATGGAACTTAAGCAGCTCGATGATATGCTGGATCACCGGGCGGTCCACCAGGGAGACCATGGGCTTCGGGCGATTGATGGTGAGCGGCCTGAGGCGGGTGCCCTCGCCACCGGCCATGACGACGGCTTTCATGGCTGCTCCCCGCTTCGGGCCGTGGCCGCGAAGCCGTATTTGAGGTGGTATGCCGCAGCCAAAGTATAGCACGCGCCCGCGCCGCGTCGCAAGGCGAAGGCTTGCAAACGCCATACGCGCGTGCTATACTCGCGGCGAGCTACGGGGATGTGGCGAAATGGCAGACGCGCATGATTTAGGATCATGTGCCGCAAGGCGTGAGGGTTCGACTCCCTCCATCCCCACCAGCGTTTTTCGATCCCGATCCCTGAGCGAGGTCGCGCCAGTGACGCATCTGCCAACAACGCTGCGCCAGGTCGTGATCGCCCCTGGCGAAGATGGCTGGTTTGTGGCTGAGGTTCCTAGCTTGCCCGGCTGCATCAGCCAGGGTCGCACGCGGGCCGAGGCAATCGCCAATATTCGCGAGGCAATCGCCCTGATGACCGAGCTGTTGTATAGTCGCGCTCACTCGCCACGAAGGCGTTCATACACTTTTCGCAGCAGATCTTCATACACAATGTCGCGGAAGCGATCTTCACTCATAACACGGTCAACAAATTCCTGATTCTGCTCCATGCGTTCAATAAAGGCTGTATCAAAGCTATCCTCGAACGGGAAGGAGAAGTTTGCCATACTGTTGCTCTTCGCCTGTCGTTCGAGTTGGGTATCGCTTGCAAGATGCAGCTCTATCTGATCCACAAAGAGTTGGTCAGCCGGTGTGAACGCTGTACCAAAGCGCTCGTTGAGTACGGCGACAATCGTTGACAGCGCCGCCTCTATATCCTCTTCTCTTCCGCCACTATCTCCTGGTACACGCAGCGCTGCCTCGCTTGATGGGTCGAGCACAAGCTCGCCCTCGGTCATCTTTTGCAAGCGGTAGTACTCTAGAGCCACTTCATCCTGGATCTGTAGCCGCCGATCTGTGCTGGCATTACCGATCTTGGTGCTGAGCAGGCGCCCATAGACGTACAACTTCTCGAGCTCTGCATCACTGAATGGAATGATTTGTGCTAAAAAGCTGTACCTGTGTAGCCAGCTTTCTAAGAGATCGACGAACTCTCCCGACTCAGTTTCACGTAGTTTGCGGAAGCGGCTCACCGCCGGGTCGAGCGCACTATTGAGCGCCGCATGGTCACGGCTGGTCTGGAGCTGGCGAGGTTGGAAGAAGACCCGCGCGAACTCTTCGATCTCGCTTTCTCTCAAAACATCGTAGCCGAGGAGCCGGTATCGTATGTCGTATAGTTGGTTCGGGTCGATCTCCGACTCAAGCGTTGTTCCACTGTAATATGGCTCAAAGGCCTGTCGGATCACCTCGGGATCATTGGCAAAATCAAGCACAAAGGTGTCGTCTTTGCCAGGGTAAATTCGATTAAGCCGCGAGAGCGTCTGGACTGCGCGTACACCTGAAAGTTTCTTGTCAACATACATCGTGTGCAGCAGTGGTTGATCAAACCCGGTCTGATACTTATCGGCCACCAGCAACAGCCGATACTCATCGCTGGCGAAGCGCTTCGCCAGCTCGCGCTCGTCGAAGCCGTTCATCTGCCGCTCAGAGTACTCAACATCGTCTTCGTCGCGTACGCTGCCTGAGAAAGCGACAAGTGCCTTGATCGCTTTGTAGTCTTTTTCTTGCAGATAGCGATCAACCTCGTGTTTATAGCGCACCGCATCTAGCCGCCCCGAGGTGACAATCATCGCCTTCGCCTCGCCACCTATTTTGGCCGCGACGACACGGCAGAAGTGCTCGATGATAATCTCGACCTTCTGAGCCACGGCATGTGGGTGCAGACGCACGTAGCGCGCGATGGCGAGGGCGGCTTGCCGCTTCTCGAGGTGGGGGTCGTCAACGATCTTCTTTGCGACCTTGTAGTAAACCTCGTAAGAGATATATTGCTGGAGCACGTTGAGGATGAAGCGCTCTTCAATCGCCTGGCGCATGGAGTAAAGGTGGAACGCACATGGCTTGCCGTCGGGGCCAGACGTGCCAAAATCCTTGAGCGTGCGCGGCTTGGGGGTAGCCGTAAAGGCAAAGAATGACAGATTACGCTGCGCCGCCTTGCGGGCCGCCATCTTCTCCACCATTACGTCCTGATAGTCAGGCTCATGGTCGCTGTTCTCGCGATAGGCGGTCGGGCGTTCGGCTAGGGCTCCGCGCAGGGCGTCGGCAGCCTCACCACTTTGGGACGAGTGGGCCTCGTCTACAATTACGGCGTAGCGGCGCGTCGGTAGCTTGGCGATCTCATCGACCACGAAGGGAAACTTTTGGAGCGTCGTAATAATTATTTGTGCGCCGTAGGTGAGCGCGTCGGCCAGTTGCTGTGAGTCACGGTCTATCTTCACCACAACACCCTGGCGATGCTCAAACTGGAAGACCGTGTCCTGAAGCTGCCGATCAAGCACTCTGCGGTCACTGACTACTACAACTGAGTCGTATACTGCTAGATTGTTGGCATCGTGGAGCCGAGCAAGCGCGTGGGCGAGCCAGGCGATTGTGTTGCTCTTGCCGCTGCCGGCTGAGTGCTGGATAAGGTAGTTGCGCCCGATGCCACGCTCGCGAACGTCCGCAATGATCGCGCGCACCGCATCGATCTGGTGATAGCGCGGGAAAATCAGTGTCTCGCGCGGTAGCGCCCGCCCGCCAACATAGATCTCGTCGCGCTGTAGATGGGCAAAACTGCTCAAGATCTCCATCCAGGAGTCTTTCGCCAGGATGCGCTCCCAAAGGTAGGCGGTGCGGTGTCCATTCGGGTTGGGCGGATTGCCCGCCGCAGTGTGTTCCTCCTGGCGCTGACCCTGATTGAACGGCAAGAACAGCGTGTCACGGCCGCTCAGGCGGGTCGTCATCCAGACTTCGTCGGCGTCGACGACAAAGTGCACCAGCGCGCGGCGCTTAAAGGCAAACAACGGCTCGCGCGGATCGCGCGTCTCGCTATATTGCTGGCGGCCCTCGGCGACGCTCTGGCCGGTAAACTGGTTCTTCAGCTCGATTGTCGCAACGGGAAGCCCGTTAAGCCCGAGTACTACATCGATAGAGTCGCTCGGGTTGCGCTCGCTGTGATGTAGTTGGCGGTACACCAACAGGCGGTTAGCGTTGTAGCGCTGCCGCGTCTCAGGATTCAGCTCGTTAGCTGGCTGGAAGAAAGCCAGCTGGATGCGGATGCTGTGGTCAATGATGCCGTGGCGGAGCACATCTAGCGTGCCGCGATTGTCAAGTTCACGATGCAGCCGCAGCACAAAGCGCCGCTCGGCATCGTCGCCGTGGATGGCCCGCAGTTGCGCCCACTGCTCGGGCTGAGTAGCTTGAACAAACTCGATCAGCGTCGTTCGGTCAAGCGCAAGCTCTTGGCTCCAGCGCTGGTTGTCACCCAATTCAAAGCCACCTGCTCCACAGAGCTGGGCGACGATCAGATCTTCGAAGGCGCGCTCGCTTGTTATTCCCTGCTTGGCCATCTCACGCCTCCTGTCCGCTGTCGGCAGGCGCGGCAGCCTCGACCTCGCGCTCGTGTGCGTGATCCGCCTGCTCGCATACTTGCAAGAAGCTGCGGTAAGCCCTGTCGCGCATAATCCGCATGAGTCGCTCGCGCTGTGCATCGTTCAGCGTAACCTTGAGTTGTGTTCCATTGTCGTAGCACTGGCGTACAAACTCTTTCTCATTCCCGAAATCGTATTTGTCGAGATCGGCAAAGGTCTGTGGCAGTGGGTCGACAAACTGAGCAGTGTCTGGGTCAATGAAGCGCATTGGGGGCGCATCATAGACATTCAGCTTGCGGCCCATAAAGTACGGCTCGCCGTTCGACGATGATGGCCAAAGAATGCCAAAGAACTCGTTATGGCCGGACGCATAGACCTTGGCAACCTGCAACGCTCCGCCGATGCTCTGTTGCGAATGGTCGCGTGACATCTGCGCTACAACCTGGAGTGGCTCCATGTCGAGCGCACCGCGCAACTGCTTGCGATTCGTTTTCAGCTCGTTTTCCAGAAGCTCCTCGGCGCTTGGTACCTCATCGCCTAGGAAAATAATGACACGTGCTGGGTTATCGGTATGCCAGGCCTCCTGAGTGAAGCCGCTCGCGCTCTGCGAGTAGAAGACTCGCCAGACGCCAAAGTGGTTTTCGCGCCAGCTCCAGCCGCCAAATAGGAATTCGGCCTCGGCGCTAACGGTGTGGATCGAGTAGCCCGGCAGAAGTTCGTCGATTGTCCTGCACAGGTCGGTGAACGTGCGACAGAGCAGCGCCAGTACATCGGTGATGTCGAGGCGCGGGTTGCGCCAGTCGGTGTTGAAGCGCGCCGAGTTCAGGCCGTGGAGGATCAGCGGGTAAGCTCGGCGCGTATCGCCGGCAAAGCAGAGCAAACAATCCTCGCGTCCCAGGTCGAACAGCTTGACGCCCGAGTCCCAGGCTTCGCCGCCGCGCAGTCGGCTGTCGGTGGCAAAGACCAGTTCCTGCCCCTCGGTGCCATTTCTGATCCACGCTGCGCACAAGGTCATCGTGTTGCTCCTACCTGGGGGCCGCTCAGCCCTCACCGTGCGGAATATGTTGGACGTGTGGGTAGCTCAGGATCTTCCCGTCAAGCGTAACTAGCGGGCAGCCGTAGACGCGCGCCGTGGCCACGATGATCTGGTCTGCCGGGTCGCGGTGGAATGGGGCGGGCAATTGCGTAGACTCGACCGCAATACGCGGGGTGAGCTCGATCAGGTGCACCCCCGGATAAGCGAGGGCCTGATCGATCCAGTCGGCTACCGGGATTGGTAGTTGTAGCCGCCCAAGCTCGACGAGTTTGGCAATCTCCCAGCACGAGATCGCGCTGACGCCGAGCCCGCTGATCTCCTGGGACTCGATGTACAACTTGTGGCTTGCGGGCAGGCTGGCGTCGCCGTGAACCCACCAAACCCAGATGTGCGTGTCGAGCACGATCATGTTGCCGCTTCCCAGCTTGTGTCGTCGGCAGGCTCGGTCGGATGGGCATAGCTGATCGGGGTGCCACGCAGAGGGTAACGCTCGCTCGCCTGTAGCTCTGGCCCCTGAACAATGATAATGATCTCAACCTTCTCGCCCGCCCGCAGCGGCAGGCCGCGCAGAGTGAGTGTTCCATCGTCCTGTACCACAAGTTTGTGACGATAGGCCTGCATCACGATTCCTCCGCTTCTGCGCCTAGCTTGATCTCGCGCACGTCGATCTTGCCCGTCACCGCCGCGCTGATCAGCGCCTGCCGGTAGACCCGCAATCGCTCGATTTGCGTGCGGATCGTCGCTACCAACGTGTCAATTTGGCTCGTCTCCTGGTCGAGATAGGCCACGATGGCGCGCTGCTCAGCGAGGGGAGGGAGTGGCGCAAACTCGTCAAAATATGCCTCAGCGTCTAAATTCTGAATGCCGGTAGTCTGCTTAATTGAACGCAGATTTAATTTGACACTGTAGGCGGCGAAATACACGTAATTAAAGTAGTCGCTATCAGCGGCGGGCTTTAATCGCACTCGGGCCACGAAATTTGAGCATACTGCTGGAAAGTCTTGGTCAAATTTTACGACAAAACCAACCGGCTGAAGTTCGCCCCCGCCAGATTTTTCAAGCAGTAGATCTCCCCTTTTTAAAACCCTCCTATTCTTATCTTCTGGTCTCACATTGCGCAGTGTTAAACTATCAATTCTAATAGAAAGGCTTGTTCGGTCAAAATCGGCCACGCGTATACAAATGATATCGTGTTGGTCACCGTTAGGTTCTTCACCCCAAACGCCATTTTTCACGAGAGACAGTACTGTTTTAAATCGTTGCACATTCCAATGTGCAGGCGCCTTGCCGAGCCACTCAACGCCTGAGTCAGCCATTGGTGCGTTCGGATCAAGCCCCTTCGTCACCGCGTGGCTGATCAGCGCCTGGCGCTGAAGCAGCAGCAGTGCCACCTGCCGCTCCTTCAGCGCGACGAGCGTGTCGAGCTCCACCGTCTTGGCGTCGAGGAAGGCGGCGACCCGGCGCTGCTCGGCGAGGGGAGGCCACGCGATAGTGAAGTCTTTGACAAATTCATCAGGAACTCGCTTCTGACCTGCAGAACCTTGCATGAGTGCAGCACCAATAGATCGGAAAGGATATGAATAGGTTACATAGTAAATAAACTGTGGCGCATAGTCGCGATAGGGTCGAAGCACATGAAACTCGGTTGAGCCAAAGCCAATGCCGTTTACCAATTCATTGCAGAATGCGCCTTTGCCATTCTCAAAGCAGGGTGTTATTTTAGCTACGATAACGTCACCGTCTTTGAAGTATGTAAATCCTTGCAACACTGACTCAAGTAAACGTGTTGTATCTAGTAGTAGCTGACCGTCCGTTCCTACCTTTTCCATAGCAACAAATGATACTGTCGTGTCTTCTGGCAACAGCGATAGCTCAGCTTTAGACGGATTGATCTCGCAGACAAAGCGCATTCGCCGCTGCTGCCACTCGTGGGGCACCTCGCCCAGCCACTCCACGCCGGAGTTGCGCATAGTAGGGTAGCGCGGGTAGCTCATGGAATCACCCGCCGCAGAGCGCCCTGAATCTGCTCCTCGAGCTGCGTGATCTCTGCGGCCAGCGTGGCCAGGTCGGGCAGTGGCGTGTACTGATAGAAGTGACGGGTGAAGGGAATCTCGTAGCCAACCTTGCCTACTGCGCCGTCCTGCTCGTCGCGCACCTCAGTGTTGATCCAGGCGTCGGGCACGAAGCGGCGCACCTCGTGCTCGAAGTACTCGTAGACCGAGCGCCGCAGCGGCACCTTCTCGTCGTAGATCGACCCGCCCGGCTCATCGTCTGGAGCTGCCTCACTCTCGACCAGCGGGTCTTCAGCGGCCGGATGCAGCGGCACATTCTCGAAGTCGCGCAGATCTACGTCGGGCACCATGCGCCTGTCGTCCTGATCCATCACCGCATTGGCCGCCTCGTCGCGCTCGCCCAAGGCCAGCAGGATCAGCTGCAGTGCACGGGCAGCGGGCGGCGGGACGCTAGCTTTGTCGTAGAGCGGCAGCAAGACCTCCGCGCGGAAAGCGGCCTTGGCGCGGTACAGAGTGTTGTCCACCAACGCCTCGTCGAGACCAGCCAGCAGTATCACCCACGCCGCCTCGCGATCCTGCTCCTTTGCCTGAGAGTTGAGCAGTGTCGTCAACTCGTCCGGCTCGGCCACTACACCAGGGCGACGGTAGTCGTGGGCCAGAACAACCCAGGCACGCCGCCTGATCTCCACCGGCAGATTCAGGCCCATCACGGCGCGGATGCGCTCGGGCGTGCGCTGGAAGTTCAGGCGCAGCGGGCGCTCGATTGTTACGCGGCGGTAGCCAAAGTCGATGTTGTCGAAGATTTTGCAGAAAGGGCCGGGCGTAAACTCACCGTAGATCCGCGTGATCTGACCGATATGATCTTCGTGCCCACCTTCGCCGCTGCCAAGCTCTTTGCGCTTATTGCCAAGGCTCTTGTCCTTCTTGCGAAAGAAATCGACCGCGTTGACCAGCTGGATCCTGCCGCGTCGTGCCGGCGTCTTATTGTTGGTGACGATCCAAATATAGGTTGAGATGCCAGTATTATAGAAAAGCTGGTCGGGCAGGGCGACAATCGCTTCGAGCCAATCGTTCTCGATGATCCAGCGGCGGATCTCGCTCTCGCCGCTGCTTGCACCGCCCGAGAAGAGCGGCGAGCCGTTGAACACAATCGCGAGGCGCGAACTGCCATCAGCACGCTTGCGCTTGGAGAGCATATGCTGCAGGAACAACAGCGAGCCATCGCTGATGCGTGGTAGCCCCGCGCCGAAGCGCCCAGCCTGGCCGAGGGCGGCGTGCTCGTCGCGAACAGCTTTCTCGACCTTCTTCCACTCCACGCCGAAGGGCGGATTGGACAGCATATAGTCGAACTCGTGGTCTGGGAGACCGTCGCTGGTAAACGAGTTACCAAACTTGATATTGGCGGCGTTATGGCCCTTGATTACCATGTCGGCCTTGCAGATCGCGTACGACTCGGGATTAATCTCCTGGCCGAACAGCTCAAGCCGCGCATCACGGTTCAGCTGGCGCAGGTAATCCTCTGCTACAGCGAGCATGCCGCCTGTGCCACAGGCGGGGTCGTAGAGGGTGCGAACCACGCCCTCTTTTGTTAACACCTCACGATCATTGCGAAACAGCAGGTTAACCATGAGCTTAATTACCTCGCGCGGCGTGAAGTGCTCGCCGGCGGTTTCGTTCGACTGCTCTGAGAAGCGGCGGATCAGCTCCTCGAAGATATTGCCCATGGCATGAGTCGGCACCTGGTCGAGTGGGAGCGACACACGCCGAAAGCGCTCGACCACGCGGTAAAGTAGGTCGGCCTTCTCCAGTCGCTCAATCTGCACCGGGAACGAGAAATACTCAAGAATTTCGCGGATGTTGTTGGAAAAGCCATTGATATAGCTGAGCAGGTTCGCGGCGAGCTGCGCCTGATCATTGAGCAGGTTTGCAAAACTGAAGGGGCTGTGATTATGGAAGGGCTGGCGCGCGATCCGGTTGAGCAAAGCCTCAGCGGCACGCTCTGGGCGCTTGAGTGCGTCGGGGGCTGCCCGCAGCACCTCCGCTTTGGTGGGTTCTAGGATACAGTCGAGCCGCCGCAGCACGGTAAATGGCAGAACCACTTTGCCGTAATCCGAGCGCTTATAGTCGCCGCGCAGCAGCTCGGCAATATCCCAAATATGGCCAATCTCAGGGTTGTCGTTGCTCATGAATCGCGTCAGTGCAGGGTGGCTTTGGAACAAGTGTGGGTACGCTGAAGTATACCACTTGCGTGGCGTGCTCGCACGCCCTTCACTGTGTCGCTATCCGCAAATGCAGAAAGGCCGCGCAGGCGGCCTTCCCGTGGACTATAGCGAGCGCTTGAGCGCGTGGCGTTCCTACCCCTCCACCTTCACGCCTTTCCAAAACGCCACATGCCCCGTGATCTGCTTGGCGGCCTCTTTGGCCTCCGGGTAGTACCAGGCCGCGTCCTTGTTCACGTTGCCCTCAACGACGATATCGTAGTAGCTCGCTGTGCCCTTCCACGGGCACACGCTGTGGGTGGCGCTAGGGCGCAGGTAGGCGCTGTTCACCGCCTCACTTGGGAAGTAGTGGTTGCCCTCCACCATCTCGGTGCGCTCGCTCTCAGCGATCACAGTCCCGTTCCAGCTTGCCTTTGGCATCCTAAAGCTCCTCGTTACATGGGTGTGGGCGGTCCCTCCGACGGCCCTATCTGTAGCATACCACGGCGCCTGTGGTTGCCGCGTTGTAAGCGGGGCGCGCTACATTGCCGCGGCGTGCGGATGGAACCAGCGTCCCGCAAACAAAAGGCCCCCGCTCACGCAGTTTGCGGCGTAGCGTTGCGGCCCAGGCGGGGCAGCGGGCGACTGAAGTCGCGCCACCGGGGCGCTTTGCGCCGCGCGTCGGCGCAGGCCGACGCGCGGCCGCAGGCCCGGCCGACGCGGTTTCAACTGCGGGGGTCTGGCAACAGCGCCCACAATGACGTCGCCCCCTCAGCCGACGGATCCTTGCAGAGCGCAGAAGAGGATGCTACACTGGATGCTACTTGTCGTCGAGCCCACTCTTCGCTAGCGGGTAGAGTGGGTTCCGTGCATGCTGGCGCCTAGTGTAGCACACCAAGTAGGTGCCCCGCCTCCTTTTCACAATGATGAGCGCTGGCGACATCCGCGAGCTTGTGAGCGCCGCCTTCGGCGCTGCGGCCCACCCGCTGGCCGCTTGGTACGCCGGGATGCTTGAGGATGCGCCGCCGCTGCAGGCCTTCACCGCAGCCAACGCGACGAAGATCCGCAAGAAGGCGCGGCATGCAACCACACCGGAGACGCAGCGCGATATGCGCTGTGAGCTGGCAGTGGCTGCCGCCCTCGCCGACCGGCGCAGCCCGCTCATGTATGAGCCACTGGCGGCCAAGGGTCGGCGCGGGCCGGATTTCCTGCTGCGCCATAAGGGCCATACGGACGTCTATGTTGAGGTCACGCGCCTGCGCTTGGCCCGTGGCCAGGATCGTGAGCCGACTGGCCGGCTGGCAGCGCTGCTGTGCGGGAAGCTCGACCAGCTGGTCGCCGGGACGGCCAACCTGCTCGTGCTGGTGAGCGACGATGGGCTTTTTTCTGGCGAGCACTTCGACGCGACCATCCAGGAGCTGAGACGCCGCGCCGAGGCAAACGACGACGACTACTTCGCCTTCCGATGGTTGGCGGGCGCACGAGCGCTGCGCCAAGTGCTTCCCCGCCTCAGCGGCATGCTGATGGTGATGCCCGCCGTGCCGACAGAAGCCCTCTGCGTCCACCAGCAGGCGCGCCACCCGCTGCCCGCCGCGCTGGCGCGGGCCGCACCGACCTGGGGCCTTGCCGCGCGCATTGGCCCCCTCCTGGGCGGCCAGCCGCCTGAGGTGGAACCACGAGGCTGATGTGCTATGCTATGCGCCGAGCACTGAGTAACGCTTGCCATCCAGGTTGCAGCAAAACACCCCTCTGCTTAAGCGGAGGGGTGTTTTAGGGTGGGGTGCCTGATGGGGCTCGAACCCACAACTTCCTGAGCCACAGTCAGGCGCTCTGCCATTGAGCTACAAGCACCACGCGACACAGAGTATAGCACGGGCAATCGAGGCCTGTCAAATCTGTTAGCCCTCCAAAAGGGCGCCCCGCACAACCAGCTTTCCGCACGCTAGCAGCGCAAAGCCTTGGTATACTTTGAGCATGACAGACACCACCCCGATCCTTGTCACCGGCGCCACTGGCAATGTCGGTGGTGCCCTTACCGAGCTGCTGGCCGCCGCCGGGCACCCCGTGCGCGCCGCCGGTCGATCTGCCCGCGACCTGCCCCAGGGCGTCGCTTTTAGCCGCCTCGATTTTCTTGATCCCACAACCTACGCACCCACCCTGGAGGGTGTGCGGCGTGTCTTCCTGATCCGCCCCCCGGCCATCTCCGACGTGCGCCGCGATCTGGCCCCCTTTCTCAGCGCCATGGAGCGCGCTGGGGTTACGCACGTGGTCTTCCTCTCGCTGCTGGGCGTCGAGCGCAACCGGATCGTGCCCCATCGGGCCATCGAGGATCTGCTGCGCGCCTCGCGCATGGACTGGACAATGCTGCGGGCAGGCTTCTTTATGCAGAACCTCAGCACCACGCATCGCGATGAGATCCGCGACCTGGCCGAGATCATTGTGCCTGCGGGCCATGGTCGTACCTCTTTCGTCGATGTGCGCGATCTTGCCGAGGTAGCCGCCCTCGCCCTCACCGAGCCGGGGCACAGGGGCAAGGCTTACCCCCTCTCTGGTGCGGTCGCCCTGGATTACGCCGAGGTAGCCGCGACCATGAGCGCGGTGCTCGGGCGCCCGATCAGCTACCGCCAGCCTTCGCTGCTGCGCTTCGTGCGCCACTGGTTGGCAAAGGGCACCAAACCTGCCTATATCGCTGTAATGGCCGTGCTCTACACCACGGCCCGCCTCGGCCTGGCCGCCACCATCACACCCGATCTCACGCGCCTGCTCGCCCGCCCGCCCCGCAGCCTGCGCACCTTCGTGGAGGATAATCGCCACGCCTGGGATGCCACAGCTGCCTAAGCGGTTGGCAGTTGGCAGGATCCCGCAGCCCGACTATCGGCTCTCGGCTCTCGGCTCTCGGCTCTCGGCTATCGGCTATCGGCTATCGGCTATCGGCTATCGCCACCTCGTCGCCCATGCGCAACCTGAGCCGCCCCGCACGGCGCTACTTGCTCCACGCCGCCCTGCTCACCTTTGGCCTCGCGGTGAGCGGGCTGTTCTACAATCTGCTGATCGTCGCGCTCGGCTACGATCAGCAGACGCTTCGCCTCCCCGTGGTTGGCGAGTTGTCGCTCTTGGGCCTGCTGAATAGCCTGCCGGTGGTTGTGGCGGGCCTCAGCAGCCTGCCGATCTGGTGGCTCGTAAGCCGCTTTGGCCCGCGCCGCGCCCTGCTGGCCAGCGCCCTGCTCTCGGCATGCTCGCTGCTTGGCACCGCCCTTGGGCGCGAGCCCCTCGCCCTGCTCGCCGCAGCCGCCCTTGGTGGCCCCGCCTCGGTGCTCTTCCAGGTGAGCGCCGCGCCGTTTATGATGCGCCACAGTGGGCAAGAAGAGCGCGACACGCTCTTTGCGCTCAGCGCCGGCCTGAATATTGGTGTCGCGGGCCTCGGCAGCCTCGTCGGCGGCCTCATCCCCGGCCTCGCTACCACTCTGCTCGGCCTGCCGCCCCAGAGCGCCGACACCTACCGCGTCACCTTCGCCGCCGCCGCCGCCATCACCGCCCTCGCCGCCCTGCCGCTGCTGTGGAACGTGGAGCGGAGCGCGCCGAGCGTAGAGCGGCCTTCGGCAGAGCCTGGCATAGTTCCAGAAGACAGCCAGGACAATAGCATCGCTCGACCCGCCGCTACCACAGGGCTGGCCGAGCAGCTGCGCTTCGTCCTACGCTCTACGCGCTCCGCGCTACGTTTTATGCTCTCGCCGCTGCTGATCTCCTGCGGCGCGTCGCTGCTCATCCCCTACCTCAATCTCTACTTTCGGCAGCGCTACGGCGCGCCCGACGCGGCCCTCGGCCTGATCTTCGCGGCCGTCGGGGTGGCCACCGGCGTCGCCACGCTCGCCGCGCCGCTACTCTCGCGCCGCCTCGGCAAAATGGGCAGCGTGCTGCTCACCCAGAGCCTCGCCATCCCATGCCTGCTGCTGCTCGGCCTGGCCCCGACACTCTGGCTCGCCGCCGGTATCGCCCTCACGCGGGGCGCGCTGATGAACATGGCGGCCCCACTTTACGACGCCTACGCCATGGAGCGCACCCCCGAGCCCGCCCGCCCGATCGTGATCGGTCTGATCAACGGCGCCTTCGCCGCCGGCTATGTGATCGGCCCCACCGTGAGCGCCGAGGTGCAGCGTAGCTACGGCTTCGGGCCGCTCTTTGGCGCTACGGCCGCGCTCTATGGCTGCGCCGCGCTGGCGAACTACCTGCTGTTTGTGCGACGCCGGTAGCTGGCACTGAATCCCTGCCCCAGATGCGGTACACTATCTGTCTCTTATACACATCTCCGAGCCCACGAGACTAAGGCGAATCTC
>ENA-ORBV01008167-ORBV01008167.1-microbial-mat-metagenome-genome-assembly--contig:-NODE-8167-length-17706-cov-6.555619_pt1 | contig 17706 bp, 13 predicted proteins | sample MGYA00237777_ERZ505514 | MGnify/ENA primary metagenome ERZ505514 (study PRJEB26160, sample SAMN06269048) | microbial mat metagenome | isolation source: Oligotrophic lake microbial mat | place...
GCTTGGAAGGAGACGGTTGCCCCCGCTTCTCCCCCCCCAACGTTGCACCCGCAGGCTCGGCAGGCTACAGTGTTAGCCCAATCGATCGAACGCGCGTTGTCTGCGCACTTCCGTGGTCGCACCAACCTGCTTTGGGAGGGTCTACTGCAGCCAAATCCTCCCGTGCAGCGAAGACTTGACTTTGCCAACAGCAACACTGGAGAAGTGACTGCCGGGTCGGTATTTGTACAGCCGCAGGTTAACAGCACTGGTCTGCACCCCCTGTTGTCGCAAGGGCTCCTAGGGCAAATTCAGCTCGAACAGGAGGCCCGTCGCGTCCTCGAGCAGATTGGAGTGGCGCGCAGGGGGGAGATATCTCTTGAAGAGGCCAAAAAGCTCGTCAAGCTAGGACTTTCTTGGGAAGAACAGGATGCTAGTTGGGAGCACCAGTATGCCGCCATTTGGGACTGCGTCAAAAACAACATTGATTTGGTCACCACTAAACAGGCGAATTGGCTCAATGTTCAGTACCTCTTGCAAGAGCACAAGATGTTGTCCAAATCTCGTGACGATAGAATTGCCTTCATGGTCGAATACAAGAAGCTCGAAGCCACTAAGCAGCTTCTTCAGATGCCCGTTCCAAGGCTTCCCCGACATTCTGTCGCTCGCAAGCAGAAAAGTGGCAACGAGCGTCCATCGGGCTTCACGATGTCTAGCAACAGCGCCTTTTGTCCAGTGAAGTTACCAGAACTTCCACTTTTGAACTCTGTGAGTCCACAGGACAAAGAGATGGCCCGTTTGGCGAACTTTGGAGATGCTTCTGCTGCTGCTTTTGCCGGCACTGGCGGGGCTCAGACAATGACCCCAGCAAGCAAGCGTCCTATTTCCTGGGTCAGCCCAGAGCCAGGCAGCCGCAAGAGACCCTCACTTGGGACATCAATCGGAGGCGGTGCTGTGAGATTCTTCATCTAACCTCACTCGGAAGGTACCGGGAGGGAAAAGGTCAAGTGAAAGATGACTCGGAGGTATTGGGAGGGCCAACTGGTTGGGTTAAGGGGTTGTTCCGTCTGTCATTTTTCACTTGCGTGTTTTGTGTTCTTGACCACAGGTCAAGAACTTTTACATTTTACATTTGACTTGCTAGCTAGCGGGGGCTAATTGAGCTAATAGATCATTAATTAGCATTAAATTTTATGTTCTAGTTCCTGCTTTGTACCGTAGATCAAAAGATTCGATGGGGGTACTACAGTATTATTACCTAGCTAGCTAGCTAGCTATTGTAGTGAAATCTATTCGCTCAGGTCAAGGCAAACTGCTGCAAGGACTAAATTTTAAGGTATTTTAGGGCTAAGGTTGGTTTTAAATCACGACCAAAATGAATTCAAATCGATCGATGACCGATTTGAATATGATGAATCAAATGAATCAATAATGCAGGCGATACGGCAACATCCATTCATTGATTGCTCCGAAACGACGATGGTACAGCTCTTACCTCGCATAGAGATCGTACAGCACAAAGAAAGAAAACAATAGAATCATGGTGTTGTTGGATAGCAGCATTTGTTGGAAGAATAAGGGCGTTCAGGCAACATCATATGTTCGTTTGCAACGACCAAGCAAGCGTCGAGGATCAAGCGCTAGTACCGTTAGCGGGACACCGCGCACCGCAACAAAGCCAGTAGTGCGGCAGTTGCTTCGTGAGGCCATGCAAGAACGAAGTTGGGGTGAGTTCTATCTTGCCTTACTGGCCTACAAGAAAAAGTTTGGCAATTGCAACGTCTCGGTGTACTACAGGGACGACCTTGCGCTTGGTCGATGGTGTCGGCAACAAAAGACGACGATGCGATCCAAACTGACCAGCACACAAAAAAGGTTGTTGATTGAAGTAGGCTTGCTTTCGGCCACTCCCATGACGAAAAAATCTCTTTCACGAAAGGTAAGCCCAGTATACAAAAAAGAAAATAACCAAAACGCATCGTCAAGGGATGGTAAAGCCGAAAACAATGCTCCACTAGAGCACACGAAAACTACACCATCCATTAAACGCGGCCGCGGGCGTCCACGTAAAAAGCTATTCGTTCAGCGGGCCCAAGACAAAATCCCCGAAGAGACAGAACTGTCCAAGGCTACAAAGAAACGAATTGTTGATGGTCCGGCAAATGAAAAAAATGTCGTTTTTTCCACCCCTATAAGTGAGAACGAGAATCTTGTTGTTGGCGCCGAAAGCACGACCCATATCGAAAAGGACGTGAGCAAGCTTATTGTGTCACAACACGCGAGCTGCAAGCCGGCGGTGCTCTCGTCACCTTTGCCGTCGCAAACGGAGCTACCACAGTCATTGGCCACATTAGAGCTCCAGCATCTCCGGAAAGACTGGCTAGCATCACAACTCCCCGACAAGGCAAGCTTCATCCATCTCGGGCCGAATTTCTGGCAAGACTCAACGTTGGTTGGCACGAAGACGAAGCTGTATGGGTCGCCAATTTTCAAAAAGTCGTAAAGTACTACTACGGTTTCTATGACGAAGATGGGCGACTGCAAGAAATTTCTAGTAGTGACGCGATCAGTAGTCACGTGTTCGAATCGTTCAAATCGTGGTTGACAGTCCAGGTACGTTTCAGACTGTAAAGTTCCCTAAAACTAGAAGCATCTCATCTTCCATACTTTTGTCTTTTCTTACGGTGCCTTGCTTTTTCTAGTTCATTTTGTTGGAGCAGGAACTCCTTCCAAGGGACCGACACCGTAAGATCTTGGCTTTGCGCGAAAGGATGCAATCTTCCCTCCGCTTCATTCAAGCAAATCGCGGCCTCAAAGCCGACGGAGGTCGCGTCGTTGCCCAAGAATTGAGTGTCACGGAACTGGAGGCTTGTGACGAGGGGGCAGCACGACAGCCAGTAGCACGGGAGCCAACCGCAGCGGACGCTGCTCTTATCACGATGCCCGCCCACCAGGACTACCACGTGGCTTCAAAACGTAAAGCAATTCAAGTTCCCTGCCTATAATTCCGCGAAGAGAAGCACAGAATAGACAGAGGCGGTACATTTTGGAGGAGCCTAGGTGCCAACCAAGGAAACACTGGATGTGATGATGGAAGTGAAAACTTTCGCACGTACCAAGACAGGAGCAAGCAAAATGCAAACGAGGTAACGCAAGGGCGACAACCGCTACAGTGAAGCAGTTCGAGCTACTGGTTGAACTAACGAAGAAGCGCAGGAAAGTGAGGAACATCAGCAGCAGGCGAGAAAAAGAATGATGTCTCCTATTTGCCTCGACGAGAAAGAAACCCTCCTAGTGATCTTACGTTGATAGTGCGCAATAATATTCGGAGAGACGAGTTGGACAAACGCTGCGGCTAATGGGAAAAGATAGAGAAAGTACTAGTAATTAGCTGTAGGTTTGGTTTCTCTTTAAAATGAGCTTCTACGTCATAAGCTTAGCCTTGGCACAAGTAGGCGTATCAAAGTAGGCCCCGATAGAAGGTGCGAGACTGGTAGATGCTAAGGGTGTTGCGATGCTGTGGGAGGATGGAAATGACAGTAGTGGAATGGGACACAACGCACGGGCAGACCAAATGGCGTTCTAGCAAATACGTTGGGTTTTGATATTGGATGCGTGCATGGGATTTAAAAAAACTGCGATGTGAAACTGCGATGCAGCTTTCCGAACCATCTCGCCTACATACCCAGTGGTGCTAGTATCATGCTTCTTTTAATTAAATTTAACTAGACACTTTTGACTCCACTCCGGTCCCACTTCTTTAACGAATTCTTCTAGCAGAGGCCGGACTGTGTCACGTCCTCGCTCGTGCAACATGGAGAGGGTAACAGGGACGCCAACTCCCACGTCCATCTTGACACGCTCCACATGTGGATCTGGCGGACGAGGTGCTTGATCTTTGGGTTTTTTAAGAATTGATTTGGTGGCTGACCGACTACCGGTAGATTTGGATGATGAAGCGCCGGTCGACTTGGGAGGAGGCGTTTCCTGTGTCTTGGAGCCATTATTCTCTAGCGGTAAATCATCCATGCTCATGCTGTCGTTATCGTCCTCGTTGCTGCTGTTAGCTTCCATTGTGCTGCTTTCGCCATGCACGCGTTTCCCCTCGCTTCCCTTGTGCAAGCCATCATCTTGCTTGAGACGCATCTTCTTTTCGTGATTGTTCAAATCATGCTCCAGCTGTACCTTGTCTTCATAATACAAGGTACAACAGTGCCGTACAGGACTGTAAGCCTGAATAATGCGCTGTGCAAGTAAAGCATCCACCCAACGATAGCTTGTGGGACAGAGCAATTCCGAAGGTCGATATTCGGCCTTGTACCTCATCTTGGTACACGATTCAATGTAATACCCAAGGTAGTAATAGGGCAATTGCAGTGAACGAGCAAATTCAATTTCTTGTAAAATGGCATATTTGCCCAATGGGACCAAGTCTCGTGCGAATTGTGGATGATAAAACAAATAAACAGAACTCAACCCTTGTGGTAATATATCCACCACACCGACTGCCACCAACATGCCTGCTATTCGATATTGTTGATGATAGGTCCCGCAAGGCAAATGAATCACATCCTCTGGATGTACAAATGCCGCATTGTTGCTGTCCATTGTACTACTTGACCGTGCTGCTGTTTCCAATGCCGATGATGGCGGTGTTTTTGTGACGATTGTCGTAGCTGTCGTCTCCGACAAGCCATGCGACGGCAGATGAAAGGGCGACTCTACCAGAAACTGAAAAAAAGACCCATAGGACTTGGTGATTTGTTTCAATCGTTCCACGGACACATTATGTCCGTATTCCTTTTGCAGCATTCGTTTGGCCGTATCAATAAAACCCGGGGGGTTGCGATTGTCACCACCACCACTGCTACCCGCCGCAGGGGGCGGCGGAGGAGGCGACAATTCTCCATTGGCACCAAATTGTAAGGGCATGACATTGTCTCCGTCGCTTGTATACGGAGTCGACCATTCATCATCCTCTAATGCGGACCCTCCTGCCCCATCGTCTCCACCAGAGGATGCTGCCGCCGCGGCTGCCATGCCCATATTTTCACTATTACTGCTACTGTTGAACATGCTGTTGGCAGCATCGCCACTCAAATCGCAGGTAAAGGGATCGGCATCTTGATGAACCAGGTGTTGATACAAAAAATATAATTTGTGAACTTCTGGATTCATTGCACTTTGATGTGCCGGTAAAGTTTCCACGGCAAAGGCATAGGGAGGCGAAGGTAGTAATATTGCAGAGGTTGTTGTTGTTGCAGTGTTGCTGTTGTCATGTTTGTCTGGTTTGGATGGACGACTTCTATATGCTTCCATAGAAGGCCCATGTTCTTGCATCCATAGTGCCAATTTATCGGAAGCAGCAGCGGCGGTAGTAGCCGTTTCGTCATTGTCAATATTATTATTTCCTGTTGGGCTATTGGCATCCTGCATGGAGGCGTCATCACTCATAGTACTGCCGTTCACAACATTGCTATTGCTATTGTTTTCATGGACAGCCGCCGCCATCCATACTTCTTGGGATGGCAATTGCAAGTCACAAAAAACTTGTCCACTCTTGGCATGACGATGTACCTTTTGGACGGCCCATGTCAATTTATCAGTTGTAGAGTTGGGATGAAAGGATTGTGTTTTTCCAACAAAATGATCTTGTAATTTTTGTGTCAATTGTTGGGATATCACATCTCGGTGAATGACGCCTTTGGATTGTCCTGCCAGTGCTGCACAAATGGTAGTGCAAACGGAAACTTCCATACCATTATCATTTGTATTTGTATGGTTGTCATTATTATTGGTTTCCTTTGTCGTCGTCGATGAACCACCTTTTTGTTTATTCTTTTTCCCTTGTGGAGGCTTGACCTTGAAGACTGGGATAGCCTTGGTGAATAAAGCTTGAATCTGTTCTGGTGCAGCGGCACTTGTTGTCATTGTCGAATCTTGTAAAATGGATTGTAGTAATGGTTGCGTCCATTCTTGCAGTTGTTCCAAGATCTTTCCTTGTTGCATGATTTGTTCTACGATACTAGAAGAGGAGGCATCTATCGAAGACGCCACAGAATTGCCACCACCACCTGCACCACCTGCACCACCAGGATCGGCATGCTTGATGCGCTTTCGTTTTTTCTCGCCTCTCAAATGATGGTCCGTCGTTTTCGTATGGTTGGTATTATTATGACTATTCACGACAGCCGAAGATGATGATGCGGATGTTTTTGCCTCTCCTGCTGCTTCACAACGTTGTGTTGTTGGTGGCAAACACAAGAGATGATCCATTTTCTTGACGACTTTGCGTTGACTTTTGGTGGGGTGAAATTGTCGGACGGGCAATCGAATGGTCATGGCAGGACAACAAGATTCAAAATTGTTGGGTTTGTAGAGGTAAATACCGGACCGACGCCATCCTCTGTACAAAAAGCCTTCGTAGGTTTGGGGTGTAATGAAATCCGCCAATAAGGAATATGCTTTACTGCTGCTGCTTTTCGAAGCAGCGTCTTCTTCCATGTGGCTGCCGCTGCTTTTCGTAGTAGTAGTATGATTGGACGCTGTGGCTGTGGCGGCACGAGATCCTTTGCAGTAACCACATTCCGATGGCGACGTTCCACAAATACGAACGACTCCCCCCGCCGAGGCTTGCTTCATGGCGGAAGCAGCCGCCAAAGCCGCCGCTGCTGCAGCAGCGTTGCCATCACCACTATTGCTTGCAGTGTTGCTGCTCGGCTGCTGCTCTTGTTGTTGTTGGTTTTGCGGTGGAGGACTGCTCATGGTTGATTGCTTGCTTGCTGGTAGTGCAATGTTGTATTTGTCTAGGAGTAATGCTTTTAAGCGAATCGCTGTATTGTTGCTATTTGTATGTGTGAATGCTGCGATCAAGATGGACTTTCACAGTAGAGAAGTCCTGAAGTTTTTGGCGGCTGGTGCAAATCACTCTGTATTGCTTGCCTATAGTTTATGTTGCTTACACAAGAGCACCGAGTAGTCGCTAGTAGCTAGAGAAAGACTGTTCAACAGCAACGACAGCGAGCGGTTTCTACTTCTTCTATCTCCAGTATGTGGTTACAGCCACAGATGGATACGATAGCTAATAATAGTGAGATGCTTACTGTGTATGCGAATGCTCTATTGATATTGATTGATTGAATGATGCCAGGATGCCTCTTACAGTACGATAATACAGCTGGAATGGCTAGCTCAGAGGTGTTTTCGACCTTTTTCGCTGCAGGAGGTTTCAGACTTGATTGATGACTGTTTTGTTTGTCCGTCAATTTCACATTCAAAGGCGGCGACCCGGTACTCTTTGCTGAAAGAATTTAAAAACCGGTACGGATACACAGTACTGCTTCCTCTCCTTGTTACCTTGTCCCAGGTAGTTTCACAAACCAGTTTATTCCATGACCATGAAGATCTATGATACACTGTAGTACTAGTACTGATAAATGTAAGGTCGAGGTGAGCGGACAGTCATTTCATTAGAGTCAGGGTCAAAGGGTTGGAATGAACCAAGCTGGGATGATCTGTGGTTAGTTTTGAAAGGCTACTCCAACTTAAGAGGTAGCTAGTTTTCTGCTAAACCTATTGCAGCATAGCATTTGAAACTTTGCTTTATTTTGGGTAGAGCACTCAACAGGCAGGGGATTTAAATCTTGCAATAGACCCAATGAAACTTTAAAAGGATTTCAAATAGCCAAACTATGAGTGCTAAGATTCAGAGTTAAGAGGGAAACATCCCCGACGGGGGGTTCAAGGGACGGAAGCGTACCGTTTGACAACAAAGCTAAATGCGAGAGAGGACTTTGTACCGCGGTTGTTGGATCCAAGTCTTCCTTCATCTTCTGAAGTATCTTACAGTATCCTTTTGTGAGCTTTTCCCTTGGTGGTGGTTTTTGGTGTATGGTTCTTTCCGTCAGAAGCACCTCAGTGGGGCCAACTGCCCCGGTCCGGTGCCTGACTGTGACTAGTATGGTGCGACGCCAAGAACCTGGCGACTTCTGCAGGGCATGTGGATGGACTCCTTGACTTTCTCCCTCTTTCTACGATTTTGATTCTATTCGTTCCTTTCATGAAGAGCACAAAACTTTATATGAATTATCATACTACAATTCATATAATTATTATAACGACCATGTAACAAACAATGTTTAGTAGGTATTTGCTTGCTCAGAAAGTTGAGCAAGGAAATGCGTGCGTTTGAAAAATAGTGAAAGATAGCCCGTTCTGTCCAATGAGTGTTTGCTTGCTTAGACCCAATAGTGAGCTGCCATTCCATGTTTTCGTAATGTTGAAAACAACTTCAAAGAGTCCAGGACGCTTTCCGTGGTTCCTCTCCAATGTCGAAACAACTCTTCTTGATTGACATGATGTTCAAAGTAGAAGTGATCAATCAAGGACGCCAACTGAGTACTATTTTCCAATTGGTCGGCCAATTCTCGTTCCAACTGTGGCGCATCAATATCGAGTTTCACAATGACCAAATCATCGGGATGATAGTTTTCCAACAAAAGTCGCCACGGATTGTGTTTGCTTGCCTTTTCCGAGGACACACCCGTATTGATCCAATGAAAGGAGGTTTCCAAATATTGAGGCACCGCGTCAAAGACTTGATTGACATCCTTTGCTCTCAATTCCCAGGCATAGACGTGGTCAAAATGAAAACCAAATCGTTTGAAAATATCCAAAATATCAAAGGTCGGTGATTGTTGTCCCGCATGAAAATTCAAGGCGGCTCCCATGTCTATAAAAATGGTCCGTGAATTGGGTTTGAGAGACTTGCAGAGGGCATGAAAGTCATGGATAATGTAACTGGTATCCATTAAGAAGTCATTGTTGGTGGGTTCAAGACAATATTTGGGATGCCTCATGGACGGATATAAGGGTTCGACCCATCCTGCTCGAGTATAGGATAACTGCTGACTCTTGACAAAGATTCCAGGAAGACCATCGGGATGCAATTTGAGCTGTTCACAAATATCATGATTGTCCGAGGTGACATTTTTTCGCAAATCCGTGACGTTGGCGATCTGAAAACTCTTCACCATTTTGGTGTACACGTCGAGTTCGTGCATGTAATCCACGACCTGATTGTAGTAGGGAGTGGATTGAGGGTCGGTCCAAAGGTAGCATGTTGGGGTGAGAGCTGGATTCTGGGCTTCCAATTTGAGCTTTTCCGTATTGTTCATAATGTAGGCTTCGAAAGGAGCAGGAATGTACCCCTCGTAAGTATTTGGCGTGCTCCCACTGCTACTGGTAGTATCTTTGTTGCTGGAATCTTTAGTACCATCACCCACGCGTTGTCCCCAGACAGCACTGGAAGCACCACCCAAGACCGTCGTCAAGGAATCCGTCGTGGCATATTGGCTCAATTGTCGACTTTGAGACCCCACGAAGGTACACGACACAAAGATGAGGGCGCCAACTCCAACATTCGTGGCAAGGGCACGATATTTTGAGTAGGGGATCTCAGCGGGCTCTTCTTCTTTGGCCGTACTTTTCTTGGTGATCTTTCTTCCTCTTCGACCCATGGTGGATGGATGAAACTTTTACGGTATATTGCGACTTATGTATACTTGAGAAGACTCTCTTCTTTGGAGAAGAGCTCGAATGATACTGTAATTTCTCCTGGGACAACAGAAGCTATTAGCTGCCTCCTATACTCGTCTCGTGTATATTGATGCTTCTTCACAACAACAGTTGCTTGCTTTGTCTCTATGAGGGTGATGCTGAAAGGGTGCAGTACTTGACTATCTTTCGCATACGAGTAAAGTAGCTATCCGTTCTCTAATGTGATGAATCAAGCAAATGAACGATGACAGCTACTTAACTGTACTAGACTACTACTAGTAGTAGCGTACTGGTACTGTATGTCCTACAGTTTAGTATTCCCAGATGAATCAACAATAAATTTCTTGATTGATCGCCCGATATCAGACGAAGAGCTCGCCTTGCTCCTTCAATTAACGTCCGGCCGAGTGGAAATTTAAAGCTAATTGAATACCACAACAGTGCGTGTAGGCCTGCGCTTTGATATATTTAGCTAAAAACTGTGCGACTCTCTTAGTTGTTGGTGTGAAATTTCGAATTATTGATCGTGATGGATTGATGGCATGTACTTCACAGTAGCTAGCTAGTTAAGTGACTTAATTTAGGTTCCTTGTGATTGTCTACGTAGTAGCAGCAGCGAGGTAGCTGAGCGCTACAGCACTACGGTCGCTACTCGTACCGTAAAAGGTGTGTATTAGTCTAGAAGGAACGTCGTACAGACCTGACACAATTGCATTGCAAACACTATTACGCACAAAGTAATCGTAGTATGGCGGTGCGGTGCCCTACCATGATTGCAAATTTTTTGTTGCAATATATTTATGACGGAGCCGTGACGATCCATTCATGGATTCATTTCGTCGTCTCGCCAACAACATGTTCGAAAGGTTTTGGGGCACTTGGGTTGAGACATGGTTTGCTGCACTCTTCTGGGGGGTCTTTTCTTTTTTGGGTGATTTGATCCAACGAGGGAAAAGAATTTGAAAGCGAAAGGGAAATGAGTTGTGTAGTGTATCCGATCGACTCCCAACCGTTAATAGACGCCAGTGTTTAAGCCAATTCATAACCATTGTTTCCCCAGGAACACGCGTATTCGTTGCCTGCCTCGGAAATAGGCCTGGCAAAAGATGGTACTGTTCTACCTCAAATTTAAGTGGTATACCTCACCTCGCGCGTCAAAATATATGTTCACAGCCTTGCTACTGCGGTCCCATTTGATGCCTTGAATCATGCAGTAATAATAAGCGTCTGTCCGACTCCCGTTGCCATCCCAGTTGCAGACCTTTGGGTCCCGAATAGTTGCAATAGCAACTCTTGCATTATTGTCCTTCAAAATGGCTTCCTTTAAATTGGAATAAGCGCGCTCTTCCTCGATGGCGCTCTTCGTGACTTTGACGATGGCTTCTCCATAGCGATGTAGAGCAAGGGTTTCCCATACCAAAGATTGATCGACAGCCAGTTGAAAATCACGACTGACACACATTATATCCACCACTGCAGAACGACTGGCGGCCAGAAACGGCATGATCGACTGTGTAAGGACACCGCTGGTTACTATTTGGGAAAGACATGCTTTTTCAGGTAAGGAATCCTTGTTTTTCATTGTCATAAACGAATTGTCCTTATTATCCATTGCAATCAGTGTTCTGTGATCATTCATTGACGCAATTGAATTCATCAGATCGATCCGCCTGTTGTGCGAGTCTCAGGTAACTTGGACGCACCTTTTCTCAGTGCTACATCTTGCGCTAGCTAACACCTGTTGGAAGCACTTGATGACCCATACTAGCGAAGCACAGTCGCAGACATACCAATTGATATGAGGGCTCTAGCTTTTTGCTGCCAGACACTAGCTGGTACCAGGTAAAACTAGTCCCAGTAGCCGGTTGACAGCTCCAGCATTGGACCTAAATGGGATCACATAGCTAGCTACCCTAAACAAAAAAACCATCACTTGTTTTTTGTCTCCTCTACTACTAGCTAGTACCCTAATCATTCGCACCCCACCATGGGTGTTCGTTTCAAGTCACCAATATCTCGGCTCATGGCATTTTGTATTTCAAAAGATAGCGGAAGGCAGGACTAGCAGTAGGGGGCACGGACTCCCAATCCAAGGAAGGCACTGCGTTTTGAAAGCAAAATATTTGAAGATAGGCTTACTACTAGTATTCAATTACCAAGTAGCATTTCTACGACTACCCATAGATCACCCTTTATCGACAGTCCATCCTATGGAAGACTGCAATGTTAAACTTCATCTTTCCTTTCCTCCCTCTTTTCCAACTTCAGTTTGATTTGGCAATTGACCGTGTCAATATGCATAAAGACTGGATACACGGGCTCATGATTCTCCTCGAGACTGATTTGGAAGCGTTGCAAAATATTTACAAGTGTGATAATTGTCATAGCTTCAGAGTACAAACGCCCGGGACAAGCGCGTTGCCCTACACCAAACGCCATAAATGCGGCACTATTGGTGGTGGCATTCGGAGAAAGACAGCTCACGACGTCGCTTTCACTGGTCGAGAGCCACCGGCGGGGGCAAAACTCACAGGGGGGCTCGCCCTGGGGCCCCACCGGAACATCCTTAGATGGATTAGTTGGGCTGATGCTTGGATATCGCATCAGTACAAGAAAAGGGGTCTGGGGAGGGATCGTTTTGCCGGCAAGCTGTATTTCTTCTATAGCTTCTAAAATAACAACTGGAAAGCCAGCGTAGAAGCGATGGACCTCGTGCATACACGACTTCAAACGAGGTAAGCGCGTGGACAAGTCGGCGAAGGAACAGCTTTGGAGGTCAAAGTTTTTCATTTCCTCGAACAGCTGCTGCTGCAGATTTGTCTCATCTGAGGCAATCTTGTACAGGCACCACATGATTGCTTGCGTATTCGTGTCCGTGCCAGCCAAAAACAACGTGATAAGATTTCCCATCACGTCCTTGCGGCTGATTTTGGACGAGGAGTCCTTCATATTTTCAAGCAGCTTTCCAAGAAAGGTCCGCTTTTGCGCATCGCTTAAGCTATCCTGCTTGCTGGTGTACTCATCGACATATGAGCCAATGAGCTTTTCAACCCTGCGCTTGCGAAACCCAGCAAAATCAAGGTACTGGCCGATCAGAGGAATCCTCCAGAATCGAACAGGAGACATGGTTCTGTAAATTGATGCAGTCAGAAGATTGAGTACATCCTGAGCAAGCAAGCTATCTTCCTTGTTGATCAAGTCGAAATCGCAGCCATATCCTGCAATAGAGAGGATATCGGCCATCATGGCAAATACGCTATCATTGATTGCGACAGTAGACCCAGAAAGAGTTTTATTTTCCCAGTTGTCAACCAATCGTCCCGCGACCATCTTCATGTTGCCAAGATAGTCTTCAACATTTTTCTTATTCAGAGCCGGGGATATGATACGGCGTTGATTCCCCCAGCATTGGCCTTCTGCGGTAACAAGTCCATCCGCTCCGATGCTTCGAAGTCCTTCACTAAGGGTCGGGTCTCTGCGCACTTTAAAAGGGCGATATTTAAGAAGCTCCAAAAGGCGCTCTTCGCTGCAGACAACGAGAAGGCGTCCCAAATGAATGTTAAACTCGAAAAGACCATCTTTTCCTCCGTACTTATCACTCCATTCATAGAGCTTTGGCAAGATTTTTCCCAGGTCGATACCCAAAAGATGCAAATGACCTATGAATGGCAAAGCCCCTGGAATGACTGTCGCTAGTGGCTTTTTCTTGGGAAAGACAAAAATCGCTATGACTGCCCACCATAGCAAGGTAAAGGCTGCTCCTACGACGAACCATTCTGTGGAAATATCAAACATCTTGTTACGCAAAGTATCCAACGATCAGGGACCTAATAATCGGTGTTGGGAAATAGAAAATTATGAACACAACTCGAACATCTCTTTTTGAAACAAGAAACGGGAGCTTCTTCATCCTAAGGAACGTCAAGAGCGGTGGGATATGATTCAGGTACGGTGGCGGCAATGCCACGGCTGGAACAGACGGAAGTGACTTTTGAGTTGCTACAGCGTAATTTATTTAATTGTTCTTGTTTTGCTTGCTCCTTGATAGCGGTACGACGTCCCAAACCGTGAATGGAAAATAAATTAACCGGTATTCAAAGGCTTATTATCAGTCGTACATCGTTGTAAGATTACGCGGGTTGTGTGTTGGTGGGACTGGCGATGCCCCGTTGTGGGACTGTCTCCTAGTAGCTAGACCTAGATGATACCTAGTTCGGACGAGGGCGAAAAGATTTGAAAGTAGCCCAGTTATCGTAAACCTTACGGAACAGATATCGGACGAGTGAAGGAAGATATCCAGTAGATCAGTGCAACCAAGTAATCATTTCCTGGCAGGACCACAAAATTCCGTTGGAGCATGTCCGCCGGCTCCAGTGAGTGACTGGTTGCACGATAGTGCTGCATTGTTAACGACATTGAACAGGTTATCACGGCACAACATTGGCAAAAGGGTACTAGAGTAGACTACTCCATGAAGGTCATGGAAGTTGGTTGCGTGTCCGGGCCGCACTGCGCAAAGGAAGTGATCATTGCGAACTTCCGTCATAGTACACGATCAATCCGTCCGTCACTCTCTAATAAAGCAAGCTACTAGTTACTAGTTGCTAGGTAGCCCCTATAGTAGCGGGTAAAAAGATGCAGAGTCTACCATACCGAAGTGGTTGCGACTGAGTAGGGGGGTCATTGTTCTCAGGCACGTCCGTCCTGTGTTAGGAGACAAGTTTAGCCGTCAATCGGTTCCGGCCATTGCTCGCTCGTAGCCAGCTTGTACTAGCTACTAGATAGCCACTCATCCACTGGACAGCAAGTAACAGGACGGCTACGACGCAGTGGGCAGCTGCCGTTTATCAGCTGTATGGAATGCAATAGGAGCAGCTGGCACAAGCCCCGCCAACGGCGACTCGATTGCCGCGCACAGCCGTAATAATCCGCCGGCACCGGGACAAAGTGAACACGAAAGAATCACTGCTGTATGCCTTCTTGGTCTACTAGCTAGCTAGCTAGGGTCCGAGCAACTAGCTAGCGGAGGCAATTGCAACCAGCCGCTGTATACAGCTGGCAGCCTTTCAAATTGTAGGTAGTAGAGAAGTCAAAACACTGTAGAAGCTTAGTGTGACGAGTCTTTATATCCTTATTCGTTGTCGTTATTTCCGACTTCGAAGCATGGTCATTTCGAGTACTACAGTTGTACAGTACGCACCGATTGAGACATAAAAAGAACTGCTGTAACACGTTAGATACCGGGACACAGATTCCGACCAACTGGCAATCGTCGGGACATTCGGTGGTCCTTCGCATAATTAGTAACGGACCGTCAAGATTACGAATATTTAACAACCACCCAGAATCTTCAATACAGTTGACAACCGGCAAACCCCGTCACAAATTGAAGTCAAACCACAAGAACACCTCACTATCAAAAAATGACTGTCCTTGAATAACTACTGTACCACTACAGCACTACTGAATAGCTGCCGGTATGCGTAAGAGTGATGGTGGCTGCCTGTCACGACTAGTAGGTTGATGGGAAATGAAAGCGACAGGCGATTTAGCACTCTGATGGGTCCGTGCCGTCTCTCAAAGGAGGAAACACACAAAATTCGAAAGGAAAAGAAAGTCTCACTCTAGCGATTTCTATTATTTTGATACAGCGATCCGTGCTGCTGCAAAAGACATCAACGGAGAAACACGCTACTAGTATACAAATGAATACCACTATGGTGCTCAGCTCCGAACATGTTTCAAAGACGGCTAGTCACAGAGAAATATCTACTACTGAAACGAAACGATCAAGCATGCTTGTTGACTATTCAAGACATCGGGCAGATACTCGAACCGCAGAAGCTTCGTCTGCTTCCTTGATGAAGCTGTTGGGACCGTCACGGTCAAACAGCAACAGCAGCAACCCCAGCGTCGCTACGACCCCTAGGTATCCTCCGTCATCCCGCATATGGGAGACGATCAATACTGCCTGCGACATTTTGAATGTACCCGATGATAAAGCTGGAAAGATTGACATGGGCCACAAGCTTCCACAAAAAGCTACACCATCCACTACTACTACCTGCACATCTGCAGGCAATACCACCATCGCAAGAACAAAGAAGTCAAAATCATCGTTAAGCAATTCATCCAAAAGCAGTAGCAGTTCTAGACCTGTTTGGGAGCTTGGAGAGAGCGTCTTGAACATCCATGACCAGGACAGCAGTGATGATGAAAGCAGCAGCAATGACGACAGCGAGACAGAAACTGATCTCGAGAGTGAAATCCCTTCGGACAACGAAAGCTGCTTGAGCAGCACCTGGTCCGATGTTGATGAAAGCGGTACCATTGCATCCCATCTAGATGATAATGTCGTTGAGGATGACGACGACAGCTCTGTGGTTAGCTTTCAAATCAGAAAGCAACGACAGCAAGAGGGGGTATCCCGAGTTCCCAATGACATTAGCGTGGAAAAAGAGGGTGCCTCGAAACGACTGCAAAAGAATCTAGCAAGCCTTTTGAATATCGATGATGAGGAAATCCCAAAACCAAAGAAGGACAAGGAAGACTTGTCACTTGCATCTTGTAGCCAGCACACAACTTCCTCTGGCAAGACCAAAACGCTAGAATCCATGCTCGATGCCGTATCTAAGCGAACGAAACTGAGTCAAACAGATATGCTAGGGGTGTCACCTGATCTAGAAGCCTCCGTGGACTTGTCCGTGTGGGGTGGTAGTGTCATTGGCACAGAAAAGGTGGTGCAAAAAGAATCGGCGAAGTCCTTATTGAAGCGGCTCTCAGGCAGGAGTTTGAAAGGCCTTGCTTCCTCGAAATCGGAAGCATCGGAACGTCAGACACGCAGCAACAGAAACGTTTCCTCTGCCAGAGACTTTATGCTGGATGGCTCTGCGAGAGGTACCAGCATACGCAGGCTAGGAGTATCATCCTCCCGAGAACGAATGAGTGGATCTTCCGGTCGTCGCAGTAACTCACACCGGCGACTTCTTCCTAGTAGAGCCCATAGTGCTTCCGCCCTTCCCTCTTCCAGCTCCGCCAACGGTGGCAACAGCGACCATCCACGTACTAATAGAACCATGTTGTCTTCAGGAGATGCAGAACGTGATCGACGCAAGGCCAATCGAAGACGGACGACCAATACAAGAAGTACCGCCAGAAGCTCATCGGCAAAAAGCTTGATGACAAACACAACAAGAGATACCAATATGGCGGCGCCTGGCGACAACAATCGCAATGATAAGAACTTTCCTACTCGTGGTGTCCGTAAAACCAACAGTTCTTCGATTTTGGAATTGGGCAAAGCCATGGGCATTTCTACCGGTCGACTACGACAACGTACTAGCACTCCTTCCGCCCCTCGTAGATAATCACCGACTGCAAAAAAATTGTTACCTGCTACTACTCTACTCTAAACTACTACTAAAACTAAACTGGTGGACGTCCCCTAGATATTTTCCAAACTCCCGAGTCCATCAGAAAGCTAAACAAATGACTTAGGCCAGTGCAGATGGACAAGACAATCAGCAAACAATTGTGTGCCTTTGGTTGTCTACTAGCGTGTTAATAGAATTGTAACCTTTTATGGCCCTTTTCTTGGGCTCTTTTTGGGGGGGGGTGCTCCTCTGGTTTTAAAAAATGCTATGTATGTAGAATTTGGTACACATTGTGCTTGAGTCACGAAATGGGGCAAAACTGTTCCCATCATTGGGTGTTGGTTACTGTAGGTCTCTAAGTAATAAAGCATCCTCAGGGGTGGTGTTGGAGGTGGCATTGGCACAGCTCCGATGATTCTCCGTCTCGGGGCTCATTGACCCGAGGCCAAGAAGGCAACTCAATGTGTTGTGGCATTTAGTCCCATTGTGGTTTTGCTACTAAGTTTCCTTTGTCTTGCTTTAAATTTATTTAGCAAATTCAAATGAATGTCACTTATTCTGTTGTTAGCCAAACATCACACAACTAACATGATTGCGTTTTTTCATCCAGAGAACACATGACAGTGTTGCAGCAGTTGCGCAATTGCATTCCATTGATGTTGGTTTGGTTTGGTAAATCTCCTCCGGTGTGGATGGGCTTTTTGCCCAAGCCATTTTGCCCCCACCGTTAAGTGGGGACCACCTAGGAATGCTAAGCTAAATAAACATTAAAACTATCAAACTATCCATCCTTGTT
>ENA-ORBV01008168-ORBV01008168.1-microbial-mat-metagenome-genome-assembly--contig:-NODE-8168-length-17702-cov-6.403007_pt1 | contig 17702 bp, 13 predicted proteins | sample MGYA00237777_ERZ505514 | MGnify/ENA primary metagenome ERZ505514 (study PRJEB26160, sample SAMN06269048) | microbial mat metagenome | isolation source: Oligotrophic lake microbial mat | place...
CCACTCAGCGGTTGATGTCAACCCCGCATAGGACTTACGTGTTTTTCCGGCGGCGCGTGATCGCTCAATAACTCCACTCGCTCACTTGCCCATCGCCGTCCCAGCGCAGGCGCAGCTTGCTGCGCGGCGCGTGGTGCGTATCCGCAGCGAGACCCGGCTGGGGCGACGTGAGCTTGCGGCCGGATTCGACGCCACCGGGCGACATTGGACCTGTGACCACCTTCACGGCGCCGACGCGCGCGGTGACGGTGGTCGCGATGCCATGTTTCTCCCGTAGCGCGCGATGCAGCAACGATGCGAAGCTCGTGGATTGCGGCTCTATCTGGGCCGCGTCGTCGCGATCGGGGTCGCGGCCCGCGCCGTCCGCCACGATGCTGATCAAGCCCAGGTCGCGCAGGCCGGCGTCGGCGAGCAACGCGGCTACCGTCGACGACGGCCAACCCGCCAGCAAGCGCTGCGCCGCGTCGCCCTCACCAACCAGGTACAGCCGCGACCGAGCGCGCACCGGCAGCGCCACGCGCTGCTTTCCAGCCAGCGCGGCGCGCAACGCCTCGACGTCTTGCGCATCGGCGCCGCCCGCCGCGGTGCGACGCACGCTGACGACCTCGGAGAGCAGCGCTGTCGTTCTTTGCTTGCCGTTCAGCGCCTCGGCCTGCGCGACGATTACAGCGTCGTTGCGGCCATCGAGCAACGCGACGATCAGCTGACGGTCGTATTTCGCCTCGGCACCGGGCGTCGGTTCTGCAGGCAATGTCGCTGTCACTTAGTCTTCGCTCCATCGAGGTGGCAGGCCGTGAAGATCGGCCGCGTTGCGTCCGTGTTGTCCAGCGTCATTTTCACGTCGACCGAGCGGTAGCCCTTGGCCCTTGCCTCGGAGAGCTTGGTGTCTTTATCGATCTTGATGATGCAGCCGGCGTTGGTCGCGCCGAAATCCCATTCGACATGCTCGCCGCCAGCGCTCCAGCCACCGGGCCCGCCGACCTCGCCCCAGCGCTTTTGTATCGCCTTCTGGATGACGGTCTCAAACGTCGCTCGGGGAATCTTGTCCATCCAGATGAGATCGTTGGTCTGTGCAGTTGCGCCCAGCAACGGGTTCGCTGTAGGCTTGCCCAGCAGGCCGCGCGCCTTTTCGTAGGGCGCCAGGTAACACTTGCACTGGCAATCGTGCGCCACCATGGACTTCTTCACCGGCTTGCGGTTGGCATCGAGGTCGCCCTGCTTCTTGCCTGCGGGAAACTCGAGGAGGTTCGTAACCTTGGCGCACGCCGTGCCCACCTTCTTATGCTCCTTGATGGAGTGGCCGCAAGTGTCACAGTCCTGTTCGTCCCGGGAACGGTGCCCCAGTTGCTTGAGGAACTTGGTCTGGTCGGCAGCCTCCTGCGCCTGTTCCCAGCGCGCTGCGTCGTCCGTCACGCTGGCCAGCTTGTCGTACTCCACCTGGACGTTGGTCAGCTTCTTCGTCGACGTGTGCAGGTGCTTCTTGAAGAAGTTGGACGAAAACTTGATGAGGTAGGTGACGCCCCCCGACACGGCCAGCGACCACTCCACGGTTTTTTCGTCGGCGCGCGTGTCGCGCGACAGGCCGCTGGGCACGTCGTTGTATTTGGTCTGGGGAACCAGGTGGCGCGACGAATCGGCGCCTCCGATTTTCAACGGCATGGTCTTGCTCCTGAGGGATGGATAAATGGATGGACTTGGCGCAAGGGATGTTACTCCGGCACCTGGAAAGCCTTGCCATGACGACATAAAAATGCGCCGAAGGCTGGGGACGCCTCGACTGTCCAGATCATCCAATTGAAAATCTGAATCCGGTCGAAAAGGGGAATGCGAATGTGTCCGTCAGTTGCAGGCAAAGGGATTGGTACTTGTCATCATCTGCGCTAAACTGAATACGTTCTTTCACAAACTTTCATGTTGCCCACTCTTCACCTCGCATCATGAAGGTTATTTCACGTTAACAACAACGCAGATCGATGAGGGTGAAGCTGGTGCTTTTGAGCGGCGCCCGATTGTGTCGCCATTGGCGTGGAGAAGCGCTCCGGTTCATGCCCAGGTGCCCAGGTGCCCGCTGCACGTGGTTGCCGTACGCCGCACCGTTTTCTCCTGCCACCCCAATTGCATGGGGTTGCGCAATGGCTGCCATGGCGCTGCCGCAGCGACCCGATCAGGTCGCTGTTGCAAGGAGTCGGGATGTCCGTTACTCTGCCACCAGGTTCGCCGACATGCCCGTGCGTTGGGCGAACCGTTCCGTCAACCCAAAGGACTTCTCATGAAAAGTGCTTCTTCGCTTCTGCTGGCTGCTTCATTCTTCGCATCGTTGCCGGCGCTGGCAGCCGAACCGGCGAGCTGCCGCAACGTGCGGTTTTCCGATGTGGGCTGGACCGACATCACGGTGACGACGGCGGTGACCAGCAAGTTGCTCCAGGCCCTGGGTTATTCGACCAAGACCAACCTGATCTCGGTGCCGGTGACGTACAAGTCGCTGGAGAACAAGGACATCGATGTGTTCCTGGGCAACTGGATGCCCACGATGGAAGCCGACATCAAGCCTTACCGCGACAACGGCAGCGTCGAGACGGTGCGCGCCAACCTCGAAGGTGCCAAGTACACGCTGGCCGTATCCGAGGAGGCCTACAAGGCCGGTCTGAAGTCGTTTGCCGACATCGCCAAGTTCGCCAAGAAACTCGACAACAAGATCTATGGCATCGAGCCGGGCAACGATGGCAACCGGTTGATCCAGGGCATGATCGACAAGAACCAGTTCGGTCTTGGCCAATTCAAGGTGGTCGAGTCCAGCGAAGCGGGCATGTTGTCGCAGGTGCAGCGCGCCGATCGTCGTAAGGAATGGGTCGTTTTCCTGGGCTGGGAGCCGCATCCGATGAACAGCCGATTCAAGATGAAATACCTCGAAGGTGGTGACGACGTGTTCGGCCCGAACCTCGGCGGCGCGACCATCTATACCAACGTGCGCAAGGGCTACGTGCAGGAATGCGCCAACGTGGGCAAATTGCTGACGAACCTGAAGTTCAGCCTGGAAATGGAAAACGCGTTGATGGACGCGGTACTCAACGGCAACAAGAAGCCCGATCAGGCCGCCACCAGCTGGCTCAAGGCCAACAACACGACGGTGGAAACCTGGCTGAGTGGCGTGACCACCTTTGACGGCAAGCCGGCCATGGCTGCCGTGAAGGCGGCGCTGGCCAAGTGATCGCCGCGGCCCCGGCAGGGCGTGCGCCCGGTCGGGGCTAGTCCGAGCGCAGGCGTGGCGAGCGCCTGCGCCGTCCCGCTGCCCATTTCCCCCGATCTGTATGGACATACCCAGAATCCCGCTCGGCGAGGTGATCGCCCAGTTCATCCACTGGTTGACGCTCAACGGCGCCGATTTTTTCGATGCGTTCGCCGAAGTGGTTGCCGTTTCCATCACCGGTTTCACGGGTGCGTTGTTGTGGTTGCACCCACTGGCAATGGTCGGCGTATTCGGCATCGTCGCACACGGCATCCAGCGCAAATGGGCTCTCACCGTCTTTTGTGTGCTCTCGTTCCTGCTGATCCTTAATCTGGGTTATTGGCAGGAGACCATGGAGACACTGGCGCAGGTTCTGTTTGCCACCCTGGTATGTGTGCTCATCGGCGTGCCGCTGGGCATTTATGCCGCGCATAAGCCGCGCTTTTACACGGTGATGCAGCCGGTGCTGGACCTGATGCAGACAGTGCCGACCTTCGTCTACCTGATCCCCACGCTGACGCTGTTCGGGTTGGGCGTCGTGCCGGGCCTGATCTCCACCGTGGTTTTTGCGGTGGCCGCTCCCATCCGGCTGACCTATCTGGGCATCCATGACGTGCCCATGGACCTGATGGACGCGGGCAAGGCCTTCGGGTGTTCACGGCGCCAACTGCTCACGCGCATCGAACTGCCGTACGCCATGCCCAGCATCTCGGCCGGCATCACGCAATGCATCATGCTCTCGCTGTCCATGGTGGTGATCGCAGCGCTGGTGGGCGCCGATGGTCTGGGCAAACCGGTGGTGCGCGCGCTGAACACCGCCGACATCGCCGTCGGCTTCGAGGCTGGCCTGGCCATCGTGTTGGTTGCCATCATGCTCGACCGGGTATGCAAGCAACGCACGCTCAGGCGCGGGGGTGCGTCATGAACCTTATCCGGATCGAAGATGTGGACGTGGTTTTCTCCAGTTCCCCCAAACCGGCGCTGGACCTGCTGGACCAGGGCCTGTCGCGCGACGAGATCTTCAAGAAGACCGGCCTGATCGTCGGCGTGGAGAAGGCCAGTCTGACGGTGCAGCGCGGCGAAATCTGCGTGCTGATGGGTTTGTCGGGTTCCGGCAAGTCCAGCCTGTTGCGCTGCATCAACGGCCTGAACACGGTGAGTCGAGGCCGACTGCTGATCGAACATGAAGGCGCCGAGGTCGACATTGCCAACTGCTCCGCTGCCACCTTGAAAGCGATGCGCACCAAGCGCATCGCCATGGTGTTCCAGAAGTTCGCGCTCATGCCCTGGCTGAGCGTGGCCGAAAACGTGAGCCTGGGCCTGGAGATGCAGGGTATGCCAGCTGCCGGGCGCAAAAAGCGCATCGACGACAAGCTCGAACTGGTGGGACTGAGCCAGTGGCGCGACAAGCGACCGGACTCACTCTCTGGTGGCATGCAGCAGCGTGTGGGCCTGGCCCGGGCGCTGGCGATGGATGCCGATATCCTGTTGATGGACGAACCGTTCTCGGCACTCGATCCGCTGATCCGCCAGGGACTGCAGGACGAACTGCTCGAACTTCAGCGCAAGCTCGACATGACCATCGTGTTCGTCAGCCACGACCTGGACGAGGCGCTCAAGCTGGGCAACAACATTGTCATCATGAAGGGGGGCCAGATCGTGCAGCACAGCCCCCCGGAGGAGATCGTGCTCAACCCGGCGAACGACTATGTGCGGGCGTTCGTGGCCCATACCAACCCGCTCAACGTGTTGCGTGGTCGTAGCCTGATGCGGCCCTTGGCCGAGTGCGAGCAACAGGGCGGGGAAACCTGTCTGGCCAGCGAGGGTGACATCTGGCTCAAGCTCGACAGCCAGGGCATGCTGCAAGCTGCGCGCCGCGGTGGCGACGAACTGCCACTGCAACGCTGGGCGGCGGGAGACGCCATCGAAGCCCTGCAACCGTGTCCCACGGTCGTCAGCGCCGACATCGGCATGCGCGATGCCCTGCATGTCCGCTACCAGACCGGTCAGAATCTGGTGCTCAGCGAGGGCGACCGGCCGGTTGGCATCCTCGGTGACCGTGAGCTGTACCACGCCCTGCTGGGCAAGGCCATGGGCTGATGCTGGCCGCCCCGGGTCGGTCCGCTTAAGGGTCGACTCCCATTTATTCTTGTGAAATAGAGACGTTGTCCATGCCTGCCATTCCTGTGCAAAAGTTATACATCAGCGGCGCCCGTGTGGACGCGACCAGCGGCGAGACCTTCCAATCCGTCAATCCCGCCAACGGCGACGTGCTCGCCGAGGTGCAGAGCGCATCCAAGCCGGACGTCGACGCGGCAGTGGCCAGTGCCCAGGCGGGGCAGCGCGTCTGGGCCGGCTTCACCGCCATGCAGCGCTCGCGCGTGTTACGCCGTGCGGTGGACATCCTGCGTGCGCGCAACGACGAACTGGCCGACCTGGAGACGCTCGACACCGGCAAGCCGCGCTCGGAGACGCGTGCGGTCGATATCGTGACCGGCGCCGACGTGCTGGAGTATTACGCTGGCCTGGCCACCGCCATCGAAGGCATGCAGGTGCCGCTGCGTGAGAGTTCCTTCGTCTACACGCGGCGCGAGCCCCTGGGTGTGGTAGCCGGCATCGGCGCCTGGAACTACCCCGTGCAGATCGCGCTGTGGAAGTCGGCGCCGGCCCTGGCCGCCGGCAACGCAATGATCTTCAAGCCCAGCGAGGTCACGCCACTCACCGCGTTGAAGCTGGCCGAGATCTATACCGAAGCCGGTCTTCCGCACGGCGTGTTCAACGTGCTCAACGGGCCCGGCGCCACTGTGGGTGCATGGCTGACCGAGCATCCGGGCATCGAGAAGATCTCGTTCACTGGAGGCACGGCTACCGGCAAGAAGGTGATGGCCAGTGCGTCCGGCTCGACACTCAAGGAGGTGACGATGGAGCTCGGCGGCAAGTCGCCGCTGATCGTGTTCGCCGATGCCGACCTGGACCGCGCCGCCGACATCGCAATGATGGCCAACTTCTACAGTTCGGGCCAGGTCTGCACCAATGGCACGCGCGTGTTCGTGCACCGGTCGATCCAGCCGGCGTTCGAGGCCCGGGTGCTGGAGCGGGTGCGGCGTATCCGCATGGGCGACCCGCAAGATCCGGCTACCAACTTCGGGCCCCTGGTGAGCCTGGCGCACATGGGCAAGGTGCTGGACTACATTTCTGCGGGCAAGGCTGAAGGCGCCCGGCTGTTGGCCGGCGGCTCGCGCGCGACCGACGGCGCGCTGGCCCGGGGGGCCTATGTGTTGCCGACGGTGTTCACCGATTGCCGGGACGACATGCAGATCGTGCGGGAGGAGATCTTCGGCCCGGTCATGGCCGTGCTGGCATTCGACGACGAAGACGAAGTCGTTGGCCGCGCCAATGACACACCCTACGGCCTGGCAGCCGGACTGATCACTCAGGACCTCAACCGTGCGCACCGCGTGATCCACCAATTGCAGGCCGGCATCTGCTGGATCAATACCTGGGGCGAATCGGCACCTGAAATGCCGGTGGGCGGCTACAAGCAGTCGGGTGTGGGCCGCGAGAACGGCATCGACACGTTACGCGCCTACACCCGAACCAAATCGATCCAGGTGGAAATGGGCGCCTACGCGTCGGTGTTCTGATCTACTGGAGAAGGCACGAGACGACATGGCAGCACAGGAATACGACTACATCGTCATTGGCGCCGGCTCGGCCGGCAATGTGCTGGCGACGCGCCTGACCGAAGACGCCGCCGTGCGCGTGTTGTTGCTCGAAGCGGGCGGACCGGATTACCGTCTCGACTTTCGCACCCAGATGCCCGCCGCACTCGCCTTTCCGCTGCAGGGCCGACGTTACAACTGGGCCTATGAGACCGAACCCGAGCCGCATATGGGCAACCGCCGCATGGAGTGCGGGCGGGGCAAGGGCCTGGGAGGCTCGTCGCTGATCAACGGCATGTGTTATATCCGCGGCAACGCGATGGACTACGACGGCTGGTCACAGCGGTCAGGGCTGGAGAACTGGTCCTACCGCGACTGCCTGCCGTATTTCCGCAAGGCCGAGACGCGCGACATCGGTGCCAACGACTACCACGGCGACAGCGGGCCACTTTGCGTAACCACGCCCAAGACCGGCAACAGCGTGTTGTTTCAGGCCATGGTGGATGCCGGCGTTCAGGCCGGGTATGCGCGCACCGATGACCTCAATGGTTACCGGCAGGAAGGTTTCGGCCCGATGGACCGCAGCACCACGCCGCAGGGCCGGCGCTCCAGCACGGCACGTGGTTATCTCGACCAGGCCAGGGGGCGGCCCAACCTGACGATCGTCACGCACGCCATGACCGACCGCATCCTGTTCGCGGGCAAACGCGCTGTGGGCGTGGCGTGGCAACACCGGGGGCAGCACAAGAAGGCACACGCGGCGCGTGAGGTGTTGCTGTGTTCGGGCGCGATTGCGTCGCCGCAGATCCTGCAACGCTCGGGCGTGGGCCCGGCGCAGTTGCTGCGCGGCCTGGACATCGCCGTGGTGCACGACATGCCCGGAGTTGGCGCCAACCTGCAGGACCACCTGGAGGTCTACCAGCAATACGAGTGCCTGCAGCCGGTGTCGCTGGTGGGCGCCCTCAAGTGGTGGAACCAGCCGGCCATCGGTGCCCAGTGGCTGTTCCTGGGCAGCGGCATCGGCGCCAGCAACCAGTTCGAGGCCGGCGGTTTCATCCGCAGCTCGGACGAATTTGCGTGGCCCAACATCCAGTACCACTTCCTGCCGGTGGCCATCAATTACAACGGTACCAATCCGATCAAGGTGCACGGTTTCCAGGCCCACATGGGCTCGATGCGGTCACCCAGCCGCGGTCGCGTTTGTCTGCGTTCGAAAGACCCGCACGAGCACCCCAGCATCCTGTTCAATTACATGTCGAGCGAGCAGGACTGGGCCGAGTTTCGTGCCGGTATCCGCATCACGCGCGAGATCATGCGCCAGCCGGCGCTCGCCCCCTACGCCGGACGCGAAATCACGCCAGGAGAGCCTGCACAAAGCGACGCCGAGCTAGACGCCTTCGTACGCCAGCACGCCGAGACCGCGTATCACCCGTGCGGCACCAACGCGATGGGCGTCGGCGATATGGCGGTGGTCGATGGGGAGGGCCGGGTTCACGGCATGCAGGGTCTGCGGGTGGTAGACGCGTCCATCATGCCGGAGATCGTCACCGGCAACCTTAATGCGCCCACGATCATGATCGCCGAGAAGATCGCCGACAACATCCGTGGGCGGGCGCCGCTGCCGCGTTCCGACGCAGCGTATTTCGTGGCCGGAGATACCCCCGCCAGGCGCAGCTGACGCCGTCGGGGCCATGCGCGACGCAATGCCCTGCATCGACGTTACGGCTCAGGGCTTTGAGCGCAGTGTCTGTTCGATGGTGTTCACGACCGCCGGCGCCAGTGGCTCGATCTGGCTCGCGAATTGGGCCGTCACCTTGCCACTGCGGTCGATCAGGTACTTGTGGAAGTTCCAGCCTGGTGCGACGCTGGTTGCCTTGTACAGATCTGCATAGAAGGCGTTGCGACGGGAGCCGGCAACGACGGTCTTGGAGAACATCGGAAAGCGCACGCCATAGGTGTTGAAGCACAGGTCCGCGATCTCCTTGACTGAACCCGGCTCTTGCTGTCCAAAGTCGTTTGACGGAAAGCCAAGCACTACCAGGCCTTGCTTCTGGTAGCGGGCATACAACTTCTCCAAGCCTTCGTATTGGTGCGTGAAGCCGCAATAACTGGCGGTATTGACCACCAGCAGCACCCTGCCGGCATATTGGCACAAGTCCTGCGACGCGTCGTCTTGCAGCCGGTTGAACTGGTGTTGCAGGATGGGAGGACACGCCTGCGCCGGCGGTTTTTGTGCCAGCGCAACGGGGGCGAGACAAAGAGTGGCAAACGCGGTGGCAAACGCGGTGGCAAACGAGGCGAGCAGACGGCGCAGATGTGTCATGCCTGCAATATAGGCCTCTTGGCATACCCGTGCCGGGCCGGGCAATGGCGGGGAGGATGCCAGCGCCTCGCCTGCGGCCATCGTAGCCGTCGCCCAAGTGCCTGCGTGCTGCGGCCGGGTGTCGTTACCATCGGCAACTGGCCAGCCGAACATTCCGGGTTCGGGTGGCAGTTATTTCACGCTAACGCGAGACCGACCGCCTTCATGACCACATCCCACGACTGGATTGCATTTGGCATTGCCACCGTCATTTTCGCCATCTACGAGATATGGGTGCTGTGGGTGGGCTGGCGCCATCCGACGCGTATTGCCAGGTCGGCGCATGCCTTCATGCGTGAGAGCTGGGTCGATGCGCTGGGTCGCCAGCCGGGATTCGAGATCGTCGCCGTGCAGGCGCTGCGCAACTCGCTGATGTCGGCCACGATTGCCGCATCGACAGCCGCGCTGGCCTTGATGGGCACTGTCAGTCTGGCCAGCGGCAATCTCGAGGTGACCACGTTCAACAGCACGCCGCCACTGCGCATCGTGCTCGAGATCCTGCTGATGGCCACGCTGTTCGCGTCCTACGTCTGCTCGGCCATGTCGATGCGTTATTTCAGCCACGCTGGCTTCGTGATGTCGATGCCGGTCGCGTCGCCCGAGCGTGCCTCGCTGAATCTGATGGCCAAGGAGTATGTCAAGCGCGCGGGGCTGTTGTACAGCTGGGCGTTGCGGTTCTTTCTGATCATCTCGCCACTGGTGGTGGGGATCGTGCGGCCATTGGGCATGCCGTTCATGGCGATTGCGCTGGTCGTTGCGTTGTGGTTCTTCGACCGGCCAGCGCGTTTCACGCCCAGCAGCGCCGCGTCGCAGTCGGATCGGTGGTAAGGGTTGCGCGGTTCGTTCCGGTTCTCGTGGACCTAGCCTTGCTCACGCGGGCATGGCGCGGGCAGGGCTCCCCGGCTCGGGCCGAGCGGGTAAAATCGCTCGGCCTTCCAACCCGGCGACCGGGCTCACCACACACCGGTGGTGCCGTCCCGAACTCCCGCCTAGCGTCCCACGTTCATGACCACCACCAACGCCACCACCAACGCCATCACTGTTGCCGACATTCGCCAGATATTCCTGGATTTTTTCGCGTCCAAGGGCCACACGGTGGTGGCGTCGAGCCCCCTGGTTCCGGGCAACGACCCAACGCTGATGTTCACCAACTCGGGCATGGTGCAGTTCAAGGACGTTTTCCTGGGCACCGACAAGCGCTCCTATGTGCGGGCCGCATCGGTGCAGGCCTGCCTGCGCGCCGGTGGCAAACACAACGACCTGGAAAACGTCGGTTACACCGCGCGCCACCACACGTTTTTCGAGATGCTGGGCAACTGGAGTTTTGGCGACTACTTCAAGCGCGACAGCCTGAAATGGGGCTGGGAACTGTTGACCCGGGTCTACAAGCTGCCGCCCGAGCGCTTGCTGGCGACGGTCTATATCGATGACGACGAGGCCTACGACATCTGGACCAAGGACATCGGCCTGGCGCCCGAGCGCGTGATCCGCATCGGTGACAACAAGGGCAAGAAATACGCGTCCGACAACTTCTGGATGATGGCCGACACCGGCCCCTGCGGTCCGTGCTCGGAGATCTTCTACGACCACGGCGAACACATTCCCGGCGGCCCGCCGGGCAGCCCGGGCGAAGACGGCGACCGTTTCATCGAGATCTGGAACCACGTGTTCATGCAGTTCGACATGCAGGCCGATGGCAGCCTGGTCAATCTGCCGGCACCGTGCGTAGATACCGGCATGGGCCTGGAGCGGCTGGCCGCGATTCTGCAGCATCGGCACAGCAATTACGAAATCGACCTGTTCGTTGCGCTGATTGCCGCTGCGGCCCGTGAAACCGGTTGCGCGGACCTGTCCAATAACTCACTCAAGGTCATCGCCGACCATATTCGTGCGACGGCGTTTCTGGTCAGCGACGGCGTAATGCCCGGCAGCGAAGGCCGTGGTTACGTGCTGCGGCGCATCGTGCGCCGCGCGATCCGCCACGGGTACAAGCTCGGCCGCAAACAACCGTTCTTCCACAAACTGGTGGCCGACCTGGTGTCAGTCATGGGCGAGGCTTATCCACGGTTGGCGGCGCAGAGCGAGCGCATCACCGACGTGCTACGGGTGGAAGAAGAACGTTTCTACGAGACGCTGGAGACCGGCATGGGCATTCTCGACGCTGCCCTGGGCGGCGGGGTGACCGTGTTGCCAGGTGACGTGGCGTTCAAGCTGCACGACACCTTCGGATTCCCGCTCGACCTGTCGGCCGACGTGTGCCGCGAACGTGGCCTGTCGGTTGACGAGGCCGGGTTTGCCGCCGCCATGGACAAGCAAAAGACCCAGGCCCGCGCGGCCGGCAAATTTCGCATGGACAAGGCGCTCGACTACGCCGGCGACGCAAACGACTTCGTCGGATACGACAGCCTGACGCAGGACAGCAAGGTTCTGGCGTTGTATGTCGATGGCGTGCCGGTGGCGCAACTCACGGGTGGGCAGAACGGTGTCGTCGTGCTCGACAGCACACCGTTCTATTCGGAAAGCGGCGGCCAGGTTGGCGACCAGGGCGCCATCTTCTCGGACCACGCGATGTTTGAGGTGGCAGACACCCAGAAAGTCAAGTCGGACGTGTTCGCGCACCATGGCGCGTCGATCTCCGGCACGCTGAACGTGGGTGACCGTGTCACCGCGCACGTGAATAGCGCCGTGCGCGCCGCCACCGTGCGCAACCACTCGGCTACGCACCTGATGCACAAAGCCTTGCGCAGCGTGCTGGGGACCCATGTGCAGCAAAAGGGCAGCCTGGTCAACGCCGAGCGGACCCGTTTCGACTTTACGCACAACGCGCCCGTCACCGACGCGCAGATCCGCGAGATCGAGGTGCTGGTGAATGCCGAGATCCTGGCCAATGCCGCGACCGAAGCGCGATTGATGGACATCGAGGCGGCAAAGCAGACCGGCGCGATGATGCTGTTCGGCGAGAAATACGGTGAGATCGTGCGCGTGCTCGACATCGGCAGCACCACCGAGTTGTGTGGCGGCACCCATGTGCAGCGCACTGGCGACATCGGGCTGTTCAAGGTGGTGGCCGAAGGCGGCGTCGCCGCCGGCGTGCGCCGCATCGAGGCGGTCACGGGGCAGGGCGCCTTGGCCTACCTGCAGCAGCTAGAGTCGACCGTGAGCCAGGTAGCCGCAGCGGTCAAGGCACCGGTTGCCGAACTGAGCGGCCGTATCCACCAGGTGCTCGACCAAGTCCGGCAATTGGAGAAGGAACTCACCGCGCTCAAGGGCAAACTAGCGTCCAGCCAGGGTGATGAACTGGTGCAGCAGGCGATCGACGTCAAGGGTGTCAAGCTGCTGGCCGTGCGTATGGATGGTGCCGACAGCCGGCAGCTGCGCGAGAGCATGGACAAGCTCAAGGACAAGCTCAAGTCGGCCGTCATCGTGCTCGCCACGGTCGACGCCGGAAAGGTGCAGCTGGCGGCGGGCGTGACGACGGATCTGCTGGGCAGAATCAAGGCCGGCGATCTGGTAAACCATGTGGCAAGCCAGGTCGGTGGCAAGGGCGGCGGCAAGCCCGACATGGCCATGGCCGGTGGTACCGATGCGGCAGCCCTGCCACAAGCCTTGGCGGGGGTTCGGGCCTGGGTCGAAGCGAGGCTGTGATAGCGATGCGTGACAAATTCACTGGGAACTGGCGCATCGATCAGTCCGTTCGCGCTGAGCCTGTCGAAGCGCTTTGCGAGGACTCGCTCCTGAGCTGGTCGAAGAGCCTGCCCTGAGCCTGTCAAAGGGGCTTCGACAGGCTCAGAGCGAACGGTTTCCTTATCGATTGACCGCGCATTGGTATGAGCCACTTACGCCGCCGCTCCTGATGCCTGCAACTACATAATTGGACCGAACCATGCTGGAGCTCGATACCGCGCGCAATCGGCAACTCGGCATCGCGATGGTGAGTGTCACCACGCTGTGTTTCGCCGCGCTCGACACCAGTGCGAAATGGCTGGTGCTGTCCTTGCCGGTTTTTCAGGTGGTGTGGTTGCGATTCGTCACGCATACGCTGCTGGCTATGCTGGTTTTGACGCCGCGATACGGCTGGAGCCTGTACCGCCCCAAGCAGGTCAAGCTGCAATTGCTGCGCGCACTGATGCAGGCCGTGATGACGGCGCTGAACTTCTGGGCGTTGCAGTATCTGCAGCTGGACGTGACCGGCGCGATCCAGTTTTCGGTGCCGATCCTCATTGCGGTCATCAGTGCCCGCCTGCTGGGTGAGCGACTCGATGCACGGCGCTGGATCGCCATCCTGGTCGGCTTTGCGGGTGTCTTGCTGATCGTGCGTCCGGGATCGCAGGGCTTTCATCCGGCCATGGTGTTGTCGCTGGTCAACGCGGTGCTGTATGCCCTGTTCAACATGCTCACCCGCCGCATGGCGGCCACCGAGTTGCCGGCGACCACGCAGTTGTGGTCTGCGGGCGCCGCCGCTTTGCTGCTGACACCGTTCGGTCTGATGCAATGGACAACGCCGCCGGACGCATTGAGCTGGATCCTGGTGCTGTCGATGGGTGTCTTTGGCGGTCTCGGCCACCTGATGGTCACGCAGGCCCACCGCTATGCGTCCGCCGCGGTGCTCGGCCCGTTCCTGTACCAGCAGATCATTTATATGACGCTGTTCGGCTGGCTGGTGTTCGGCCATGTGCCCGCCACCGCGGTCGTGGGCGGCGCGGCTGTCGTCGTAGCCAGCGGCCTGTACCTGTTGTACCGGGAGTTCAGGCGCTGAGCGCGGCGCGGGTGGACTGGGCGCCGGCGTCTCAGGCGCGCAGCGCCGCTTCCTGTTCGCGCAGCTTGAAGCGCTGGATCTTGCCGGTCGCCGTTTTGGGCAAGTCGTCGACGAACGCGATCAGCCGTGGGTACTTGTGCGGCGCGAGGCGTTCCTTCACGAATGCCTTGAGTTCGTCCTCGTCGGCCCGTGCGCCATTCTTGAGCACGACGAAAGCCTTGGTCCTGGTCAGTCCGTCCTGGTCCGGTACACCGATCACGGCCGCTTCGAGCACTGCCGGATGCTGGATCAGCGTGGCCTCGACTTCGAACGGACTGACGTAGATGCCGCTGACCTTGAGCATGTCGTCGCTGCGCCCGCTGTAGGTATAACTTCCGTCGTCGTTGTGCACGTATTTGTCGCCACTCCTGGTCCAGCCGCCCTGGAAGGTCTCGCGGGTCTTGGTGCGGTTGCCCCAATACATCATGGCCGCCGACGGTCCCTGTATGTACAGGTCGCCCGGCTCACCGTCGGGCACCGGCCCGCCGCCCTCGGCGCGCAGTTCGATCTCGTAGCCGGGCACCGGCCAGCCGGTGGTGCCGTAGCGGACTTTTTCCGGCCGGTTGGACAGAAAGATGTGCAGCATCTCGGTCGAGCCGATGCCGTCGACGATATCTACACCGAAGCGTGCCTTGAATCGTTCGCCGATCTCGGCCGGCAAGGCCTCGCCTGCCGATGAGACCAGCCGCAATGCGATCTCCCCGGGCTCAGGCAGTCCGGGCGACGCCAGCATGCCGGCAAAGCCGGTGGGTGCGCCGAAAAAGGCGGTGGGTTTGGTGTTGCCGACCTCGCCACGCCAGCGCCTGAACGTCGCATCTGGTGTCGGACGCTCGGCCATCAGGATGGTGGTGGCGCCGACACTCATCGGGAAGGTCAATGCGTTGCCCAGGCCATAGGCGAAGAACAGCTTGGCAGCGGAGAAGCAGACGTCGTCCGGTGTCAGTTGCAGCACCGCCTTGCCATACAACTCGGCCGTCCAGTACGGGTTGGCATGCGAGTGCACCGTGCCCTTGGGGCGCCCGGTCGAGCCGGAGGAGTAGAGCCAGAATCCCGGATCGTCGGGCCCGGTTGCTGCGGGACGCTGCAAAGGTGCGCTGGCTTTGAGGAAGGCGTCAAACGCCACCTGGTCCGGATGCAGTGGCGCCACCGGCCCCGATACGATGACCGTGTGAACCTCGTGATCGGCCTTGGTCAGGGCGGCGCCGAGCGCCGACAGCAGGGCTCCAGACACCAGCACCGCCTGTGCACGCGAATGCTCCAGCATGTAGGCGATGTCGTCGGCGGTCAGCAAGGTGTTGACGGCCACCGGCACGATGCCGGCATACATCGCGCCCAGGAACGCGACCGGCCAGTCGTTGGCGTCGTGCATCAGCACGAGCACGCGTTCCTCGCGCCGGATGCCCAGGCCGCGCAAGCCGCCCGCCAGTTGCCGCACCCGGGTCGCCAGCTCGCCATACGACAGGTCGCCCTGGTCGTCGATGAAGGCGATCTTGTCGGGATGGCGTTCGTTGCAAGCGATCAGATGCTGCGCGAAGTTGAAGCGTTCTCCGGGCGGTGGTGGGAGGGTGTCGGGATGTGTCATGCGGGACTCCTGATGCAGCCATTTCGCGCTTGCCTTGGCGCAATATATGCAGTATTGTGCTTGAAGCACTCTACGTGGCACAGAAAAGCATGTCAAGCACTATATTTCATGAGTTCGGGGTCGCGCCGGAAACGGTTTTGCCGCTTGCCGGTAATGGCGTTGCAGAAAAAAAGGATCCGTTCCTCACTGCGCTCGGTGGGCGCGTACGCAGTCTGCGCGCGCGCAGGGGTATCACGCGCAAGGCATTGTCCCAACTGGCCGACGTGTCCGAACGGCATCTCGCAAACCTGGAATACGGCGTGGGCAATGCGTCGATCCTGGTGCTGCTTCAGGTGACACGGGCGCTGCAGTGTTCTTTGGCCGAATTGATCGGTGACGTGACGACCTCCTCGCCGGAGTGGCTGATGCTGCGTGAACTGCTGGAGCACCGCGACGAGCAGACCTTGCACCGGGTGCGGGTTGCCGTGGGCGAGTTGCTGGGCACGGGGGGCGCGTATGCCAGCGCTGGCGCGGGCCGCAGCACACGGGTTGCGCTACTGGGTCTGCGCGGTGCCGGAAAGTCCACACTCGGTGCTATGCTGGCCGAGGACCTGGGATTTCCCTTCATCGAGCTGAGCCGCGAGATCGAGCAGTTCGCTGGCTGCAGCACGGCGGAAATCCAGGCCTTGTACGGCCAGAACGCGTACCGGCGTTACGAGCGTCGCGCGCTCGAAGAGACCATTCAGCTGCACCAGGAGGCTGTCATTGCCATCCCGGGCGGCCTGGTGTCGGATCCGGCCACGTTCAACGAATTGTTGTCCCACTGCACCACGGTCTGGCTTTTCGCCGACCCGCAAGACCATATGAGCCGGGTCGTGGCGCAGGGCGACATGCGGCCGATGGCGGCGAGTCGCGAGGCGATGGAAGACCTCAAGAGCATCCTGGCGGGGCGGGCGGCGTTTTATTCCAAGGCGGATTTCCGGGTCGACACCAGTGCGCAGCCGCTGGCCGAAACCTACGCCGTATTGCGTGAAACGGTGCGCACCGCGCTGGCGCCGTAGCTGCGTGCACTGAAAAAACGTGCATAAAATTGCTTGACCGGCAACAGGTGTATGCATTATTATGCTCAAATCGCCAAAGCAAAAGACGCATTCCATTGCCTACTCCCAAGGAACCCATCGTGACCCAGGCCAGCCCCGTCGATTACCAGACCCACCCATCGCAGTACAAACACTGGAAGCTCAGCTTCCAGGGGCCGGTGGCCACGTTGGCTGCCGACTTCGATGAGAACGCTGGCCTGCGACCGGGCTACAAGCTCAAACTCAACAGCTACGACCTGGGTGTCGACATTGAGCTCAACGATGCCGTGAGCCGTATCCGATTCGAGCACCCCGAGGTGCGGACCGTGGTGCTGACCAGCGCCAAGGACAAGGTGTTCTGCTCCGGCGCCAATATCTTCATGCTCGGCGTATCCAGCCATGCCTGGAAGGTCAATTTCTGCAAGTTCACCAACGAGACCCGCAATGGACTGGAAGACTCGTCCCGATACAGCGGTCTGAAATTCCTCGCGGCTGTCAACGGTGCCTGCGCCGGCGGTGGTTACGAAGTGGCGCTGGCCTGCGACGAGATCATCCTGGTCGACGACCGGGCGTCGACCGTCAGTCTGCCCGAAGTGCCCTTGCTGGGCGTTTTGCCCGGCACCGGCGGCCTGACCCGGCTGACCGACAAGCGCCGTGTACGCCATGATCTGGCCGACATCTTCTGTACCAGTGTCGAGGGTGTTCGCGGTCAGAAGGCCAAGGACTGGAAGCTGGTGGACGACATCGCCAAGCCGACCGAGTTTGCCCAGAAGGTCCAGCACCGTGCGTTGGAGCTGGCCGCCACGAGTGACCGGCCAGCGAACGCGAAAGGTGCGGCACTCATACCATTGACCCGTTCTGTCGAGGCCGATGCCTTGCGTTACAGCCATGTCACGGTCGAGATCGACCGCACACGGCGTACGGCCGCATTCACCATTTTGGCGCCGCGCGGCGCGCAGCCGACGGACGCGGCGGGCATCGAGGCGGCTGGCGCCCACTGGTATCCACTCGCGCTCG
>ENA-ORBV01008169-ORBV01008169.1-microbial-mat-metagenome-genome-assembly--contig:-NODE-8169-length-17701-cov-4.831820_pt1 | contig 17701 bp, 14 predicted proteins | sample MGYA00237777_ERZ505514 | MGnify/ENA primary metagenome ERZ505514 (study PRJEB26160, sample SAMN06269048) | microbial mat metagenome | isolation source: Oligotrophic lake microbial mat | place...
AACTGAGCATTTCAGCTAGCTGACATCTTCCAATGGTAGCTGCTAGCTAGCTGTCACGGTGTCAACATGTTGGCAACTGGCAAGCTGATTTTTTTGTCAAGCCGCACAGCAGCCCTGATGGATGTCATGCGACGCTAGCAAACAAGCGAACATTCCAACCCTGTTGTTTGGACACCTAGCTAGTTAGCTAACATTTGAAAAGTGTCTTTGTGTCTAGCATGTTCAAAATTAAAAAACAATTGCAAGGTGGCTTTGACCAGGGGGGGTGGCAATTGTGAAACGAAAAACAAAACACAAAAACAAACAAAAATTGAACAAAACAAAGCCCGTCGTCCCAGCCATGGAGTGACAAAATTCTGAGCAGTCCCAAGACAACACAATCATGTCATTTGATCTGCTGGTCTCTCAATTTCTTCAAGCTTGTGGGCAACACAAAGAGATTCGTCCAATGGCAAACAAACATGAATGGGTGGAGATCAAATGTTGAAGGCTCCATTGCATTGCTCTTTGAAGGTGGTGGACCAGGCATGTCCAGAAAAGCTTGTGAACACATTCAGCATTGCAAAACAATTGATGCCTCCATGTTGCTCACAAAATGTGATGTTGATTGAAGACCAGACTGAACTCGTGCTCAATGGACTCACGCATGGATAAAAGTCTTATGTTGATGATTGTTTGCTCTTCATTGGAGGTGGAGTGTGGTTTCATAATTGTAGCAAGAGTAGCAAAGATGCCGTCCCCATGCAAAGCAGAGAAAATTGGAATTGCTCTTCTGTGAAATGTCGGCATCAAAAGGCTCACCAAGCAATTGTTCAATCCACTCAAGTTTTGCACCCCATTGTCATTGCGCTGCACTGAGCAAACAAAAACACTCCCACAATTGTGCCATTGGGAAAATGCACCACCTGGGCTTTCAGTCCATGCCCATGGAAGTGTCTGTTGCAAAAAGCACTTTGGCTGTCATCAAATCCCCTTCTTGGGCTTCCAATGCAGTGGGATCAAGAATGGTAGCCGGTGGCCAAATGGGCCTCATGTCAGTGTTCTCAAGCCAACCAAATGCTCTGAATTCTTCAAAAGGCACGCAGACATTGCAGTCAATGTTTGATCCATCAGCTCTCTGCACATTCACCAATCCAGCATTTGAATTCCTCCAAAAGGCCAGTCGACAAGATGTCACGTGCGGAAGCCATTGTCTCATGGAATCCCCAGCCAGCTTGTGACAGAACCAAGTGCAGAGACGATTCACAAATTCACCAACACAGAAGGAGCAGCGGCAAGGATCCCCACCAAAAATGTGTCTTGCCATGTGAGCAAAAAGTTGAGCTTTGAGGAAGCAGTGCAAAGAAATCATCATGGCTTCTTCTCCAAAGAAGACTTCTATCCTGCCCGTTGCTTGAAATTGTTCAATGATCCTCCAATGAAGTTTGAGCAGGTTGAGCTCATGCTTTTTTGAAGCCAAAACAGTTGTGACTCATGTTGCCATCTCTGATTTCATCAACTGTGCGGAACTTCTTTGGAAGAAATCTTTCAATGCTGGTGACAAAGTAGGTTTTGTCTTCCATGTCCAAATGAGACAAATGAATGCAGCAGGCAATCTGAGCAAGAGACAATTGCAAAGATTCAACCACTTTCTTGACTCTTGCAATCAAATGGCCTCCTCTTTGATGAGCGCGAGTCACAAAAGCATGCAAAGTCTCCATGTCAAGAACACAAAGCTGAAGGTCTTCAATGTCCATCCGGTTGGTTTCTGTTAAGGAGCTGCTGCCTCTGTGGAGAAAGTTGGCAGTCCCACAGCTGATCCTGAAGACTTGAATGACAACAGTGTCAGCATCTGTGTCCAAATTCTCTTGCATCTTAGACATTTGTCATTGTGGCCGCAGACATTGTTGTTGTTGTTGTTGTTGTCGTTGTCGGAAGCTGCTGAACAAATTTGCATTTGCAGTTTGTGCCTGTTTTGAAGGAGACCCTTGTGCTAGCCAGTCAGCCAAGACAATGAAATTTCATGTTTCAGCTGAAACATGCAATTGCATGATTTGGACAAAAGAGAAAAAGGGCTGCATGCATGAAATTTCTGGGGTAAGACATGCAACAATTGTTTGTGCGGACTCTGTCTTGCAGTTGGTCATGTCATCCTGCAGGTTCAACTGGCGCAGTGAGTTAGGATCTTACGTGTGATAAATTTATTCCAGATACGTCACACGTTTGTTCGCTATCCAGTTTTTGCACAATCATCATGTACGTAAGCTGGCTGTTGGTGCTACTAGTAGCTAGTACCGGTAGCTAGCTAGCTAGCTAGCTAGCTAGCTAGCTACTCCCAGTAGTGTGTAGCGTACTACTAGAGTCTAAAACTAATCGACTACGCAGTAGTTACTGCTTGCACTGTTGGTAGCAATGCAAGGCCTGGAAACGCCATAGAAGTGGATCTAGCTAGTACGGCCCTACTCGCTGGGTAGTATGAGTGCAGCGGCTACCGTAGTCGACTGGGGTGGGAAATTGAGAAAACTGAAGAGTACGAGTACTACAGTACGAAAAGAATCATCGCCCGCGGTTCTGTGAGCTCTTGCGTGCAATAGCGAGGCAAATCACTATTCTCTTCCCGGAATTGCTCCAACAGCTGCTCCAACAAACCCGAATTGGAACGTGCTTCTGAATTCTGATGTCTTATGAATGTTGTGATGTGTGAAGACAAATTACTGTAGTATCACGCATCTCGGTTCACCGCCGCGTCATAGGAAGCAACCAGTACACTGAGTTACCTTGGCACTGATTCGTTGGAGCCAAAGCACGGTGGGGCGAAGGGGATACCATACGACGTATTGGTATCTTCTTGGCTTCGCATTTTTTAATGGATCTAACCACTGCTGTCTTCCCGAGCAAAAAGCGAACCTACCGGACCATTCTTCGGGTATTAACACTACTGTAGCTACAGTACCCACTAGCTGGTACTGAAGTAGCTACTAGTAGTAGCTATCGAGTGACATGTTTCAGTGTTCTTTATTAGTAACGGTACTTTGTAGCTACTTGCTATAGTAGTTAGAGCAGAGAGAAGTACTGTAACGCAGTGTACCACTAGATTATGACCAAAAATCAGGCCCACTTATTACCTACTAGTAGGTTTCACAATAGTCGAGTACGAGTACTGTACGGAGTTGGCATTGGCTACCAGGTACTTCAACACAGATAGTGGCTGCCCCTACACAGGTGTTGAATGGGAACAAACTAACTTTAATGATTCGCAATGGAGATAGCGAATGCACAAAAAGCGAATTGAGCCATCTTTTATGCAAGATCCAACCCGGCAAGTCCAGAATGTCTCCTGAAGTTTCCCCTGTAATTTGTAGGAGCAAAACGTAATGAAAATGTCCACTTCCATCTGTTCGGGGTCCTGTGAACCAAAGCTTGCTTGCCTTCGACAACCTACAAATGACAAGCAGCCGCGTTCCATAGCAATTGAAATGAAAATCTTGTACACGCCTTTCATAAACTGCACCAGACAACGAAGACTAGCTAGAAGAACGAATTCACCCTTACTACGCTTTAAAAAACCACCATGATGGCTAACATACATCACCACCTCCACCACCACTTGATACTTTCTTGGTGGCTACTCCTTTGGATTCCCGTCGTAGCAGCCAAGTGCCCCGTCGAAGATCCTGTCATTCGAGTTGCCGGTACTCGTTCCATGCAACGCATTGCCCAAGCTTGGAAGGAAGCCTATTATCAAGCCGAGGAACCCAGCAACGCCACCACTACTATAACCACCAGAAGTACCAGCAGTGCCGTGGCACAAACGGCATGTCCCGACGTGGACATTCGCATGGAAACCGATGGCTTTGATGTCTGGGCTACCGGTGCGGCACGCGTCTGTGACGTGGACGCCATTTATGGTGCCGTGGACATTGCAGGAATGTATGGGGGCTTTTTTCATCCCCAAGCGACTACCCCCAATGGTTGGCAATATACATGTCAGTTGGGAGACGAAACAACGGTTCATCGAGACACACTATTGGTACGTTATATGTATTGTATGTATTGTACAATGCGTTTCCTCTCCTCTCTTTTTCGTCGCTTACAGAATCCTTCTCATTCCCCTCTATACTGATTTATATCTGATGCTAGATTGACATTGGTCATGAAGGGATCATTGTGGTGGTAGGTGCCGGGGGAACGGCCGCGGCTTGTATTCAAGATCATTTGGGAGGGGCTTTGGAAACAGATCAGTTGCGCTGGATGTTTTCGAGTTTTGCTCTCAAACTCTTGGCCATGATGGGGGGGATTCACCCAGAGGTGGATGTCCCGGGTTCGGACGGCAACGATGATACCCATTTGTGGAGTGAATTGCACGAAAATTGTTCCGCGACCGAACTACAAATTGCTCACGTCGCACATCAGTTCGGGGCTATGGAGTTCATGCAAGAAAAAGTCTTGTCGGCACAAGGAGAAACCATGGCCACCGAACGACAACGCACCGTAGATGAAGCTGTCTACAACAGCACCAGCAACCGTAGCACCACCGTCACCACCACTGTGTCTTCGTATTATGCGGCCACGAGCAATGCTGATTTGGTATCGTTCTTGACCCAAAATGGCGATGCCATTGCCTTTTTGGAATTGTCCAGCCTGGTGGACCCCGAATTGCATTCCATGGTCGACGAAATTTGGCCGGTGCCCATTCGGCAGGATGGAGAGAGTCCTGCCATTCCGCCCGTGCCAGAATCGTTCGAAGCGGGGACCTATCCCTTGGCGCGAGATATTTACATGGGCTTGAATGCCGACCCAAATTCCTTGGCCCTGACCAAACCCTTTGTCACCTTTGGCTTTTCGGAACGTGGGACACAAGCACTGCGAGCCGCTGGGTTTTGGCCCATTGATGCCTGGGAAAAAATTGTCATGCAAACTCGTTTGCAGACGCCCGAGAGTGTCCCACTGGACGAAATTGAAGCCAGTTGTGGGGATCCCGCGCACATTGCAATTGCAGGAAGCTCCACGGTTTTTCCCATTGCCCGTATTTGGTCGAGCATTTACATGTTGGGATGTCCTGCCGTGACCGTTTCGATGGACGTAGGCGGATCCAGTGCCGGTGCGGAACGTGTTTGTACGGCCTGGCCCGAAGACGAAGCAGCGGCGGCTACCAATGCAGTGGACATTGGTACCATGTCCCGAGAATGGAAGTCAACCGAAGGAATAGAACGGGATGATGGGTTCGTCTATGATTGTGTCACTAATACAACCAATACAACATCGGGTCAATCCGCCATCAGAGTGGACGTGGCCTATGATGGGCTTTCCATTGTCTTGAAAAAGGGTGGAATCGGAGATCGTTGCCAAGGAATTCTGGGTGGATTTACTGCGGATCAACTCCGATGGATTTTTTCGGGATATAGTGAAATTGAGTTGGAACAGCAAGGGGATTGGGATGCTTCTGCCACCTTGCTCAATAGTGATTTGGATCCGAACACGCACTTGTGGAGTGAGCTCCACCCAGGATGCGCTGCCCAAGAGATTCGTTTGGCCGGGGATCATTTGAATGATGGAGGCCATTCTTCCTTTCGCTCCACCATTTTGGTGGACGCAGAGAATGGAGAAGACATAGATCTGGATCGACCCTTGGGGTATTATCAGGCCGATGGTAACGATCTGGTACTGTACGTTCGAAGTCACGCCGACTCCATTGCCTACCTGGGATACAATTATTATTTTGAAAATCAAGATACACTTTCAGCCGCCGCGGTGGAAAACAAGGATGGTCATTTTGTGCATCCCTCGGTACAAACCATTGGGGATGGGTCATACAATCCCTTGGTTCGTATCATTTACATGAATGTACTCAACAAACAAGAATCTCTCGTCAATACGGTCCCGTTGTTACTTTTTGGCTATGCGCATCCCGAGTTAGCCTACGAGACAGGGATGGTTCCACTTCAGGGAGAAGCGTTGGCCGAAATGGAGGAGCGCCTCCAACTAGCCTTGACTGGAGGAATATTGGAAGTCAGTGTTTTAGAAACAGACGAAGACCATAGCATTTCGACGCGGGCTCTTATTCTTGGAATTGGCGCTCCTTGTCTCATTCTTTTGGGGGTCGGTTTGGCGGCTTTGGTGTTCCGGTGCTACTATTGGGTTTAGGGTTGTGCCAGGGACGTCATATATGAAGTGCATGTACCACACACAGAAATCCACCATACATAGATAGCAATGCTTACATACATATTTACTATTTTTTTATTATGAGTTCTATAATGATTGCGAGTGATATATGCGCGGCTATCCACAAGTGAGCGGTTTAGCTCAAGTGGTTGCTTTTCGCAGGAACTGAACGGTAGATGAGGACCAAATCGTAGCTAGTAGACTAGCTCGGTCTAGCTATAATTTCTGTGACCACGCCCATACATTTTCATGGCTGCCTGGAGTGTCGGCGATTCCGCAAGTTGGTCTTGGATAGAGATGTGAACCCAAAGGGTTTCTCCGAACAAGGACAAGTTGGCTACCCATTTGTATCCGGCCTCTTTGAGTCGATCCTTCAAGGCGGGAGTTGGTCGCTCGACGGTCAAAATTTTAATTTTGTAGTCGCCAAAAGGAAAGAGACCCATGATATAGTCTTCGGCACCTTCCACATCCAACGACAAGTAATCAATGGTCTTGGGCGTGTTGTAGCGTTGCAAGACTTCCAATAAGGTCACAGTATATTTTGGAACAACATTCTGTTCTTTCTTCGTTGCTGGTGGTTCCTTTTTATTATCAAATTTGGCGTCAATAATACCCCCCGACACTCCATTGTCCATGCGAAATTGAATTTCTTCCATGCGCTCTCGGCCGAGAACGGCCGCCACGACTTGACAATTTCGATACGCCAAATCATGCCAATACCGGGGATTGGGTTCAATGCACAAACCCGTCCACGAAAAGCGTCGTTCCAAGGCAAAGGTGTTACTCAGTGTCCGGGCATCATTGGCGGCCAAATCGACAAAATATCCATGGGACTTGGATCCCAATAATTCGTACACAATTTGATCTTGTTGGGCTTGACTATACCATGCCTGCAAAGCAGAAGGTGCCTTGTTTTGATGAGTGGGTGCGGGTCTCAAATCTAAATGTTGCGTGTCGCCATAAAAGACATCAATGGAATGCCATCCATCATTGTTGTTATTGTCGCTGTCGTTGTTAGGAATGCGGTTGTTTTCACTTTTGCTGTCGGCCGTCGTAGTGGTTCTTCTCAATGAGGAAGAGGCTTCACGGATGGATGGACTTTCAAAGGGCTGTTGAAATTGTTGTGCTGGCGGTGGTTGCTGTGACTGCAGTTGCGAATTGTGACAGTTGAAATTCGAATATTGGTACTGATATTGAAAATAGGCATACACGCCATAGCCTATTGCCGACTGGACGCCCAGAACTGTCAACACGAACGAGATGGCTCGTTTTTTGTCACAAGAAATGACAATTGAGCTGTTTGGAGATGAATTAGATGCTGCAATGACGGGCATCACGGGAACCCTGTTGTTGTCGTGACTTCTAGGAGACCCTGGAGTCTGCTGCTTGGACGATGTAGGGGAGTGTCGAATCGACATGATTGTGGATGTTTGTAGCTATTCGTTGAAGAAGGCACAGTAGGGTGCCGCAGGGTGCTGTGTTGTTTACTTGGAGAGAGGTAGTTACAACTGAATATAATAATAGTAGTGTGTTGGATAAAGAGCGGATGGAATTCAAATAAAATATTTAAAAAAAGGATGACCATTCCTCGACCAAACTTCGAGCTACTAGCTACTAGGTAGCTAGCTAGAGTAGCTATTAGTTAGTACTAGTAGAAAAATGAGGCAGCCAACATGATTGTGGTTGCATTTGAGTTATAATCTTCTACGGTGACAAAAGCACCTACAGTCAAAGAACCACAGTGATATTTTCAAAGAGAAGCCCATGAAATACTGTACGTACAATGGAAGTGGTTTTGATGACCGGTGACAGAAGATACAATGACCCATTGATAAAAAATGAGGAGCACTGATGTTATTGAATGAGCGAGGTGCCTTTTTTTTCTAAAAGCCGAGGCAATCGAAGAACACGACCATGTTTGTGACACGCGTGTTATTTTTGGAGCGACATCCCAACAAAACTGCAACAACAGAAATGAATCAGGTTGATGTTATTAAGCTTACTTTAGAGCTGGCTATCTAGATTAGCTAATAGATAGCTCCACTACGGCTACTACTCCTATTTCCACAGAAGTGACAAAGAATGATTACCAAGAGGCAAACAAACAGCAATCAATGGAATGCCGGCAAGGCAGAGCCCAAACAAGAACACCACCAGCAGCAGCAGCAGCAGCAGCAGCGCGGCGCAAGATGCAAGAGCATCCAATTCCTTCCTATCCTACTACTAGCCGCCATCCTCACGATGATGCCTGTTGTCAGGATTACCAGCAGCATGAGAAGAAACGCCATGTCCGACCTTCAACCACCACCACCGCCAGAACAAAGGCAAATGACGATTCCCGTTCGACCTCGGTTTCCTCGGTACGGGACGCCCGAATTTCAAAGGAAATGTGGTTGGGCTCTCCACAACAAGTCGACGTCTATCACGAATAAGAGACCATGCATGTTGTTGGCCAGACCTCATCCCAGTGGCAATGAAGGGATTGCCGATTGGATATCGCAAGTGGCCATGGGATTTATACAAGCTCAAGTAGAGGGATGTGACTTGAAATTGGAGTATGGATCGAATATAGATGTGAGTCACATTCTGGTCCCGCATTCTACCAATGCTTACAATTGGACGGTCCCGGTCGGATTTGAGTGTCACGCACGCAACGGTTGTCGAACTGTCACCTATACGGCCGACATGCACGGGGCCATGCTCTATTCGAAAGGCGACTCGCCCAACCGCAACAACAAAGTCTTGCTGCCCAGTTATCGGCATGCCTACAAGTCGGACAAAATCCCGTTGCACTTGTATCGAAACAATTTTATGTCCCTACAAAGAAAACTTGGTGGCGGCGACCACAATGGCAATCTTCCATTTGTCTTGGAAACGGGCATGGCGTGTGCTTTGGAACGATTGTGGGAATTGTCCCCAACGGCGTCACAATACCAACCGGATCTGTTTACCAAGATATTGCCAGCGTTGAGGCCAAGTAGTGAAAAGTACGACAATCATGATGCCATTGATAGCCACGACAATAATCATGACAACAATAAACTAGTCTTGGCTCTTTACTATCGAAGTGGTCGTACTGATCAAGTCGCATGGGAAGAAGAACAAGGCACAGACCAAAAAGCAATTACCAATCGTAAGGAATTCCTTGCCATGAGTCAAAAGCAGCTGCGTCCCTTTCAACGATACATGGACTGTGTTGTACAGACCGAAACACTCTTGATCCAGCAGCAACAACTCGGCCACTATATTAAGAATTATTCCCAGATTGTATGGTTGGTCGTATCGGATTCTCCCATGTTCAAACAATGGGTCCAGGACGAATACACCACCACCCATGCGACTACCAATCTTACAACGACAACCACGACCACTGCTGCTGACATTCCTAGTGCGAATACGACAACAACTATAGTTCGTCCCGTGCCACGCCAAGTTCTTTCGACCACGGCCAAGGGCACGCATACACGAACGCGACGGGGACCGGCCACGACGGATTTTGTCGAAGCCATGTTGGATTGGTATTTGTTGGGCTTGTCCGACGTTGTCCTGACCAATGGCGCCCAAGGTGCCTATACCTTTGGAACCATGGGTGCCCAACGAACCCATCGACCCGTGGTCAATGCGGATGATCGCTGTCAAGTCTTGCAAATGATTCATGAGGACCAAGTACCACCGACCTTGGAAGACTATCAAAAACGACACCAAGAAGAAATCCTGCAAGAGCGAGACCGTTTTGTCAAACGGAATACTGCCAAACATCACCAACAGCAACAGCAACAGCAACTACTACTACACCCGCAAAGGTAACTGGACAAAGCCCCAAATGAACGGGAAAGATGCCGTGGATATATTAAAACTTGAATCCGATGGATGGGAGGGCAACCTTTTTTTAAGGATCGGATACAGTCGTACCCAATTCGTCAACAACAACTCGAGATTTCCTTCTACGTAGGCCCAACGACCTTTTAGATACCACCTTTCTGTATGTACCACCATGGTCATGGATCGGAACACCAATGGTTGTAAATGTTTTTTTGGAAACCAGGCTTCATTTTCTGCGGGGAAACACCCGGGAAGTTTTAATACTCTCCGGATTATAAGTGGCATTGGTGTTGCCGTTATCTTCACCTTGTTAGAGTTGGGAGGCAAATGAATGGTGAAGTCTTCGTGACGGTAGCGTTTTAGGAATACACAACCGTCTTCGGTCAGATTGGTACTGCTTGTTGGAAAATTGGGTTGGGGTTTTATTGAAGCAGGACTTTCTTCTTCTGCCTCCAAAGTAGTCCCCTTTGATCCGGCGGGACCAAGGAACACCAAATATAGTCAAGGCTGTCTTGCTATTAGCGAAAAATACAATTGGATAAGCCTGTCAGCCGGCTTCCAACTACCACCCTGAAATTCTCCCTGACTCCGCCGACAGTTCGCTTAAAGGAATGGTTTTTCTTAGCTTATTTTATCTACATGAGAATCACTTAAGGTTTTCGACTCTCTCTACTGTATCTCTCTTTCTCCCATTCTGTCTGTGCACTTGGGTATCAGACGTGGATTTCTTCATCCCACTGGACACCGGACACGAAGCACGTCTTCCGCCTTTCGTCCTCGATGGAAATGTCGTCCTTCATAGCCTTCTTGTCGACATTTTCATTTTGGGATTTTCCGAAATCAATTGTTTTTCCTGACTCGGAAATAGGGTCGATGGCACTTTGGCGGTCAAGTATTTTGAACAGCCTGGCCGCACATTCTTGGACCTCGTTACGGTCGTCGACATCTTGGAGCGCAGCTCCTATACCAAAAGTAGAAAATAAGAAAGCAAACTGCGCAATAAGAAAGTCCCGGAATCCATACGTTGTCGGGTATTTGACGAGGAGATGACCACCCCAGTAATATAGAAGAGCATTAGTCATGCGCTGGATGAACATGGCTGTTCCGCTGATAACGCCGACGACGAAACATTCGTAAAGAAGACCGTCTTCGTTGGCTTCAAGGGCATTTTGAAATGCCTTAAACCTTTGCTCTTCCAGAGCCAGAGACGACACTGTTTGCATGTTCAAAACAGTTTCAACAAGTATCCCTCCGACGCTTGCGGCTTTCGGTGCAGCGTCGGCAGCCCCTTCGTCTTCTCCGTGAAATTGTTTGTTCCTCATCTTCGCTGATATGCTCATCAACGGAACGCACCCAATACAGACTAGTGCAAATGGCCACATAAACTGAGTGAAAATTCCGATCATTGTCGTGAGTAAAGTGTTTACAATCTGACAGGCAGTGCTCTAGGCTCCTTCAGGTACTTACAAAGAATGAGAGAATAATCCCAATTCCAAGAGAAGAAACAGCTGCAAGGAGTTGTCGTATAGGGGCGCCTGAAAACGCGTGCAACCGAGCTGCACTATCCTGCAAATCCGAAGTAATATCTCCAGTATTATGAAGATCAAAAAATCCAACCTGTCAACGAAACAGACGCAGAGAAAGGTAAGACCCGATGCAGAATAGAGAGGAGTAGTGGACAAATCAGCGGGTCTTACCTCTTGCCGAACCAAAGAGTAAAATGTACTGTCCCGCACCCTCTTGCTTAGGCGCTCGCTGGCTTGTCCAAAGCCCCAAAATAAAATTACATTGCCAACCAGCACGACAAGGACCAGAAACACGTAATAAAGAGCGGCCTCAAATGATCTGCCTTGCATATCATCTGCAGCGTCATCCCAGTAATCTGAACATGTATCAAAACCAAATGGGATTTGTGTAGCATTTCCACCAATGGGGCATTCTTGAACGTTGTAATAGAACAAGTCGACGACGAATGCAAACATGATCCCCATGATTGGGTAACCTGCTCCTGTCATGATTGCGCCGACGGACCCAACGAGGATGTAAAATACATCTGGCGACGCCAATTGCTTGATACGTTTGATGTCGAATATGCCGCCTCCCTCGTCTGGTACTACTGGGTCTGCCCCCTCGTCCACCTCCTTTTTCCCCTTTGATTTGTGTAGCTCAGACTCAAGTTCCTCGATGGTTGCAATTTCGCTGCCAAGAAGGTTCCGTCCACCTTTCTTAGCTTCCACGAGCCGGCGATAGTGTCCTTTTGGCTTCTCCATCAGTTCGTCGTGCGTTCCAACTTCCAATACTTTTCCACGGGCAACGAAGGCAATCCGATCGGCATCCCGAACTGTAGACAGTTTGTGAGCAATGACAATTGTCGTGTGGTTCCGAGACTCCATCAAATGAGAGAGAGCTTCATGAACAATTGCCTGAAAGATGATGCACGGTGAGTAACAACCACTAAACCGTTCATGAGCACGAAAGTTTTGTTTACACGCACCTCTGATTCGTTGTCAAGAGCTATTGTCGCATCGTTGACGTAGTGTTAGTTCTTTGTCCGGACAGCAATACAATGGTTTCTGCAGGGCAGGAGTTCTTTCAATTGTAGACTTACCACTAGTGGCCTCATCAAATATCAAAACTTGTGGTCTCTAAAAATCCCAATCAAAAGAAGCATGATGAGTAAAAATGGTGTTTCAATCAGGCGTGTCTACTAGTTTCGCTGCTGCAGCGTGCTCACCTTTATCAACGCCCTTGCTATAGCGACTATACAAACAGGGAATTGAAATAAATGATGAGAGAATCTGGCGCATCGACACAATGGCAGCAACTTAGAGCACACATACACACCTCTTTGCTTTTGTCCACCGGAAAGTTGTGTGTGCTCTCCTAACTGGGTGTTGTATCCTTCTGGAAAGGACATGATAAATTCGTGGGCGTTTGCCATTTTGGCAGCTTCTTCCACCTGAGCTTGGGTTGCCGATGGGGCACCATAGGATATGTTGTTGCCGATGGTATCATTAAAGAGTGTAGGCTCCTGTCCGACATAGCCGATTTGGTCTCTGTACCACCGAACTTGCAGTGATCGAACATCATGACCGCTAAACTCCAGGGAGCCTTGCTGCACATCATAAAAGCGCTCCAACAGCGCAACCGTTGTGGACTTGCCTCCGCCACTAAAAGTTGTAGTAAGGATTTGTGAGATTTGTAGGACCGGTTGCTCGACAGTAGATATAGCTTCGTCTGCGATACAGTAACTTACCTTGGTCCTACCAAGGCCAATGTCTCTCCGGGCATGATGGATAAATTGAACCTGTCCATCACAAGTTTTCCCGGCCTTGCCGGGTAGGAAAAGGTGACATTGCGGAATCGAAAGTGAGGGGTCTGTTCTCGCTGTTTCGACGAGCTGCCGCGGATGCTGAATTCCGACGAGGCTTCCTCTTCATTGTCGCTGCTCGTATAGCCCATGGACCCTTGGCTCGAAAAGGAACCCCGAGAGGATCGTCTTTTTCCTCCGGCCGTCTCCTGACTTCCCTCTTGTTTTTCTACTAGTTGTCGATAAAAACCAGAGGCTGCTTTCATGAGCTCGTCGTGATTCCCGCTTTCAACAACTTTGCCGCCAGCAATCACATTGATAATGTCCGCATTGCGAATTGTAGAGAGTCGATGGGCAATGATGACCGTCGTCATGGAATGCTGTTTCAGAATGCTGTCAATGGCTTCTTGCACCACCACCTCCGATTCATTATCCAAGGCTGAAGGAACGAAGAAAGAGTGAGATGTATGCAGGTTGTCAAATACGATTTTCAAAAAGGCTGACTCGTATAGAAACGTACCACTGGTGGCTTCATCTAATATCAAGGTTTTCGGTTTCTATACAAACAAGGAACGGTAAGGATGAGAGCACGTACTGTTTCAAATCCACCATGCTGGCATACAGTATACATAACGCACCTTGATCAATGCTCGACTAATGGCCACACGCTGTTTTTGACCACCCGACAGCTGGGTCTGTTCTCCCAGTTGCGTATCATATCCCTCCGGAAAACTGACAATGAAATCATGGGCATTGGCTTGTCGTGCCGCTTGTTCGACCATGTCTTGGGTCACTTCTTGGCCGTCCATTCCTTCTGCACCATAGGCAATATTGTTGCGTACACTGGTCGCAAACAAGACGGGTTCTTGTCCAACATAGCCAATCATTCGGCGGTAGGAAGACAACTGCAAGTCCTTGATATCGTGTCCATCGCACAGGACTTGGCCTTGAAGGGGATCGTAAAAGCGTTCCAATAGCGACACGACCGTGGATTTTCCACCTCCACTGGGTCCTACCAGGGCTACTGTTTTTCCAGCCGGAATCGTCATGGAAAAATTGTTGAGAATGCGCTGATCAGGTCGCGAGGGATACGAAAAACTGACGTTTTTGAATTCAATTTGACCTTGAACTTGCTTCAATTTGATGCCGTCTTGGCAAAAGGGATTGATTTCGTAGGCTGGTAGAATGGCTTTGACCGTGTTTGGTTGTGGATTCGCTGCTTGTTCCTCGTCCTTGTTTTTTGTGGCGTTCGCCACAATAGCATTGTTGTCGTGTTTGTTGTTGGTTTCTTTGGCTGTCACTATCTTTTCCTTTGTATCTTTGGTATACACGGTTTGCGCTGGGGATCCCGGGCCACGGTGAATCACTAGCAGTGCCCTATACGCTGCCTCTCGTGCACCCGCCAGAGCTTCCAAACTATTGCCAACTTGGGAGGCCCCTTGCGAAGCAAATAAAATGCCCATCATGGCGCCAAAGACATCGGCTCCGTTGACGGGGCATCCACCATTGGTGTCGTCGCCCGCCGGATTGCAGCCATCTGTCTCCACGGCGCCGTACATGACGTAACTGCCAAACAAAACGACCACGGCAAACAACGCTGTAAAGGCTGCCGTCACGGACCCATTTAAAAATCCAATGTACAACAAGGGCGACGTGGCCGACGCAAACGCCCGTTGCGTGGCGGCAGTATATCGTTCCACCATGGTTTCCACGGCATTGAGGGATAGAATCGTTCGAATGGACGAAATGGTGGTGTACGCCACAGATCCCGCTTCTTCATAACATTGATTGGCCCTTGCCGTTTTGGTTTGATTCTTTTTAATGGATCCCAAACTCGCCAAGGACATGACGGGTAAAATGGCCAGCACCACTAAAGACACTTTCCAAGTGCTGTACAATCCAAAGACTATACCCGCTACGCCGGTGGTGGCATTTTGCAAGCCTTCTCCCAATTTGCGTCCAATGCCCTTGACATACGACTGAGAAGAAGGTCCAAACAAGGCGGCCATGCCGGCGACATTGTGCAAATCAAAATAGGCGGCGTCTTTTACAAACACGTTGTGAGGAAAATGGCGAGAGGTGAAAACCGAAAATGAGCCTTCCCAAACCCGCATTGCAAAAATATATACAAACTGTACAAGTATTTACCTTGTCGCAGGAGGGCATGAAACCAGGTCAATTGAAATCGTTTGCCCGCTTTTTGACTCAGCAATTCAAAACAAAAGTTTTGCAAAAAGGCGGTCACCAAGGAATAAAAGGCCAATCCAATAAAAATGACGGAAATGTTCTTGATTTGCTCCATGGGATCGGCAGGTGCCGCTTCCGTGTCGGCGGCGCTGCTGCTCACATTGTTGATGGTTTGATACGATCGCGACAAGAAAAAGGCCAGCATGGGAAAGGCCAAGCCGTGGGTAAAGGCACCCAAACACCCCAACGCAAACAACAGGTAACCTTGAAGACTGGGTTGACCAGATTCATCCGAAAAGACAAACCGCAGTGTTTCCGAGAGAGATGCCACTTGTTTTGGAGTACTGCTACTAGTAGTAGAAGTAGTGCTGTGGACGGTGGTAATGGAGTGATTGTCATCGTCCATTACACTATCGCCATTGCCATTGCCATTAGTGGTGGTGGCCTCGTTTGTCTTCGCCATGGTGAAGATTAGATCTCTACTTCTACCTTCTTCTGGATGGTGATGATCCTTGGCTATGATAATCTATCTATTATTATAGTTACGGCTATCGATAGCACATGTGCTGGAACTTTTTGTGTGGTGTGTTCGTATGCCTTGAATGGCCAAGCAAGAACAAGCAACCAGACAAAGTTCAATGGTCTTTCTTTGGCTGGTTATGCCGTCACGGTGCATCTTTGATATTGTTGGTGCTTTGGTAAGCGTACCTGTTACCTCAAACACCGATATTACAGGCAGGATGGAGAGGGGCAGATCTTCGTGAACGCACAAAGAACGACATCGAAACAATGGCACGAATCCATCCAACCCTGCCTGCTGGTTCTCATTTTGGCAGGATCGATGTTTCCCACGATCCATCCGGTGACGGATGCCGAAGGAATTCGAAGTGACATTCACACGAACCCTAAAATTGGCTTTGTTGGCAGTGCAATGGTGTGGGAATGTCATCATCACAAAGCAGCACACTGCAAGTGGAAAGGAATCAATGTGTTTTCATAATGGTGGTCATCCGGAACTAGGAGACAGAATGTTTCACAATTATCCATTCATCAACAATGCACAGCATTTTTATGAAAATGGAATTGTCCTCTTTGGCAAAGATGAAATGAAACAAAACAGATTCCACAATTTTTGTCAATGCATGCAGTCAAATGTTTCCAGCTGTTGTCCATGCTTGTTTTGTTCATTTCGTGACACAATGGAATGTCAACAGAAACAAACAGTCCACAAACAATGAACCTGCACCTGCAACTGCACGGATCATTGGATCAAATCAGCATGAAAACAAAACAATCATCACTTGGGGTTCATGCCACAAGAGAGCCATCCACCACAGAACAAAGTGCATCAGAGAAGTCATGTTTGCATCAGTCACTTCAAGAAAGATCATGTGTTGTTTGAGGAAGGAATCAAATGTCTTGAACAAGTCCAGTGAGAGTTTGAAGATGGGAGGTTGGCAAATGCCTGAAAGTTGTTGAACACATTTGTTTCCATTTGGGTTGCATCAGTGACATTGATGGGCTGTTCGAAATCGATGAAGACAGTCATGGAATTTCACCTGGCCTTTGCACTTGAATCAATGATGCACTCTGGTGCTTTCAAGACTGCTCCTTGCTGACAGTGAATGACATGCACCTCCTGCAACTGCCTGTCATGAGGTTTTGTTCATCCAGAGTTTTTTTTCTTTGTTTTCTCTGCCATTTTTTAGATTGAATTCACATCCAGCCCATCCAATTGGGTTTTTGAACAACTGGATGGCAGGGGTTTCCAACTGAGGGGGGCAGTTTTGCAGCGTTTTGACAGACCCGCTTTGTGCAGAAATCAGTGATTTAGGGTTCTTTCAGCAGGGAAGCAAAATGGTCACATCCACAACCATGTTGAAACATGCCAGCACAAACTGCACAAAACAACAGCATTTGATGCATTGAAAACAAAACTTTGCAGTCATGACAGACACGGACAAACCATTTGACCCACTTGGCAAACCATGTCACACCGATCTCCATGATCAGGGGGTGGCGATGAGCGAAGCGAGGAGCAAGCCAAATGGCCATGGCAAACAGCTCAAACCACTTCCTTGAACCAGACATTGCATTGGTCTTGGTTGTGCACAAGTTGAACTGCTTTCTGCTCAGACTCTGCAGTTGTGTGCACACAGGGAACACCTGTTCCAAACCTTTCCCAGTCACTCGTGTATCGACCGGTCCTTCAGGACTCGATCTGGGTCAGTGTCAAGC